>Ga0247823_10001058_pt1 | contig 23155 bp, 22 predicted proteins | sample 13C_PalmiticAcid_2_FD_192426 | JGI IMG/M metagenome (GOLD analysis project Ga0247823, IMG submission 192426) | Soil microbial communities from agricultural site in Penn Yan, New York, United States - 13C_PalmiticAcid_Day30 | ecosystem: Environmental > Terrestrial > Soil > Agricultural land... | reverse complement strand
AAGTGGTGCCCGGGGACGGGGTCGAACCGCCGACACTGCGATTTTCAATCGCATGCTCTACCAACTGAGCTACCCGGGCACGGCCGCTGCGACCGGTCGGTCGCGCTGGCGAGCGGCGGCTATAGGCAGGGGTTTGCATCCTGTCCAGAGGCTTTGTGCCGCTCGATTTCGTGGTCAGCCTTCGTCGAAACGATCGTCCTCGGCAGTGCCGTCGGGCGCCTGATCGACGGGCACGCGATAGCCTTCGCCGAACCACGTCAAGAGATCGCGATCACGGCAGCCGCGGCTGCAAAAGGGCTTATATTCGGGCTCGCGCGGCTTGCCGCACAGCGGGCACGCCCGCGATTTGGCGGATGTCTTATTGGGCATGGCCCATTCCTTTGCTCTGTGCGTCGGCGATCAGCGCGACGGGCCGGCCTGTACGTCTTTGCAGCATCTCGATCCAGAGCGGCCGGCCGCCTATATGATCGATGACCGCAGGGCGCGCGGTCAGTTTCAAGACCCCTGCCCCCACCGCGCGTTCCGCCTGCCGCAGCAGCAGGGCGCCGTCGGTGGCGACGGGATCGAGCCGTATCTGCTCGATCAGCGAGGGCCGCACGCGGCGACGGATGATCTGCATCAGGCCGAACCCGTTGACCGCGGTGCGCTCGAAGGGCTGCGGCAAAAGCGTATCGATTAGCGCATCGATCGCCAGCCGATCGCCCCGGCTCGCCAGCGACGGAAAATCGATTCCGATCGATCCGGTGATGTCGCAGCAGCGGATCACTCCGACGGCAGCCGCGGCGCCCGCTTGGGCCAGCGCCAGCGGGTCATCATCGCCGTCGATGTCGATCAGCACCATCGCCGGCGTCGCATCGACCCACAGTGCGCCGCCGCCGAACGGCCAATGGCCGGTTCGCACATGACCAACAACTTCGGACCAGCCCGCCTCTTCCAGCCGGTCGGGTCCCGGAGCCCCGAGATCGACAACCTTCACCCCCGTCGCCGCGATCCGCGCACGCAGGTCCGGACCGGGGCCCACCGCCGCATCGGGATCGGCGATCTTCGCGCGTCCAAGCTTGTCGCGGCCGCGCTCCATCAGCGCCGCGCGCGTGATTTCCACCTTCAGCTGCGAGCCGATCGGGATAGCGGGGGGCAATCTGGTGAGCGAGACAAGCAACTCGCCCGGCCCGTCGAGCATGACAAGCGGCCTTTTCCCTGCCTCGACCAGCCGGGCATGTTGCACGGTGCCGACGGGCGGTCCTTCCTGATCGCGCTCGATCCGGGCCTCGACGATCGCGCCGTTCTCGACCAGCGCCGCGCGCGCTTCGCCGATTCCGGCTTCGTAAAGCCACTCAGCCAAGCGCGATTCCTGCGCTGGTGAGCAGGGTGCGCGTCTCGAATAGCGGCAGGCCCACGACATTCGAGTGGCTGCCCGACAGGAAACGGACAAAGGTTTCGGCGCGGCCCTGGATCGCATAGCCGCCGGCCTTGCCCATGCCCTCGCCCGATTCGACATATCGGTCGATCTCGGCGGCGCTCAGCGCCTTGAACGCGACGACCGTGTCAACGACGCGCACGCGCGCCTTGCCATCGGTTCCGACAACACAAATCCCGGAATAAACATGGTGACGCCGGCCCGACAGCAGCGCGAGCATCCGGCGCAGATCGGCCTCGTCGGCCGGCTTTTCGAGGATACGGCGGCCGACTGCGACCGTGGTGTCGCCCGCGAGTACGACTTCGTCCGGCGCACGCTCGACGGCGAGCGCCTTGCCCTTGGCGAGACGCGCGACATAGTCGCGCGGCAGCTCGGCCTTGAGCGGGGTCTCGTCGATTTCGGGAGCTGCAACGCGCGTCGGCACAAGGCCGATCCGCGCCAGCAATTCACGCCGGCGCGGGGAGGTCGAAGCAAGCACCAGCACGGGAAAGTTCGCCGCGCCGCTCACTTGAAGCGATAGGTGATCCGACCCTTGGTCAGGTCATAGGGGGTGAGTTCGACGAGCACTTCGTCGCCCACCAGAACGCGGATCCGGTTCTTGCGCATCTTGCCGGCAGTGTGACCCAATATCTCGTGGTCATTTTCCAGTTTGACGCGAAACATCGCGTTGGGCAGCAGTTCGACCACTTGGCCGCGCATTTCCAGAAGTTCTTCTTTCGCCATCAGTCCTCTATGGGCTCGAAATCAAGGATGCGGGCCCATAACGCCAATTTGTGCCAATTGAAAGCAATCTGTCATCTATGTTTTCAGCAGGCACTGGCCACCTCCAGCCAAGCCGATTTCAGGACACGAGTTTGAGCCGGCGCGCGATGCGCCAGCCAACCGTCTTCGTCCAGGCATAGCTCGGCCAGCGCGGCGGCATCGCGGGGTCGAGACCCATGCGGCGTAGCGTCGCATTGGCGGCATGCGCCTCGGATTCGCGATAGCTCCATTCGCTGCGCCAGGTGATCGACAGCGAGATCGAGGGTGCGTCGCCATTGGCGACGAAATGCGGCGCCATCACAGGCATCAGCACTGCGTCGCCGGGACCGAGCGGCACCTGCTGCGCGTCGTCATGATAGTCGTCCTGCCATGGCAGGTTTCGGTGGCCGCCGGTGTGGTAGCGTTCATGCTCGCGGCGATGTGCGAAGCGCTCGTCGCCCGACGGCCAGACGTTCATCACTTTTGTCCCGCGCAATTGCAGCAGGATATTATGCTCGGGATCGAAGTGGAAGGGCGTGATCGATCCGGGCGACGAGATGAAGATGAAGCCCTGCGGCGTCAGCATCGCTCCGGTGCGCGGTTCGACGACGGATTTCAGCTCACCGAGCAGGTCCATCAGCAGCGTGCGATATGCCGGGACATTCTCGATATTCTTGAGTACCGCCCAACTGCCGTTGCTGTCGATCGTCCGGATCGTCTCGCCGATCGACAGGCCGTTCGACGGGACATCCTCGGGCCTGATACCGATCGGGACGTTGCCCGGATTATATTCGACTTCGCCCGCGGGCAGGCTTTCGCCGAGCCCCGCGAGCGCTTCGAGTGACAACAGGGGGTGATCGGGCAGATGGTGGCACAGCAACCCAGCGTGGAGCGGGTAGAGCGCAGCCATCCGTTCGAGCGTGTCGGCAGGAAATACGGGCCTATTGATCGGCTGATGCACGGTCATGAGGGGCTTTCTACTTCATTTTCAGGTGCCGCAGCACCCTTCCAGCGTCGCCACAGCCGCTCGGTCTTCGTCAACATGGCAAAACGCAGGCGGTCGGAAGTCGACGACAGGGAGACATTGACCCACGCAAGCGCACGGCGTTCGCGCCAGACGCTGTCGATCATCGGATGACCGGGCGCGGCGCAGCTGTCGACCCAGCCGATTTGCGGGTCGTCCAGCAGATCGAGGTTCGCCTGTTGCAGCAGCACGCCGGGCGAGAAGCGGGCATAATCCTCGTCGAACGCGGTCTTGAACGAAAACCCGCCGGGCGGGCAAAGGAAGTTGACGAGCATGGCGAGCGGGCGGCCGTCGAGATCGAGCGCGCGCATGTCGAGCCGGCCCGCGTCGCCCGCCGCGGTAAGGATCGCGCGGAACCACGCCTGCGTGTCGTTCTGGCTTGCAAGCGCCGATTTGGCGCGCCCCTTCCAGCCGCGCGCCTCGAGATCAAGGAAGGCATCGATCCACGGATCGATCGTCTCACCCGTCTGCCAGCGGCGAAATTGCACCGCACCCTGCTCGGCAAGGCGGTTCGCCTGCCGCCGTAATTCCTTGCGCTTTTTCGCACGCACCGCAGCGTCCCAATATTCCTCGGGCGACAGATCGCTTTCGAGCAACGCGCGTTCCTCACGGTGCACCACCTCGGCCTCGCCGCCGCGCATCCGCGCGGCATCGGCCAGCGCGCGGTGCAACGGGCCGTCTTCGGTCAGCCGCGGCACGTGCAGCAGCGTGCGCGCCCACGGCGCCGCGTCGCACCAGCCGAGCAGGACCGACCAGAACAAGCTCTCGAACCCCGAGCGCACCAGTGGGGCGCCATGGAAATGATTGTGGTGCGTCCAGCCGGTGACGTGGCGCAGCGGGATGCGGCCATAATGCGTCGCGGCCGCGAGCGGCATGATGCCGATCACCGGCCCGTCAATGCCGTCGCGCACGAGAAGGAGGCGCGCGTGGCGATCCGGATCGAGCAGGTGCAGCGCGGACTGCAGGCACCAGCGTTCGGCGAAGGGATTGGGCTCGCTCGCCTCGTCGGCCAGCCGGTCCCACGCGGCCGCCAGCTCGTCCGACAGCGACAGGGGATCAACGACGCGGACCGTCAGCGGGGCGCCACCGGCCAGCGTTGCACTATCGACAGAAAAGGCAGGATGCACCGTCATCGGCCGCGAGCCTAGCAGCCAAGCGTTAAGGATGGGTGGCAAATCATCGAGGGCGCCTCCCTAAAAGAGACGGAGCTCAGATCCCGAAAAGCTTCGTCAGCGACTTTTCGAGCATGAAAAATTGCCAGATCAATCGCCCGTGATCCCGGCGGCCCGATTGGTGCGCGGCGACGATACGTTCGATTTCGGCCATGTCGAACCAGCCCGAGCGCGCGAGCGTTGACGAGGTCGCCAGCGCCTTCGCGGCCTCGACCAGCGAGCCACGGAACCAGTGGGATACCGGCGTCACGAACCCCATTTTGGGGCGGTACAGAATATCATGCGGCAGATAGCGTTCCATTGCCTGCTTCATGATCGCCTTGCCCGTTCCGCGCTTCACGCGCATCGACGCGGGCAGGCTCGCGGCGAATTCGATCAACCGGTAATCGAGCAGCGGCTCGCGCGCCTCGAGGCTGACCGCCATACTCATCCGGTCGGTCTTCGTCAGGATGTCGCCGGGCAACCAGATCATCAGGTCAGCATATTGCGCACGGTCGAGCGATTCGCGCGCGGGCGCTTCGGCCATCGCCTTCCAGTAACGCGTCTCCGCGACATGATCGCCGAGCGCATGATGCGCAGCATCGTTGAACAGGCGCGAACGTTGCACCTGCCCCGTCACGCCGACCGCCTCGGCATAACCCTCGGCCCCGCTTTTCGACAGGCTGGCGAGCGTCGCGCGGGCGCGCAGCGGGCGCGGCGCCCAGTCCATCTGCGGCCACACATGCGCCAGCGGACCGAGCACCCCGCGACGCAGAAAGCCGGGAATCAGTCCGCGCAGCTTTTCTTCCTGATGTTGGAACACGAGACGGCGATAACCGGCAAAGGCCTCGTCGGCGCCGTCGCCCGACAGCGCGACCGTCACCTCTTCGCGTGCGAGTTCGCACACGCGATAAGTGGGCAGCGCGCTCGCGTCGGCAAAAGGCTCGTCGAAATGATCCGCGATCTTGTCGACGAGCGTGAAGTCCCCCGACGACACCGTGCGTGTGCGATGATCGGTCGCAAAGCGTTCGGCGATCTGCCGGGCGTAGGCCGTTTCATCGAGTGCCGTCTGATCGAACCCGATCGTGCAGGTCTTGACCGCCTTCGCGCTCGCCTCGGCCATCAACGCGACAACCGCGCTGCTGTCGACGCCGCCCGAGAGGAAAGCGCCGAGCGGCACGTCGGCGACCATGCGGTCGGTCACCGCCGCGCGCATCAGGTGGACGAGATGCTCGGCGGCCTCGCCTTCGCTCGCGCGGACACGTTTCGAGAAATCGGGCGCCCACCAGCGCGTCGGCGCGGGCACGGGCTTGCCGCGTTCGAGCATCAGATAATGGCCAGCGGGCAGCTTCGCCACCCCTGCGACGATGCAATTGTCGTCGGGGACATAACCGAAGGCGAGGAAATCCTCGATCGCAGTCAGATTGGCTTCCTGCCGCAGCAGCGGATTGCGGAGGAGCCCCTTGAGTTCCGATGCGAACGCCACCGATCCGTCCGACAGGCTGACATAATGGAGCGGTTTCACCCCAAGCCGGTCGCGCGCGAGGAAGAGACATCCGCGCTGATGGTCGTGGATCGCAAAGGCGAACATGCCGTTGAGCCGCGACAGGCAATCGGGGCCCCATTGGCGCCACGCCGCGATAATAACCTCGGTATCACCCGCGGTGCGGAACCGGTGACCGCGATCCTCGAGCTCGGCGCGCAGCTCGCGGAAATTGTAGATTTCACCATTATAGGTAAGCGTGACGATCTCGTCGTCGCTCGCCATCGGCTGGGGGCTGCCCGCGATATCGATGATAGAGAGGCGAAGGTGGCCGAGCCCGACGCCGGGCGCGGCCCACTCGCCCGATCCATCGGGACCACGATGCTGCATTGGCTGGAGCATCGCGCGGACGCGTGCGGGGTCGACCGGTTTCGCCGTTTCCAAATGATAAATACCGGCGATCCCACACATATAGAACCGCTCTTAACGCGTTTTCAGCGCGCGGTCAGCCATTGCGTTGACTCCACCCGACGCGGAAAGGAAATCTTCTATCGCATTGCGACCGCCGCGCCGCTCTTCGCTCGATATAATCAGCGACAATGCCCGCGGGTCGCCGCCGAGCAGCCGCGCCTTGAGGCCCGCAAGCTTTGCCGCACGCGCGCTGCCGGTCACCTTGCCATCGACGACATACCAGGTCGCCGCATCGCGCAGCACCGGGCCGGGATGCAGCAGCCGCTCGGTCTTCGCGCCTCCGATCGCGGGCAGCGCGGCGCTCCACGCCCATTTGCTGTCGGGATCGATCGCGCCTTGTCCGAAAGCGACGACCTCACGTCCTTCGGCCTGACGTTCGTAACCGCCGATTGCGACCGTCACGACTTGTCCCTTGTCATCGGAAAAATGGTGCAACTGCCGCCGGTCTGCTCCGTCGAAGCGCGGCACCCATACCGTTTCCGCAGGATATGCCTCGTTCCATCCCGATGGAGCCGCAATCGCCATCGCGCCGGGCAGTGGTGCGCTGCGGCCACCCACCAACAGACCCCAGCCGGCGAACAGCAACGGAACCGCGAGCGCGGCGGGCAGCACCTTTTTCGCCGGTCCGGCAAAGCGCGGCACACCGTCCAGTCCGCGCACGTCCACCGCGACGTCATTCGCCGGCCGGTCGAACCAGCGCCGCGCAACGAGCATGACGAGCAGGATCACCGCGCCGAAGAAGAACCAGCCGTAGAAGACATGGTCGATCCCGCCCGCCGCCTCGATCCCCCAGATTTCCGCCGCGACCATCGTGCCATAGGCGCGCAGCGCATTGGCGAGGATCGTCGTGGCGAGCGCGGCCACGACAAAGACGATGCGCCGCGTCCAGCTGCGGAAACAGAGATGCGCTGCGAATATCGCATAAGCGAGCATCGCGATCAGGAAATTGACCCCCGAACAGGCTTCGGCAACCTCGAAGAACCCGGCGGGGGTGGTGATGAACACACCCTCCATCTCTGCCGGAATGCCTGACAGGTGGAGCAAGACCATGCTGATATGCGCGGTAAGCGTCTGTAGCAAAGGCACCAGTTCTTCGCCGAACGGTACGAGTAGCAGCGCATAGCCCAGCGGGAAGAGCAACGCGCGCACGAGTTTTGCACCGAGTGTCGCCGCGACCGCGCCCTGCAGCATCAGGACAAGGCCGAGCTGGCGGAACAGGCCGACACCCGCGGCCTCGCCCACCAGCCACACCAGCCCTGCGCCAGCCATCCACAGGAGCGCGGGCCACCAGTAGACGGGTGTCAACGGCCGCAGAAGTGCCACGCGCTGCGACACCAGCCAGCCGATCATCGGGATGATCAGCAAGCAATGGGTGAAGGTCGAACTGTTCCACCAGATCCCCGCGACATCGGCAGCTTCGCGCCAGAAGATCGCAAAGATCGCCGCTGAGAGCAGTGCGAGCGCGGCAAGGTGGCGTTGCCACAGCGTCATGCCGGCAGACCCAGAAGGTCGCCGAGCGGCGCAAGCCGCGCATCCCAGCCGTAGCGCGCGATCATCCGCGCGCGAGCCGCCTGCCCCATTTTCGCGGCGGCCGTCCGGTGGTCAAAGATTCGGCAAACCGCATCAGCCATCGCGGCCGCGCCATCGGCGACAAGCATATGCTCGCCCGGCGTCGCATCGATCCCCGTGGCGGCGGCGGCACTCGCGACCACCGGCCGCGCCATCGCCATCGCTTCGAGCAGCTTGTTCTGAACCCCGCGCGCGAGCAGCAGCGGCGCGACGACCGCATCGGCGGCGGCAAGCCATGGGCGAACGTCGGGAACCTCGCCGGTTACGGTCACGCCGGGCAGCCTTTCAAGCGCCCGCACTTCGTCAGTCGGCGCGCGGCCGACGATCGCAAAGCGGACCTCGGGGTGGCGGGTACGGATCAGTGGCAATGTGTCGGCTGCGAACCAGCGCACCGCGTCGATATTCGGGCGGTAGTCCATCTGGCCGGTGAAGACGGCGAGTGGCCCCGCGCCTGTCCCGACCGCATCGAGCTGACTCGCCGGGTCGAACCGCTCGGTGTCGATGCCGTTTTCGATGGCGCGCACCTTGTCGGCGCCCAGCCCGCTCTGCACGCGGAACAGCGCTGCCTCGGCTTCGCTGACGAACAGGCTGGCGTCGACCTTGCGGGCCACCGCAGCCTCGAACGCGCCGAGCTTCACTGCCTCGCGCGCGTGCACCCAATTCAGCGGCTGGCGCTTGTCCTGCTCGGCGTACGTCGCAAATTTGGCGGAATCGACGTCGACGAAATCCATCAGCACAGGGCCGTCGAACCGGGCCGGCAGATATTGCGCCATCTGGCCCGAGAAGGCGACGATATGCGTGACGCCGCCCCGTCGAACGAGGTCATCAACGTGGCGTGCCATCGCGGCGTTGCGGAACAGACGGTTCGACACCGGCTCACCGCACAGCACGGCCTGTGCCAACGCGACCGGGCGTGAGGCCTTGCGCACATTGATGACCAAACTCTCGCAAAGCGGTGCCATCTTTGCGCGGGCGGCCTCGGCATCCTCCGCATTGTCGGCGAGCGCCGCGACATGCACCGGCGCGAGCTTCGCCAGCGCCTCGAACATATGCCAGCTGCGAATCCGGTCGCCGCGGTCGGGGGGCCAGGGCGCGCGATGAACGAGAAACAGGATCTCGGCCATTTAGCCCAATCCGCGGGCGATCAGCGGGCCGATCCGGTTTGCCGCCCATAGCGGCAGTTTCTTCCACAGGTCGACTTGCAGCCGGTATTTGGCGCTGTTCGGGTTGGTATCGCGCGGCGCCTCGCCGGGCGCGAGCCAGCGAGCATAGACGAGCGGCTGCGGTTCGAAGCCCCAGTTCTTTTTGTAGGCAAAGGGTCCGGTACCGAGTTTCGAGCGGCCGAAATCGAAACGCGCACAGCCTTTGGCGCGCGCGTGGCACATAAGCGCGAAATACATCATTTCGTTGGCTCGCAACCGGCGTGCACCTGCGGTGCCGCCACCCCAGTAAGGCATGACGGTGCCGCGCCAATAAATACTGAGCACGCTCGCCGCGGGCCGCCCCGCCTCGCGCACGGTCAGAATGTCCGTTTCGTCGCCAAAGGCATCGAGCACCGCGTCGAACAGTTTCTTCGGGAACACCGGCGTGCCGAGGTTGCGGACGCTGGTCGCGTAGATGCGGTAATGGTCGCGGCGGTCCTGTTCGGAGCGGCCGGTGGTGACTGTCAGGCCGCTTTCGAGCGCCTTGCGGACCTCGGCGCGCTGCTTGCGCGGGATGGCGAGGAGTTCGGTATCGTCGTCGGGCGCGAGATCGCGCGCGAAGCCGGCGTAGACGCCTTCCTCGCGGGTCCAGTCCTCGCCCTCGGGCAGCAGGCCGCCGCGCAGTTCGACCGACGGGACGCCGAGCGCGCGGGCCATGTCGGCCGCGCCCTGTGCGAGCGTTGCCGCGACGGCGGCATTGTCGGCGAGGATGCCGCCATCGACCGCAAACCCGCTGGCGACGAGCGCCTGACCGAACAGAGGCGAGCGGATATGATGGAGCGGCAGGATGCCGGTCAGCGCGCCGCTCGCGTCGCGCGCGGTGACAAGGTGGCAGCGATGCCCGGTGGCCTTGGTAATCGCCTCGCACCAAGCGCGGGTGTGAAAGGGCGTCGCGTCAGGGTGCCCGGCGACATAGGCGTCCCATTCGCCCGCGTCGGATAGCGGTGCGGCGGTGAAGCTTGGGTCGATCGACACAGGCGCGTTCACGCCGCCGCGCGCCACGGCTGCGCGCGCTGCTGCTGCGCGGGAAGCAAGGCATCGGCGCGCGTCCATTCGAAATCGGCGAGCAATTTCTTTAGCTTGCCAGCCATGGCCGACAGGCCGCTGTAGTGGCGGATCTTCGACCGGATCGGCGCATCGGCGACGCGCGGCTGGCCCGGATCGATCTCCCACGGGTGGAAATAGAGGATCGCCGGATGCCCCTCTTCGTTCATCCGCGCGATCGCCCAGCGCGTGAAGCCATAGGGCAGCATCCTCATGAAGCCGCCGCCACCGGCGGCCAATGTGCGCCCGGCAAAGCGCGCGGTCGTGACCGGCCATTCGACAAGATCGCTGTCGGGGAGCGGACGCCACGCATGGCGCGGACTTTGCGGCCAGCCATAATGGTCGTGGACGACGGGCGCGACGCTCGACGAATAGGCATAGCCCTGTTCGGCGAGCACCGCATGCGCCCACGGCGTGCGCGTATCGACCGAGAAGCTCGGCGCGCGATAGCCGCGCACGGCGGCGCCGCCGAGGTCTTCGAGGATCGCCCGCGTCTTCTTGAGGTCCGCCGCGAATTCGTCGGCGGTCAGGTTGAACACGCGTTTATGGTCGTAGCCGTGGCTCGCCAGTTCGTGCCCGGCGCCCACGATACGCTTGATCAGCGCGGGATAGCGCTCGGCGACCCAGCCCAAGGTGAAGAAGGTCCCCTTGGCGCCCGCGTCGGCGAAGATCTGCAGCACCGCATCGCAATTCGCCTCGACGCGGCATTCGAGCGTCGGCCAGTCGGCACGGTCGATCGTGCGCTCAAAGGCGCCGACCTGGAACCAGTCTTCGACATCGACCGACAGGCCGTTCTGCATTTTTCCTCACCTTCATCAGCGGGATAGCCGATTTTGGCCGGGTTGTCAGGCCGCCCAGGTCCGCGAATTGGCGGGGTTGGGTGCATTTTCAGGATCGCGCTCGACCCATTCGATCAGGAGGTCGAGCACGCGGCGCAGCGCGGCATCCTGTTCGACGAGGCGTTCCTCAAGCGACGCGATCTGCTTCTCGAGCGCGGCGAGTTGTTCGGGGTCGGCGGTCGGGACGGCCGGAGCCGCATCGGGCGTTGCAAGCGTGACGACCGCTGCCGCTTCGGTGGGTGCGGCGAAAGGTGCCGGGCCGTCGGCAACCGGTGCCGCCGCGCGCGACGGCCATTCGGACGCCGTTTCGTTCGCGGCCTGCGGCGCGGCGAAGGGTGCAGGCGTCGGCGCAACCGCGGTCGCGGCAGCCGCCACGATTTCGTCGACCGGCAGCGGCGCGAGCGTCGATGCATCAATGCCGCGATCGGCCTCGATTTCGGCAACGACCGAGCGCACATTCTGCGCGGTGATGCGGTTCATCTGCTCGACCGCGCCATAAAGCAGCAGGCGGCTGACGAGCACGTTCAGCTTGCGCGGTACGCCTTCGCTGTAATCGAAGATTTCCTCGAACGCGTCGGGGCTGAAGCTGGGGTTGCCCGTCCATCCGACCTTGCCGAGACGGTGGAGGATATAGGGTTCGACCTCCTCGGGCTCCATCGGGTCGAGGTGATGCGTCGCAATCACGCGCTGGCGCAATTGTTCGAGCGCCGGTGAATGGAACAGGGTCTGGCGGAATTCGGGCTGCCCGAGCAGGAATATCTGCAGCAGCGAATGACCGCCGAGCTGGAAGTTCGAGAGCATGCGCAGCTCTTCGAGTGCCGAGATGGCGAGGTTCTGCCCCTCGTCGACGATCAGCAGGGTACGGCGGCCGGCGCGTGCCTGTTCGCGGAGATATTGCTCCATCGAACGCAGCAGTTCGGCCTTGCTCTGGCCCTCCCACTCGATGCCGAACTGTTCGGCGACAAGGCGGAGCAGGTCGTCGCCCTCGACCTGCGTCGACACCAGCTTGACTGCGGTCAGGCGGCCCGAATCGATCGTGTTCATCAGATGGCCGACGAGCGTCGTCTTGCCCGCGCCGACATCGCCGGTGATCACGATGAAGCCTTCGCCCTGCGCAAGGCCGTAGCCGAGGTAGGACATCGCCTTCCGGTGGGTGCCGCTTTCGAAATAGAAATGCGGGTCTGGCGTCAGCTGGAACGGACGCCCGGTGAAACCATAGAACTGATCGTACATCGCAAAAATTCCCGTTGCCTGGTCAGAAGTTGTAACGAAGTCCCACCAAAGCTGATCCGATAAGCTGACTGTTGAAGCCTTCTTGGTCGAAGGCGTTGAGGCTGGCCGCCGCGGTCCCCGTGAGGCCGCGCCAAAAGCGCCGCGAATAGGATGTGGTCAGGCCCGCCGACTGGACGTCGCTGGCTCCCGGCGCGCCATTGTCGAAATAATTGACATAACCCGACAGGGTGAGATCGGAATCGACGTCGAGCTGACGCGCCGCCGACACGAAGAGATAATAATTCTCGTCCTTGATCCCGTTGAGGTTGGCGATCGGCGACAGCAAGGGCGCGAGCAGCTTGCGCTGGTCGTAACCGAGGCCGACGCCATAGCTCCAGCCCGCGAAGCGCGACGACAGCGTCGCCTGCACGCCACGGCTGCGATATTGCGCCGAGGTCGCGTTGCCGAGCTGGTTGCTGAGGCAGCCGCCGCCCTGCTGGCCGAAGACGCACGGATTGATGTCGCCGCCGATCGGGTTGCGCGTCGGGTCGAATTGCGTCGGGAGCGCGGCAAGTCCGCCCGACAGCCCGCGACCGAGGCTCGACAGCCCGTCATAGACGCCGACCTGGATCGAGGTTGCATGATCGGCGCGATAGGTGAAGCTGCCCGTGTAGATGGTATCGCCATAGCGGCGGCCGACCTTAGCGGTAAGAGATGTGCGGCGGCTGGGCTGCCACATCACACCGGCGTCCCAGATCAGCCCGTCGGTGTCGAACGACAGCTGGCGCGGGGTCGATTTGTCGGTGATGAAGCGGCCGCTGGCGTCGCGCACCGGCACGCCATTGACGTCGACAACGGGGTTGCGCTGGCCGATTTCAATATCTTCGTAACCGACGCCGCCGAGCAGCGCGACCGTCGGGCCGATCGGCATCGTCACGTCGGCGCGGGCGAACTTGCCCTCATACCGCTGGTCGAGCTGGCTCGCGTCCTCGCGCTCGTAACCGCCCGACACTTGCCATCCGAACGGCAGGTCGCCCGGCCGCGCGCCGACGCTGGCCCAGGCGACATGGTTCGTCGAGCTGTCGAAAATATCCTGCGGCTGCGAACCGGGCGAAAGGATCGCGGGCGCGTCGACGTCGACCTTGGTATAGCCGAAGCGATAACCCGCCCCGACGTCGAGCCCGCCGATGCGCCGTGCGAAGGTCGGGCCGGCGTAGAAGGAGTAAAGGTCCGCGACATTGCTCGCGTCGCCGATGAACAGCCCGCTCGCCGCGCCCTGTCCGTCGGCGCGCGAGCGTGTCGCGAGCGCGCCACCTTCGAGATTGAGACCGCGCGCGGCCTCGATCCGGCCGCGGAGAAGACCGCTGACCATGTCGGAATCACCCAGACCGCCATTCCACCCGATGCGATGCTCGTAGCGCACGGTGCCGGCGAGTTCGGCGCGGTTGGTGACGATCGCGGCGTCCACCCCGACCGCAAGGTTCGTATAGGTGAGGACATCGCCGCCGTTCTTGAGGTCGGCGGTCAGCACCTGATCGATTTCGAGATAGGGACTGACGTCGACCGTCCGCTGCGTACGGCGCCGTTCGGCACGCTTTTCCGAGCGCCCCTGTTCCGGCGCGGGCGCGCCGGCCGAGGTCGCACTACCGCCGCCCGTTCCGGGGTCACCCGAAAACTGCGCATGCGCGCCCGTCGCCGTCCCGGCGAGCAGCAGGGCCGCCAGCGTCGACACATGACGCATGGTGGTGGTGCGCATCACGCGCCTCCTTGTCCGTAATAGGTCCCGAAGCGGCGTCCGCCCGGCGAGAATTTCACCCCGTTGAGGAGCAGCTGGATGTGCGGACACGCGCCCATCAGGCCGATCGCGTCGCGCAGCGCCGATTCGAGCGTTTCGTCGGCGCGCACGACCATGATCGTCTGCCCGACATGCCCCGCGAGCACCGCGGCGGGCGACGCCGCGAGCACCGGCGGCGAATCGATGATGAGGATGCGGCCCGGTGCGCCCGCTTCGAGCTGCGCGAGCAACGCCTCGGTCCGCGCCGAGGCGAGGAGTTCGGTGTCGTGCATATGCCCGGTGCCCGCGGGCATGACCTTGAGACCCGGGATGTCGGTCTGGATCAGGCAGTCGCCGAGCGGCAGGTGCGGATCGGCGAGTGCGTCCATCAGGCCGGGGCCGTCTTCGAGTCCCAGCGCTTCGAGTACGCTCGGCTTCGCGATGTCGGCGTCGATCAGCAGCACGTCGTGATCGGCCTCGACCGCGAGGCTCAATGCAAGGTTGACCGCGGAGAAGGTCTTGCCCTCGCCCGGGTTCGCCGAGGCGATGAGCACGCGGTGCCCGCGCGGCAGGATCGGGCGATTGCCGACGCCGCCGAAATTGCGGATCAGCTCGCGCTTCACGATGCGATATTCTTCGGAGATGCCGGTGACCGGGGTCCCGGGCACGATCATCCCGCGCGATGCGAGGCGATCGCGATCGACCGTTCCCTGCCGCGTCGGCACGATGGCGGGCGCGGCCTTGGCGACCTCCTTGCGCGGCGACGGTTTGGGGGCGGCGGGCGCGGTATCGACGGCGGGCGGCGCCTCGACGAGGGGATCGGGGATTTCGGGCTGCGGCGTTTCCACGGCAGCCGCAGCTTTGGCCTTTTTCGGCGCTTCGGGCGGCAGGCTCGATACATCGATCGTCGGCGCATTGACGGCGGGATCGAGGCCGAACATGTCGGCTGCGCGTTCGAGGAGCGAGGGCGGGCGCTTGACTTTGCGTTGGTCGTTCATGTCATCGTCCCCCGTCACGCAACCATGCCGCGTTGGATGAATTCGGCGACCAGCAGCAAGGCGTAGAGGCCAACGAGTGCGCCCCCGCCACTCGCCAGCCAGACGAGTTTCTTGCGCCGGTCGAGGTGGCGTTCGGGCGTCACCACTTCGGTGATCGATCCGATCACGGGCAGCCCGCTGGCGCGTTCAAGCTTCGCCGCGGTCGCGTAGCTCGTGCGCACCTGGCCGAGACCGAAGGCGGCGCCGACGCCGCCGCCGATACCGGCGAGCAGCACGAGCGTCAGGAACAACGGCCGGTTGGGTGCCGCGGGGCTCGTCGGTTTCGACGGTGGGTCGAGCAGTTCGATCTTGATCGCGTCGGTTTCGGTCTGGACCGAACCGCGCAGACGCACCTGTTCGCGCTGCGCGAGCAATTTGTCATATTGCGCCTTGAATGCGGTATATTCGCCGTTGATCCGGTCGTACTCGGCGGCGATGCCGGGGTTCTGGATCTGCTGCGATGTGATCCTGGCGATGTCGCCGGTGAGCTGTGCCTTGCGCGACGACAGCGCGCTGACCGTCGCCTGCCGCTCGGCGCGCATCGCCGAAAGCGAGGCATAGGCCGGGTTCTGCGAATTGCCACCGCCACCACCGCCCGCGCCTTCACGGTCGGCCATGGCTTTCAGCGAGGCAATCTGGCTTTTGAGCGCGATGACGTCGGGGTGCGCGTCGGTCAGCCCGCGCGCGCGCATCGACGAGAGTTCGTTCTGCGCGCCGGCAAGCTGCTGGCGCGCGACGCCGCCGCCGACGCTGCCCATGCCGGGGATGTTGATCGTCGCGGGTGTCGAGGACAGCTGGCCGTTGGCGGCCGCAAGCTGCGCCTGTGCCGACACGAGCTGCGAATCGATCTGCCCGAGTTCGGCGCGCGCAGCTTCGACTCGCTGCGCCGGCGATCCGCTGCCGCCGGGGATCATGCCGATATTCTGCGCCTCGAATGCGCCGCGGCGCGCTTCGACTTCGCGCAGTGCCTTTTCGCGGTCGGCGATCTGCGCATCGAGGAATTTCAGGCCCTCGCGCGCGTTCATCCGGCCGCCCCGCAGCTGGTCGTCGCGAAACACGGTGATCAGACTGTCGAGCACGCCCGAGGCGAGCTTGGCATTGTCGGCGTCGGACAGGCTGCCGACCGCGACGCTCGAGGTGATTTCAAAGATATTGTCCTGCTGCGGAACGACCTTGATATTCTTTTGCAGCATCGCGACGGCACCGGCCTTTTCGCGCTCGCCCGCACCGGCGGGGAGCAGCCCCGTGGTCGCGGCGACCTTTTCCATGTTGCGCGCGCTGGTCAGCGTTTCGCGGATCTGGTCGATCTGCGGGCGTCCGCCGCCGACCTGCGCGTCGTCGGGCAGGATTTCATTGACGTCGACGAGCAGCCGCGCGCGGCTGTCGTAGCGGTTGGGGATCGACGCGATCGCGAGCCAGCCGAGGATGCAGATGCCCCACGCCACCGCCAGCACAAGCCACCGGCGCGTCCAGACGCTGTGCAGCGCGACCCGGAATTCGTCGTAAAGGCTGTTCATCGCTCGCAATCTATCCTTGGGAGATGGGTGGGTGGCCGCCGGTCGATATCAGAACATGCTTTCGGGGATGATGATCACATCGCCCGGCTGGAGCCGCACGTTCGCCTTGATATCGCCGCGCTTGATCAGGTCATTAAGCCGCAGGCCGAACTCCTGCTGCTTCCCGCTACCCTTGTCGAAACGGACGAGTCGCGCTTTGTTTCCAGCGGCATATTCGCCAAGGCCGCCGACTGCAATCATTGCGTCGAGCACGGTCATGTTGGCGCGGAACGGGATCGACGCCGGTTTCTCCGTCGCGCCGACGACGCGCACCTGCTGCGAGAAGGTGCTGTTGAAGCTGGTGACGATCACGCTGACGATCGGGTCGGTGATATACTGGCTGAGCTGGAGCTTGAGATCCTGCTGCAGCATCGTGGGGGTTTTCCCCACCGCGGGCATGTCGGTGATCAGCGGCGTGGTGATGCGGCCGTCGGGGCGCACCTGCACCTTGCCGCCGAGTTCGGGGTTGCGCCAGACGAAGATCTGGAGCTCGTCGAGCGGGCCGATGATATATTCCTCGCCCGGCCCTTCCTGGTTCGCGACAAAGTTCGCGCTGGGCAGCTGCGGCGCGGTACCGCCGGCGCCCATGCAACCCGTCAGCGCGGTCGCGGCGATGCCCGACACGAGCGCGGCGCGCGCGATGCGAAGCGAGGGGAACGAAGCCATAATCCATCAACCTTTCGGGGCCATCAGGGGAACCGCGGTCCGGAAACTCCGCGGCGACAGCCATTGCGTCGGCTTAGCCATTGCTCGAAAAGGGTGAACATAATGTTAGTATTGAACTAAGTTTGGACCGCGCTCGTCGCAAACTGTCCTGATAAGAAACAGATTGAAGCGTCTCAGACGAGCATTTCGCGCGCCGGCCCCTGCCCCAGGAAGGTCGCGGGGCTGGCGCTCGCACCATAGGCACCGGCGAGAAAGATCGCGATGAGGTCGCCGACCTCGGCACGCGGCAGCGCAACCTGATCGCCGAGGCGGTCGAGCGGGGTGCAGAGGCAGCCGACGACCGAAACCGTCTCTTCGGCCTCGGCACCGAAGCGGCCGGCCACGGCGATCGGATAGTTGCGGCGGATCACGGTGCCGAAATTGCCGCTCGCGGCGAGCTGGTGGTGGAGGCCGCCGTCGGTGACGAGGAAGGTCTCGCCATGGCTCACCTTCCGGTCGACGACGCGGGTGAGATAGACCCCGGCTTCGGCGACGAGCCAGCGGCCGAGTTCCATTGCGAAATGACTTTTGGCGAGCGCCGGATCGCGCGCCGCCAGCGTCTCGCCGAGCGCGGCGCCGACCGCCCGAACGTCGACGGGCTTGTCGCCCGGGAAATAGGGCACGCCCATGCCGCCGCCGAGATTGACGAGCGGCGGGGTTTCTCCGATCGCGTTCGCGAGCCGCGCCGCGAGGGCGACGGTTTGCGCCTGCGTATCGGCGATGGCCGCCGCGTCGAGCGCCTGCGATCCCGCGAAAATATGGAAGCCCTGCCAGTCCGCGCCGGCGTCGATCAGACGGCGCACCAATGCGGGAACCTTGGCGGCATCGACCCCGAAGGGCTTGGCGCCGCCGCCCATCTTCATCCCCGATCCCTTGAGATCGAAGTCGGGGTTGACGCGGACCGCGAGGCTCGGCGTCAGGCCCATATGTTCGGCAATCGACAACGCCCGTTCGGCCTCGCCCGCGGATTCAAGGTTGAGCGTCGCGCCCGCGCCGATCGTCGCTTCGAGTTCGCGGTCGCGCTTGCCGGGGCCGGCAAAGCTGATGTCGCCCGCCGGCATCCCGCTCGCGAGCGCGGCCTTGAGCTCGCCACCCGATGCGACGTCGAAGCCGTCAACGAGCCGCGCCATGAAGGCGAGCAAAGGCGCATAGGGGTTCGCCTTCATCGCATAATGCAGCTGCACCCCGCCGGGCATCGCGGCGCGCCATTCGGCGACGCGCGCAGTGAGCATCGCACTGTCATAAGCGAACAGCGGCGTATCACCCGCGACGTCGGCGAGCGCCTCGGCGCGGTCGCCGCCGATGAGCAACATGCGGCTCGGGTCGGCGCGAAAGCCGGGCGGGATCGGACCATGCGGTTTCATGCTGCGGGCTCCTTCGCCCAATCGGCGGCGATCGCCACGCGGTCGAGCTTGCCGTTGGGATTGCGCGGCAAGGCGTCGCGCCATTCGATCGCCTGCGGCTGCATGAAGTTGGGAAGATTCTGGCGGAGATAGGCCGCAAGCCCTTCCTCATCGGCGACGCCGTCCTTGCCGCGGACGATCAGGACGATCGCGGCGCCGAGCCGCGTATCGGACACCCCGAAGGCGACCGCCTCGTAGATCAGTCCCGATGCGACCGCGACATCCTCGACTTCCGTCGGGCTGACGCGGTTGCCCGCGGTCTTGATCATCGCGTCGTCGCGGCCGACGAAATAAAGCAGGCCATCGGCGTCGCGGCGCACCGTGTCGCCCGACCACACCGCCATGCCGCCATAGTGCGACATACGCGGCGCGGGTTTGAAACGCTGTGCGGTGCGCTCCTCGTCGCGCCAATAGCCCTTGGCGACGAGCGGGCCGCAATGAACGAGTTCGCCGGGTTCCTCGTCGGCAGTGATCGTGCCGTCGGGCCGGCATACGAGAATCTCGGCATGCGGGATCGCGCGGCCCATCGACGTCGGATGGTCGGCGACGAGCGTCGGGTCGAGGAAGGTCGAGCGGAACGCCTCGGTCAGTCCGTACATCGGGTAGATGGCGGCGCTCGGGAAGGTCCGGCGCATCGCGTCGATCAGCGGGGGCGTCAGCGCGCCGCCGCTGTTGGTCAGGCGCTTCAGGTGCGCCGCTGTTTCGGCGGGCCATTCGGCCTCGACGAGCTGCACCCAAAGCGGCGGCACCCCCGCGAGCGTCGTCACCCTGTGCCGCGCGACGGCCTTCACGACGTCACGTGCGGTCAGATAATCGAGCGGCGCGACCGCTGCGCCCGCATACCAGCTCGAAAGCAGCTGGTTCTGGCCGTAGTCGAAGCTGAGCGGCAGCACGGCGAGCACGCGGTCGTCGGGCACGATCCCGAGATAGGACGCAACGCTTTCGGCGCCGAGCCACAGGTTCGCGTGGCTGAGCATCACGCCCTTGGGCCGGCCGGTCGAGCCGCTGGTGTAGAGGATGGCAGCAAGATCGTCGGGCTCGGCGATCGAGAGCGGAAGCCCCTGCCCACCCGAATCAATGACTTCCTCGCCGATCTTCAGATCCTGCACCATGCATTCGCCGGGCAGGTCGCCGCCGAGCATGTCGGCACGCGCGCCATTGGTGACGAGCAGCTTCGCGCCGCTGTCGGACAGGATATGCGCGACCTGCGGCCCCTTGAGCAGCGGATTGACCGGCACATGGATCAGCCCCGCGCGCGCCGCGGCAAGCGGCATCAGGCAGGCGAGCCGCATCTTGGCGCTCCAGCTTGCCACGCGCTCGCCGGGGCCGCCCGCCTGTTCGAGCAGCCATGACGCCAGCCGTCCGACGCCGGCGTCAAGTTCGGCAAAGGTCGTGACCCGGTCGCCGATCAACAGCGCAGCCGCGTCCGGCGCGCCGCAGCGGGCGAGATGGTCGATCGGCCTCGAGGAAGGGTTTTCGGCTTTGGTCATCGGCTGTTAGGACTGGAGTGATAGAGGGCGGCACCATGCAAGGGAACGGTGAACATCACGCTAATGATGAGCGGCTGCCCGCCGCAGCGCGTGCGGCCGGCTTTGCGTCGCCGTTCGACCGGGCGGCGTGGTTCGACCTTTTGGAAGCGCACGGCTTTGCTGGCCGGGGACGGTTCGATGCACATGGCAACGCCGGTTCGACGACGGCATGGCTGCCGCTGCGGACCGAGAAGCCTGGCGACTTCGCGGGGCTCACCAACTGGTACAGCTTTTCGATCCGTCCGCTCTTCCTCGGCGAAGACAATCGAAGCGACGCCTTGCGCGCACTTTTTGCCGGCCTTCGCCGAAACGCTGCACGCTTGACGCTCTACCCTGTCTCCGAGACCGGGGAGCTGACCGCCGCCCTCCGCGCCTCGGGCTGGTGGGTAAAAGCCACACCGGCAGGCGACCGTCACTGGCTCGACCTTGGCGAGATGGATCATGATGCCTGGTGGGCAAGCCGGCCTGGGGCACTGCGCAATACGGTCCAGCGCAAGGCAAAGAAGGGCGTGGTCGATATTCAGCTGCTCACCGAATTCGATCCGGGAAGCTGGGCGGCCTACGAGCAAATCTATGCCGCGAGCTGGAAACCTGAAGAGGGACACCCCGCCCTGCTCCGCGCCTTCGCCGAGGCCGAGGGCGCGGGCGACCGCCTGCGCATGGGGATCGCGCGCATCGACGGCATCCCCGTCGCCGCACAATTCTGGACGGTCGAGGACGGCACCGCCTTCATCCACAAGCTCGCGCATGTCGAGGACAGTTTGAAAGCCTCGCCCGGCACCTTGCTGTCGGCGGCACTATTCCGTCATGTGATCGAGGCCGAGGGCGTGAAGCGCGTCGATTTCGGTACCGGCAACGACGGGTACAAGCGCGACTGGATGAACCGGCACGACGCGCTGTGGCGCATCGAGGCTTTCAATCCGTCGCGTGTCGCGGCATGGGGTCCGGCATTGAAGGCATATGCCCGTTCCGTGTTGAGGAAAGAAACGTGACCGATAGCAGCTCCGTCGATGCCACCCTTCGCGCCCTGCTTGCCGACGTGCTCGGCCTTGGCGAAGCGCGCGCGGCCGCGCTGACCGGAGACAGCGGCCTGTTCGGCGAATTGCCCGAATTCGATTCGATGGCGGTTGCGACGGTCCTCACCGAGATGGAAGACCGGCTGGGCATCCTGATCGACGATGACGAGATCGACGGCGAAATCTTTGAAACCTACGGCAATTTGCTCGCCTTTTCGCTGCGCAAAGTGACCGACTGATCCCGGATGCGCGCATGAGCGAACATCGATTGCGCATCGACCCCGCAGGCGTACCCCGCGCCACCGTCCTGATCGTCCCGCCGCTGTTCGAGGAAGCGAACCGCACGCGTCGTACGCTGGTGCTCGCAATGCGTGCATTGGCGGCCGAGCGATTTGCGGCAGTGCTGCCCGACCTGCCGGGACAGAATGAGAGCCTTGTTCCGCTGGTCGAGGCCGATCTGGATCGCTGGCAGGATGCGCTTGCCGAGGTGGTATCCGGAATCGATGGTCCGACGATCATCGCGTCGTTTCGCGGGGGCGCGCTGATCGATCATAAGGCGCAAGCCAAAGCGTGGTGGCGCCTCGCGCCCGTGGGCGGAGCGTCTCTGCTTCGGACTTTGATGCGCGCGCGGGTGAGCGCCGACCGTGAGGCTGGTGTCGTGTCGACGCTTGAAGGTCTTCACGATGAAGCGAAAACCGCGCCGCTGTTGCTGGCCGGCAATCGCCTGTCATCTGCTATGATCGCGCAGCTTGGCGCAAGCGAGGCGCAGGTGGTGGAGCCTTTGCGCAGCGTCGGCCTTGGCGCCGGCGGCATCGCGGGAACGCCGCTGTGGCTTCGCGCCGAACCCGGAGAAGACGCCGCGATGGCGCGGGCGATCGCCGCCGATCTTTCCGCATGGAGCAAGACATGCGGCATCAGCTAAACTTTGCCTGCGAAGGCGCCACGCTCGCCGCGAGTCTCGACGAAGCGGCGGGCAGCACGGGTCTGCTGATCGTGTCGGGGGGCAACGAAATCCGCAGCGGCGCGCATCGCGGGATGGCGATGCTCGCGGCGCGGATCGCCGGGGCGGGCTATCCGGTGTTCCGTTTCGACCGGCGCGGGATCGGCGACAGCGAGGGTGCGAACGGCGGATTCGAGAGCAGCGGTCCCGATATCGCCGCGGCGATTGCGGCGTTCCGAAACGCAGGCCCGCATGTCTCGCGCATTTTCGCCTTCGGCAATTGCGATGCCGCGAGCGCGTTGTTGCTTCACCAACCGCTCGCGCTCGACGGGCTGATCGTCGCCAATCCCTGGACGTATGACGGCGACGCGGAAGAAGCCGAGGAACCGGCGCTACCGCCTGCGTCCGCGATCCGCGCGCGCTATCTGGCGCGGCTGAAGGACCCGCGGAGCCTGTTGCGCCTGTTCAAGGGCGAGGTCGATTTGCGCAAATTGTTCCGCGGGCTATCCGCTCTCAAGCAGGCACCGCAACGCCGGGCGCCCGACAGCCTCGCCGACCGACTCGACGCCACGATCGCCGAACTTAGCTGTCCGGTGACGATCCTGCTCGCGACCGGCGACCGCACCGCGCAGGCCTTCATCGAAAGCTGCGGCCCGTCGCTTGACTATATCGACAAGAATCCCGGCACCGTTCGCGTCGAGCGTCTCGCCAGCATGTCGCACAGCTTTGCCGGCGACGATGGCGAGTGGCTCGCGGAACGGATATTGGCGGCGCTTGCCGCTCAGGCGTCCGCCATCGCGTGATATTCGGCCTCGGCGAGGAAGCGTTCGGCGTCGAGCGCGGCCATGCAGCCCATGCCCGCGGCGGTCACCGCCTGCCGATACACCTTGTCGGCGACGTCGCCCGCGGCGAAGACGCCGGGGATCGAGGTCAGCGAGGTGCCGGGCGTGATTTGCAGATAGCCGTCGGCGTCGAGCGGCAGCTTGCCCTTGAACAACTCGGTCGACGGGCTGTGGCCGATCGCGACGAAGCCGCCGTCGGT
>Ga0247823_10001057_pt1 | contig 23157 bp, 21 predicted proteins | sample 13C_PalmiticAcid_2_FD_192426 | JGI IMG/M metagenome (GOLD analysis project Ga0247823, IMG submission 192426) | Soil microbial communities from agricultural site in Penn Yan, New York, United States - 13C_PalmiticAcid_Day30 | ecosystem: Environmental > Terrestrial > Soil > Agricultural land... | reverse complement strand
CGCCGGCGAGAAGACCTATCAGGGCATGATCATCGGCGAGAACAGCCGCTGGGACGACCTGGACGTCAACCCGATCAAGGGCAAGCAGCTGACCAACGTTCGCGCCGCCGGCAAGGACGAGTCGGTTCGCCTGACGCCGCCGCGCCAGATGTCGCTGGAACAGGCCATCGCCTACATCGAGGAAGACGAACTGGTCGAGGTCACGCCCAAGTCGATCCGCCTACGCAAGCAGGTGCTGAACCCCTCGTTCCGCAAGAAGCGCGTCCGCCCCGACTGAGGTTGACGACCGGACCAAACGAAGAAGGCGACCCTCGCGGGTCGCCTTTTTTGTTGGAAGATCCTGATTGGGCCTGCCGCCCTTCGGGCGGCTTGAGGACCGCCTTATTCCCTCTCCCGATGGGAGAGGGCTTGAGCCTCCAAGAGCGAAGCGATTGGAACAGGCGAAAGGGTGAGGGTTCCCGACGCCGGTCGGCCTTGAACGGTCGCTGAACCAAAACTGCATCACCCGTTTGGCCCGGGAAACGCGCAGCGGCTTACGCCGACGGAAAGGTTCGCCCCTCACCCTTTCGCTTGGCGGATCGCCTCCGGCTCTCCGAAGCTCAAGCCCTCTCCCACCGGGAGAGGGAAGTCAGACGTCTACTTCTTCAGCCCCAGCAGCCCCATCCAGCCGCCGCTGGTCAGCAGGGCCACGTCCAGCAAGGCCAGGGCCAGGGGCGTCGAGGTCGGGGCGGCGATGAACTTGGGCCGCCAGCCGGGTCCGAACTTGGCCTTGTAGGCGCGCAGCCCCTGGAAGCCGTAAACCGCCCCGCCTTCCTCGAACACCAGCGCCCCGACGCGGGCGAAGACCGGCGCCAGTCTCCGGTCCTCCAGGCCCGACAAGGGCGCCATGCCCAGATCCAGACGCCTGAAGCCCTCGGCTCTCGCCCACTGAGCGGTACGGGTGAACAGATAGTCCATCACCCCATGCGGCCCGTCCGGATCGTGACGCATCAGATCGATCATGGCCTCCTCGCGCCGCGCCCCCGTCAGCAGGTTGGCGAAGGCGACGATGCGCCCCTCCTCGCGGACCACGGCGACTGGCGAACGATCCAGATAGTCGATGTCGAAGCGCCCCAGGGAGAAGGCCTTCTCGGAGCCGTTGTGATGGTTCAGCCAGGCGTCGGACACCACCCGCAGCTCGGCCTCCAACGGCCGGATCGCGCCGGGCGCCAGCACCTCGAAGGTCGCGCCCTCGCGTTCGGCCCGGTTCACGGCGGTCCGCAGGTTCTGCTTGCCCTTGCCCTCGGTCGAGAAATGCCCGGCGTCGATCACCGCCGCCTCGCCCACCTTGCGCACCGCCAGGCCCAGGGTGGCCAGATCCGCCAGCAGGCCCTCGCCGACCGAATAGAAGACCGGCGTCCCGCCATAGCTGTCGGCCATTTCGGCAAAGGCCCACAGAAGCTCCAGCCGCTCCGCCTTCAGCCCCGCCGGCTCCCCCATGGCGATCCAGCGTCGCCCCCGGACGCGATAGGCGATGAAGCTGCGTCCCGACGGACTGAACAACAGGGCCTTGTCGCCCAGCAGGGCCAGCCCGGCCTCCGGCGTCGCCGTGTCAGCCTCGGCCAGGGCGAGGCGCGCACGGTCTATGTCCCCCGGCCCGGCCGGACCATGGCTGCGCGCCCCCGGCGCCGTCAGCAGGGACCGCACCGCCACCACCAGGGTCAGCACCGCCAGAACCGCGCCTGCCCGAAGAAAGCCCGAAGCCTGCTTGTCGGTCAGGAAGGTCCACCACAGCTCATCGGTATAGGCGGTGTCGCGATAGGCGAAGAAGCCGAGCCACAGCATGGCCACGACGGCCGCCGCCAGCATCAGCAGCCAGCCGGGCCGCAGGGGCTCGCCCAGGCGCGAGCGTCGGTTGAAGGCGGCCCGACACGGCAGCAGCAGAGCCGCCGCCAGGGTCAGTTCCGCCGCCTCTTCCCAGTCCAGCCCCTTCATCAGGGAAAAGACCGCCCCCAGCATCAGCCCGAACAGGGCGGCGTAGTAGGCGCCCCGACGCCGCCGCCACAGACCCGCCGACACCAGCAGCAGCAGGAAGCCCGTCACGCTCGCGGCGAAGTGGGACAGGTCGATCAGGATGGGGGCGGCGATCCGGTCCAGCGCCTGCAGCCGCCCGCTGAAAGCCGGCGTCGCCGCCGACAGCAGCATGACGGCGCCCAGGGCGAACGAAGCCACCGCGAAGATCTGCGGCGTCAGCTCATAGGCCAGCCCCCCCAGCCGCTGAAGGAGACGTCCCAGTCCGCCCGGTCGTTTCGTCGTCGTCATTCGTCCTCTCGAGGGTGCTTCCCCTCATAAATCAGGAATCGGCCGTTTGGGGCGCTGAAAAGGTCATTTCTGGGCGCCTGAAACAATCTGAAACGCAGCGAGTTCACCTTTTCGCGAGCGCCAGACTCGCTCAATCGGAGTAACCTCATGATCCGCAAGACCGCCCTGCTGACCGGCATCGCCGGCGCCTTCCTCATCGCCGCCCCTGTGTTCGCCCAGGACGCCACGACGCCGCAGACGCCCGAACCGGCTACCGCTGAGGCGGCTCCGGCTCAACCCCAAAGCCTGACCCTGACGCCGGGCTCCACAGTCAAGAGCGCCGATGGTTCGGAACTCGGCAAGCTGGTCGGCGCCCAGAACGGCGCGGCCGGTCAGGAACTGACCGTGCGCGGCGCTGACGGCTCGGTCCGCCCGGTGCCGGTGGCCGGCATCCGTCAGGACGGCGACGCCATCGTCGTCAACGCCAGCCTCGCCGACTTCCAGGCCGCCGCCCCGATCGGCGGCGAAGCTCCTGCGGAGGCGACCCCGCCGGCTGACGCCACGGACGCCGCCGAACCGGCCGAACCGCCGGCGGACGAACCGAACACCTGATCGGTCACCAGGCATGAAGAAAGGGGCGGTCCGTCGGACCGCCCCTTTTGCATATCGACGCCAGGCGCCGTCAGGCCTTCTTCTTCACCAGGCCCAGCAGGAAGAGCAGGACCACCGCGCCGATGGTGGCGACGATGATGCCGACGATCCAGTTTCCGGAGGCGTCGATCCCCAGAAGGTTGTTGGCCAGGAAGCCGCCGATCAGGGCGCCGATGACGCCGACGATCAGATTGGTCAGCAGGCCGTGGCTGCGTTTCATGATCTTTTCCGCCAGCCACCCGGCGACGATGCCGATGATGATCCAGGCGATGAATCCAAATCCGCTCATTCAGTCCCTCCCATAAAATGGCGTGATGCCTTGACCGTAATGCCTCGCGCCCGCTCCGGTTGCCTGTCCGGTCCAACAAGCTTCACCATTCGCGTCCTAGGCGAAATCGGCATGCCCCTTGCGGCGAAACCGTCCAGCCGTGCCGATCCGGCACAGCGTGAGCGAGACGAGAGGGAGGGGCCGCGATGGCCGCCGACATAGATCTTCATCTGGGCCGCCGCCTGCGTCGCCGTCGTCGCCTGCTGGGCCTGACCCAGCAACAGTTGGCCGGCCAGGTCGGCGTGCGCTTCCAGCAGATTCAGAAGTATGAGTGCGGGGCCAACCGCATCTCGGCGGCGCGCCTGTGGGAACTGGCTGAAGCTCTGGAAACCCCGATCACCTATTTCTACGACGGTCTGGCCGAGGTCGGCGACCATCCGGCGGCGAACCGGGAAGTCTTCGTTCGCGAAGAGGAACTGCCGCCCAGCAAGGCCGCCTGAACCCATCACGCTCGCGCCGCCGGATCAGGCGGTGTATCTGCTCGGCATGACCGAACTGGAAGCCTTCGCCGTCGAACTGTCGCATGAGGCCGCGCGCGCGGCCCTGCCCTTCTTCCGCGGCGAGTTCGCCCAGGAAAACAAGGCCGGACCCGGCGCCTTCGACCCCGTCACCGAGGCGGATCGCGCCGCCGAGGCCGCCATCCGCCGCCTGATCGCCGCGCGCTATCCCGAACACGGCGTCATCGGCGAGGAATACGGCGAAGACCGCCCGGACGCTGACCACGTCTGGGTTCTGGACCCCATCGACGGCACCCGCGCCTTCATCGCCGGCCTGCCCCTGTGGACCACCCTGATCGCCCTTCGTCACGAGGGCGCGCCGGTGATCGGCGCCATCGGCCAGCCCTACCTGGGCGAGATCTTCCTCGGCGGCCCGTCCGGCGCCCGCCTGCTGCGCGACCAGGGCGAGACGCCGCTCAGGACCCGCGTCTGTCCGTCCCTGTCTGACGCCCTGATCGCCACCACCGACCCCGACATCTTCGTCGGCGCCGACCGCGAGGCCTGGACGCGCCTGCGCGCCTCGGCCCGACTGGCCCGCCTGGGCTGCGACGCCTACGCCTACGCCATGGTGGCGGCGGGCCGCATCGACCTCGTGGCCGAGACGGAGTTGAAGGTCTGGGACTGGTCCGCGCTCAAACCGGTCGTCGAGGCCGCCGGCGGCCGCGTCACCGGCTGGACCGGCCAGGCGCCCGACGGCGACGGCCGCATCCTGGCCGTCGGCGACGCCGCCCTGACCGCTCAGGCGCTCGCGGTGCTGAACGCCCTCTGAAGCTAGGCCGCGCCCTTGTCCGGCGCGGCGCCCGCCGCCTGACCTTCGGCAGGCGCGACATAGCCGGCCAGGGCGTCGAACTCGTCAAGGAAGACGCCGCGCAGCGGGTCCGCCTCCATGATGACTTCGTGCAGGGCGCCCGACGCCTCGACATAGCGCCCCCGACCCAGACGACGCGCCGCCCAGCGGTTGGTCTGCTTCCAGACCTTGTCGTCCTCGCCGGCCTGAACCACGCAGACCGGAATCTTGACCGACTTCAGCGCGCGCGGCTTCAACGCCCGCTCGCCGGCGTCCAGGGCGAAGGCCAGCCAGCCCCAGGTCGGGCCGCCGATGGCCAGGTGCGGGCAGGCGTAGAGTTGCTGACGCCACAGGTCGTAACGGGTCTGATCCGAGGTCAGGCCGTCCTTCTCGAAGGTGTGGTCGAAGGGATCGTCAGGATCGTCCAGCACATAGTCGCCCGCCTTGCCGTGACGCAGGTTCCACCGCACCGCCAGCTTGACCGACCACATCGACCGCTTGCCGGTCTTGATGCGCAGCATGGGGCTGGACAGGACGGCGCCGGCGAAACGGCTCTCGCCCGCCTCCAGCGACAGCAGGTTCAGACAGCCCCCCATGGAGTGACCGACCATGATCCAGGGCTTGGGCGCCCTGGCCTCATAGGCGTCCAGCAAGCGGGCGTAGTCGTCCAGGAATTCCTCGACGGCGCGCGCGTGGCCGCGCAGCCGGTCCGGCAGCAACCGCGCCGACAGCCCCTGGCCGCGCCAGTCGTGGGCCAGGACGCAGAAGCCCCGCGCCAGGAAGTTGCCGATGAGTTCGAAATATTTCTCGATCGGCTCGGTGCGGCCGGGACTCAGGACCACCGTGCCGCGCGGCGTCTTGGCCTGCAGCGCCGACGGCGTCCACAGGGCCGCGCGCAGACGAAGCCCGCCCGCGCCGCGATACCAGTCCCCCTCTCCGCCAGGAGGGGAGGCGGCGCCGGGAACCCCCATCAGGGGCGCATGGGCGGCGAAGGCGGTGGCGCGGTTCACTCGGGCTTCCTGAACTTCAAGGTCATGCGATCGCTCTCGCCGATCGCGTCGTACTTGGTGCGGTCGAACTCGGGGTTGGCCGGCTGCCCCATGGGCGCGGTCAGGCGAATGGGCGCCAGGGTGTCGGCGCCGAAGGGGTGATCCTTGGTGTCGGCCGGGTTGGCGTTGATCTCGGACGCCTCGACGAAGACGAAGCCCGCCTCGGCGGCCAGTTGCTTGACGAAGGCTTCCTGGACATAGCCGTTGGCCGCCGCCGGGTCCTGGTCCTCGTCCGGCTGCAGCCGGTGCTGCTCGACGCCCAGGACGCCGCCGGGACGCAGGGCGGCATAGGCGTCGGCGAAGGCCTTCTCGGCCAGACCGGCGGCCATCCAGGCGTGGATATAGCGCATGAACAGCACCAGATCGGCCGTGCCCGCCGGCGCCACCAGCCCCGTGCCGGCGCCAAAGGCGCTGAACTGGACCTGGCCGTACAGCTTCCTGTCGCCCTCCAGCCTGGCCTTGAGGGCGTTGTTGATGGCGATCTGGGCGGGGTCCGCGGCCGGACCTTCGGCGAAGCCCGCCAGATAGAGGGAACCGCCGCCCTTGTTCAGATAGGGGGCCAGAATCTCGATGAACCAGCCGCTGCCGGGCCAGAAGTCCACCACCGTCATCTTGGGCTGCAGGCCGAAGAAGCGCAGGGTCTCGGCTGGATGACGCCAGGCGTCGCGCGCCTTGTCCGAAGCCGAGCGCCAGGGGCCGGCGACAGCCCATTCCAGCGAGCCTTCCGGCGGCCCGGCCGGGGCGGCCGGGGCCTGGGGCGCCGTCTTGTCTTCCTTCTTGCCGCAGGCGGCCAGGCCGGCGAAGGCCGCCATGCAGGCGCCCGCCAGAACCGCGCGTCGCGTCGAACGCTCAGCCATGCGCGCCTCCTTTCGCCGTTTGGACCTTGTTGGGCTTAAGGCGCTTCTGCGCCAGCGTCAAAACCCCAAAGGCCATCAGTTCGCGGCCTCGGGCTTGCGGAAGCGCAGGGTCATGCGATCGCTCTCGCCGACGGCGTCGAAGGCGGCGCGTTCTTCCGCCGTCAATACGCGGCCTTCGCGCTCCGACGTCCGCGTCGGCGCCAGGGTCCATACGCCGAACGGATGGTCGCGATCATCCTTCGGATTGGCGTTCAGCTCGCTGCGCGCCTCCAGTTCAAAACCGGCGCGGCGGGCGGCGTGGATGACATAGCTCTCAGGCACGTAGCCGGTCGGCGCGACCTCGGCGACATTCAGACCGTCGATGCTGCGGTGCTGTTCCACCGCCAGGACGCCGCCGGGTTTCAGCGCCTTGAAGAAGGCCGCCAGATAGGGATCGGCGCGGCCGTCGCGCGACCAGTTGTGGAAGGCCCGCGCCACCACCACCATGTCCGCCGTCCCGTCCTCGACGCCCATGCTCTCGGTCGGCCGGCCGACAGCGACGTAGCGTCCGCCGGTCGCCGCCGCATAGGGCTCCAGGATGTTGCGCCACCAGCCGGCGCGGCCCGGCTCGATCTCCACCACCGTCAGGCCGGGCTGCAGCCCCCAGAAGGTCAGAGTCTCGAACGGATGACGCTGGCTGTCGCGAACGCGGTCGGCCTCGGGCCGGGTCGTCGAGGCGATGGCGGCCTGCAGGGCCGCGTCCTCCTGAACCTGCGGCATCTCCATCGACAGGCCCTGGCGATGCGGCAGAGCCGGAGCGTCCGACGAAACGGTCTGGGCGAGAACGGGAGAGGCGAGGGCGGACGCCAGAAGGGCGGCAAGGACGAGAGGTCGCATGGAGGGCTCCGGTCGTTCCTGAATGAAACAATCCGTAACCCAATACGGCGCTTCGCGGCCTCGGCAAGGCGCGTATGGGGCCAAGCGACGATTTCGCGCGCCTCGAGGATCGTCGCCTGCCCCCCTTGCGGCGCGAAAATGCGCGCCTACCTCTTCATTCGAGAGCGCCGATCCCGGGCTCTCCAGACCTGACGGGGCCGATTTCGGACCGCCGGGACTGACACCCTCCGCCGTCCGGGGCGCCAATCGCCGGGCGGCTCAACCTTGCTGAATGTCAGAAGGATGACCCATGCGTACCTATGATTTCTCGCCGCTGTACCGTTCCGCCGTCGGCTTCGACCGTCTGGCCCGTCAGCTGGAAAGCGCCGCGCGCTCCAGCCAGGAGAACGGCTGGCCGCCCTATAATATCGAGACGACGGGCGAGAACGCCTACCGCATCGAGATCGCCGTCGCCGGCTTCACGCCCGACGAGCTGAACATCGAGGCCAAGGAAAACTCCCTGACCGTCACCGGCAAGAAGGCCGCCAACGACGACGGCGCCCCCCAGAAGACCTATCTGCATCGCGGCCTGGCCGAGCGCGACTTCGAGCGCCGCTTCCAGCTGGCCGACTATGTGGTGGTCAAGGGCGCCGACCTGTCGAACGGCCTGCTGACCATCGACCTGCAACGCGAACTGCCCGAGGCCCTCAAGCCGCGCCGTATCGAGATCGCGACCGGCAAGCCTCTGATCGAAGGCAAGAGCGACAAGGCGAAGAAGGCCGCCTGAGCGGCGACCTCAGACTGAAAACCGAGGAAGGGGCGGCGTTCGCGTCGCCCCTTTTTCGTGCGCCTTCTAGGCCGCCGCCGCCTTCAGATCCGCCGGGTCCAGCCCGCGCGCGCCGCCCGTCTGGGCGCCGGTGAAGTCAGCCTGCTTGACCTGGGCGCCATGCAGCACCGCACGGCTCAGGTCCGCCCCCTTCAGCACCGCGCGGCGCAGATCGGCGCCCGACAGATCGGCGCCGCGCAACACCGCGCCCGACAGATCCGCCGGCAGCAGACGATCGCCGCCCAGCATCAAGGGCCCCAGCTGGGCCTCGCGCAGGTCCGATCCATTCAGCTTGGCCCGGCCCAGCCGCGCGCCGCGCAGGTCGGCCCGGCGCAGGTTGGCCGAGCGCAGGTCCGCGCCCTCCAGTTGCGCCCCCTGAAGCTGCACCCCCTCCATGTCCAGGCCGTAGAAGACCGCCCCCTTGGCCGACAGAGCCGTCAGGTTCAGTCCGCGGATGGATTCCAGCGGGCGCAGGTCGACCCCGTCGAAGACCGAGGGCTGGCCCTCGGCCCCGCCCGTCTCGCACCACTGGGCGTGATCGCGCAGCATCTCGGCGGCCGGCATGCGGCTGACCGACTCGCCCGCAGGCCGGTTGTCGGTCAGCGTCCCTTCCATATTGGCCCCGTCGGTGCGCCACATGGCGGCCTTGACCCCCACCAGGATGGCGTCGGTCAGGTCCGCGCCCGACAGGTCGGCCCCCGACAGATCAGCCCCGGCCAGGTCGGCGCCGGTGAAATTAGCCTGCTTCAGATTGGCCCGGACCAGCTTGCAGTCCTTCATCACCGCGTCGGTGAAGTCGGCGGCGATGGCCACCATGCCGGTCATGCGCGACCGTTGCAGGTTGGCGCCGACCAGACTGGCGCCCTGGGCCTGGGTGTCGCCGCGCTTCTGGGCCTCGATGACGCGGAAGCCCAGCTTGCCGTCGGCCGCCGCTATGGTCCCCTCGCGCAGGTCGGCCTCGAACAGGTCCGCCCCCGACAGGTCGGCGCCGCGCAGGCAGGCGCCGCGCAGATCGGCGCGCCTCAGGCTGGCCTCGGTCAGGTTGATGTCCTGCATGTCCGCGCCGAAGAAGTTGGCGTTGTCCAGCTTGGCCCCGGACAGGTCGCAGCCATGCAGACGGGCGGCGGCGAAGTCAGCGTCGGCCAGGTTGCGTCCGCGAAGGGTCAGTCCCGACAGGTCCATCCAGGCGAAAACCGCGCGCGCGCCGCCGGGCTTGGCCTGCCACAGACGGTCATGCTTGGCGCAGATCAGGTCGACCTCGGCCTGGGTCGGTTTCTTGCGGACAGGATCGGCGACGTCGCTCATGGCGCCAACATGGCTTACGGCCATTAAGGAAGCTTTGCGGAAACGGCTGTTTCCGCCTGCCTATTCGGTCAGCAGGCCCTGTTCGCGCAGGGCCTCGGCCAGCTCGCCCTCATGGGTCCACAGTCGCGTATAGCCCGCCTCGCCCAAACGGTTCAGCTCGGTCGTCAGGTCGGCGCGCGGCGCGGCGACGAAGCGGCCGTCGAAGCCCTTGCCGTCCTCGCTGACGCGGACCATGGGCCGGCCCGTTTCCAGTCGATGCAGGAAGCCTTCGCTCAGGACGGCGGCGTCCTCGGCCATCAGGCCCGTCTCGACCGTCAGGCCCGACTGGCGCAGCCGCTCCGTGCCCCGGCCCGAGGCGAAGGGCGAGGGGTCCAGGGCGGCGATCACCACCCGCTCGACCCCGGCCTCGGCCAGGAAGTGGGCGCAGGACTTGCGGCCCGACGAGCGGGCGCCGCAGGGCTCCAGGGTGACATAGGCGGTCGCCCCCTTCACGGCCTCGCCGGCGGCGGGCACGGCCTGTTCCTCGGCGTGCGGGCGTCCGCCCGGCGCCGTGGCGGCCTCGGCCAGCACGACCCCGCCCTTAACCAGGACGCAGCCGACCGCCGGGTTGGGCCAGGTCTCGCCCATGCTGGCCAGGGCCAGGTCAATGGCGCGGCGCATATGGACGGCGTCGTCCTGCACGGACGAACTCATGCGCCCGCTTTCGTAATCGGCGGCAAGGCTTGCGCCCGGCCTTCGTCCAGATAGCGGGCGGCGACCGGCTTCAGGTTCGCGTCCAGGTCGATCTCCAGCGGATTGCCGGTCGGGATCTCCACGCCGACGATCTGATCGTCCGGCACCGCGAACAGCAGCTTGACGATGGCGCGCAAGCTATTGCCGTGGGCGGCGATCAGCACGTCCTCGCCCGCCTTCAAGCGCGGGGCGATCTCGGCGTCCCAATAGGGCTGGACCCGGTCCAGGGTGGTCTTCAGGCTCTCGGTGTCCGGGATTTCCTTGCCGGCGTAGCGAGGGTCGGCGTGGAAATCGAACTCGCCTCCCGCCGCCAGCGGCGGCGGCGGCACGTCATAGCTGCGGCGCCAGATCTTGACCTGGTCCTCGCCGTGCTTGGCCGCCGTCTCGGCCTTGTCCAGACCGGTCAGGCCGCCGTAGTGGCGCTCGTTCAGCCGCCAGTCCTCGATGACCGGCACCTCCTTCAGACCGGCCGAATCCAGGGCCAGGGCGCCGGTGCGCCGGGCCCGTGTCAGGACCGAGGTGAACATGACGGCGGGCTTGAACCCGGCTTCGGCGATCAGTTCGCCGCCGCGCCGCGCCTGGGCCTCGCCCTCGGCGGTCAGATCGACGTCGACCCAGCCGGTGAAGCGGTTTTCCAGGTTCCACTGGCTCTGGCCGTGGCGCAGCAGGATCAGGCGGGGCATGGGCGTCTCCGTAAGGTCCCCTTCGCGTAGGCCGTGGACGCGGGGGCGGTCAAGTTTCACGATGAGGGAAAGCGGCATGCAGCCCGAACCGTCGCGGCGCGTTGTTGGCCTTCTCCGGGGACGACCGCTATACCGCGACGCTAGGGTGCGGATGGCTCATCCTCGCCCATAGCCTATGCTCAGGAAGACCCATGTCGAAACCGCGCCAGGACATCCGCCCCAATACGGCGGAGTATGAAACCCTCCCCCTGGTCAAGCCGACGGGCTTCCGCGAATACGACGCCCGCTGGATTCTCGAGAAGGAGATCAACCTCCTGGGCATCCAGGCCCTCGGCCTCGGCCTGGCCACCTATGTCCATGAAATCGGCCAGCGCCCCCGCATCGCCGTGGGTCACGACTTCCGCTCCTACTCCCTGTCGGTGAAGCAGGCCCTGATCCTCGGCCTGCTGGAAGGCGGCATGGAGGTGGTCGACATCGGCCTGGCCCTCTCGCCCATGGCCTATTACGCCCAGTTCGCCCTGGACTGCCCCTGCGTGGCCATGGTCACGGCCAGCCACAACGAGAACGGCTGGACCGGCGTCAAGATGGGCGCCCAGGCGCCCCTGACCTTCGGCCCTGACGAGATGACCCGGCTGAAGACCATCGTCCTGAACGGCGAGGGCGTCGCCCGCCCCGGCGGCCGCGTCGAGCGCGTCGAGGGCTTCCGCGAGCAATACATCCAGGACGTGGCCTCCAAGGTGAAGCTGACCCGCCCGCTCAAGGTCGTCGCCGCCTGCGGCAACGGCACCGCCGGCGCCTTCGCCCCCGAGGCCCTGCGCTTGATGGGCTGTGAAGTGATCGAGATGGACACCCACCTCGACTGGACCTTCCCCAAGTACAATCCGAACCCGGAAGATCACGCCATGCTGGTGCAGATGGCGGAAAAGGTGAAGGAGACGGGCGCCGACCTGGCCCTGGGCTTCGACGGCGACGGCGATCGCTGCGGCGTGGTGGACAATACCGGCGAGGAAATCTTCGCCGACAAGATCGGCCTGATGCTGGCCCGCGACCTGTCGGCCCTGCACCCGAACGCTGTCTTCGTCGTCGATGTGAAGTCCACCGGCCTGTACAAGACCGACGAGGTGCTCAAGGCCAACGGCGCCGAGACCGTCTACTGGAAGACCGGCCACTCCTACATCAAGCGCAAGACCGCAGAACTGGGCGCCCTGGCCGGGTTCGAGAAGTCGGGCCACTTCTTCCTGTCGGGCGATCTGGGCCACGGCTATGACGACGGCCTGGTCGCCGCCGGCGCCGTCCTGGCCATGCTGGACCGCAACCCCGGCAAGTCGCTCAGCGAACTGAAGACCGCCCTGCCGGACGCCTGGACCAGCCTGACCATGTCGCCGCACTGCGACGACGAACTGAAGTACGACGTCCTGGCGAAGATCGTGAAGGAATACGAGGATCTGGCCGCCGCCGGCGGCTCGATCCTGGGGCGCAGGATCGTCGAGGCCATCACGGTCAACGGCGTGCGCGTCCACCTTGAGGACGGCTCCTGGGTCCTGGTCCGCGCCTCGTCCAACAAGCCGGAACTGGTGGTGGTGGTCGAAAGCATGCGCTCGGCCGACGACATGCGCGACCTGTTCCGCAAAGAGGTCAAACCCCGTCTGGCCGCCCATCCCGAGATCGGCGCCTTCAATCAGGAAATCTGATCCGGATTGACGCGAGCCGCAGGCGCGCGCGAGGTGCAAGGATGAACGACGCTTCCCTGCCCGTGGTCATCGTCGGCGGCGGCTTTTCCGGCGCCATGCTGGCGGCCCGGCTGGCCGAACGCGGACAGGCCTCGGTCCTGATCGAACGCGGCGACGCCTTCGGCCTCGGCGTGGCCTATTCCACGACCAATGACGCCCATCGGCTGAACGTCCGCGCCGGACGGATGGGCGCCGTGGCCGACCGGCCCGGCGACTTCATCGACTGGCTGAGGGCGCATCATCCCGATCAGGCCGATCCCGACGGCTTCGCCCCGCGTCGCCTCTACGGCCTCTATGTCCGAGATCGACTGACCACGACCGAGGCGGCGCATCCCGGTCTGATCCGACGCCTGCCCGGCGCCGCCATCGCCGTCGAAGGGCGATCCGCCATCCTGTCCACGGGAGAGCGGGTCGAGGGGCGCGCCGTAGTCCTGGCCACCGGCAACCCGGCGCCGCGCACCACCCCGACCGGCGAAGACGGACGCATCATCGCCAACCCCTGGACGCCAGACGCCCTGACGCCCATCCGGCCCGACGACGACGTCCTGATCCTCGGCGCGGGCCTGACCATGGTCGACGTCCTGCTGACGCTTTCCAGCCAGGGCTGGCGCGGTCGGGCGACGGCGGTCTCGCGTCGCGGCCTCCTGCCCCGCGCCCACGGCCCGCATCACGACGCGCCGATCGACCTGCCGCCTGAGGCCCTGAGCGGGCCGCTTTCCGTCCGACTGGCGACAGCGCGGCGACTGGCTGCAACCCACGGCTGGCGACGGGTCATGGAGGGCTATCGCCCTATCACCCTGAAGCTGTGGCGCACAGCGAGCGAGGCCGAGCGGTCCCGCTTCCTGCGCCACCTGCGCCCCTGGTGGGACGTCCATCGCCACCGCATCGCCCCCGAGATCGCCGCCGAACTGGAGCGACTGCTCGCCCAGCGCCGCCTGACCGTCCGCACCGGCCGCATCCGCAGCGTCGAGGCCTCCGCCGAGGCCGCGACCCTGCACCTGACCACGCGCGACGGCCCCCAGAGCCTGTCCGCCCCCTGGCTGATCGACTGCACCGGCCCCGGTCACGACGCCACGACCACGCCTCTGACCGCCGGCCTGATCGCCGAAGGGCGCGCCCGTCTGGCGGCCTCGCGCCTGGGGCTCGACCTCGACGACGCCGGACGCATCCTCCACGCCGATGGAAGGCCGGACCCGGATCTCTATGTCCTCGGCCCGCCCGCCCGCGCCGCCTTCTGGGAAACCATCGCCGTGCCCGACATCCGCCAGCGCATCGAGGCCCTGAGCCTCGCCCTGACGGCCTGATCTGGCCGACCGCCAGCGGTCGAAACTTCCACTGGCCTGCGACTTCCTCTCAACGATCTGGCGGCTGGCGGGCCATTCCCGGGTCGGCTATCACCGGCTCAGGAGAGGAAACAAAAAAATGAACCGTCATCGCACCCGCGTCCTTGGGGACCGTACGCTTGCGCCTGAAACCCTGATGATGGGCTACGGCTATGATCCGGCCCTGTCGGAGGGGGCGATCAAGGCGCCCCTGTTCCAGTCATCCACCTTCGTCTTCAAGTCGGCCGAGGACGGCAAGCGCTTCTTCGAGGTGGCCTATGGCCTGCGCCAGCGCGACCCGGACGAGGCGCTCGGCCTGATCTATTCGCGCATCAACAACCCCAATCTCGAGATCCTCGAGGACCGCCTCGCCGTCTGGGACAAGGCCGACAAGGCCCTGGTCTTCTCGACCGGCATGGCCGCCATCTCGACCGCCATGCTGGCCATGGTGCGACCCGGCGACGTCATCCTCTATACGGCCCCGGCCTATGGCGGCACCGAATACCTGTTCGACCGCATCCTGCCCCGCTACGGCGTCAAGGCGATCAGCGTCCCCGCCGCCGAGGGCGCCGACGCCCTGGACGCCGCCATGATCGCCGCCGCCGCCGAGGCCAAGACGACCGGCGGGCGCCTGGCCGCCGTCTATCTGGAGACCCCCGCCAACCCGACCAACCAGCTGGTCGACATCGCCCGCGCCGTGGCCGGAGCGAAAGCCGTGGATCAGCTTGAGCGCCCGATCGTGGCGGTGGACAACACCTTCCTCGGCCCCCTGTGGCAGAGCCCGCTGGAGCTGGGGGCGGACCTGGTCCTCTACTCCCTGACCAAGTATGTCGGCGGTCACTCCGACCTGATCGCGGGCGGCTGCATGGGCGGGGCCGAGCTGATGGCGCGGGTGGGCGAGATGCGCACCATCTGCGGCACCAACACCGATCCGCACACGGCCTGGCTGCTGCTGCGCAGTCTGGAGACCCTGCACATCCGCATGGAGCGGGCCCAGGACAACGCCCTGGCCCTGGCCGAGCGCCTGCGCGCCGATCCGCGCGTCAGCGCCGTTCTGACCGCCGGCGGGCCGGACGCCTCGCCGGAACAACAGGCCATCTTCGCGGCCCAGTGCAAGGGTTCGGGCTCGACCTTCTCGCTGGAGCTTCCGGGCGGCGAGGCCGAGGCCTTCCGCATGCTGAACGCCCTGCGGCTGTTCAAGCTGGCGGTCAGCCTGGGCGGCGCCGAGAGCCTGGCCTCGCACCCGTCCAGCATGACCCACTCGGACTATACGCCGGAAGCCAAGCGGCGCAGCGGCATCGGCGACAACCTGGTGCGCCTGTCGGTCGGCATCGAGAACGTCGAGGATCTGTGGGCCGACCTGGATCAGGCCCTGTCCGCCATCTAGGGCCGAAAGCGGCGGGCGATCAGCCCGCCGCCTTCACCGCCGCCGAGACGTCGGCGACCACGCGTTTGACCAGGGCCTCGTCGTCGCCCTCGGCCATGACGCGGATCAGCTTTTCGGTGCCGGACGGACGCACCAGCAGACGGCCCGAGCCGTTCAGGGCGGCCTCCGCCTCGGCCATGGCGGCCTTCACCCTGGCGTCTTCCAGCGGCTTTCCGGCGGTGTAGCGCACGTTCTGCAGCAGTTGCGGCACCGGTTCGAACTGGCGCGCCAGTTCGCTCATCGGCACGTCCTGCTCGACCAGAACGGCCAGCACCTGCAGGGCCGCCATCAGGCCGTCTCCGGTCGTGGCGTGGTCCTTCAGGATGATGTGGCCCGACTGTTCGCCGCCGATGTTGAAGCCGCCCGCGCGCATCCGCTCCATGACGTAGCGGTCGCCGACCTTGGTGCGCTCCAGCGTCAGCCCCTCGGACTTCAGCTTCCGCTCCAGCCCCAGGTTGGACATGACGGTGGCGACCACCCCCTTGCCGTTCAGACGACCGCGTTTGGCCCAGTCCAGACCGATCAGGGCCATGATCTGGTCGCCGTCGACCACATGGCCCTTCTCGTCGCAGATGATGACCCGGTCGGCGTCGCCGTCCAGGGCGATGCCGATGTCGCAGCGGTAGCGTTTGACCGCCTCGGACACGGCCTCGGGATGGGTCGAACCGCAGTCCGCGTTGATGTTCAGGCCGTTCGGCTCGACGCCGACGGGGAAGACCTCGGCCCCCAGCTCATAGAGGGTGGTCGGCGCCACGCGGTAGCCCGCGCCGTTGGCGCAGTCGATGGCGATCCGCAGCCCCTTGAGGCTGAGCCGCTTGGGGAAGGCCGACTTGGCGATCTCGATATAGCGCGGCGGGGCGTCGTCGATGCGCTTGACCCGGCCCAGCTTGTTGGCGGGGGCCAGATCCTGATCCAGGCCCTCGTCCATCATGGCCTCGATCTTCAGCTCGATCTCGTCCGACAGCTTGTAGCCGTCCGGCCCGAACAGCTTGATGCCGTTGTCCGCATAGTCGTTGTGCGAGGCCGAGATCATGATGCCCAGATCGGCGCGCATCGAGCGCGTCATCATGGCCACGCCCGGCGTCGGCAGGGGGCCGAAGGTGCGCACGTCCATGCCCACGCTGGCCAGACCGGCCACGAGCGCCGGCTCGATCATGTAGCCGGACAGACGCGTGTCCTTGCCGATCACCACCAGATGGCGGCGATCGTCATCGGTGCGGAACAGCTTGCCCGCCGCCAGACCCACGCGCAGGGCGACCTCGGCCGTCATCGGGTGGGTGTTGGCCCGGCCGCGAATGCCGTCGGTGCCGAAGTATTTTCTCTCGCCCAAGGGCGTCGTCCTTCGCTGGCGGCCCGTCGGGTTTGCAAAGAAACCTTCCGAAACCCATTTTTTGATGTCGCCGGTCCAAGCTTCCCCTAGACGAAACTCAAAGGGCGGGACGGGCGGAACCCTCTCGCTTACCTCTTACGGCGGCCTCGCGCAAAGCGCGACCGCCCGGCCCCTTCACCGGAGCAGATCCTATGTGCGGCATCATCGGCATCACGGGCGCAGGCGCCGTCGTTCCCCGCCTGATCGACAGCCTGAAGCGGCTGGAATACCGCGGCTATGATTCCGCGGGCATCGCCGCCGTCGTTGACGGCCGCATCGAACGCCGCCGCGCCAAGGGCAAGATCCGCGAACTGGAGGCCGTCCTGGCCGCCGATCCCCTGGCCGGGACCATCGGCATCGGCCACACCCGCTGGGCCACCCACGGCGCCCCGACCACGACCAACGCCCACCCGCACAAGGCCGGCCGCGTCTGCCTGGTCCACAACGGCATCATCGAGAACTTCGCCGAGCTCAAGGCCGAGCTGGAGGCCGAGGGCCGCGTCTTCGAGAGCCAGACCGACACCGAGGTCGTGGCCCACCTGCTGGATCACAAGCTGGCGGCGGGCCTGGCCCCGCTGGACGCCTTCAAGGCGACGCTCGACCGCCTGACCGGCGCCTACGCCCTCGCCGTCCTGATCGAGGGCGAGGACGACCTGATTCTGGGCGCCCGTCGCGGCAGCCCCCTGGTCGTCGGCTGGGGCGAGGGCGAGATGTATCTGGGCTCGGACGCCCTGGCCGTCGGCCCCTTCACCCAGAAGATCAGCTATCTGGAAGAAGGCGACTATGTCGCCATGACCCGCCGCGGCGCGCGCATGTTCGACGCCTCGGGCCATCCGGCCGACCGCGCCGTCGTCCAGGTCTCGGCCTCCTCGGCCATGGTCGAGAAGGGCGCCTATCGCCACTTCATGGAGAAGGAAGTCCACGAGCAGCCCGACAGCGTCCAGCACACCCTGTCGGAATACCTCGACCTGGTGACCGGCGCGGCCAAGACGCAAGCCGTCGATTTCGCCGCCATCGACCGCATCCAGATCATCGCCTGCGGCACCGCCTTCTACGCCGGTCAGATCGGCAAGTACGCCTTCGAGAAGTATGCGGGCCTGCCCTGCGACGTCGAGATCGCCTCGGAGTTCCGCTACCGCTCGCCGGCCCTGACGCCCGGCACGGTGGCGGTGGCCGTCAGCCAGTCGGGCGAGACCGCCGACACCCTGGCCAGCCTGACCTGGTGCAAGACGCAGGGGCTCAAGACCGCCGCCGTCGTCAACGTCCACACCTCCTCCATGGCGCGCGAGGCCGACATCCTGTGGCCGACCCACGCCGGGCCGGAAATCGGCGTCGCCTCGACCAAGGCCTTCACCGCCCAGGTCTCGGCCCTGCTGGCCCTGGCCGTCGCCGCCGGCGTCGCGCGCGGCCGCATCGACGCCACGCAGGAAGCCGAACTGGTCAAGGCCCTGTTCGAGGCCCCGCGCCTGATCGCCGAGGCCCTGCAGATGGACGGCCAGATCCGCGCGGTCTCCCTGGACCTGGCCAAGGCGACCGACGTCCTCTTCCTGGGCCGGGGCGCCATGTTCCCCTTGGCCATGGAGGGCGCGCTGAAGCTGAAGGAGATCAGCTACATCCACGCCGAGGGCTACGCCGCCGGCGAGCTGAAGCACGGCCCCATCGCCCTGGTGGACGAAAAGACCCCGATCATCGCCCTGGCTCCGCTGGACGAGGTCTACGAAAAGACCGCCTCCAACCTGCAGGAAGTCGCCGCGCGCGGCGGCCCCGTGGTCATGATCGCCCCGGCGGCCGCGCCCGCCCCGCACGGCGCCGGCATCCGCCGCGTCGACGCCCCCGACTGCCACCCGCTGATCGCGCCCCTGGTCTATGCCGTGCCGGTGCAGCTGCTGGCCTATTACACCGCGGTCCAGAAGGGCACGGACGTCGACCAGCCCCGCAACCTGGCCAAGTCGGTGACGGTGGAGTGACCTTCTTTCCCCCCCATTTCATGGGGAGGGGGACCACGAAGTGGTGGAGGGGGCGACGCCGCCGTTAATCGTCGAGCCGCCCCCTCCGTCACGCCGCCTTCGGCGCCGCGCCACCTCCCCATCGCTTCGCGACAGGGAGGAAAATTGAAACCTGCCAGCCCGACCCTCGTTTGGAACGGCTGCGGTTTGCGCCTATGACAGGCGCCCAACGGCTGTTTCAGGACGACTGATGACGACTTCCCCCGCGCGCCTTCGCAAGGCGGTTCTTCCCGTGGCCGGCCTGGGCACCCGTGTCCTGCCTGGCACCAAGACCACGCCCAAGGAGCTGCTGAACGTCGTCGACCGGCCGATCCTGTCCTACATCGTCGAAGAAGCGCGCGAGGCGGGGATCGAGCATATCGTCTTCGTCACCGGCCGCGCCAAACAGGCCATCGAGGACTATTTCGACCACCAGATCGAGCTGGAGGCCCAGCTGGCGGCCAAGGGCAAGACCGAGATCCTGGCGGCCATGAACGCCGAACTGGCCACCGCCGGCGAGATGAGCTTCACCCGCCAGATGCAGCCCAAGGGCCTGGGTCACGCCGTCTGGTGCGCCCGCGACATCATCGGCCACGAGCCCTTCGCCGTCATCCTGCCCGACGTCATCGTCGATTCGCAGCCGGGCGCCCTGAAGCAGCTGGCGGACCTTTACGCCGAGGTCGGCGGGAACGTCATCGGCGTAGAGGCCGTGCCCGAGTCCGAGACCCACAAGTACGGCATCATCGATCCGTCCTCCCATGACGGCCGCCGCTTCGCCATGAAGGGCATGGTCGAGAAGCCGAAGCAGGGCACGGCCCCGTCCAACATGTCGATCTCGGGCCGCTACATCCTGCAGCCGGAAATCTTCGACCTGCTGGCGACCCAGGAAAGCGGCGCCGGCGGCGAGATCCAGCTGACCGACGCCATGGATCGTCTGATGAAGTCCCAGACCTTCACCGCCTATGAGTATGAAGGCGTGACCCACGACTGCGGCGACAAGATCGGCCTGCTGCGCGCCAACATGGCTCTGGCCCTGAAGCGGCCCGACCTGAAGGACGCCGCCCGCTCGGCGCTCGAAAGCCTGCTGTGATCCGACCCGCGACGCCTGCCGACGCCCCGGCCCTGACAAGGGTCTGGCGGCGCGCGGTCGAGGCGACGCACCATTTCCTGACACCCGACGCGGTGGACGCCATCGAGACCGATGTCGCCGCCTGGCTGAACAGCGGCGCCCCGAACCTCTGGGCCTGGGACCAGGACGGAAGGCTGGTCGCCTTCCTCGGCCTGTCCGGCGACGAGCTGGCGGCCCTCTTCGTGGACCCTCGCCTGCACCGCTCCGGCGTCGGGCGGCGGCTGGTCGATCACGCCCTGTCGCTGGGCGCCCGTCGCCTCAGCGTCAACGAGGACAACCCCGGCGCCCGCGCCTTCTACGAACGCCAGGGCTTCCGGGCCGTGGGCCGGGCCGAGACCGACGACGCGGGTCGGCCCTATCCGCTGATCCTCATGGCCCTGGGCTGAACCGCCGGCGACCGGCCCGTCGCATCGATAGTCTGGCTGATCCGGAATAGGGCTTTTCTTTCAAGGGGCCCGGATCGGCTCGAGGCTGTTTGGCGCCCCTCTCCTCAGCCTGCCCTATACTGGCTGCATCGCCGACGGCCGGATCGCGATTTCAGACGATTCAGACGAATTGGACTCTGTTTTTTCCGCCCGCCGTCGGTCCGCGCCCAAGCGCCGCGCTTTCACCCCCGCGCGGGTTCGGCTAGGCATTACAGGACGTTGATACGAGGGTTCGACTGATGCGCGTGATGATCCTGGGCGGCGACGGCTTCTGCGGCTGGCCCACGGCCCTGCACCTGTCGGCGCGCGGCTGGGAGGTGTTGATCGTCGACAACCTCAGCCGCCGCAACATCGACAATGAGCTGGAGGTCCAGTCCCTGACCCCCATCCGCACCATGGGCGAACGGCTCAAGGCGTGGAACGAGGTCAGCGGCCGCACCATCGACTTCGTCAATCTGACGGTCGGCAAGGAGTTCGACCGCCTGGTCGCCCTGATCAGGGACTGGGCGCCCGACAGCGTCGTCCACTTCGCCGAACAGCGGGCCGCCCCCTATTCGATGAAGTCGGCCCGACACAAACTCTACACCGTCGACAACAATCTGAACGCCACCAACCACCTGCTGGCCGCCATCGTGGAAAGCGGGCGGGACGTGCACCTGGCCCATCTGGGGACCATGGGGGTCTATGGCTACACCACGGCGGGTCTGCGCATTCCCGAGGGCTATCTGAAGGTCACGGTCGACACCGACCACGGCCCGACCGAACAGGAGATCCTGTTCCCGCCCAATCCGGGCAGCATCTATCATATGACCAAGACCCAGGACGCCCTGCTGTTCCAGTTCTACGCCAAGAACGACGGCCTGCGGATCACCGACCTGCACCAGGGCATCGTCTGGGGCGCCCAGACCGAGGAGACGAAGCAGGACGAGCGCCTGATCAACCGCTTCGACTATGACGGCGACTACGGCACGGTGCTGAACCGCTTCCTGATGCAGGGCGCGCTCGGCTATCCGCTGACGGTCCACGGCTCGGGCGGCCAGACCCGCGCCTTCATCCACATCCAGGACACGGTGCGCTGCGTCGAGCTGGCGCTGAAGAACCCGCCGAAATCGGGCGACCGGGTCAAGATCCTCAATCAGATGACCGAGAGCCGCCGCGTCCGCGACCTGGCCCAGATGGTCGCCGACATGACCGGGGCCGAGGTCCACAACGTGCCCAACCCGCGTCAAGAGGCGGACGAGAACGAACTGGTCGTCGCCAACGACCAGTTCCGAGACCTGGGCCTGAAGCCCATCACCCTGGCCGAGGGCCTGATGGCCGACGTCACCGACATCGCCCGCCGCTACGCCGACCGCGCCGACCGCGCCAAGATTCCCTGCGTCTCCAGCTGGAACGGCAAGCGCGCCCAGGCGCTGCACTCTCGGGAGGCGGATACAGCCCCCGCCGTCGCCAAGACCGCCTGATCGCATCGCCTGACCGGACCGCCATGACCCAGCCTGCCCCCGCCGTCCCTTCGCTTCTGGTCTTCGGCGGCGGCTATCTGGGGCTTGAGGCGGCGCGCGAGGCGATCCGCAGGGGTGGTCGCGCCCTGGCCACCTCGCGCGATCCGGGGCGGCGCGCCGAGCTGACGTCGGCGGGCGTCGTCGCGGTCGATCCCGGCGACGCCGCGGCCCTCCAGGCCGCCGTCGCCGAGGCTTCGGCCATCCTCATCACCGCCGCGCCCGACGGCGCCGGCTGCCCCGGACTGAAGGCCCTGGTTCCGGCCATCGCCGCCTCGGGCGCCTATCCCGACTGGATCGGCTATGTCTCCTCGACCGCCGTCTATGGCGACCGGGCCGGCGGCTGGGCCTTCGAGGACGACGAACTGAACGCCGCCAGTCTCGAGGGGGCGCGCCGCGTCCGGGCCGAGCAGGACTGGCTGGACGCCGGCCGCGGCATGGGGCTGACGGTGCAGATCTTCCGCCTGCCCGCCATCTACGGGCCGGGCCGCTCGCCGCTGGACCGCCTGCGCGACGGGACCGCCCGGCTGGTGAAGAAACCCGGTCAGGTCTTCAACCGCATCCATGTCGAGGACGCCGTGGCCGGCTTCTTCGCCTCCATGGCCCGCCCGCATCCGGGTCGCGCCTACACCCTGGCCGACGACGAGCCGGCGGCGGCGGATGTGGTGATCAGGGGGGCGGCGGCGCGCCTCGGCCTGCCCCTGCCGCCCGAGGTGTCGCTGGACGACCCGTCGGTGTCGGACGCCATGCGGCGCTTCTACAACGACTCAAAGCGACTCTCGAACGCCCGCGCCAAGGCCGAACTGGGCTGGCGGCCCCGCTATCCGAGCTGGCGCGAGGGGCTGGAGGCCCTGATCGTCTAGGCCTGAACCTTGGACAGGATCAGGGTGCCGTTGGTGCCGCCGAAGCCGAAGCTGTTGGACATGACGTGCTTCAGTTCGCCGTCGTGGCGCTGGCGCAGGATCGGCATGCCCTCGAACTCGGGGTCGAGGTTCTCAATGTGGGCGCTTTCGGCGGCGAAGCCGTGCTTCATCATCAGCAGGCAGTAGATGGCTTCCTGAGCCCCCGCCGCGCCGAGCGAGTGGCCCGTCAGCGACTTGGTCGAGGAGATCATCGGCAGGTCGTCGCCGAAGACATTGCGCACCGCGCCCATTTCCTTGGCGTCGCCGACCGGGGTCGAGGTGCCGTGCGGATTCAGGTAGTCGATGCGCGGATCGCCCGCCATCTTCAGGGCCAGCTTCATGCAGCGCTCGGCGCCCTCGCCCGAGGGGGCCACCATGTCGTAACCGTCCGAGTTGGCGGCGTAGCCGGTGACCTCGGCGTAGATGGTCGCGCCGCGCGCCACGGCGCGTTCGTATTCTTCCAGCACCACGATGCCCGCGCCGCCGGCGATGACGAAGCCGTCGCGGTCCTTGTCATAGG
>Ga0247823_10001056_pt1 | contig 23160 bp, 20 predicted proteins | sample 13C_PalmiticAcid_2_FD_192426 | JGI IMG/M metagenome (GOLD analysis project Ga0247823, IMG submission 192426) | Soil microbial communities from agricultural site in Penn Yan, New York, United States - 13C_PalmiticAcid_Day30 | ecosystem: Environmental > Terrestrial > Soil > Agricultural land... | reverse complement strand
CGACGCCGAGCTGCTGCCCGCCGTCGCGGAAGGCGGTGTTGAAGATGTAGAGCATGATCGACTCGTTGCCGATCTGCTCCGCCTGCGGCGAGAGCGGGATCAGCTGGTCGAACACCCGCAGCACGTCCATGACACCGATCACCGCGACGAAGCCGAGTACGCCCCGGATGCTCGGGATGATGACGTGCACGTGGCGCATCAGCGGCGAGGCGCCGTCGATCTTCGCGGCCTCGATGATCTCCTCCGGCACGCCCTGCAGGCCCGCAAGGATCACCAGCATCGCGAAGGGCAGCATGTGCCAGACGACGTTGAGCCCGACCATCACCCGGTTCGGCCAAGGATCGGTGAACCAGTGGATCTCCAGGCCGGTGAGCGAATTGATCAGGTAGTTCACCATGCCGCCGAAGTTGTCGTCGAACAGCCAGGAGAACATCGACGCGCCGACGACCTGGGGCACCACATAGGACACCAGGAGGATGCCGAGCACGAGCGGACGGGTCCGGGCCAGGCGGTTCACCATCACCGCGAGCAGGTAGCCCGCCACCAGCAGCACGGCGGTGACCGCGACGGTCAGCCCGACGGTGAACAGCACCGCCCTGCCGAACCGCTCGTCGGTGAGGGCCTGCTGGTAGTTGTCCAGCCCCACAAAGGTTCCGGACTCGCCGTAGTCGACGTCCTTGAAGCTCCACTCCGCCGTTCGGTAGAGGGGCACCATGAGCAGGCCGAACATCACCAGGAGGCTGGGCCATACCAGGGCAGCGAACTCGCGTCTGCGCATTTCGACACCGTTCCCGTCCAGGATGGCGGCGCCCCGTGGGACGCCGCCATCCGGTCGCACTCATCGATAGTCGGCCAGGACCTTCTTGGCGATCTCCTGCATCTGCTTGGTGCCGTCGGCGACGGACACATTGCCGATGAACACACTGGCGATCACCGGGGTGATCTGGTTGCTGATCTCGGAGGTCCACGGGTAGGGCTCCGCGGGCGGCGCGGCGTTGACCGACTCGATGGCCGCGGCGGCGTACGGGCTGCTCGTGGCGGTCACCATGCCGTCACGGGCTGGGTAGGCCGCCGGGATGGCCGCCTTCGACGCGTCCTCGCTGACCGAGGCCGCGATCAGCTCGAACAGCAGCTCCGGGTCCACCTGGGTGTTCTGCGGGATCGACCAGCCGTCGACCGACAGCGCGTTGTACCGCACGTCGCCGCCATCGACCACCGGCGGTGCGGCGAAGGCGAACTTGTCGTAGAACTTCGAGTTGGACTGCTGGACCAGGTCGTTCATCCGGCCGGAGAACATGATGGCCATCGCCGCGCCGCCGTTGTAGAGCTGCTGCTGCACCGCGGGCTGGTCGAACGTGGTCACCTGCGGGGCCAGGTACGGCTTGAGCGAGATCAACTGCTCCAACGCCTTCTGCGACTCCGGCGAGTCCAGGTTCGCGGTGTGGTCGTCCGGGTTGGTCAGATTCTTCCCCAGGGAGCCCAGGGTCGCGTCGAACGCGGTGACGATGTCCGCGCTGGCCTTCAGCGGAAGCGCGATCGGGTACTTGATCGTGCCCGCGTCCTGGATCTTCTTCGCGGCCTGCCGCATGTCCTCGAACGTCTTGGGCGGCTGGAGGCCGAGTCCGTCGAAGACGTCCTTGCGGTAGACCATGACCAGCATCTGCGCCTGCATCGGGATGGCGTAGAGCTTGCCCTTGTAGGTCATCGCCTCGCGCATGCCCTTGTTGATCTTGTCAAGGCCGTACTCGGCGGAGAACTTCGTGAAGTAGTCGTCGAGCGGCCGCAGCTTGCTCTTGTCGGCGTACTTGGGGATGACGAAGCCGTAGGTCTCGACGACGTCGTAGGTGCCGGTCTCGCCCGCCAGGGTCGCGGTGGTCTTCTGCACCTGCCCGCCGAAGTCGATCGGCTCGTGCTTGACGGTGACGTCGTTCTTCGAGCACGACTTGATCATCGTGTTGGTGAACGGGTCGATCGCCGAGGAGTTGTACGCGAGGACGTCCACGTCGACCGCCTGCGCGGGCTTGGCGAAGTCGCAGGCGACCTTGGCCGCGGTCTCCGCGCCGGTCCGCGAACCGGCACCGCATCCCGCGACCACCACGACGGCGGCCGCGGCGCAGAGCGCCGTCACCATCCTTCGGCGCTGCTGGGAACTACGCATGGACAACTCCTGTTCGTGTTTCGGCTGCGGTCCGACCGGGGGCTCCGGCGATGAGATCCAGCCTGATCTGAGCGCTGTCGCGGTGCGCGACGAGCCCTTCGTAGTCCGAAATGGTCACCACGGGGCGGGCCTGTTCGGCGGTCCCCGCCTGGGTGGCGTGCTGGTAGGTGAGTGTCTTGAGGAATCCGCCCACCGACAGACCCGCGGTGAACCGCGCGCCGCGGGCGGTGGGAAGCACGTGGTTGGTCCCGGACATACCCTTGTCGGCATAGGCCACTGTGGACCATGGGCCGAGGAACAGCGACCCGTAGTTGCGCAGCGCCCCGAGGTACCAGTCGAGGTCGTCGGCGATCACCTCGAGGTGTTCCGGCGCCAGGATGTCCATGATCGACACCGCGGTCTCGCGGTCCTCCGCGAGGTACACCGTGCCGTGGTCGCGCCAGGCGGGACCGGCGACCTCGCGCGTGGCCAGGCCGGCGAGTATGCGCTCGATCTCCAGGGGCACCTGGGTCGCCAGGCGCCGCGACGTGGTGACCAGACTGGCGGCCGACGTGGGGCCGTGCTCGGCCTGGCCGAGCAGGTCGATGGCGACCATCGCGGCGTCGGCCGAGTCGTCGGCGATGACCGCGACCTCGGACGGCCCGGCGAGCACATCGATGCCGACCCGGCCGTAGAGCTGACGCTTGGCCTCGGCGACATAGGCGTTGCCCGCGCCGACGATCATGTCCGACGGCTCGCCGTCGAGCAGCCCGAAGGCCATGGCCGCCAGCGCCTGCACGCCACCGACGCTGTAGATCTTCTCCGCCCCGGACACATGCGCCGCGTAGAGGACCGCGGGGTGCGCGCGTCCGCCGAGCGACGGGGGAGTGCACGCCACGATGTTGGGCACACCCGCGACCCGCGCGACGCCGACGGTCATGAACGCGCCCGCCAGCAGCGGGAACCGCCCCGCGGGCAGGTACGCGCCGACGTTGGCGACCGGCACATGCTTCTGCCCGCACACCACGCCGGGAATGACCTCGTCCTCGAAGTCGACCAGACGGGCGCGCTGCATCTCGGCAAACCGCCTGGTCCGCTCCGCCCCCGCGTCCAGCGCCACCCGCAGGTCGCCCGGCAGACTCGCCGCCGCGCGGTCGACCTCCGCCGTTGTCACCTCCAGTGACGAACCGGTGAAGCCGTCCAGTTCCTCGGCGTACCTGAGCACGGCGTCCATGCCGTCGCGCTCGATGTCGGCGAGCATCGCCGAGACCTTGGCGGCCACCGCCGGGTCCTGCTGGTCGGGCACGCCGGACATCGCGGGCTCCTTGATGACGGAGAAGGTCCCGGTGACGCGTGACTTGTCTGAGAGGCTGAGGTGCATACGCATACATTGACAGTTGTGACGCGCGACACAAGGGTGTACGGAAGATGAACCTGACGTCGGGACTCGCTCAAGGAATCGGTTCTTGATCAGGAGTCGCCACAGGCCGCGCGGCGAGGCGCGGCCTGCATACGTATTCCATGGGACCGCCCGCTACGGGATCACGGAGATCCACATCGGGACGCCGAGCTTCTGGAAGATCAGCGTCGCCGAGGCGAGTTCCGCCTTGGCGAAGTCGAAGAGCGTGTCCTTGCGCAGCGTGCGATCGCTGCGGTGGATCGCGTAGACGACGGCGCTGGGCCGGTCGCCGAGGGCGTCGGCGCGACTGGGGTCCAGCTTGGAGACCTTCTCGACGAACATGTCCCACGTGGTCTTCTCGACCAGGTTCTCCACGGCGACGATGCCCTGGGCGAACAGGTGGCTCAGCGGGCCGGAGCCGGTCCGGGAGTTGACCCGCTTGACGTGAATCAGTTCCTGATTCGGTCCCAGGAGATCGCAGGCCTCGAAGCCCTGCCTCCCCCTCGTCGGGCGAAGGAGATCTCGGTCGAGGCAGAGGAACCCCTCCTGCCCACGAGGGTTTGGGCCTCGTCCATCACATACAGGGCGCCGAGCGGACGGTCGGCCGCCGGGTTGCGCTTGATCACAAGATCACCACACCCCTCTGCCTGACTCATCACCCGGCGACCCCGCTGCGCCAAGAGGAGGTGATCGAACGCGCCCGGCGTGACAACACGTGACCGCGAGTGTCGTGAGCGCGCTCTGGCTGAGGGTCTGCAACCGAGTCGCTCGTCCACCGCTGCCTCACTTCAGTTTCGTGCGTGGATAGATGAGTCGGACAAGGGCGAGGTTGAGATCCATGTCGGCTTGGCTGGAGACCTGGTGCACCTTGTAGTTGAAGGAGATGGTCGCATCGCCTGAGATGATGTTGATGTAGGACCCGTCGGTGGTCGCGACGTCGCCGAAGCCTTGAACCTCTTTGCGATCGCCGTTCTTGATCAGGGTGCGGAAATAGTCCGCCTGGGCTTGCGCGCTCGGCTCGCTCTCGTCCCAGACGATCAAGAGTGCCGGGGCGCCGTAGTCGACCGGGGTGAGGCGCCAGATGCAGGACAGATCGCCGCGGAAGCCGGGGCTTAGCCCGTCGACCTGCCACACCCGGTAACCCGTGAGCCGCTCGACCTCGGCGACGGTCGCCAGCAGGCAGACCTTGTTGGTCGCCGCGTCGCCGTGCTGCTCGGCCGGTTTCGCTGGTTCGGACGGCGGGGAGGACTCGGCGGGCGCGTCTGTCGCCGGAGCCGTGTCACCGGCGGGCATCGCGGTTGGGACGCCTGCGATCGCGCCGCTCGAGCACGCGGTCAGCGTGGCGAAGACAGCGAGGGCCACGATGAGTGTTGTCGTGCGCATGACTCTCCTCCTGTCACCGGTCAGATCCGGCATTGGGCTTGGTCTGGGTGGTAGCCCTTGAGCGGAGGCAGGTCCTTCATGATCTCGGTCGCGACTTCGTATTTGATGTCACTTCCGACCACCTGTCTCAGGTAGCTCGCCGCCCCGGCTGAGACTTGGAAGCCCGCACCGCCGCCGACGGCCAGCTTGAGGGTGCCCTGGACGCAGACACCCCAGGGCGCCGTCGTGTCCGAGCCGCGCAGGATGGACAGGGAGACGATGAACTTGCCGTACGGTCCGGCGAGCAGTGCGGGCACGCCGAGTCCGACGAGCACGCGCAGCTCCCAGGCCAGGACCATCGCGCTGATGCCGACCGAGACTCCGTCGATGTTCTTGACCAGGCCGGTCTCGGTTTGCCGCAGCGTCGGGGCGACGGCGGCGCCGCCCTTGACCCCCAGCGGTCCGTCGAGGCCGTATTCCGCCCGGGTCGTCAAAGTCGAGTTCTTGGCACTGAACGCCAGCTGGACGATGGTCTTCCACTTGATCTGCACCGTCATGGGGGGCACACCGGGCTCGGGCGGAAGTTGCACGTTCAGCTCGACCGGCAGCTCGACCCGGTAGCGACGGGTGTCGTTGACGCCGGTGCCCAGGCCGAGTCCAATGTCGACAGTCATGCCCGTGATGCCCTCGATAGCCGCCGTGAGGCTGCCGCTGGCTCGTCCGGCGACGATGTCGTACGCCGTGACCACGCGCAGGTCCTTCGTCTTGAAGGCGATGTCGAAGCCGCCCTTGATTCCGCCGGAGTTGTCTCCCGACTTCCCCAACGTGACCTTGTACAAGGCGGTGATGCCCATCGTGTTGTCGGTGACGTACGGCTCCCACTCCCAGTTGCCGACGGTCACTTTGAAGCTGTTCTTGCGGGCAGGCGGCAGTATCGGCTGGGACGCGACGAGCGCCGCGGGCTTGGCCATCGACTGCGGTACGAGGGGTTCGTCGGCGACATCGAGCCGCCCGGCGAGTTCGGGCACGGGTTGGAACACCAGGTCCGCGGGGTCGATGGGCTGAGCGCGCCGCAGGTGCAGCGTGCGGAAGACCTCGGTCAGCTGGACGGGTGCGAGCGTGACCTTGATGCCCGCATCCGTCTCAGAGCGGCGAGCGATCCGGCCGACGGCGCGGCTGGTGACGAAGGCGATCTTCCCTACCGTCAGCTGGTCTACACCGGCCGCGGCCGGGTCGAGTGTCCAGATCAGACCGTCCGCGCTCGACGACCGGATCGCCGCCGGGCCGCCGCCCACCCGGACGACGTCAGGCTGGTACTCGACTGCCGGGTCGTCCTTCGGGCCGTAGCCGTAGGTCGGTGCCCCCTCGCTCTCTCCCGGTTCGCGTCCGCCCAGATTGGAATCCACGGCAGGCGAACAGGCACACGCGACCATCACAATCCAGGCGACCCAGATGGATCGTTGCCGAATCCTCGCCATTTCATCTCCAATCGGGTCCCGACTAGCCCAGCCGCTCGACGGCCGCCCGGAGCAACGCGGTCGTCATGTCTTCGGTCGCCCACCCCGCCGGGATGATCGCGGCGACGGCCCGGTCGTCGAGCAGTGCCTCGGCTTTGTAGCCGTTGCCGAAAGTGCCTTTCGCGATGTACGCCTTCCCGCCGATTCCGGTCAGTTCGCGGTACCCGCTCGCGTCGGTGTCCGGTGACCATTCGCCTGGGGGGAAGAGGCGTACGCGAATCGCCTGCGGCGCGGCCCACTCGCACGCGCCGACGAAACGTTTGCCTGCCGAGAGCTTGTGTTCCGTGATCGAGGCGACGGTGTCGACAGGAACCGCGTCGCACACCGTGTCCGCGGTGACAGCGGACAAATCGACCGCTTTGCCCTGTCCCGCGCCAGGCGTCGACCCGCCCGTTCCTGGGCCCGCCTCTCCACCGCACGCCGCCAGCAGCCCGAGTGCGGCGAACAGGAGTACCGCGAGTGGACGAGATCTCGTTACGTTTCGCATGGGTCAGCCACCGCTTTCGCTAGCGCCGCGGCCCACTCGTCGTACGCCGCCGCGGTCGGGTGCAGCTCGTCCTCGAGCCACATCTGCTTGTCTGCCTGTTCCTCGAAGATCCGCTTGAGGTCGACATGCGTCGCGCCAACGGCTCGCCCCTCCTCGATCAGGGCGGCGTCGAACTCGATCCGCTTCGCGGTGAGCTCCTCGCGGGACCCGTAGCCCTCACCGACCGGTGTCCGGTCCCAGAACTGCTGGCTGATGGTCACGACGGTCGTCCCCGCGTCGGTCAGCTCGCGCAGGATGGTGCGGACGTTGCCGCGGTACTCCTCGACACCGACACCGTTGGCGACGTCGTTCCCGCCGACCATGAGCGTGACCAGCGTCGGCTTGAACGTGGCGGCCGCGGGCAGTTCCTCACCGATCACGTCGGCACTCTTGTAGCCGGTGACGGCCACGTTGCTCAGTTCGACATCGCACCCCTTCTCCCGCCAAAGCGCGGCGAGTCGAGATGGATAGGTCTGCTCGGTGGACACACCCTCGCCGGAGGTCACGGAGTCGCCCAGCGCCAGGTAGCGCACGGAACCCGAGGACTTCGGAGCCGATGGACCGCGGGGCGCGGTCGCGGATCCAGGCGGGTCGACCCCCATCGGAGTGGCGGAGCAACCGGCCAGTAGCAGTGCGGTGAGGGTTCCACTCACCGTGAGCGTCACACGGGAAATCGTCATGTCCACCTCAACGAAATCTCGATCGTCCGGACGCGTTCGGTCCGCACTTCGTCATGGCTTGAACATGGCGGGAGCCGGTATAGCTTTGGTAAAACGCCAAGTCGGGGGCGTTATGAGATCAGCTCAACGCCTCGGTGGGGGATAGGCGGGCGGCGCGGGCGGCGGGGTAGGCGCCCGCGAGGGCGCCGACCAGCGCGGCGATGGCCAGGCCACCGACCAGCGACGTCGGGGGGAAGACGGCGGGCCAATTCTTCAGCAGGGCGTACCCGCTGGTGACGGCCACCGCGACCAGGGTTCCCGCGGTGCCGCCGAGTGTGGACAGCAGGACGGACTCGGTGATGAACTGGCCGCGGATCTGTCGGCGGGTGGCGCCCAGTGCGCGGCGCAGGCCGATCTCCCGGCGGCGTTCCAGTACCGCGATGACCATCGTGTTGGCCACGCCGACACCGCCCACGAGCAGCGCGATCCCACCCAGCGCGAGGAAGAGCGCGTTGTAGGAGGTCTCGGTCAGCCGTTGGGCGGCGAGTGCCTCGGAGGGCAGCCGGACCAGGACCTCATTGGGGCGCTGCGGGTCGATGGTGCGGCCGAGTACCCCGCGCACGGTTTCGACCTGGGCGTCGTGCGCGCGCAAGTACAGAGTGGTCGGATTGCCGGTGAAGTCCAGACGTTCCTCGGCGACGGTCCAGCCGACGAGCGCCGAGCGTTCGATCTCTGGGGCGAGTGGCATCTTGTCGAGGACGCCGACGACGGTGAACCACTGCCCGCCGATCCAGACCTTGCGCGGGTTTCCCGGGGTGATCTTGTCGATGCCCAGTCTGGTGGCGGCCTCGGCGCCGAGAACGGTGGTGGGGAAGCGTTCCGTCGCGGCGGTCAGGAACTGTCCGCTGTGGACTGTCCCGTTCAGAGTGTCGAGGAAGTCGGGGTGCGCCGCGTACACGGACAGCCCGCTGGTCTCGGATTCCGGGACCTTGTCGGTGCGGCGGACGGTCGCGGTGAGCGTACCCGTCTCGGTGGCCGAGGTGACCGGCGCGATCCGGCGCACCATGCCCAGCGCGGTGCGCGGGAGTTCGGCGGGCTTGCCGTCGATGGTCTTGCCCACCTGGGCCACTAGGAGGTTCGGGCCGAGTGCGGCCATGCTCTCGCTCAGCGCTTGGGCGCTGGAGGCGGGGATGCTGACCACGGAGACCATGGCCGCGATGCCGATCGCGATGCCCGCGGCGGACAGCACGGCGCGCAGTGGCCGGGTCCGCATGCCGTGTGCGCCGGAGGCGAGCACGTCGCGCGGACCGAGTCGGCGCGGCTTCGGCAGCGGGATCATCGAAACACCTCCGTGCGGGCCCCGGTGTCGAGGCGGATGGTGCCGTCGAGCATGTCGACCCGGCGGGGCGTCGCGGCCGCGATCTTGGGGTCGTGGGTGATGATCACGACTGTCGTGCCCGACCTGGTCAGGTCGGTGAGCTGGGCGAGGATCTCGGCGCCGGTGGCGCTGTCGAGGTTGCCGGTGGGCTCGTCGGCGAGGACCAGGGCCGGTTCGGTGACCACGGCGCGGGCGATGGCGACCCGCTGGCGTTCGCCGCCGGACAGCTCGCCCGGCTCGTGCCACGCGCGGTGGGCCAGGCCGACACGGTCGAGCGCGGCCATGGCCAGGTCGCGCCTGCGCCTGCGGGGGAGTCCGGCGTAGGCGAGGCCGGTGGCGACGTTGTCGACGGCGGGGAGACCGTCGGTGAGGAAGAACCGCTGGAACACGAAGCCGATCCAGTGGGCGCGGACCGCCGAGAGCCCGCGGTCGGACAGCCCGGCGACGTCGTGGCCGTGGATCTCGACGCGGCCCGTGCTGGGGCGGTCGAGGGTGCCCATCAGGTGCAGCATCGTGGACTTGCCAGAGCCGGAGGGACCGACGATCGACACCAGTTCGCCGGGTACGACGGTCAGGGATACCGCACGCAGGGCGTGGACGTCGCCGGGATAGGTGCGGCTGACCCCGTGCAGCGCGACGATCGGTGCGGTCATGACGTGGTCACGACCTTCAGGCCCGAGGTCAGGCCGGGGCCGGACACCTCGACGTCGCCGTCGACGAACAGGCCGGTGGTCACCGCCAGCAGCCGGGTCTGGCCCGTCTCGACGACCTCGACGGCGTAGCCGCCTTCGGCCAAGGCCAGGAGCGCGCCGATCGGGACCGTGAGCACTCCCTTGCGGCTCGCGGCGACCACGCTCACGGTCACCTTGCCTGAGTCGACGTCGCCGAACGCGGCGGCGTCATCCAGGGTGACCGTGGCGACGGTGCCCTGGTCGGACTGGCCGCCGTCGCCCCCTGGGGCGCCGCCGGACCCCGTGGCGGCGGCGACCGCCGCCACGGTTCCCGTCCCCGTCTTGTCCGCGATCGAGAGCGTCACCTTGGTACCCGCTTTGAGCAGGTCGGCCTGGGTGGACTTGAGCTCGACCGTGATGGCCTTCGCGGTGCCGGTGTACTCCAGAACCTTGCCGGTGCCCGGATCGCCGAGCGTCGCGGTGACCTTGTCGACGCGGATCCTGCCTGTCGTGATCACTACGTCGCCCGCGCCGAGCACGCCGCTCTGATCCACCCCGAGCGACTTCTGCCATTTCTTGATCGCGGCGGCGGTGGCCTCGGTGAACTTCTTGTCCGGTGCGCCGAAACCGCCGAACCCGAGCGCGCGGAGGTTCTCCTCGACGACCTTGACGTCCGGGCCGTCGGTCATTCCCGCCGCGAGGTCCCGATAGAGCGGCATGTCGGAGAAGAACAGCGGTACGGGCCGGGCGTCCACCGAGTACACCGGTTTGCCGCGGTCGAGCACGGTGCCGGGGGAGGGGAGCGCGGTGATCGTCCCGGCCTTGCGCCCGGTGAGCGGGGACGCTTGCCCGTAGCCCAGCGACCCGGTGAGTGAGCGCTTCTCGGTGAGGTCCTTGACCGCCACCGCCACGGTTGCCGCCTGCGACGGTGGCTGTGGCTCGTCCGCGGGGCGGCGGTCGGGCAGGCGGGTCAGCACCAGCGCCGCGCCCGCCGCCGCGACCGCGACCACCACGGCGGCCACGCCGACCCAGCGCGCCCGGCTGCGCTCCCGGCCGCGCCGGGGTCCGGTCTTGCTCATCCGCCGACCACCACGCCGCCCGACGAGCTGCCTGACCCGCCGCTGGAACCCTCCGGCAGGGAGCCCTCCACGGAGGCGCTTCCGCTCACGGTCTGGCCCCCGCCGCCAAGGCAGGCGTCCATGGCCTTCTTCACCGTCTCCGAGTCACCGCCGGTCCAGGTGAGCTCCGGCTTCTCCGCGGTCGGGTCCGGGACCTCCAGCCCATGCTCACGCAGGCACTTGGCCTGGGCGCGCCTGGCGTCGAGCCCCGCGGCGTCGAGCTTCGGCGCGGCGCCGCCGTTGGGCAACAGCGGCGTACACGCCCGCGTCGCCTCGGCGTCCATGCTGCCTGCACCGTCGATCAGGAGGCCGCCGTCGCCGCCCTGCACAGGCTTCACCTCGACGTCGACACCGTGCTCGCGCATGCACTTGGCGTAGGCATCGAACTTGTCCCTGTCCGAGGCGTTCGCCGCGGCGGACGGCTGCGCCGAACTGGACAGCGACGCCACCTCCGGTGCCTTGTCCGTCGCGCCCGCGCAGCCGCCGAGCACTCCCAGTGCCACCACCGCGATCGGCGCCACTCGCCACCAACTGGTCATCGAACCTCCTCAGGTCGTGCGACCAGTTCTACGGCCGGGCGGATTCCGGCCCGATAAGCGAAGTCGCTTATCTTGCGCTTAACCGTCCATGGCGGACACTGGCCGAATGCGCGTGCTGGTCGTGGAGGACGAACGCCTCTTGGCTGACGCGGTCGCCGAGGGGCTGCGCCGCTCGTCCATGGCCGTCGACGTCTGCTACAGCGGCGACGCGGCTCTTGAGCGCGTCGGCGTGCACGACTACGACGTGGTCGTCCTCGACCGCGACCTGCCCGGTGTTCATGGCGACGACGTCTGCCGGGCGGTCCTGGCCGCGGGTGGCGAGGCCAAGGTGCTGATGCTCACCGCCGCGGCGGCCGTGGAGTCCAGGGTCGCCGGGCTCGCGGTGGGCGCCGACGACTACCTCACGAAGCCGTTCGCCTTCGCCGAGTTGGTCGCCCGCGTGCAGGCGCTGGCCCGGCGGGTCCGACCGGCTCTCGCTCCGATCCTGGAGGCGTCTGGCGTGGTCCTGGACCGGCCCCGGCACCAGGTGTCCCGCGACGGCAGGCACGTGGCTCTGTCGCCGAAGGAGTTCGCGGTGTTGGAGGTCCTCATGCGGGCCCAGGGCTCGACGGTGAGCGCTGAGGACCTGCTGGAGAAGGCGTGGGACGAGCACACCGACCCGTTCACCAACGCCGTCCGCGTCGCGGTCATGACCCTGCGGCGGAAACTCGGCGACCCGCCCGTGGTGGAGACCGTCCCCGGCGCCGGTTACCGGATCAGGCCGTGACGCGGCTGCGGTGGTCGGTCCGCACCCGCCTGGCGACCCTGTTCGGGGCTCTGTTCCTGGTCGGGGGCGCGGTGGTCCTGCTGCTGAACTACCTCTTGGTGGACCAAACGGTCCCCGACGCCTCAGGATTCCTGACCGCGACCGCGACCGCGACCGCGACCGCGACCGCGGCTCCCGGCTCGACAGCCATGACCGGCCAGGCCACCGCTACCGGCAGCGCGCCGATCACCGGCAACCTGCCCGCGGCGGGAGGCGTGACCATCAGCGGCAGTTCGGCGGCGGTGGCCGTCACGGAGTTCCGCGCGTCGACCATGCGTACGCTGCTGTGGGTGTCGGGGCTGACGCTGATCGCGGTCGGCGGGCTGGCCGCCCTACTCGGCTGGGTGATCGCGGGCCGCGCGCTGCGACCCGTGCACACGGTCACCGCCACCGCGCGCGAACTCGGCGCCGCGGACCTCGACCGCCGCATCAACCTCGGCGGGCCCGACGATGAACTCCGGGAACTCGCCGACACCTTCGATGGCATGCTCGACCGACTCGCCCACGCCTTCGACGCCCAGCGCCGGTTCGTCGCCAACGCCTCCCACGAACTGCGCACCCCGCTGGCCGTGCAGCGCACTCTGATCGAGGTCGCGATGACCGACCCAACCGCGAGCCCCGACCTGCGCCGCCTGGGCGGGCACCTACTCGACACCAACGAGCGCAGCGAACGCCTCATCGAGGGCCTGCTCGTGCTCGCCCGCGGCGACCGTGGCCTCACCACGCGCGAGCCGGTGCGGCTGGACCGGGTGGTGACCGAGGTGCTGGCCGCCACCACCGCGATGGCGGGCGAGCGCGGGATCACCGTGACCAGCCACCTTCGGCCCCGCACTGTCGACGGCGACCCGAGCCTGCTGGAACGCCTGGTCACGAACCTGGTGCACAACGCCGTCCGCTACAACCACGACGGCGGCACCGTGTCGATCGCCGTGGCCGACGAACCCGCGCTGGAGATCACCAACACCGGCGCCTCCGTACCGGAGGACATGGTCCCCGACCTGTTCGAACCCTTCCGCCGCCTTGGCGACGACCGAACCGCCCAGGACGGCGCGGGCCTGGGCCTGTCCATCGTGCGTTCGGTGGCTGAGGCCCACGGTGGCGACGTGCGCGCGGAGCCCAACCCTGATGGCGGACTCCGGGTGACGGTCTCGCTGCCCCTTGCCCATGGCTACCTGGTCACGCCCACCACCCGGACCGCAGGTTACGGTCAGCGAAAGTAACCGTGGCGTACGCCGCAGGGGTCACGCGCGCGCGAAACTGGGGTCACATGCGTTCCACAATGGGTCATGCCGCCGTGGCGGTCTGCGTCGCACTGGGTGCCGTTGCTTGCGGGGGGACTGTCGGCCCCGCCGCGCCGAGCGCGCAGTCGACCGCGTCCACGGTGTCGACTTCGGTCCAACCGACGACGACCACGGCGACCACGTCGGCGCCGTTGATCATGCCGAAGACGTACGCGAATTGGACGATGGTGCGCGACGAGGCCAGTGGCTTCGCCGCGTCGTTGCCCGTGCCCGCGTCCGCTGACGAGACGGTCAAGGATCCTCCTCAGCGGGTCTACACGATGCGGCTCAGCAGGCAAGCCGGGGGTGCGGATCTCACTGTGGCGTTCATGGACGTGGTGATTCCGCCTGCGAGGCTCGAGTCGTTGGCACGGGCCAAAGTGGACACGGTCAAGTCGACCGGCGGGACCGAAGTCTCGATCACCGACATGAAGCCCACGCTGCACCCGGGTCGGTTCGCCGCGATCGATTTCACCACTTCCTACGTGATGAACGGCGTGAAGACGGTGATGTGGAGCCGCTACATCGCGGGTCCCAAGAGTTTCGTCGTCGTGTCCGCCGGGGTGACTGGTGCGGCGATCGCCGCAGAGCCGCTTGGCCAGGTGCGCGACTACTACGACCGGACCGTCGCAGGCGTCGTCGCCATCTGACTCCCTGATGGGCGCCGAGGGCCACGTACCCGGCGGCCGTGATCGACTTCGCGTCACGGCCGCCGGGTGGGTGTGGATCAGTAGACGCTGCTGGGCATCCACTGGTCGTAGCCGTAGGCGATGCGCAGTTCCTGTGTCGCGTTCCAGTTCCACTTCTGGAGTCCGGCCTTGGCCGGATCACGTGGCTGTAGCGTGACTTCGCCGCCGTGGGTGGTCGCGGCGGTGGCCACCAGATTCGGGTCGCGCGGCTGGAACAGGTAGCCGTCGCCGCTGAGCTGCCAGCGCCCGTTGCCGTCGTACTGGCCGACCTGGTCCTTGCATTGCCACACCTCCACGGGCGTGCCCGCGACGGCAGGCGGGGCGTTCAGGCAGTAGCCCGATCCCTGGCCGTTGTTCACCTGGCGGGCCACCGGGTTCGCCGACCACTTCTGGTCGGCCGACCCGAACTCGCACGTCCACGACAGCAGCTTCGCGCCGTTGGACGGTGCGTTGCCCGGCACGTCGAGGCACCAGCCGTTGGTCGTGGTGGTCAAGTTGCGGAACGCGCCGGTCAGGGTGGTGAAGTTCAGCTTCTGGTTGGCCGAGGAGTCGCAGCGGGCCAGCGTCATGGCCGCGCCGACCGGATTGGTGCCTGCCGCGTGCGCGGCGCACAGGGTGGGATCGGCCTTGACCCGCACCAGGTCTCCGTCGATGATCCACTTTTGGGCGTTGCCCCCGTTGCAGTCCCACATCTGCAGGCGCGAGCCCGGCGTGAACCTGCTGAAGTCGACGTCCCAGCAGCGGTCGTGGGTGAGCTGCGAGTGGATGGACTGGTTGGTGGGGTCGTACCACCAGCCCTGGTTGCGCCCGCCGTGACAGAGGTAGGACAGCAACCGGTACCCATTGCGGCTGGAGTATCCGTCCGTGTCGACGCACAGGCCGGTGGCCGGGTTCTGCACCTGCTTGAAGTCCAGCAGCCCGGCACGGAACACCGAGCTGTTCGTGCTGGCCGGGTCGTAGCAGGTGCCGGTCGCGGCGGTCGAGCCGAACATGTCGCGCATGCAGCGGGCGAACGCCTCATGGCCTGCGACGTTCGGGTGCCAGGACTGCCGCCAGGCGTTGGGATCGAAGACGTTGCCGGAGGAGTTGTACAGGCCGGTGACCCACGGGCTCTGGGTGCACGGCTCGTGACCAGCGAATAGGCGGGAGGCGTCGGCGTAGCGGGTGCCGGTGCTCAGCGCGGCGTCGCGTACCGCCTCCTCGAACATGGGCACGACCTTGTTGCGGCCCGCCGCGTGGTCGGCGAGGTAGAGCAGGCAGCCGCCCGCGTACCAGCCGGGGAAGTTCGGGTTGTCCTCCACGTCCGGGCTGACCGGACTCGGGTAGGAGGCCACGATCAGCTGGTAGTCGGCCTGCTGGTAGCCCGCGTCGCGCATGATCGCGCGGATGTCGGCGATGCCGCCCTTCAAGCCGTTGCGCACCACGGTGAACCGGGCGACCTCGTTGCCGGACTCGCTCTGCCAGCAGGTGCCCTTGAGGAAGATCCGGTTCTCGCTGCACTTGGTCATCAGCGGGCCGAACTCGACGCCGCCGTAGTCGTTGGCGCCCATCACCAGCCAGATCATCTTGACCTTGGTGTTGCGGGCCTGGATCGCGAGCTTGTTGCCCTGATTGTCGCCGGGTTCGAACGTTCCAGGGCCCTGAAAGCGCAGGTTCTCGTTGCGGCCGCCCGAGCAGGCGATGTTGCTCTTCACGTCGGCCGGGATGTCCACGACCTTGATCGCGGCCTTGACCGAGCGGTGGCAATAGCTGGTCGGACCGTTGGTACCCGGCTCGTAGAGGTTCAGGTCATAGGCGCCCTCACCGGAGATCTCACTGTCACCGGCGCTGATCACGGAGGTCTTGCGCTGCTCGATCGGGCGAATCTCCGGGCTGCCGTACAGGGCGGTCGCCTCCGCGGCGCGGATCGCCTCCAGGGAGGCAGGCAGCGGCACCACATCGGCCGCGGCCGCTGGCGTTGCCGGTAACGCGATGAGGCTGAGCGCCGCGACAGCCACCGCGGACACGGCGGCCGCGCATCTGGTGCGATCCATGGACTCTCCTCGCAGGGGTAAGGAGTGAAGTGGTCTGGATCACCTTCCCACAGCGCGGCCGATTCGTGAAGAATCCTCACTACTGGGTCACCTGACGCGATCAACGGGCACACTGTGGGGGTGACCGTCAGCTACGCCGTGCGCGTCGAGTTCAACGATCCCGCTGTACGCGATCAGTACGCGGCGTGGATCACCGGTGGCCACGCGGCGGCGGTGGTCGCCGCGGGTGCCCTGTCGGCTGAGGTGGTCGCGCTCGACGACGGCGGGTTGGAGATGCGGTATCGCTTCGTGGACCGGGCGGCCCTGGCCGCGTACCAGGACGGTCCCGCGGTGGCCCTGCGCGCCGACGGAGCCCGACGGTTTCCCGCAGAGTCGCTTGTGGTGACCCGCTGGACAGGTGAAGTGATCAACCGGATCTGACCTGCCAAGTCCAATAACCGGTTTCCCGGCAGCGTCTCGCCTGATAGAACCAATGGAATGGTGGGTCGCGGCATTGTCGTGGTCGGCGCGGGCATCGTCGGAGCGTCCGTGGCCTATCACCTGGCCGGGCGCGGCCGACCCATCACGGTGATCGACGCGGGCCTGCCTGGTTCGGGCGCCACCCGCGTGTCCTTCGACTGGATCGGGCGACCGGTCACCTGCGACTTGCCATCGGCGCCGCTGCGCTACCTCGCACTGGACGAGTACCGGCGGCTGGAGGCGGAGCTTCCGGAATTGTCGATCAGCTGGTCGGGTTCACTCAGCTGGGACGGCTTCGATGAGACCCCGGGGCCGCGCACAGTCGATGTCGCGGCGCTGGAACCGCACCTGCTCGATCCTCCGACCGTAGCCGTCCATCGGCGGGAAGACGCGGCGGTCGACCCGGTCGCGGCGACCGATCTCCTGATCGCCGCCGCAGCCGACCGGGGCGCGCGGTTGCTGACCGGGGTGCGGGCGACCGCCATCGACCACCAGGCGGGCGCCGTGAGCGGCGTGCGGACGACCGCGGGAGTCGTTCCCGCTGAGACCGTCGTTCTCGCAGCCGGAACCGGCTCGGCTTCCCTGTGCTCCGGGGTCGGCATAGCCCTGCCGGTCAAGCCGTCACCGGCCATCCTTGTCCGGTTGCGCGCGGCGCCGGGCCTGGTCCGAACGATCATCGCCACGCCATCGCTGGAGGCTCGCCAACTCGATGACGGCATGGTCCTGGCCCCCGCCGCGTACGGCGGCGAGACGGATCAGGCCGCGCTGCTGAGGACCGCCCGACGGGTCCGCGACCGGTTTGCTTCCTCCTTCGCCGGGGCCGGTGGCACGAAGGTCGTCTCCGTCGAGATCGGCAGGCGTCCGATGCCCGCCGACGGCGAACCGATCATTGGCCGTCCCGCGGGCACTCAGGGTCTGTACATCACCGTGATGCACTCGGCGATCACCCTGGCCGCCGCGGTGGGCCGCCTCGCCGCCGCGGAGATCCACACCGGACTGCCCGCCCCCGAACTCGCCGGTTGCCTGCCAGACCGGTTCCACTGATTCGCCCGACGCCGCGCCCGCGGTGGCCGGTTGGGACGTGCGGAACTGGCCGGCGGGGAAGAGGAAACGAAGCGCGTCGACGGGGTGTCGGCGATGTGCGGGGTGTGGGAATCTGGCCCCGGTGGCGACGTACTCACGAGACTACTCGCCGATCAGTTTTGAAGGGACGGGGAAATGTTCGGTTGGTGGGGTCGGGTAGTCAGTAAATTCCGCTGGCTGATCGTGGTACTCAGCATCGGGTTCACCGGATTCGCCGGTGTCTGGGGCACCGGTGTCTTCGACGCGCTGGCTGGCGATTCCAGCCTTGATGACCCATCGAGTGAGTCCCAGCAGATTTTCCAGCGGATCTACGACGAATTCGGCAGGCAGAGCACCGACCTCATCGCGCTTTATTCCAGTGACACAAGCACCGCCGACGACCCGGCGTTCCGCGACTCCGTGTCCGCTGTCGCGACCAAGCTGCGTGGGAACCCGTCGGTCAGTCTGGTGACCTCGTACTACGAGACCAAGGCCCCTTCCCTCGTCTCGAACGACCAGCACTCGACCTTTCTCGCCATCCGACTCAAGCCGGGTACGTGGAACCGCGACGTCACCGCTCTGCGGGGCGAGTTGGACGCTGTCGGCCTGACCACCGAGGTCGGCGGCCCACGGGCGATCGACATCGACATCAACGACCAGATCGGCGAGGACATCCCGCGCGCCGAGATGATCGCGATGCCGATCCTGCTGCTCCTGCTGATCCTTGTGTTCGGCAACCTGGTCGCCGGGGTGATGCCCGTGCTGATCGGCGCCGTGGCGATTCTCGGCGCGTTCACCGTGGTCCGGGTGATCACCATGTTCACCGACGTCTCGATGTTCTCGATCAACATCATCACCATCCTCGGCCTCGGTCTCGCCGTGGACTACGGACTGTTCATCGTCAGCCGGTTCCGCGAGGAACTCGACCGGGGGCACCCGGTCGACGTCGCGGTGTCGCGGACGGTGGCCAGCGCAGGCCGCACCGTCATGGTCTCCGGCCTGCTGGTCGGGCTAGCCCTTTCCAGCCTGCTGATCTTCCCGCAGGTCTTCCTGCGCTCGATGGGCTTCGGCGGCGCGGCGGCGGTAGTGGTCGCCATGGTGACAAGCCTGACCTTGCTGCCCGCGCTGCTGTCGATCCTCGGCCACCGGATCGACGCGCTGCGGCTGCCGTGGTCACGCAGGCGCGGCGTTCCGACCGTGACCGGCGCGCTGGCGCACGCCACCGACGGCGGCTGGTGGGCCAAGATCGCCGGGGCGGTGATGCGCAAGCCGGTGGTGTTCACCGTCGCGGTCTCGGCGCTGCTGCTGTTGATCGCCGCGCCGTTCGCGGGCGTGCGGTTCGGCGGGGTCGACGAGCGCATGCTGCCCGAGGGCACCGAGAGCCGCGTCGTGTCGGAGCGGCTCGCCGCCGACTTCCCCAACGGCGGCCTCACCCCGATCCGGATCTTCGTGGGCAACGCTTCCAGCGCCGACTCCGAGGACTTCGCCCGACGCGTCGATGACGTGCCGGGGGTGACCAGCGTCGCGGTGACCGCCAGCAAGCCCAACACGACGGTGATGTCGGCGACCTTCGACGGGCAGGCCAATTCCGAGGAGGCCAGGCAGATCGTCGAACGCGTCCGGGCGCTGGAGCGGCCCGCGGGCGCGGAGGTCCTGGTCGGAGGGGCCAGTGCCAGCGTGGTCGACCAGCTCGACTCGCTCGGTTCCCGGCTGCCGTGGATGGCGCTACTCGTCGCCGGGATCACGTTCCTGCTGCTGGCGCTGGCGTTCGGTTCGCTGGTGGTGCCGCTGAAGGCGATCGTGATGAACCTGGTGTCCATCGGCGCCGCGTTCGGCGTGGTGACCTGGATCTTCCAGGACGGACACCTGTCCGGCCTGCTCAACTTCACCCCGACCGGGTACGTGGAGGCGAGTCAGCCGATCCTCATGGTCGCGGTGCTGTTCGGCCTGTCGATGGATTACGAGGTGTTCCTGCTGTCCCGGGTCCGGGAACGCTACGACGTGCTCGGTGACAACACCGCCGCGGTGGCGGGCGGGGTCCAGCGCACCGGCGCGATCATCACCGCGGCCGCCGCTCTGCTGTGCGTCGTGGTCGGGGCGTTCGCCACCTCGGGGATCACCTTCATCAAGATGATCGGCGTCGGCATGCTGGTCGCCCTCCTGGTGGACGCGACCCTGGTGCGGCTGCTGCTGGTGCCAGCGACGATGCGGCTGCTCGGCAAGCACAACTGGTGGGCGCCTGCGCCGCTGCGCCGCTGGTACGCCAAGTACGGCTTCCGCGAGGACGAGCCGGACGATCAGGTCCCCGCGGCGCCGACTCCGACGCCCGTGGTCACTGGGTAGTGACGGCTGACGGCGAGCGGGTCAGGGGATCTGCTTCCTGGCCCGCCGCGCCGCTGCCGCGATGGCCTTGGCGCGCTTGTTGCGGCGCGACGAGACGGCGCCCGCGGACAGGCCGACGAACACCGCGCCCGGTACCAGCAGCCACATCGGCCAGAAGTAGGTCAGCTCCCCGTCGCCCATGCTGACCAGCAGCCAGACCAGCAGGTTGATGCCGACCACGGTGCCCCAGATGATCCAGAGCACCTTGCACCAGGTCGGCAGTTCGGCCACGACCCCACGCCGCTGCGGCGTCCGCGTCGCTCGCTCGGCGAGCGCGTCGGTGTCGCGCGTGGCCACCGGACCGCCGCTCGGCAGGTCGGCGAACAGCGCGTGCAGCTCGCCGTATGTCACCGTCGCGTACACCTTGGCCAGCCGCTCGTCGTACTCGAACAGGCTGATCCTGCCTTCGTTCATCGCCGTACCGAGCCGCTGCACGGCGGCTTCGCGGTCGCTGTCGGAGGCCCGTACGTCCCGCTGCTCGTCCATACCGGGCATCGTATTTGGTCCACGGGTCGGCGGTCACCCCGCCGGTGGCCGGTTCTCGCGGCCAGAACCTGACAATGGCACTCGACGTCGCGCCGTGCGTTTATCCGGATAGCGAAGCCTGACAGTTTGTTGCCATCGCTCTTAGGCCTGTGTGAACGCTCCAGCGAGCCTTGACCGCCGTATTGGCGTCACAGCACGATTCTGGCAGGCGCAGGAATTGATTCTGGTGCCGTTTCGATCTGGTGTCCGAAATGGGAATGGCGGGGCGAGCTATGTCCTCTCTGGTTGGCGAATCCGTGGTCGGTGCCCCGATCGCCGTTATCGGTATGTCGTGCCGACTGCCGCGCGCGGAGAACCCCGACCAGTTCTGGCGGCTGCTGGTCGACGGAATCGACGCGGTGACCGAGGCGCCCGCCGAGCGGTGGCCGGACTTGGCCGCGACCGAGCACCGGCGCGGTGGGTTCATCGCCGACGTCGACCGGTTCGACGCGGCGTTCTTCGGCATCTCGCCGAACGAGGCGGCCGCGATGGACCCGCAGCAGCGGCTCACCCTGGAGCTGGCCTGGGAAGCGCTGGAGCGGGCCCGGATCGCCCCGACCGCCTTGCGCGGCACCCAGGTCGGCGTGTTCGTCGGCGCCATCAACGCCGACTACACCAACCTGCAGGACCGGCTCGGCGCTGACGCGCTCGGCCAGTACACGTTCACCGGAACGCATCGCAGCCTCATCGCCAACCGCGTCTCCTACCACCTCGGTCTGCGCGGCCCGAGCCTCACGCTGGACGCCGGACAGTCGTCGTCGCTGGTCGCGGTGCAGCTGGCCTGCGACGAGCTGCGTCGCGGCGGCGCCGAGCTGGCGCTAGCGGGTGGGGTCAACCTCAACCTGCTGGAGCAGACCAGCGCGGTCATCGGCCGGTTCGGCGCGCTGTCGGCCGACGGCCGGTGCTTCACCTTCGACAGCCGGGCCAACGGCTACGTGCGGGGCGAGGGCGGCGCGGTCGTCGTGCTCAAGCCGCTGGCCGCCGCTCTCGCCGACGGCGACCCGGTGCACTGCGTGATCCTCGGTGGCGCGGTCAACAACGACGGCGGTGGCGACGGCCTGACTGTGCCCAACGGGCAAGCCCAGCAAGAGGTCATCGAACTGGCCTGCCAGCGCGCCGGGGTCAGCCCGGCGCAGGTGGGCTACGTGGAGCTGCACGGCACCGGCACCCCGGTCGGCGACCCGATCGAGGCCGCGGCGCTCGGTGCCGCGCTCGGCGCGGACCGCGACGCCCCGCTGCTGGTCGGGTCGGTCAAGACCAACATCGGTCACCTGGAAGGCGCGGCCGGGATCGCGGGCCTGCTCAAGGTCGTGCTGAGCATCAGCAACGGCGGCCTGGCGCCGAACCTGAACTTCGAGGTCGCCAACCCGGCGATCCCGCTTGACGAGCTGAACCTCCGGGTCGTCGAGCAGACCCAGACGTGGCCGGGCGGCAGGCGGATCGCTGGGGTCAGCTCGTTCGGCGTCGGCGGGACGAACTGCCACCTGGTGCTGGCCGAGGCGCCCGAGCCGACCCGGCAGGCCACCGAGTCTTTGAGTTCCCACACCGCCCCGCTGGTGCTGTCGGCCCGGTCCGGTCCGGCCCTGCGCGCCCAGGCGGCCGCCATGTCGGCACACCTGGTCGGGTCGGATCACCGGATCGCCGACATCGCACTGTCGCTTGTGGACACTCGCGCCCGGTTCGACCACCGGGCCGTGGTGTTCGGCGCCGATCGGGCCGAACTGTGCGCGGGCCTGGACACCATCGGCGCGGGCCGGATCGACCGGTCTGTCGTCACCGGGCACGGCGTGGCAGGCGGGGTGGCGTTCGTCTTCCCCGGCCAGGGTTCGCAGTGGCCGGGAATGGCCGCCGACCTCATCGACGAATACCCGGCGTTCGCCGCGCGGCTGTCGGAGTGCGACGCGGCGCTGGCGCCGTTCGTCGACTTCACCGTCACCGACGTGCTGCGCGGGGCCTCCGGCGCACCCGGGCTGGACCGCGTCGACGTGGTGCAGCCGGTGCTGTGGGCGGTCATGGTCGCGCTGGCCGAGCTGTGGCGCTCCACCGGGGTCACCCCGGATACCGTCATCGGCCACTCGCAGGGCGAGATCGCCGCGGCGACCGTCGTCGGCGCGCTCAGCCTCAATGACGCCGCGCGCGTGGTCGCGATCCGCAGCCAGGCCATCCGCCGGATCACCGGCGGCGGCATGATGTCGGTCGGCGCGCCCGCCCACGTGGTCACCGAGATGCTGGCCCGCTTCCCCGGCGCGGGCATCGCCGCCGAGAACGGACCACACTCGGTGGTCGTCTCCGGCGCCACCGACGCCCTCGCCGCCCTGAAGTCCACATTGGACGCCGGTGGCTATCGGACCAAGGTCCTGCCGGTCGACTACGCCTCGCACTCGGCCACCGTCGACCCGCTGCGCGACGAACTCCTGGCGGCGCTGGCCCCGATCCGGCCGCGGTCGACCGGCGTTCGGTTCATCTCGACGGTCACCGGCGAGCCGGTCGACACCACCTGCCTGGACGCGGAGTACTGGTTCCGCAGCCTGCGCGAGCCGGTCCGCTTCGCCGACGCCGTCCGCCATGCGCTCGACACGGGCACGGGTCTGTTCATCGAGGCCAGCCCGCACCCGGTCC
>Ga0247823_10001055_pt1 | contig 23162 bp, 10 predicted proteins | sample 13C_PalmiticAcid_2_FD_192426 | JGI IMG/M metagenome (GOLD analysis project Ga0247823, IMG submission 192426) | Soil microbial communities from agricultural site in Penn Yan, New York, United States - 13C_PalmiticAcid_Day30 | ecosystem: Environmental > Terrestrial > Soil > Agricultural land... | reverse complement strand
GAGTGGAGGTGGGGTTGGGGGACCTGGCGCACGTCGGTGTGAACTACTCACAGAATTACGGACTGTCCCAATCGACGCGCTGGACGGCGGACAATGACGCGCAGTCGTTCTATGGGTTCTTCGGGGCCAGCGGTGTGGCAAACACGAGCTATCGGCCTCTGCATGAGGTCTTCTACTTCAAAGAGGCGGGAGAGAAAACGATTGGCGATCCGGCTTTCGATGCGGGCGTCGGGGGTGTGGATGCAGTGCGCATCCGGCTCGAAGGCCAGCGCGCGACGGGGATAATTGAACGCAAGCATAGCGTCCTTCCCATGCTCACCGTGCCCGTTTCCCCGGCGCGCAACAGCCGGACGCAGCGAGAAAAGCGGCAGCAGGTCCTCACTGCGCTTACCGCTACCGAAGCGTCGACGGCGGGACTGTCAACGACTATCGAGGAGTTCGCACGCAATGACTTCGACATGTCGACGGGGCGGTATCGCGCCCGCTCCAAGACCGGTCGCGTCAGTGGTGTCAGAAAGGGGCATCATCTTTCGGAGCTCACGGTACTCAAGCCGGATGGTGCTCGCTATGTCTATGGGATACCAGCGTACAACAACGTTCAGAAGGATGTCACGTTCGCTGTGAAGGGAGGCACTGGAAGCTGCGCCACCGGTCTCGTCACCTACGAGAATAACGATAACTCGACCGACAACGGAAAGGGCACCGATAACTACTTCAGTCGAACGACGCTGCCCGGATATGCTCATTCGTATCTCATGACTGCGGTCCTCTCTCCCGATTACGCGGACCGTTCGGGGGATGGGGTGAGTGACGACGATCCGGGTACGTCGGTGAAAATCAACTACACCCGCGAGCACGCCGAGTATCCATGGCGCATTCCCTACGATAAGCAGACCGCAAGCTTCAACGAGGGGGTGAAGTCGAACCCCAATGATGATAAGGGGAGCTACATCTATGGAACGAAGGAGATGTGGTACGTGCACTCGATCGAGACGAAGACGCACGTCGCCGAGTTCTCTATATCATCTCGGCACGACGGGTTCGGTGTCGAGAACGAGGACGGCGGGCGTGGTCATCAGATGCGATCGTACAAGCTAGACTCCATCCGTCTCTTCTCGAAAGAGGACCGCATTCGCAATGGAGCAGGCGCGACGCCGATCAAGACCGTCCACCTCCTGTACGACAATGCTCTTTGCACCGGCATCCTCAACACCGACGTCGCGGGCGGAGGTAAGCTGACGCTCCGAAGCGTGTACTTTACGTACGGCGTGCTTGCGAAGGGTGCGGCGAATGCATATCACTTCGACTACTCGACCGTGAATCCCACCTATGACCTCAAGGGATACGATCGTTGGGGAAGCTTCAAGGAGAATGCCAACGTGGCCGAATGTGAGGGCGTTGCCAAGCTGAAGGATCCCACCGCTCAGCAGGCAAATCCTGACGATCCGTATGTCGTCCAGAACAAGTCGGTTGCCGACGCGAACGCATCCGCGTGGCAGCTCACCCGGATCACGCTTCCTTCGAAGGGGACCATCGCAATCACATATGAGTCCGACGACTATGCATTCGTCCAGAATCGCCGCGCGATGCGGATGATTCCCGTCATCGGCGCAGCACCGGAGCCTACCGAGGGGCAGCTGGCGGGTACTCTTTTCGATGAGCAGGCGAGTGCATTCGACGGTTATGTCGAGAACAAGTGGCTCTGCTTCGACCTGCCAACGGGCGTGACGACGCGGGAGCAGCTCCGCGACCTCTTCCTCACTGAACAGACTAAAGCGTTGCACTTCCGCTTCCTTGTCGATATCACCGGCAAGGATGACTATGAGTACGTCAGTGGCTACGCCGAGCTCGAGGATCATACCGTGACGAAGGACCCAGCGGGTAACCTGACTCGGGGCTGGGTGCGGGTGAAGCGAACGACACTCCGGGACAAGGAGAACGGCGACTTCGCCCACCCGATCTCGAAGGCAGCCTGGCAGAAGGCGCGAATCGAGATGGGGTCGAAGATCTTCCCCGGTTCCGATCCCCAGGGCGAGGGGGAGAGCGCCATTACGGGACTCATCGGATTCGGCGCCGATCTCAGGATCATGTTCACGGGATTCAATCGCACACTTCGTGGTCGAGGGTTCGGCCAAAAGTTCGTCGTTCGTAAGTCGACGATCCGACTCGGCGAACCGTCACATCGGAGGCTGGGCGGGGGGAGCCGCGTTCGGAGGGTTGAAAGCAGCGATGAGTGGAGCGCGATGGCGGGCGGGACCGCAACGAGTGCTTCGTACGGCCAGGAGTTTACCTATACGATGTCGGGCAATGAGTCCGATGAGGAGACGAGCAGTGGTGTCGCCGCATACGAGCCAATGGTAGGGAGCAATGAGAACCCTTTCCACGAGCCGATCAGTTTCACCAACCGGAACTTCATGGCGCCCGATGATCAGGTCAACATGGAGAAGCCGTATGGGGAGTCTCACTTCCCGGACCCGTCCGTTGGCTACCGGCGCGTCACCATCCGTGACATCTACGACCACTCGAAGCATACCGCGACCGGCAAGGTCGTGCACGAGTACTACACCTCTTTCGAATTCCCTACAAGGGTCTCGCAAACGAGCATCGCGCTCAATCGTGTCAAACCGAAGTTTCTCGACAAGCTCTTCAAGGCAAAGTCGATCGACTACCTCGCGGTCAGCCAGGGATATGCCATCGAGAAGAGCGCGATGGACGGCACCCAGCGCAGCCAGATGACGTACGCCGAGGGCGGAACGACACCGATATCCGGCGTCGAGTACTTCTATCGGCGAGACCCCTCCGACCCGAGAAGACTCCGGAGCTTGGCGACCGTGATCGACAGCGCCGGCGTTGCGAAAGAGACCGTTGTCGGAAGGGACATCGACATGGTCATCGACATGCGGCAGACGTTGAGCAACAGCCAGACGACGGACATCACCGCGAACGTCGAAGCGTTTACGCTTGCGCCCGTTGCGTTCATCCCCTCTCTCTGGGGCAAGAGCTCCGTGGAAAACACGCGGTTTCGATCGGCTGTAGTGACGAAGGCGATCTATGTCTACGGCATCCTCGACAGCGTCGTCGCCTATGAGGATGGTGCGCGTGTCTCCACAGTCAACCTCGCGATTGATGCCGAGACCGGTGAAGTTCTTCTAACACGCACGGCGAACACGTTTCGCGATCCGGTCTACAACTTCACGTACCCGGCACACTGGGCCTTCGATGGCATGGGACCGGCCTACCGCAATGTCGGCGCCCGACTTCCGGGCGTAGTGGTCAACGGCTCGGGACTCGCGACGGTCCCGGGGGCCACTCGGTATCTCACCCAAGGCGACGAGGTTCTACTGACCGGGCCCGGCGCGTCGAGGGTCGCGTGGGTGGTTGGGGCCAACGCTAGTAGCGCAATGCTCGTCGGTCGCTATGGGGAGAAGACCCCGGCCGGTTCCTATGACCTGCTCGTGGTTCGATCAGGCCGACGCAACAAGCAGTCGTCGCCGATCGGAACAGTGTCGTCGTTAGCAAATCCGCTCGCGTACGGAAGAATTCCCGGTATAGCGAAATCCAAGGGCCCAGGCTTCTATAAGGTGCTCAATGCTGAGGCCATCGAATATTCTGATGTCTGGGGCACAACTTGCGGTAGCGGGCAGATCGAGACGCCTGGAACCTTGAGTTGCGATAGTATCCTGCCTGCCGCCAAACGCCTCGGGTTGGTCCTCAATGATCTTGCGTCCCAAGGAAGGCTGACAATCAGCGGCCCGTTAGACGCGACGCTACCGTCGTATACGTCGCCCTTGGCGGCCACGAGCTTGCCGCACGTTTGGGCACCCAACGCCAATGCGGCGACCACGCCGCTGAGCCAGTTCGATGCATCGATCAGCGGGCGCTCCCAAGTCGATGCGAGCCCGATGCAATGCGCGGTCACGTTGACGGCGCAATCCTCTTTGCCGTGGTATGACGTCGTTGGGTTCGGACCGATGACCCCCGACCCTGCTGTTACGGCCGCCGGCATCAATCATCGATTCCTCATCGATGCACACCTGGCAAATGGCACGTCCATACAGCTGCGTGGGGAGAGCCCGTGCGACACTGTCTCCATCTGCACGCGGACTCCGGGCGAGTTGTCTCAGTGCGGCAGCATGCCGGGACAGGCCGTGAATCCTTTCATCCTTGGTCTGCGCGGCAACTGGCGCCGACTCCGCAGCCATGCCTATCTCGTCAATCGCAATCCGGCATCTACGCAATCGAGTGTCTCGACTCGCTACGATGGGCAGTATGCGAGCTTCACTCCGTTCTGGTTGCCACCCGCAGCGGGCTCGTCGACGTGGGGGCGAAGCCCGTCGAATTGGACATGGACCGCGCAGGTCACGCGCTTTGGTCCGGATGGCTTCGAGCGTGAGAACCAGGATGCGCTCGGCCGCTACTCTGGCGCGCTCTACGGCTATCTCAATACGCTTCCGACGAGTGTCGCCTCGAACGCGCCGTATCGATCGATCGCCTACGACGGATTCGAGGACTATCGCATGGCCGTTCGCGGCCGCGAATGTCCCGTCGTGCGACACTGGGATTTCGGTCCATCGATAATCGACGCAATGCTCGACCCCGAGGTCTCGCACACCGGGAAGTTCAGTCTGCGCCTCGACGCAGGCACGTCCGCATCGGTTGCCCGAATCATCGGGACGGATTGCACTTCGGACGGAACCGCAGCGAACGCTCCACCAGCTCTTCCGCTGGCCATATACAAGCTGAAGCCCTGCGACTGCAACGAGCTCTTTTCGCCCACGCCCGACGGCGAGTACGTCTTCAGCGGATGGGTGCGCGAGAACCTGTCGTCGCCATTCTATGATGACGGTTCAGCCGACGTGACGCTCGAGATCGCCGGCGCCGTCTCCAGCACAGTGACGCTCGTCGCTTCGGGTCTCATCATTGAGGGTTGGCGAAGAATCGACACCACGTTCGTGATCCCGGCAGGTGCAACCGAGATTAAGGCCACGCTCCGCAATGGATCGAGTGCAGCGGGTCCGGCATGGTTCGACGATCTCCGCATTCATCCCTTCAACGCGACCGTCAAGTCTTATGTCTTCGACCCCGTCACACTGCGGCTGATGGCCATTCTCGATGAGCGGAATTTCGCGTCGCTGTACGAATACAATAGTGAGGGTCAGCTAATACGGCTGAAGAAGGAGACCGAGCGCGGCATCGCCACGATTCAGGAATCGCGCAGCGATCTGCGCAAGTACACGCCGAGTGCCACGGAAGCGAACAAGAAGTGATATCGATATGATGAATCTCGTACGACTTTCCGTTTGCGTCGTCGCAACAGCCACTGCGGTTGGAATCGGCGTCGCCGCGATTCCGCCGGAAGATGAGACGCCAGCATCCAGCGGAGCCCCTGCGTCGATGGAGATGTCTGTCGCGCTGCGAGACAAGGCGGCACGCGACTTCAAGGCGATTGCCAACGCATATCGTGATGCCCAGTCCCTCTCCATCGAAAGCGAGCACCGGGTCTTTGCGGAGTATTCCGCACGAGTAGCGATTGAAACCGAGAGGTCAGTGCTCCATCGGCGCGGGGAACGACTCTACAACGATGCCCTTGGCTCGGTGACGGTCATTACCGACAGCCTCATCATTCAGGTCAATGCCGACGAACAACGGATGATCGTTTCGCGCGTCGGGGACATGGCGCCCGATGCCGTCCTCCCCGGCGATATTCAGATCGAAGAGTCGCTCGACCTGTGCGATTCCATCGCCTATGCAGACCTTGGGAGCGGACGAGCGCGCTACCGGCTCTGGTACGGAGGCGAGATGGAAGTGCGGTCGATGGATATCGAGTTCGTCCGCGCGACACGTTTCATACAGCGCACGGTTCTCTATATGTCCGCTACGACGGCGAGCGAAGGGGGCCCTCCACACGCGCCACGCGTCGAAGTCACCTATCGCCAGTTGGTCGACTCTCCGGAGACTGCGCACCTGCTCGATGAGCAACGATATCTCGCTCGGGCTTCGGCAGCGGTGCTGGCATGCAGTGACCGCTATTCCGGTTTCGAGCTGATCGACCTTCGAGTCGGAGGCGGCAAATGAATGTGCTTCTCCATGGCACACGGTGCTTCGTGCTCGCTCTCCTGGCGGCTGCGTGCTCGCTCACGCCGTCGCTGGTGTACGCCGCAAACGAGTCGTACTCGGGTCAGGCGATCAGCGGCACTGCCCTGACTGTTGGCGCGCAAGCCACAAGCGAGGATCCGAAGTTCGGACAACTGGCTGTCGGCACATTCGCTGTTGCGAATTCGACCGGCGACATACGATTGCGCGTCCGCGAGGAAGATGCCATCTACCATGCCGCGAAGTACATCGTCAAGGTCTCACTCTCCATCGAGTTCTGGAGCTCGCCCACGGCCAGTACCACGGTCAATACCGAGCTCACGGTCGAGTATGATCCGGCGCCGGGGAAGAAGCATCAGGACATGAACGTCTACCGAGCAGTTGGGGCCCAGAAGGTGATCGCCACCATTACAGCAATCACGGCCGTGGACGAGTCCGGGACTGCTCTCGCCGGCGGCGTTCCGGCAGACGTAGCTCTCGATGTCGTCATCGATGTCGAGCGTTACTACAAGTTCCTCCCGTCGGCGCAGCCACAGGTACAGAGCGTGACGAGCACCACAGCGGGCATCGATAGGGGCACCGTCGAGATTGCATGGAGCCCGGTGAGAGGGGCCGAGGAGTACGATCTCGAATGGTCGATCGTCGGCGCCGAAGACGGTTCGGGCGGCCTCATTGAGGCACAGAATCTCACGTATGACTTCCGGCACAACGCGTCGCGCATCACGACCTCCGCAACGCGATACACGCTCAACCGCATCTTCGAGAAATCATGGGTCGTCTTCCGCATTCGGGCAGTCGGTCGCGATGCATCCAATCTCGCGCAGCGGATCGAGGGGGAGTGGAGCCTGCTTCCCGCGCGTGCCATGGTGTCGAGCGCGGTTGCTGCAAAGCACGCGTTCTCGGGGGGATTCCATGAGCCCGCTCTCAACTGGCGCTACACGGCGAGTTTCGCCGAGGAGGGAAAGCGGAAGGAAGTCGTCGAGTACTATGACGGGACATTGAGGAAACGTCAGGCGGTCACACTGTTGTCGACGGCCAACCGAACGGTGGTCGCCGAATCGGTCCCCGATAACGCAGGCCGCATGGCTGTCGAGATGCTCCCTGCGCCAACGACCGAATCGATCTTTCATTTCTATCGAGACTTCAACCGCAGTACGGCTTCCGGAATGCCCGTCTACAGCCGGAGCGATTTCGACGTCGGCGTGGGCGAATGCGCCCATCCGGCGGAGCCGGTCGCCGAAGCGTCCGGAGCCGGACAGTACTACTCTTCGTCGAACCCCGATCTGACAGGGATGAACGCGTTCATCCCGCACGCCAAAGGCTACCCCTTCGTCCAGACTTCGTTCACGCGTGACAACACCGGGCGAATTCAGAGCCAGGGGGGTGCGGGCATCGACCATCGACTGACGTCCGGGCATGAGACACGATACTTCTATGGGACGGCGATCCAGGAGGATCTCGATCGGCTGTTCGGCGGAGAGGTAGGATACAGCGTCCACTACAAAAAGAACATGACGGTCGATCCCAACGGGCAGGCGAGTATCGCCTACCTCGATCCGGCCGGCCGTACGATAGCAACCTCTCTAGCCGGAGATGCACCGCCGGGCATGCAGAAGCTCGAGAGCAATACCGGTGGCGAGTCGCGGACGCTCGATCTCATGGGCACCAACGAAGTGAAGCAGCTCGAGAGCCGCGCGCTGAACACTCACCTGGTGACCGGTTCGAAGGTTCTGCACGAGTTCACCTATCGTCTCGAGCCACCAACGTATGTCGACGCGTGTGCACCGTCGGAATGCTACGACTGTGTCTACGATCTGATAGTCAGCGTGCAGAACGAGTGCGGCATCGAGATGATCACGGACGGTCCGCTCGAGGAGGCCATCGGCGCGCCCGTTGACTCACTCTGCGAGTCCGGCGAGGTCGAGCGGCGGTTCAAGATGCCCCTGTCGCTCGGCTCACACCCGATCGCCAAGACGCTGCGACTGAACGAGCCGGCGATCGATCTCTACATCGAGAGTTTCATTGCCGCGAACACCTGTCTGAAGACGTTCGATGACTTCCTGGCGGAGATCACCGCCGGGATCGATTATTCCGGGTGCGGCGGCGACGTCTGCGAGGCCGAATGTGCCGACGAGTTGGCGTCTGTGGCTCCCGGCACGCCAACTCCGACGAAGGCCGAATGCGTTGCCGATTGCGAGACGATCGATCCCTGCCGCGCTGGCTATGACCTGATGCTCGCGGACATGCGCCCGAAAGGGCAGTATGCCACACACCATGACAACGGCGACGGCACGTTCGGGGATCTGCTCTCGGTGTTCAATGCGAAGAATAACCTGCGTGGCCAGGCTCCGCTCGCCTCGAATCCGGGGATGTCTCTCGGGGACTATAGCTGGCAACACCCCAACCCGCTGTATCACGATGAGGATGGGAATCCCTCGATGGTGCTGAATCACCAGGGCGTGCTCCTGCCGCCCGAGAAGCTCTCGCTCGTCGAATTCCTCGATCACTGGGAGGACTCCTGGGCGGAGTCGCTCGTTGCGTACCACCCCGAGTACTGCTTCTACCAATGGTGCGTCGAGAACAAGCCGAGCAACGATGTCGATAGCCGCCTGTGGAACACCGAAACATGCACCGCTGCGACCGCCGCAGGCTTGCTCCCGAATCCGGTGGCCTCGGACCCCTACTTCGGTCCGGGCGGCATGGGGATATCGCAGGAGATCGCAATGCAGCAGGAGCTCACTAGCTACGCCGGCTCGCTTTACTCGATGAAGGAGATGTCGCTCCTTCAGGTGCATTGCGTCGAGTGTGACGCGACAACCGATGCACAGAACAAGGCCTGTCTTGCAACTCACACGTTCGGCGTGAACCCTCTTACCTGCGACGACGAATGGACCGCGTTCCGCGACCTCTACCTCACGACGAAACAGGCCATGGTCGAGGCACAGCGCGACAAGAAGCTTCGCGCCGTCGCCTCGGACTGCAGTCCGTGGAAAAACGTCATCGGAAGGCTGGGTGGTCTCGTCGGGACGTTGCAGCAGAATGCGGCGTTGTTCGACAAGAATTCCGATGCACGGTTCCTCTTCTGGTCGAAGAAGCCTCGCTACCAATCCGCGGTGGAGATGATCAGCGGCGGTACGTTTGGTGCGGCAGCGGCACAGGCAGCGGCTGCTGATAGCCTCGATAAGACGTGTCGCCGCACCTGCGAGAGCTACGCCGATGCGTGGATGGAAAAACTTGCCGGGTGCCGGTCGCTATCGGGATGGCTCGACGACAGTCTCTCGATCCGCACCGACCTGATCGAGGTCTGTAGAAAGGGCTGCGACGAGTGCAGCATGTTCGGAGCGAGCACGACGAAGCCGGGCACGACAGCCAACTCACCCCACAACGAAGATTCGTTCGACGATGTGCTTCGTCGTTATCTCGGCAATGGCTACGCATCGGCTCTGTGCAATGCCGGACTGATCACGATGCCGATGCCGTACGGCCACAACTACCTCGGCATCGCTCCCGGCGCCGACGACTGCGGCTGCCCGCCGCCCACTGGTGGATCGCGGTGCCTTACGTGCGAAACGGCGAAGGCCGCTTTTGATTCGGCGAAGCGTCTGGCACCGCGTGTGGACAGAGAAAGCAACGCCTCATACCTCGAACGCGTTTCTGCGGAGCTAAATCGCTCTCTAGCGTTCAATCTGACCTGGGTCGAGTATGCGGACTTCCTAAAAGAATGCGATTCAACGAGTAAGGCCGGCACGCTCCCGTGTCCGGAAGATCGCATCGACGAAAAGGGACCAGTGCTCGGCGAGGCCGGAACACGTAGCAATAGTTCCTCGCAGCGCCCGCTGCCGATTGGAGGCGACACATGGAAGAAGTCGATCGCCGTCCAGCCGGGGGGGCGATACCTCTTCTCTGCCGAGATCGAGCTGCCAGCGGGCTCCCAGGCGGGAGCAGCGCCCGTTCGCCTCTCCATCGACGGGAAGCCTGTCGAGCTCCGCTTAACTGAACCGGCACGCCGTGGCGAGCGAGCAGGACTAGAGGGAGTGTGGCAGTCCGGGGAGCGCGACAGCGTACTGGTTCTGCTCTCGCGTGACCGCGCCCTCATGAACTTCCGGGTTCGTGTCACCAACCTGGCACTGCGACCACTCGACTGTACAAGGAAGCTCTGCAACACCAACATCTTCGACATGCCGGAGCCGCCGGACCCATGTCGTACGATGCTCGAGGCCCAGGCATTCATTGACGCCGAACAGGCATATGCCGGGTACGTCGATTCGATCAAGTCTGACTTCCGGCGTCGGTACGTCTCGGCCTGCATGAAGCTCGAGGATCGCGAGACGTTCACGATGAAGGCCGTCGTGAACGAATATCACTTCACGCTCTACTTCTACGATCAGGCCGGCAATCTCACGCAGACGGTGCCACCGGCGGGAGTTGTACCGTTGACGAAGGCGTCTGAGTTCGCCTGGGCCGCTGCGTACCGGCGAAAAGAGGAAGCCACCGGACCGAAGCTGAAGCACCGTATGCCCACGCGCTACACGTACAACTCATTGAACCAGCTCACGAGCCAGTCGACGCCGGATGCGGGAACGACGCGCTTCTGGTACGACAATCTCGGTCGGCTCGCGATCTCCCAGAGTGCTCGTCAGCAGGATCTCAAGGCCTACAACTACACGAAGTGCGATGGGCTGGGTCGCATAGAGGAAGTGGGTCAGATCGTTCCTGACACCGAACCCGCGCTCACGACGACGAAGAGCGATGCGGCGCTCTCTGCGTGGATCGCCGGCGGCGCGCGTACCGAGATCACACGCACGCATTATGATCGATCACTTCCGGACGTTGATGGCTGGTTCGGGGGGAGTGGTCAGAAGAACGTGCGCGGTAAGGTGGCAAGCGCGACGTATCTGGAAGCGGACGACGTCTATCAATCCGGGACGCACTACAGCTATGACATCCACGGCAACGTGGAATCGCTGATACAGGAGAACCGCGAGATGCCCCAAGGGCATGAGAGGAAGCGGATTGACTATGAGTTTGACCTGGTAAGCGGCAATATCAAGACAGTCGACTATCAGACAGGAAGTGCCGACCAGTTCCACCATGTTTACCGATACGACTCCGACAACCGGATCATCGAGGTGTCAACGAGTCCGGACGGGGTGATCTGGGACCGCGATGCAAGGTATCTCTATTATCTGCATGGACCACTCGGTCGCCTCGAGCTTGGTGCCGCAAACGTGCAGGGATTAGACTACGCCTACACGATTCAGGGATGGTTGAAAGGGGCAAACTCGGGCACGCTACGTCCTGACCGAGACATGGGAAGCGATGGCGTTGACGGCGGCGTCCGCGGCCTTTTCGGACGAGACGAAATTGGATACACGCTCAGCTACTTCAACGATGACTACTTGGCAATTGGCGGTGCAAACTTCGAAGCGACGTCTGCAGGGAGTGGCCTCGAGTTTGGGGGGGCATCGCTTTACAACGGAAACATCAGGCACATGGTGACCGCCATCGGTAGTTTCATGGGCGCGGATGGAAGACCACAGGGAACAGCATACAGATACGATGAACTAAACCGACTAGTGGAGATGAGCGCTTATAAAAACCTCAGCCCAGTGAGTAACTCGTGGGAGGCCACCGGGCGTACGGCGGACTACCATACAGAACTGACATACGATCCCAATGGGAATACTCTCACCCAACGACGGTGGGGAACAGGGTCAAGTGTGGACGATCTGACTTACTCCTATTTGGAAGGTTCCAACCAGTTAGACCACGTTGCGGACGTGGTGCCCAAAGGCAACTATTCCGATGACATCGACAATCAAGACGCCGCCAATTACCGGTATGATGCTAGCGGCAATCTCATTATGGATTCTCAAGAGAAGATAGAAGTGGCATGGACGGGGTACGCAAAAGTCGACAACGTAAATGGGCCGGCCGGAAGGATTGACATGCAGTACGATGTTCGTGGTAATCGGGTTGCGAAAGCGTTTGGAGGTGACTCGACGCGATTTCTCGTGTCGGATGTTGATGGGAACATAATGGCCACCTATATCGGCAACGGAGAATCCTTCTACCTCGAGAGCCAACCGCTTTTTGGCAATGCGCGGATTGGCGAGTACCGGCGATATGTCGATCTCGGAATGCCGCAGAATGCCTACACTTTCGGGCGTGTGCGAAATGAGCGACTTTTCGAGATTGCGAATAGTCAGCGACACGTGCTCTCGGTGGTTGGTGACCGCCTCATCCCTATTGGAACGCTAGGGTCGCTCGCCATAGATACGCGTGTTGCCGATGTAGTGGCGGCCAGAGATTACTATCCGTATGGAGCGCCGATGCCAGCTAGATCGAGCCCATCATCGCCGAACTATAGGTATGGATTCAATGGGATGGAGACAGATAGCGACATTCAGACAGGTGAAGGTGTCTACATTGCTGATTATCGCGTGTTGGACAGTCGATTGGGCGGTCGTTGGTGGTCACCTGACCCGATAGTCAAATCATGGGAAAGCCCGTATGCCGGACTGTCCAATAATCCCATCTACTTTATGGACCCGGTCGGACTGGATCCGACATCGCCTAATCAGATGCCCCAATCAGGCGAGCAAGGCGAGTTGTGGACTCATACCGATCAAGACGGGACCAAGTGGAATTACATGTATGAGGAGGGGATTGGTTGGGTCGGAGTGGGCGCTACGGCGTCGCTGCCGGCGTTCGAGGTCGTTGCGCAGAGCGGTGGTACCGCTGGTAGCACCACGAGAAACGCGATCTATGCGGAGCTGGATCCTGCTGCGTTGGCCTGGGGTTGGACAGGCGTAGCGTTTGATGTGGCACGAAATACTCTGGTGACAGAATATATGTATAAGAGCAGTAAAGGGGTAAGGCAGTCGGTATTTGCAACAAAGTACGGGGCGGGCCGATCGGCAAGTAGCATTGGGAATATCGCCAATTACTCAAAGAACGCGCGAGCGGCCATTAAGCTGGCGCAGGGTATGAGGTTGATGGGTAATGTGTTTGTCGTCGGCGGCGTCGTTCTAGATCTGACCAAGCTTGGTGTCGCGTATGGGACCAGGGACCCCAAGGCCAATCTGGTGTTGCGTAAGTGTGCATTGAATATTGCATTCGCCGGAGTCGGATATGTCCCTGTAGTAGGCTGGGTCGTTGCCGGGACATACTTCGTAGTCGATGCAACTGTCGGGTGGGACGCAATCATGGAGGAGTGGGTGATAGGTGTGAATAGGCAGGCGGAACTTCCCGGTACCGTTCTTGAGATCGGTCGCCCGAAGTATTGATCGGGACCGTGGGGCATGTGATGCTGAACGTCAACAGCGTCCGACTTAGGGGCGGAGCCGGGCGCGTTACCCGCGCGATGGACTAGTGCCCTGTAATCATGTTGCTTCCGGCCGGAACCTACTTCTTTGATCGTCGAAGCCGTGCGAATTCAGCCAGCGCCCGGGTCGTCGTGCATCGCTAAAGAGTCCGTTCGTTCTCACACACCCGCACCGGGCGACCTCATGGGCATTGGCCGTTCCATACTGCTGTTCATTCCGATCGTTGCCGTGAGCCTCGCGGCACAGGAGCGACTGCCGTCTCCCGAGATTCCGGCATTCTCCGTTACCGGTCGGTCGCGCGTTACCGCCGCGAGCGCCTCGGTGCGACCTGGCAACTCGCAGCTTCCGAGGAACTATGCTCGATGGGCGTTCGACCCGACGCTCGCGCTCTATGGTATCCAGATTTCCGCGAACGTTCTGCTGACCACGGAGAGCGATGCCGATCGGCGCCCCATGAACAGTGTGGCCGTGCACTTCGATGTCAAGGCGTTCCAGGCATTGCTTCGGGAGCGGGTCTTGGCGAAGGCGAAGGAGGCAGAGACCGACTTCCGGGAGCGTGCAGACGAGATGCGCGCGAAGCTCAGCGACCCGTCCGCTCTCGTCGACATGTCGCGGTTCAAGGAGCTCGAGGGACTCGAAGCATTGGGGACAGCTCTTGCTGATTCGGCGCGTCGTGAGCTCGAGGGACTGCGAGCAAAGATTGACGAGGCAAAGAAGATGGCAGCGACTGCCGAGCGCTATGCGAGCATGGATCCCGCGGCAATCGCGAAGGAGAAAGAGAAGGAGCTCAAAGCACTCTCCCGCGAGATCGCAGATCCGTCGAAGCTCGGCGATAAACTCGAGGAGCTTGACCTGATGTCGGGCGCCGAGAAATTCCTCTTCGGCTTTCAGGACCTCGGGATTGGCGTCACCTACCCGCGATACTCTCCGCTCGTTCTAACGGGCGTTCCGGTCAACGGTGCCGCGCTCGAATACTCGACCGGACTCTTTACTGTCGCTGGCGCCGGAGGCTCGATGGACGGACCGATCCCGAACGCCCGGCTCGCGACGCAAACGTTCGATCGCATCCTCATTGCCGGTAAGCTCGGACTCGGCGCGACGGAAGGAACGCACTTCCATTTGCTAGGACTCTACGCAAACGACGATGCTGCATCTGCCTCGGCCGACAGCGCGACGACGCCCGCGAAGAACGTCGTCGTGGCGGTCGATGGCCGGCTCGAACTCTTCGATCGTGGTTTGACAATCGGGGCAGAGGTGGCCGGGTCGATGTTCACCCGCGATCTCAATGCGCCGGGCATCGTCCTCGGCGGCGAAAACGATCCAACAGGAATCGCCAACCGGCTCGATCCGAAGATCTCGACCTCAATGGACTACGCGTGGTCGATCGTGTCAGCGTTCAATCTCTTTGACGGCGCGACGCGCGGCAAGATCAAGGCGCAGATGATCGGGCCGGGGTATACGTCGCTCGGCGTTCCCTACCTGCGCACCGACATGATGGGCCAGGAGGCGGAGCTCGAGCAGAGCCTCTTCGCCGGACAGGTCACGATGGGCGGCTACTACAAGCGCAACGAAGACAACATCGTGCCGTGGAAGCGCACGCGCGTCGGCGATGAGTGGCTGCCGGCGCGCACGAGCCTGACCTCCTATGGCGGCAGGTTCGGACTGCAGCTCCAGGGACTTCCGTATTTGCGGATCGAGTACGCACCCTTTCTGCAGCAGACCGACATCGAGGGCGACAGCTCCGGGGCCGACAATCGGACCGAGATGATCTCGGCGTCGGCGGGGTGGGGGTATAGTTTGCTCGACGTGACCGGATCCACCGCCGCAGTCGCCATGACCCAGACCGGAACCTCCCACGACGGACGCTTCGCATTTACCAACCGGATCTATTCCTTCAACCAGACGGTCGCGTTCTCCTTCCCCCTGTCGCTCTCGGCCGGCGGCTCCTACACCGAGACCGAGCTCGCCGGCGCGACGACACGGATCGCGTCGATCTCGGGCTCGGGTTCGCTGAAGATCTCCGACTTCATAAAGGGCTCCCTTGGCCTGACCTTCAGCGACCGCAACGATGGCGGCAGCCGCCTCGGTTTCGCGATCCGCACCACGCTCAAGCTCTGGAGCTACGGCGAGCTCGACCTGCGCGCCGAGCGCAACACGTATGAAAGCGGTGTCGCCCTCGATGAGGACTACGAACAGGTACGCTTTCGGGGAATGCTGACGACGACGTGGTAAGACCACGATCGGACCTGACCTAACGCCATTTGCAGCCATTGGCGCGATCGAGACCCGTAGTCGCTCCATCGTGCATTCAATCAAACCGGACTCATCGATGAGAGCATTCCTTACTCCTGCGTTGCTCGTCATGTTCGCGGGCACGCTCTTCGCGCAACCCGCGGATCGTGACATCACATTCGATGTCGGCAAAGGGTTCATGGACGCGATCGACGACTTTGATGTGCATGCCGACGGCAGGATCGTGGCGGTTGGTGAGTTCACATCGGTAGATAACGTTCCACGCAATTATATCGCTCGGCTTCACCGGAATGGTGCGCTCGACCTCACGTACGTTCCGGTCACCAACTTCAGTTGGATCAATGTACTTGCTCATCCGCTTGCCGCCGACGGCAGCATCATCGTTGGCGGCAGCCTCGATCAGACGCTAGCGACACATCTCAACCGGATTGATGTCACTGGCGCGGTCGATCCGTCGTTCCATTCAGGAACAGGATTCCAGGGTGCCGTCAACTCTATACTGCGCCAGCCCGACGGCCGACTGATCGTGGGTGGGCAATTCAGAGTGGCCGACGGGGAGTCCCGCCATCTCATCGCGCGACTCGACAGTGACGGTACCTTGGACGAGTCGTTTATCACCGGCGGAGGATTCGAGGGCTTCGAGGTATCGGCGCTTGCGCTCCAGCCCGATGGCAAGATCATTGTGACGGGCTCGTTTCAAAGCTACGACGGCAATCCGGTAAGGAACCTCGTTCGCCTGAACAGCGAGGGCAGCCTCGACGCAACGTTCAGTATTGGCTCTGGGCTCGACCGTGACGGGACTCATTTGATCGCCCAGCCGGATGGGAGGATCATTGTCGCCGGTGAGTTCAAGAAGTACAATGGTACATCCGCAGCAGGGCTGGTTCGCATCAACGGCGACGGGAGTATCGACGGGAGCTTCACTCCGGGATCTGGCGCCAATTCGGAAATCAGCGGGATGGCGCTGCAGAGCGATGGTCGCCTGGTCGTGATCGGGGGAGGGATCACCGAGTTCAACCAGGTCCCGCGCCGACAGATCGTTCGCATCAACAAGAATGGTAGCGTCGACGATACATTCGATCCGCCGGTCGGCTTCGGATTCTGCCGTGGGCTCGACGTCGTTGTGCAGAACGATGGAAAGATTCTCGCAGGCGGCCTCTTTCTGCAGTATGGAAGCAGCGACGGCACGGGCCTCATTCGCCTGAATGGCAATACGCCCAGCGCCGTCCCGAGCGATGTTTCCGCGGACGACGTCATGCTCGCTCCGAACCCAGCGACAGGTGCATTCATGGTAACGTCGACGCAGCGAGTTGACCGCATGATCGTCCGTAACCTGCTCGGCCAAACCCTCTCGACGTACCTGCCTAGATCGACGCGTGTACGAATTGACCTATCCGACCAGCCGCCAGGAATGTACCTGATCGAGATCCAGATAGGTCTCGTGCGGCGTTCTCTGCGCGTAGTCAGGGAATAGCCGCACCGGGAGCGGAGGGCCCCGTACGACCCGTCCGGGCTCGCGGTCGTGCGGTCCCGGCGTTTATGGTCGAAGCGGATCATTGCGCTCTGATGTGGGCAGCACATTTACTGCGCGGACCAGCCCGACTGCAACCGGCATTTCAACAGTCTGTTAATCTATCAGAATCATGTTCAAACCCTTTGCCCCTCTTCTCGTTCTCGCCGCGCTCGTTGTTTCGTGCGGCGACGACAATCCGACCTCCCCAAACAACGGCACGATCGTCAGCCCCAAGATCGGCAGCACGTTCACGTACGAAGCCTATAGCACCGACACGACGACGGGTCTTCCGGTGGCGGAGACCAGAGATACAGTGGTGATGACCGTCTCTCGGACGGGGCTGACGTTCGGGGGGATGACCAATGTGACCGAGACGATCACGATCGACGGTGCGGACACGATTGTGTCGTACTACAGAGTGGATGGGAATAACGATGTTCTGACCTACACGACCGGTGCGATCCTGCAGGTCGAAGGTTGGTTCACGATTCCCAACAGCAGCAAAGCGACGAAGACGTCGGTTATCATCGACTCGACCAGTATCGATGTGACTGGCGCCGAGCCGGATACCACCAGGATCAAAGCGATCCACACGGCGACATATGTCGGCGAGGAGACGATGGTCGTGAAAGGCGAGTCCATAAAGGTCGTGAAGATCGCGATGGTGTGGCACGAGTCCATCGTAAGCAGCGCGTTCGCGTTCACGATCAACGTCCCCTACACCCTGTATTTCGCATCATCGCTCGGCACTATCTGCAGATACGAACAGGATGTGCTGACGGCGGATGATGGAGCGCGGTCGCCAGGCATTTATCGAGGACTGATCGATTATCAGCTGAAATAGCTTATGTGAGTGCGCCCAGAGCCGTCGCCCAATCGCGAACATCGGCTTTCCGCCCAGTACCGTGACGACCTGCTCCCAACACACTTCCTTCTTCGCGCCCGGTGGCGTGAGTACATCGACCCATTTGAACTTCCCATGCGACCGACGACATTCATTGCCTGTCTCGCGGCCGTCGCGTGTCTGCTGACCGGCTGTTACGCCGGCGAACTGGGCCCCGCAGTGCTCGACATCGACTTCATCGAGACCACGATCGACAACAGGCTTCAGTCGCCGATCATCGTTCTCCGTAACGGCGAGCCGATCGACACTCTTCCGGCGCGGTCGCGCCTTACCTACCCGCTGGGCAGGCGCGGACTGTTCGTCCATGAGTGGAAGGTCGTCCGGCCTAGGTCGCCGCAGGGCGACACGATCGGCGCTGAGCTCACGGGATCGATGGGGGCGCAGATCAACGCGACGGAGTCCTACACGATAGCGGCGATCAGCGGTGGGGACACGAGGTGGTTCGGACCGATGATCGACAATCGTTCGATCGACTCGATCGAGGTTCACATGCGACGGGTGCCGGGCGAGACCGCCTTCCGGATGTTTCGGCTGCCGCCGATGGCGATGCTCGATCGCGCGCATCTTCCGTACTACCACTGGAACGACAGCGTCGCGGTGTTGCTCATCAATCCCGGCCGGCGGGACACGCTACGCTTCACGACCGCGGACAGCGGTTCGAGGCGCCTGGCATTCGATCCGGCGGTTGGCGGCTCGGGCGTGACGTCGGACCTCATCTACCGCATTCAATAACGAGATCCGCGATGCAATTACCACTGCTCGGCGTGGTTCTCTTCGCGTTCACGCAAACCGTGACGGCTCAGTCCGTCGATACGTCTGAAGTCGATACGCGGTCGACTGTCGCTCTGATGGGAGCGTCAATGCTGACCACTCCCGATGGGTCGTTCCCCGCGGTTCGTGTCGAAGAGACCGTGCGCGCCGCCCCTGTGATTGGCGCGGATCGGGCCGAGACGTCATCCGGGGGAGAGTTCGCGTTCGCGATCCAGCATTATCCGTGGTCGTGGGGCGGCGTGTGGCTGGAGCTGGGGTATCGCGTGACGACCCTTGCGTACCGCGGCGACTCGCTCGCGCAGCCAACGTGGCTCGGAGCGAACTACCTCACCATCGGCGCGGGAGCCGAGGGAGCTGTCGACGTTGGAAGCAAGGGCCGCGGGCTCGGATTCCTCCGTCTGTTCGCAACGGCTGGATTCACCTTTGGCGGTGCCGGCGCGAACAAGCTCGAGACGACGCGGTATCGCGATACGGCCGGCCCAGGTGAGCCGGCCACCGGAGCGTTCGGGGATGGTGGTGCATCGCCGCTTTCAGGGCAAACGTGGTTCGTCGGCGGCGTCGGAGCACTCATTGGTGTCGGCGGACCAGTCGGCATCCGTCTCGACGCTCGCTACGACATCGGACTCTCGGACATCTTCAACGACGTCGGCGGCGAGGTCGAGAGTCCGCGGACGAGGATCCTCTCGCTGCGCGCGGGCATCGCGTTGATCATCGGTGGGGAGAATGGGGACGCTACTGCTGAGTGATTCGACCGTGGTGTCGATCTCACGACAACAGCCCAGGGCGTGCAGCCTCCGGGCTGCTCGTCGCTTCGTCTGCTGACCGACGTTCCGAGCCGCGGCGCAACAAGGACGCCGGCCACACGCCAGACTGACCTGGCCGGAATCGCGCGCCTGGATACACTCTCCTGACCGACATCGGGCTGCAGTCTCGAGCGTGAGTCTCATATGGTCGAAGGACCCGGACACGCCGCGTCCGGTCCGGCATGGTATTGCTGGTTAGATTCCAAGGGATAGATTGGGTACACAACCTTCCCGGAGATGTCATGCCGCAGATACACATCAAGCTCGATCAGGAGACCCTTGAGAAGGTGAGGCTCCGCGCGAAGGAGATCAACTACAGCGTTCAGGAGCTTACGGAGGCGGCCCTTAACCGCATCGTGTCAGAGGATCTGGAGTCTATCCTTGGCGGCTCGGCGAACGGCATGCGCACCGGCGGCGATCGGTTCAGGTTCATTGACCTGTTCGCGGGGATCGGGGGTACGCGGATCGCTTTCGACGAGCACGGCGGACATTGTGTCTTCTCGTCCGAGTGGGATCGCTGGTCACAGAAGACCTATGCAGCGAACTTCGGAGAGATACCTCACGGTGACATCACACAGATCGACCCGACGACCATCCCGGACCACGACGTGCTCGTTGCAGGTTTCCCCTGCCAGCCGTTCTCAATCGCCGGTGTCTCGAAGAAGAACAGCCTCGGAAGGGCGCACGGATTCAAGGATGAGGCGCAGGGGACGCTCTTCTTCAACGTAGCAAGCATCATCGAGACGAAGAGACCCAGGATGTTCCTGCTTGAGAATGTGAAGAATCTTCGGGGTCACGATGGAGGCCGCACATTTCAAGTAATCATGGGTGTGCTCAGGGAGCTGGGATATGAAGTGTTCCACGAGGTCCTCGATGCCCGCAACTACGTGCCTCAGAAACGCGAGCGCATATTCCTGGTCGGCTTTGACCGGCAGGTGTTCGGGGACTTCGTCCAGTTCGAGTTCCCGAAGCCACCTGCAACGGAACCGACCCTGAAGTCGATTCTTGAGAAGAAAGTGGATCCCAGGTATGTTCTCTCCGATCATCTCTGGAGTTACCTGCAGCAGTATGCTGAAAAGCACCGCATCAAGGGAAACGGCTTTGGCTTTGGCTTGTGCAACGGTCGCTCTGTCGCCCGGACCCTTAGTGCGCGGTACTATAAGGACGGTAGCGAGATTCTGATCGAGAACCGCGGTACGAACCCTCGCAGACTGACCCCGCGCGAATGCGCCCGGTTGATGGGATTCCCCGAGTGGTTCAAGATTCCTGTGTCCGACACACAGGCATACAGGCAGTTCGGGAACTCGGTCGTGGTGCCGGTCGTTTCGGCCATCGCGGGGGCGATGATCGAGGCCTATGAATGTGCGAGAAGGGAGCTGCGGGACTGATGGACGTGTTCACGAAGGAGAAGCGCAGTGACGTCATGTCCCGGATCAGGGGCAGCGATACGAAGCTTGAAGTGAGTGTCCGACGCTATCTTCATCGACTCGGCTTCCGATTCAGGAAGAACGATCGACGATATCCCGGCAAGCCGGATATCATTCTGCCCCGGTACCGTGCTGCAATTCAGATTCACGGCTGCTTCTGGCACTCGCATTCCGGATGCAAACTTGCGGTCGTTCCTAAGACTCGCACCGACTTCTGGATTGCGAAGCTGAACCGAAATGTCGAAGTCGACAATCGAAACGAGCAGATGCTGCGCGAAGCTGGATGGCGTGTACGGGTGATCTGGGAGTGCCATCTCGAGCGTGACTTTGACGCGGAGATGGATGGACTCGTTACCTGGTTGAGAGGGCTGCGTGGTTGACATCGAGGACCTCATTGAGTCCTGCATCGAGTCGCAGGGTTACTTCTTCAAGTTCATCTCGCCTAACGACACGAGCAGGACCGGGGCGCATCAATCCGGCATCTACATGCCGAAGGCCGTCTGGTCATTGTTCTTCGAGACGCCGGGCACGAAGGACGAGAAGAAGGACGCCCTGATCCGGGTACGCTGGCACGATGGACGCGAGACAGATTCTCGCTTCATCTGGTATGCCTCCAAGACCGAATATCGGCTCACGCGGGGTGCGTCATTCCTGACTTCCGACGAGGTTGGCGATCTCTTCGTGATGGCCCGTGTGGGCACCTCAGAGTATCGAGCGTATGTGCTGTCGAGCGACGAGGAGACCGAAGCATTTCTCGTTGGTCTTGGGCTATCCCCCGAGGACGCCGGACGCATTCACCGGTCACGGGCACGTCAGATCGCCGAGGTCGAGGATGAGTTCATCGTCATGTTCAATCGCTGGATTGCCACGGTGAAGGAGGACTTCCCGGTGACGGCGACAGTCAGCCGCACGGCTCGCGAATTCGTTGAGGCGTTGCGGCGCGGCACGGCCGGGACAACGCCGGATCAGGACATCGTAGAGTGGATCGATGCCGAGTACAGACTGTTCAGGTTGATCGAGGAAAGCCGGTACGTGGAGTACCTCACGAAGCCGTTTCAATCGGTCGAGTTGCTGGTCGAGGTAGCGAACCGAATCCTCAACCGTCGGAAATCCCGCGCAGGCAGGTCTCTGGAGAACCACCTGGAGCACCTGTTCACGAGGCTTCAGATCCCTTACACCAACAACGGGAAAACCGAAGGCAACAAGCAGCCTGACTTTATCTTCCCCGGAATAGCCGAGTACAGGGACAGGAGTTTTCCGACCGAACACCTACGGTTCCTTGGTGCCAAGACCACGTGCAAGGACCGATGGCGGCAGATTCTCAACGAGGCCAACAGGATCGAGATCAAGCATCTCATGACGCTCCAGCAATCGATCTCGGCAAATCAGTTGAGGGAGATGCAGGAAGAGAACGTGATCCTTGTTGTGCCCGCGACGAATGTTCGCTCCTTTCCGAGAGAGTATCAGCCGAAGCTGATCACGCTCGAACGGTACGTCGATGAGCTCGTCGGGCTCTATCGTGTGCGTCCCAACTGAGCTCAAAGAGATCGGCGCGGACATTCCTTCTATCCTCGTGTCTTGAGGAATAGTGGGTCCGCTCAGCTCAAAGTCACTTCCATGCCCGATTCCAGGACGAGCGGCTACATCGTTCCCGATAGGATGATTGAAGACGGAAATGCCGAGGTTGTGCTCTCCGGCGAACCGTCATTGACTATCTACGGTTCGGCACGATTGTCCGCTTCGGCGAGCGATGGTTACCAGATTGAGGTCGAGTGCCAGGAGTGGTCCGGGGAGGTCGGAATCGAGACCCCCGGTGGCCAGCGCGCGAAGGTGGAGGAGCTGAGAGTGACGGTGACGAACGGGCGGCTAACCGCTATCGGACCATTCACTCTTGCTGGAATTCGAGGAGATCGTACGCTCCGTCTCCGACCACCTCTCTGCGAATGGGTCCCTACCGGAGCCTCAGCTGCTAGGGCGCTCAGAGTGCCCGTCGTGAACTTGATTGCCCCATTTGGTGAGGCCAGCCGAGAGGTTCCCGACGAGTTGCCGCGTGTCAATGGTAGAAAGCTC
>Ga0247823_10001054_pt1 | contig 23196 bp, 21 predicted proteins | sample 13C_PalmiticAcid_2_FD_192426 | JGI IMG/M metagenome (GOLD analysis project Ga0247823, IMG submission 192426) | Soil microbial communities from agricultural site in Penn Yan, New York, United States - 13C_PalmiticAcid_Day30 | ecosystem: Environmental > Terrestrial > Soil > Agricultural land... | reverse complement strand
GCACAGACATGATCGCCATGATCATCGCCATATTGATCCACAATGTTAGGGATGCAAAGGCACCAAAGAGGCCGTAAACCGCACACATCATGATACTGACGAATACAACGGCCATCAGGCAGGCTGTCTTACCGGCCTCAACCGAGTCCGCCCCCAGTGATGGGCCAACGGTGCGCTCTTCCATCACATGCAGCGGTGCCGGTAGAGCACCCGCACGAAGCAGAATGGACAGATCATTGGATTCCTGAACAGTGAAGTTGCCGCTGATGATCGCCGCACCACCGCAGATCGGTTCATTGATGTTCGGAGCACTGAGCACCACGTTATCAAGAACGATAGCAAACGGTTTGTGCGTATTCGCGCGTGTTACTTCACAGAACTTCTTGGCCCCAACAGCATTCAGACGGAAACTGACAACAGACATACCCTCTTGGAATGCAGGCTGCGCTGTCACCAGCATGTCACCTGTAATCAACGCCTTACGTTGAATGGAAATGGATTGGCCCGGATTTTCCTGCATAGGCAGGGTACGGGTCCCACCCTCACTACCGCCCAGATCAACAAGATGGAAGCTCAGCTTCGCGGTCTTACCCAGCATGTCCTTAATGTACTGCGGATCATCAACACCGGGCAGCTGAACGATAATGCGGTCATCACCCTGACGCGCAATGCTAGGTTCTTTGGTACCGCTTTCATCAACGCGGCGGCGCACGATTTCAATCGACTGATCAATGGTCTGATCGCGGATTTGCTTCAGGCCCGCTTCGCTCAACGTGGCTTCAACCGTTTTGCGGTCATCACTCACGATGATGGTCAGTCCATTATCAAGGCTGTTCAGTACACGGCGCACCTTGTTAACATCTTCGCCCTCTTTGAGGGCCAGGCGCATGCCACCCGGAATGCTGACGATCTTGGTGTAAGAAATTTTTTCCTTACGCAGTTCAGGACGCGCCTGAGACACAAGATCCTCTGCACGGGCGCGGATAACACTATCAACGTCCACTTGCAACTGCAGGTGCGAACCACCGCGCAGATCAAGACCGAGATTAACGGTTTTGCTCGGCAACCATGATGGCACATGCGTTTCCATCCATGCACGTCCGTCCTTACCAACAAGGTTCGGGATGCAATAAGCAATACTGAGCACACACAATACGAGGGTCAGGATCGCTTTCCAGCGGGACATATAAATCATGGCAGAAACTTCCGCATATTAAGAAAAATCAGATTAGACAGTGCCTTTGGCATCTTTGGCTTTGTCGTCGATACGTGTCTGGATGGTCGACAGCAACGCTGTTACTTTCACGCCATTACCCAGATCGACAACAACTTCATCTTTGCCTTCGACAACATGATCAACAGTGCCAATGAAACCACCAGCCGTCAGAACCTTGTCGCCCTTGCCCATTTTCTTGAGCATCGCAGCGTGCTCCTTGAAACGGCGCTGTTGCGGCATGATCAGCAGAACATAGAACAGTATAACCAGAACCAGAACCATCAACAGATTCAGCATCATGGCTTCACCAGCAGACGGAGCACCAACAGCAGCAGTCGCTGCGTCAGAAGCCGCATAAGCAGCAGAAATCAGCATTTTTGCGTTTCCTTACATAGCAATATGGATATGGGTCAGGACTATAACGGCGAAGACTGCAAAAACAAGTCCTTCCCGGCATTTCTGCACAGGCATAAGCTCAAAATAATTTTCATATTATATATTGCGCGTGAATCGTGGATACGCCCTGAGAAAACTGCGCACACTGGCAAACAGCCCCCACCCGCCGAAGAAGATCATGGCGGCACCCGGCAACCTGTTCAGCCAGCCGCGATCAACGATGGCCTCATGGGGATGTTCTTTTTCATAAAGAGCATCCACGCGATCCCCCTGCTTCGCGGACGGCGGATTACTACCGACACTATCCTTGAAATCTATGGTCGAGCCATCAACACTGACAAAACGGTACAGCGGATAATAAACAGTGCCATCGCTATCAGAACTGGCAATCAGGCGCACAACTTCCGCCTCGGCCTGCAGCGCCCGCGCTTCAAACTGTGCCTGCTTATTATATATGTGGCATCCCCCGTACAATAAACCGGACATCAGAACGGCGTAGACCGGCATCCACATAACGGCCTGACGATCACGCTCACGCTGCAATTTATAAATTGCATCCAAATCCAGCAGCGTGCCGCGCATCGTATCGCGTTTGCCCGGCAGGTCTTTCTTGATCTTGAACTGCGAAGCCATACTGCGCCAGCGCGTGTGCAACTCGTGCGGCGTAATATGGCGCATAATTTTGAAAGCGATAAAACCCACACCGCCCAAGAAGGCCACGATCAACGGCCAGCCAAATTCCATGCCCTTGATCGTCTCGGACAAAATCAACAACCCCGGAACCATAAAAATAAGGCCGATCATCGCTATCATATATGACGGTCTGCTTGGTTGTTCCTGACGATCAGGATGCAGATAGATATAAACATCCTGCCCGGGAACATTATTCGTTAGTGAGTAACGCGCATTTTCTTCCTGTGCCTTGATCATCTGACCGCTGGGCGTCACATATTCAAAGACAGGCAGATACGTATTATGCGCCTTTGATTTGGCCTTCATAAACACACTGGCATACACAATCAAAATGAAGACGCTACCAAACCCCATCAGTATCAGTGGCATCAACATGTTGAACCAGAAGCGATCAATGATAAAATAATCAGGCTTTGCCTCGTCATAGAAAACAGTGACCTGATCACCGATACGGAATTCCTTCTGTGCACCAGAACTGCCGGAACCATGTACCGCGATCACTTCGCGGCCCACACGGTCCTGATAACTGACAACCGGTCGGAACGTTGTCGAACCTTCGGAGTCAGTGTTTGAATCCATCCGCACAATCTGTGCAGGCACCTCGACGCCCGTCATTTTCAAACGCGCATAGTCAAAGGCAAAATAACCACCAATACCCATGAATATCAGTGGCACAATCAGGAACAGGAATATAGCTTTGGGAACAGGCTTTTCGCTATCAACGCGCTCGATTTGCACACGCTCGGTTCTCAACTCAACGATGCGGGCTTTAACCCTAGCCCATCGGAAGCGCTGCCATAATGGATGGCCCGCAATCATCAGACCGATGCCAAAGAACAACAATCCCATGCCGATAAAGATGAGCTTTGTCCCGGCATCAAAAACAGCAAAACCAAAGTCGATCATGAAATCAGCTTCCCTGACGCGCCAGATATGGCTCGGGGTTTAATGCTTCGGTACCGCGACGGACTTCAAAGTGAAGTTGCGGGCTGTCGACAGAACCTGTCTGCCCCACGGTGCCAATCGCCTGACCACGTGTGACGGTCATATTTTTGCTAACGGTCATGCCATCCAGATGCGCATAAGCCGTCATCCATTTATCAGCATGGCGAATAAGAACAAGGTTGCCATACCCTGCCAGCGCATCACCGACATAGGCCACAACACCGTTCTCGGCGGCACGAACTGTCGTACCCTTGGCGGCCTTGATATTCACGCCGTCATTTGAACGCCCATCAGCCTTGGGGCCGTAAGTGGAAATGATCGGACCATCCACCGGCCAGATAAATTTGCTACCCGCACGTGCAGGCACAGCAGTAGAGGCAACATTCACAGCTTTTTGTGATGGCGCAGGCACTGGCGACGATGCAATCGTTGATGATGTCACAGGTGCCGGCATTGGCGGAGCACCCAAAGGTTCAGCGGTAACAGGCCCCGGCGATGAAAGCACTTCGCGTTCAACCGACGCCGGAGGTGCCGCAGACATTTCAATCGGCTCTTCATACACAGGCTGTGATGATTTGGAACCGGACGCCGCCATTTGTGCGCGTTGTTTTGCCTGCCGTGCTGCCAGCATTTCAGATGTATAAAGCGGCGGCTGTGTTTTGATTGATGGCGGCAGACGCAACGATTGTCCCGCTGACAATTTGTACGGTGCATTCAGTTTGTTCAATCTGGTCATCTGGCTCGGGCTGGTATTGAACATACGCGCCACGGATTGAACGGTATCGCCCTCTTTGACCTTATAACTTTGCGGCGGCGTCAGCGTTATGCGCGTGCCTTGTTTCAAAGCGTATGGGGCCTGCAGATTATTCGCGTTGATCACGTCCTGCAGCGCGAGGTTATAACGTTCCGCGATATTATAAACCGTATCGCCCGCCAGTACGGTATGCATACCCAAGCTTTGGGCGCCACCAACCTGACCATAATGCACAAACGAAGCCGGATTTTTGCTGTCACCCAGAAAGGTCTGATTGCAACCAACCAGACACATAACACTCAGCGGTAGAAGGATGAGTTTCTTCATGCCCACGCCAGTTGTTCTGGTGATCCCATCTCGCTTGAATCATCTTCGGCAGCTATATCCGGCAGAAGCGGCACAAAGCGCACAGGGGCCAGATCGCGGATCGCATAGGTATCCTCGGATTCTTTTTTATACAGGCGCAAAACCTGATCACCGATATCACCGACCGGAATAACCATCATGCCGCCGACCTTTAATTGATCGAGCAATTCCTGTGGCGGTTTCTTGCGCGCAGCAGCTGTCACGATAATCCGGTCAAACGGGGCCTGTTCTTTCCAGCCCTTCATGCCATCACCTGCACGCGTCGTGATATTACTGCGGTTGCGGATGTTGAGCATCTTGAAAATCTGTTCAGCCTGCTTCAGTAGCGGCACATGACGTTCAATCGTATAAACACGACGTGCCAACCACGCGAGGATACAAGTCTGATAACCGGAGCCTGTCCCGATCTCGAGCACGATGTGGCGATCCGTCAGTTCCAGCGCACGCGTCATCAACGCGACAACAGAAGGCTGGCTGATGGTCTGGCCTCGGCCAATCGGCAGGGCAATATCTTCATAGGCACGATCACGCATAGCGGGCGGCACGAATATCTCACGCGGCACACGTTCAATGGCATCCAGCACCGATGTCTCGGTGATGCCCTGCTCGCGCAGCTTCAGGATAAGGTGACAGACCTTCCTGTCATGTGCGCTGATGGGGGAACTGATCGGATCGTTCATGGCGGCTCAAGGCAGATTGAATTATGAATATTCAGGAATGTCGAATGACTTCCGTAAATTCTAAATCCAAACGCCTTTTACACCAAGAAATAAATACTAAACCGCAGCCTTCTGCGCTTTGGGTGCCGCCAATGGCAGCAGTTTTTCAATCTTGCCCATATATGGCTTCAGCGCTGCCGGCACGAATACGCCACCATCGGTCGGATCATAGTAATTTTCCATGACCGCGATCAACGCACGACCCACAGCAAGGCCAGAACCATTCAGCGTGTGAACGAATTGCGTTTCTTTCTCACCGCGCTTGCGGAAGCGGGCTTTCATACGGCGCGCCTGAAAATCACCGCAGTTTGAACAACTGGAGATTTCACGGTAACGGTCCTGCCCCGGCAGCCATACTTCGATGTCGTATGTCTTACGTGAGCCAAAGCCGATATCACCCGTGCACAGGGAAATCGTGCGGAACGGCAGCTCCAGTTTTTTCAGGATATTTTCAGCACACTGCGTCATGCGTTCATGCTCGGCCACACTCTGATCGGGTGTCGTGATGCTGACCATTTCCACTTTATAGAACTGGTGCTGACGGATCATGCCGCGTGTGTCTTTTCCCGCTGAACCGGCCTCTGAACGGAAGCATGGCGTATGCGCTGTATAACGGCGCGGCAAATCATCATCACCCTCGATAATCATATCGTTCACCATATTGGTGAGGGAGACTTCCGCCGTAGGAATCAGCCAGTGATCAGATGTTGTGCGGAACAGGTCTTCCGAGAATTTAGGCAGCTGACCCGTGCCATAAAGCGCATTATCGCGTACCAGCAGCGGCGGCGAAACTTCGGTGTAACCATGTTCTTGCGTATGGGTATCAAGCATAAACTGCGCCAGTGCACGCTCCATCCGTGCCAGACCGGAATGCATAATCGTGAAACGACTGCCTGACATTTTGGCGGCGGTTTCGAAATCCATCATGCCCAGCGCCTCACCGATTTCAAAATGCTCGGGCACTTGGCTATTCAGCTTCTTCGGCTCGCCGACTTTGCGTACCTCGACGTTATCATCTTCGCTTTTACCGTCCGGTGTGTCGTCATCCAGCATGTTCGGCAGACTGGCCAGATGCTGGTTCAGAGATTCAGCGAGCGTCGCCTCGCGTTGCTCTAGTTCAGCCATACGGTCTTTCATCGCCGCGACTTCGTTCATGATCGCGGCAGCATCCCCGCCTTTGGCCTTGATCGCGCCGATTTCTTTCGATTTCGTATTGCGGGCGTTCTGTAGCTCCTGCATTTCCGTCTGTACGGCACGGCGGTCAGAATCGAGTTTAAGGATATCCGGCGTTTGCGAGGACAAACCACGACGCGCCCAATTTTTGTCATAAGCGGCAGGGTCTTTGCGGATCGCGGCAATATCGTGCATTTTCAGTCCTCTGGAGAAATAAACGTGTTAAACATATACCCATGAACCGGGATCTACTCAAGAACTCCATAACAGGGGTCTATACCCTGAAAACGCCGGACCAGTGCCCGCCACTGGTGTTCGATTCACCCCATAGTGGCCGTACCTACCCGACCGATTTCGGCTATGCCTGTGACTCCGACCTGCTGCGCCGGGGTGAAGACAATCACGTTGATCAACTTCTGGAAAATACGCCCGGATTGGGCATCCCTCTGCTCTGCGGAGAATTCCCCCGCACATATATAGACACCAACCGCGCCCTTGATGATATCGAACCGGAAATTCTGGCCGAACCTTGGCCGGAAAAACTGAACCCGACCGAGCGCGCGCAATCAGGCATCGGGCTGATCCGTCGTTATATCAAGCCCGGCATCTTCGTTTATAACCGCAAGCTCTATGTGAACGAGATTCAGCAACGCATTGAAAACTACTACAAACCCTATCACGCGGCACTCGAAGCTTTATTGGATGAAGCCCGCACCCATCACGGTCAAGTCTGGCATATCAACTGGCACTCGATGCCCTCACTCGGTAGCGTAACGCCCTTCCCACGTATGGGACGCCGCACGAATGTAGGCCAGCCCGACTTTGTACTCGGTGACCGCAACAGCACAACCTGCCTGCCCGAATTTACGCGAGATGTTCGTGATTACCTGAAAGACCTTGGTTATGCCGTGGCCGTAAACAGCCCCTATAAAGGTGTTGAACTGGTGCGCCGTTACAGCAACCCGATCATGGGCCGCTACAGTCTACAGATTGAAATCAACAAAGGTCTCTATTGGGACGAACGCAAGATCGTAAAGAACAAGAATTTCAATGCGCTGAAAGCTGACATTGAAAAATTCTCTCAATGGCTGTTGAATTATACCGCATCACGCGTGCACGCTATCGCCGCCGACTAAAACAGCTCTTTGTATGCGTAGAGCGTCCCCGTCACGAGGATCCGACCCGGCTTATTGTCATTCACGACCGCACGCACTGCCTCTTTCAACGATGCATATGATGGGACATCCGAATGATGCGCTTTCAGCACTGCTGATAACTCCTCTGCCGGATAACTTGGCCCCGTCTGATCAAACGGGCCATTTGGAAATGAAAACGTCGAAAGCGTTTCAATATGCGGCAAAACCGGACCAAGACAAACCGCCGGGTCTTTGCTCTTCAGCATCCCGACCACCGCATGAACCGGTCCTTGCGACGCCCATCCACTGATATACTGCCCCAGAACCTGACCGCCGCTATCGTTATGGCCGCCGTCATACCAAAGCTCCCACCCTGCAGGCAGGCTTTCAGCCAAAGCCCCGCGTGTAATTTGCTCCAGCCTTCCCGGCCATTCAGCAGCCCTCACACCAACGGCAATGGCTTCATCGGTGACTTTGAAATGCTCCTGATTTTTAAGGGCGATAATAGCAGTACCGGCGTTCCAGCATTGATGCTCACCGGGCAAAGTCGGCAAAGGATACGTGAAACGCTTGCCGTTATAATCAAGGCGCATTTCCTTACCACGGCAAACCACACCCCAGTTCCATGTCAACGGCACATCAAGTTCTTGCGCCCTCTGCTCGAAAACCGGCATCACCTGATCCTGCGCCCAGCTCATCTGCTGGCCAATCACACAAGGCACACCCGGCTTCATGATCCCGGCTTTCTGTGCCGCAATCTCGGGCAATGAACGCCCCAGCCAATCCACATGATCGTATGAGATGGTCGTAATGATCGTCATAAACGGATCAGCCACAACATTGGTCGCATCATTCAGGCCACCAAGACCGACCTCAAGCAACAACACATCAGCAGGCACGCGTGAATAAGCGAGGAACGCAGCCGCCGTCGTAATTTCAAAAAATGTGATTTTCTCTCCAGCATTTACAGTGCGCACCTCATCCAGAATTTGAATCAGATATTCATCACTGATCAGATCACCCGCCAGACAAATACGTTCATTGAAGGAAATCAAATGCGGCGACGTATAAACGTGACACTTGTAATCAGCAGCCTCCAAGATCGAACGCAGGAACGCAATAGTTGAACCCTTGCCATTCGTCCCCGCAACATGAATGACCGGCGGCGTCTTGTCCTGCGGATTTCCCAGCTTCTCCAAAAGACGGTGCAGCCGCTCGAGCGACAGATCAATTTTCTCAGGATATAAATCCTGTAATGCGGCAAGCGCCTGATGGACAGAAGAATACATAAAACACACCTGTTGAGATCTTTCTTTTACAATTTTAACAACAACTTGCAATCGCAATTCGATCCCGATAGGAAAGGAATATGTCCGAACCACAACCTGTCATAATCCACCGGAACAGCGCAGCGCCTGTTTCTCCTGTGGTTTTCGATAATCCGCACAGCGCCCGTAGCGATACATGGCTGTGGGATGCCTTTATCGACCGACTACTATCGGATGTGGCTCAGACAGGAATTCCGGTTCTGGAAACACAAATCCCCCGCACCACCATCGATGTGAACCGTGCGATTGCCGAAATCGATCCTTCCGTTTTTAAGGAAGGGCGCTGGCCTTATCCGCACACAATGACCGCCAACGTGCGCAAGGGTATGGGCCTAATTCCCTTTCTTCTCAAGCGTCAAGATGGCACTCTTGTGCAGGCATTTAACGACAAGTCCCAACTCACTGTTCAAGAAGTACAAAGACGGATTAGTGACTACTATGTCCCTTACTACAGCGCGCTGACCAGTTTAATGAATAAGGCCTATCAACATCATGATATGGCAGTACATTTTAATTTTCACTCAGTCCCGCGTCAGGACCCGCCCGTTGATAAGGATATTATCATCGGCGACCTGCACGGCAGATCCGCGGCAAAGCCTCTCGTAGACTTTGTGCGCGCGTTTATGAAGGGTGAAAATTTAAGCGTAGCGATGAATAGCCCCTATCCCGGTGGCGAGTTAATCCGCACAACCGCCCGTCCGCTCCGTGGCCGTCACAGCTTACAGATCGAGATTGCCCGTGACCTTTATATGGATCAATCGTCACTGACTTATGACGAAGTTAAGGGCGCACAGGTCCGCGATATGCTGACCCGGTTCGCCACAGCTTTGCAGATTTTTGTAAAAGATCAGGCCGATACCTTAAAGGCACCCAGACCCTGATCCGCCTCAAAAACGCTGTCCCAGTGCTTCATCAGCGCCGTATCCAGATCATCCATCGAAATTTTGACGCCCAGATCGTGGCATGACGTCACACCGAATTCGCGTATACCACAGGGCACGATGCCCTGAAAATGCGACAGGTCAGGATCGACATTAATTGAAATGCCGTGATACGTAACCCAGTGACGTATACGCACACCCAGCGCCGCAATCTTGGACTCTGTCCCGTTATGCGCCACCCAGATACCGACACGCCCTTCGCGACGCTCACCTTTAATACCAAACTCACTTAAGGCGCGAATGATCCATTCCTCCATCTGCCATACATAAAGTTTGATATCAGGAACACGCTGACGCTTCTTGAGGTCCAGCATGACATAGCCGACGCGCTGCCCCGGACCATGATAGGTGTATTCACCACCACGGCCCGTCTCAAACACGGGGAAACGGGGGTTCAGCAGATCGACCGCCTTGGCGCTCGTCCCTGCCGTATAAAGCGGCGGATGCTCCAGCAGCCAGACCATTTCCGGTTCTGCCCCGGCACGAATATCGGCAACACGCGTTTCCATGGTCTGGAGCGCGTCAGGATATTCGATCAGATCATCTGCAGTTTTAATGTCCATTTGTTGACATAATATAAAGATTAGTGATAAGGCCTTCAAGACCTAAAAACGGAGTAATGATATGGCCAGACAACTTAGCCCCAAAGAAGAATATAACAGCCGTTGGAATGAAGCAGGCATTGCCGCCATTTTCACAGCCCTCGCCTTGGTTGTCAGCCTTCATGCTAACGGTCAGAGCAAACAAATGGCCGCTATCGACAAAATTCTGGACGTCCCCACCGCCACGGCCGCAGATAAAGCTGCGATAAAACACTCACTACAATCCGCGCGTGATTTTTCCTGCGACGCCTTCCGCACAGAATTACAAAAGCCCTGCGAGGCGGCACGTACGGAATACAAGAAAAATACCCTTAGCTACCTCTAGAAAATCAAGGCCCGCATTTGCGGGCCTTATTTCTATTTACTTGATGACGCCGCAAGCGAGGCGATCACCTGACGAACCTGACGGATCGGTTTTATAATCATCCGCTCCGGCATGGATCATCAGCGCAGAACCATCAGCATCTTTCAGGTCCTTCATATCCAGTTCCTCGGTGTAGATATCAACCTTGGCTGAACCGTCCTTATGAACCCAGATATTCGGCAGATCACCTTTGTGTGGGCCTTCAGCACTCAGGAAGCCGTGCTTCTCATCGGCATCTGCTAGATGGCTGCCCGCCTTTTTGAAATGATCAGCATGATCATCACAGGCACCGACAGCATGAACATGCAGGCCATGCCATCCCGGTGTCAGGCCATCGACCTCTACAGTCAGCACCAGACCATCAGCTCCTTCGCGGATCAGGGTTGTGCCGACATTTTTACCAGCATCATTCACCAGAGCAACCTCCGTGGTCCCCACTGCTACCGGCGATGTTTGTGCCATCGCAGACGCACTCAGGCAAAATAGGGCCACGCCCGTCAAAGTCAGGCTCAGGGCTTGCTTGGTAAATATTGTCATAATCACTAATCTCCTTTAGGGTTTAAACGTGCCAATAAATGTATACCAACCACCCTCATTTTAAAGACTTGCAGTCTCAAGGCTTATTTGATACCTAACAGCCTCCATTTCTGTGCGGTCGTGGCGGAATGGTAGACGCGCAGCGTTGAGGTCGCTGTGGGGCAACCCGTGGAAGTTCAAGTCTTCTCGACCGCACCATTCACTTTTCCATTTCGCATTTGCGAACAGTCCCTTACATAGCTGATCTGTGATTTAAGCCCTTCCAGCGGGCTTTAATTCTTGCCATATTTCCGGCACACTCGTGCTGCATCCATACACGCCCGGAATCTCCCGGTTTACTTGAGGTTTTTATGAAAGACTCCATCCGCGAAGCCGCCCTTGAATATCACCGCACCGGCACCCCCGGGAAAATTGCGATTGTCCCGACCAAGGCCATGGCAACGCAGCGCGATCTCGCGATGGCATACTCCCCCGGCGTGGCTGCGCCTTGCGAAGAGATTGAGAAAGATCCGCTGAAGGCACTTGATTACACCTCACGAGGCAATCTGGTCGCTGTCATTTCAAACGGCACCGCCGTTCTGGGCCTCGGCGACATTGGTGCACTGGCATCCAAGCCGGTGATGGAAGGCAAGGCCGTTCTGTTCAAGAAATTCGCCAACATCGATTCAATCGACATCGAGATCGACGAAAAAGATCCGAAGAAACTGATCGAGATCATCGCCTCACTAGAGCCAACATTCGGCGGCATCAACCTCGAAGACATCAAAGCACCTGAATGCTTCGAAGTGGAACGTGAACTGCGCAAGCGCATGAAGATTCCGGTATTCCACGATGACCAGCACGGCACCGCGATTATCGTTGGCGCCGCGCTGACAAACTGGCTGCATATTTCCAAACGCAAAATCACCGACATTAAATTGGTCACCAGCGGCGCAGGTGCCTCAGCCCTCGCTTGCCTTGGCGTACTGGTGAGCCTCGGCCTGCCGAAAGACAACATTATAGTTACCGACCGTGACGGCGTTGTTTATAAAGGCCGCGTCGGCAACATGGACCCTGAGAAAGCCCAATATGCCGTTGAAACCAACGCGCGCACACTGGATGACGCAATTGAAGATGCTGACGTATTCCTCGGTCTTTCCGCGGCAGGTGTGCTGAAAAAAGATATGGCGAAGAAAATGGCGAAGTCGCCGTTGATCCTCGCCCTCGCGAACCCGACACCGGAAATTCTGCCGGAAGAAGTACGCGAAGTGAAACCGGATGCCGTGATCTGCACAGGTCGTTCCGATTACAACAACCAGGTGAACAACGTTCTGTGTTTCCCGTTCATCTTCCGTGGCGCACTTGATGTGGGTGCCACCGCGATCAACGAAGAAATGAAAATCGCCTGCGTGCATGCGATTGCCAACCTCGCCCGTAAGGAAGTCAGCGCCGAAGTGGCTGCCGTATATGGTGGAGAACAACTGGTGTTCGGTCTCGACTACATGATCCCGAAACCATTCGACCCACGCCTGATTGTTGAACTGCCGATGGCGGTTGCCAAAGTGGCGATGGAAACAGGTGTGGCAACACGCCCGATTACCGACTGGAATGCTTACCGTGAAAAGCTGCAGTCATATACCTACCGCACCAGCATGGCGATGCGCCCGCTTTTCACACGTGCGAAAGCTGACCCGAAACGTGTTGTCTATTGCGAAGGTGAAGAAGAACGCGTACTGCGCGCCGTGCAGATCGTGGTTGATGATGGTCTTGCAAAACCAATTCTGATTGGTCGTCGCTCTGTCGTGGAAACACGCATTAAGCGTCTACATCTGCGTCTTGAAGAGAACAAAGACTTCGAACTGATCGACCCTGAAAGCGATCCGCGTTACCGCGAATACTGGATGGATTATCACAAAATTATGGAACGTCGCGGCGTAACACCTGCAACGGCGCGGAACCGTCTGCGCACCAACACAACGGTGATCGGTGCGCTAATGGTTCAAAAAGGGTACGCAGATGCCATTATTTGCGGCACCATTGGTAACTATCAGAACCATATGAAGCATGTTGTCGATATAATCGGCCTGCAGCCCGGCGTCGAAAGCCCGGCGGCATTAAGCGCCCTGATCATGAACAAGGGCACTTATTTCATTACGGATACACACGTAAATCCGGACCCGAGCATTGCGCAGATCAGTGAAATGACACTGATGGCTGCTGAAGTCGTGCACCGTTTTGGCATCAAGCCTAAAGTCGCCCTGCTCTCTCACTCCAACTTTGGAACCCACGAGAATGGCAGCGCGTTCAAGATGCAAGCCGCACTGGCAGATATTCGCCTGCGTGCCCCTGATCTGGAAATCGACGGTGAAATGAACGCCGACGCCGCCCTGAGCCAGACCATCCGTGAAGTGGTCATGCCGAATTCGACACTGTCCGGCGAAGCAAATGTTTTCGTAATGCCGAACGTCGATGCCGCCAATATCGCCTTCAACATGCTGAAAGTTCTGGGTGATGCCATCTCCATCGGCCCGATGCTGCTGGGCATGGAGAAACCAGCGCATATCGTTTCGACATCGATCACACCGCGTGGTATTGTCAACGTCACGGCGGTTGCCTCCGTCGAAGCCCAGATTTACCAAGCTGAACACAAAACCGACCAGACCAGACAGGCGGCCATGAACGTCTGACTCTGAGCGTAGCCGGAGCCTGTAATGACTAAGGAAGACGAAGACCTTCTGGATATTCTGCGCCAGAACGCGAGTGAATCAGAGGACCCCTCTGAGTCAGAGTCCCCTTATCACCTCAGTGATGATCGTATTGAAGAAATTCTTGAGGCTCTGCACAGTGGCTACGATGACGCGGTCGTTCATCACATCAGCGAACTCTCGGCTGCCGAAGCCGCCGACCTTTTGGAAAAAGTCAGCGAAGATGATCGTACAGATTTACTGACACGCCATGCAGCAGCTTTCAGCGCGGAAACATATTCCGAACTGGATGATGAACTGCAAAACCAGATGCTTTCCAAAATGCCGCCGCGCTATGTCGCCGCGATTATTTCGGAGCTGGACAGTGATGATGCGCTAAACCTACTAGAGAACATCGATGAAGACGCCCGCAAAGACGTCATTCATAATCTGTCTGCCAGCACACGTATCGCCCTTGTCGAAGGCTTGAGCTTCCCCGAATACAGCGCGGGCCGTTTGATGCAGCGTGAATTCGTGGCGATTCCACAATTCTGGACCGTAGGTAAAACCATTGATTACCTGCGTGCCGCCAGCGACGACCTGCCTGATTACTTTTATGACTTGTTCGTTGTGACCCCGACCTACAAAGTCGTGGGCGAAATCCCGTTGAGCCGCGTTATCCGCGCACGCCGTTCCGAAAAGATCGATCACCTGATACTCGAAGACATTCACCCGGTTCCAGCAACGATGAACCAGGAAGAAGTCGCGCAGATGTTCATGCGCGAAGACATTACATCCGCCCCCGTGGTGGATGAAGAAGAACGCCTGATCGGCATGATCACGATTGATGACGTCGTCGACGTTATCGATGAAGAAGCGCAGGAAGACATGCTGAAAATGAGCGGGGTTGAGCAAAGCGACTTGTACCGCGCTGTGATTTCGACAGCGTCATCCCGCTTCCGCTGGCTGTTCATCAACTTGTTCACCGCCCTTCTCGCGGCCACCGTCATTTCATTCTTCAAAGGCACAATTGAACAATTAGTTGCGCTCGCTGTCCTGATGCCCATCGTTGCCGGTATGGGTGGTAATGCGGGTACACAAGCGCTGGCCGTTGCCGTGCGGTCACTCGCTACCAACGAACTTTCACGCGTTAACGAACGCCGTGTTCTGATGAAGGAAGTGGGCGTAGGTACGATTAACGGTTTGATCTTTGCGACATTGATCGGTGCCACAGCGGGCCTATGGTTCCAAAGCCCCATGCTGGGTTGCGTAATCGGGGCGGCGATGATGATCAACCTGATCACAGCAGGTTTCTTTGGCGCATTCATCCCGATTATGCTCGACCGTATGGGGGCAGACCCGGCAGTGGCCTCATCCGTATTCCTGACGACAGTGACCGATATTGTGGGCTTTTTTGCCTTCTTGGGCCTCGCCACTATCTTCTTGATCTAGAATAATAATTCGTCTCGGGGTTGATATTGTGCCTTATTAAGGGTATCACTGTTAAACCTCTGAAAAATCAGGGTATTTTAATACCAGCACTGTAGATTTTTATGTCGGCCTCCAAACTCGTTCGTCCTGCGCTTGATTACAAAGACAGCTTTCTGGCTGCGCTGCAGGAATACCATGATGAAGGCCGTTATCTGCATCAGGACATCACTCGTATCAGTAATGATTTCTCGGCTTTCATCGAGGCCCTGCGTGCTGAACGCGGATACCCGCATCAGCCTTATCAGGACTGGGTAGAGCCTGTGCCGGAAACCGTTCTCTGGCTAGTGAAAGACGATGAGTATCTCGGCACCGTTGATATACGTCACCGTCTAAACTGGCACCTTGAGAAGTGGGGCGGTCACATTCATTTCGTCGTGCGTCCCAGCATGCGTGGCAAAGGCTTCGGCAAAAAAATCCTGCTCAAGGCCCTGCCCTTTGCCAACTATCTCGGCATTGAAAAGGCACTGATCACAGTAGCCCCCGATGATGAGAACGCTGTCAAAGTAATCGAAGCCTGCGGTGGTGTTTTCGATGATGAAACACCCGAAACCGAACAATTCCCCGCACGCCGCCGCTATCTGGTCGATTGCACTTAAGGTTAGAAGGCTTCTGCCCCCGAAATGTCATGAAAAAACCCTAGGAAATACCTAGGGAATTGCTGGTATTTCGATACTCTATCACCTATAAGTAACCACATTAAATTTTCCGGAAATTATTTACATGGCACCGCGTAAAAGCTCGAAGAAATCCAAAGGCAAAAGCCGCAAGCGTTCCTATAACGACGCTTCATCGCTCAAGAAGCTGATTCATTTCGGACTGGTCGCGGGCCTGTGGTGTGGTATTGCGCTCGCCGGCCTGATTGCATGGTATGCCGCTGAACTGCCCGGTATCATTGACGATCCCCACTTCGAACGTAAATATGCCGTGACTGTCGAGGCCTATGACGGTTCCACCGTTGCCCGCTACGGTGAACTCAAAGGTATCAGCGTTGAGGTCAAAGACCTGCCGCCGAACCTGATCCACGCTGTCCTCTCCATCGAAGACCGCCGCTTCTATAGCCACTGGGGCATTGATCCGCTGGGTATCGCCCGCGCGCTGGTCACCAATATTACAAAACCGGGTGCGATGCATGGTGGTTCCACCATCACACAGCAGCTCGCGAAGAACCTGTTCCTGACACCGGAACAAAAACTGAAACGTAAAATTCAGGAAGCTATTCTGGCAGTCTGGCTAGAAACACAGCTGACGAAAGACGAAATCCTGAGCGCCTATCTCAATCGTGTTTATATGGGTGGCGGCGCGTATGGCGTCGAAGCCGCATCACGCATTTACTTCGGCAAATCAGCAAAAGACTTAAACCTGCGTGAATCTGCCGCCATCGCAGGTCTGCTGAAAGCACCATCTCGTTATTCACCGACAGCCAATCCGGAAAAATCAGCTGAACGCACCAAGGTTGTTCTGGCCGCTATGAAAGATGCCGGATACATAACCGACAAAGACCTGAAAGCCAACACGACATCTATCGACAAGGAAGTACGCACCGTAGAAGGTAATGGTGAACGCTTCTATTCCGACTGGGTTGTTAGCGATCTGAACAGCCTGACCGGTGAACTGCCGAGCGATATGGTGGTACAAACCACAATGATCCCGGAAATCCAGTCAGCCGCCGAAGCCGCCATCAAACGCGTGCTGGATGAGTCAGGCGAAGCCAAGAAAGCATCCCAAGCGGCTGTCGTCGTCATGGATACAGATGGTGCTGTGCTGGCCATGGTCGGTGGTCGTGATTACCGCACCAGCCAGTTCAACCGTGCTGTTGATGCCCTGCGTCCGCCCGGCTCCTCATTCAAGCCGATTGTTTACCTGACCGCGCTGGAACAGGGCATGAAACCATCCGATATGGTGAATGATGCCCCCGTACAGTACGGCAAATACAAACCGACCAACTTCAAGAATGAATATTTCGGCGAAGTACCGCTGGAATTCGCCCTCGCCCGTTCATTGAACACAGTGGCTGTGCAACTCGCTTATAACGTAGGTGCTGGCACAGTCGTGGATACAGCCCACAGACTGGGCATCAAGGCCGACCTGCACCGTGACCTGTCCGTTGCACTAGGCAGTAGCGGCGTGCCGCCACTGGAAATGGCGACAGCTTACGCATCCATCGCGCGCGGCGGCTTTGTCGTGGTGCCTTATGCGATTACACGCATTAAGGACATGGATGGCCGTCTGGTTTATGAACGCGCACCGTTTGCATCCGAACGCCGCATCGTCAACGAACAATCCATCGCCAACCTGATCTATATGATGGAAGGTGTCGTACAAGTCGGCACAGGCCAAGGTGCGGCGATTAATGGTTACCGCATCGCTGGCAAAACCGGTACATCACAGGATTTCCGTGATGCATGGTTCATCGGCTTCTCCGGCAATCTGATCTGCGCTGTATGGGTCGGTAACGATGACAACTCGTCCATGAAGTCTGTAACAGGCGGTTCACTGCCAGCACGTATCTGGAAAGAAACCATGACCACCGCCCTGCACGTCGCAGAACAACGCAATACACTCAAGCCTATGTATTCGACATCAACATGGGGCGGTTCTGGCGGCAATGCAGGCAACGGTATAGATAGTCTGATCAACCGTCTGCTGACGGCACCAGCATCAAACGATCAGCAACCGGCAACACAACCTGTTTCAGCGACTGATCTACCGCCTTCCGAATACTAACCGGAACAAAAAAGGGAACGGCGCAAGCCCGTTCCCTCTGATAAGTCAGATCACACCCTCTATTAAACCGAACCGTTATGCCCGGACATAGAAGTTTTCATTGAAGACGGCGTAGTGGGCACGGCCGGCTGTTGCAAACCGGTTTTCGCCGATGCGGTCCCAGTGATCTTTGAGGGCGATAACCGCTGCCGGGGGGACAGAGGCACCAACCCAATCACGACGCTGGGCGCATTTATCGACGAAATCGAGGAAAGTGACCGGGAACGCCTTGCGCGGAGCACGCAATCCCAGATCGACAAGAGTTTTAGCAACCAACGCGTCACCATGATCCATGATGTCTGCTGTAAACTGGATAGCGGACAAGATCTTGATTTCCATGCGGCTGTTCGGCACATGACGCAAATGGCGCATGAACCTTGCATATACCTCCATCTCGAAACGGGCTTCGTTCTCGAGTGCAGGTGGCAACGGCAGCGTAATATGTTCCTTGTTGTAAATGAACGCGCTGTGATCGCCGCCAAGGCTGTCAACCCAGTATCTATCAAAGTGGTCGTACTTCATGTGTGATCCTCCTTTGTTGGAAACACTCTGCTCAGTGTTACCAACGTGTTATGGCTCTTATTCGTGGCCTTTGTTCAACTCTATATCCACAGCTTCGACTGAAAGATTTAATGGAATCTTAAAAACGGGGCTTCTTTCCGGAATCACCCCATCTAGCTTGTGGATAAGCGTGAGTCATCCACAAAAAGCGGCATTACGGTATATTGACGGAGGTTACAGCCGCATTGCAGCTATCGAATCGATTCGACCAGGGAACTATAATTTAAAGCGTGTAATGGCATTACGCGCCAGAATCTCATCACGGCAGGATTTCTTGGCATCCTCAATCCAGCGGGGAACTTCGTTCTTAAAGGCACCCACCTGACGTTTCCAGTCTTTCTGATGTACAGGGCGCATAATGTCCTGCGCACAGGATTGCGACGTGATTGTTTTGATCAACTGGCGCTCTTTATCAGCGTCTTTGTAATACAAACGCTGACGCACCATATCAGTCACAATAACGATATCGGGTAATCCATCGTCTTGCGCTGCATTAGATAGCATGGAATTCCACCAGTAATGCATGCCAGCACCACCACCTTCTATAGGTAGAACACTCAATACAGCATACCCCTGATCCTGCAGTTGCTTATGAAGACTATCTTCATAAGCATAACCTTCAGCATGATCACCCAACACATGCGCAGAGCCCGCCATATGTACATAAATATCGGGATTGGCCTCACGGATATGGGCCTGAATATTCTGGACCATGAAATCGTTACGCAACTTCATGCCCAAAGGACTTTCGCAGGTAATAACCTCTTCCGAGGAAACAGTATCTATAAGCGTACGTGTGGCGGTATCATTCTCATCAAGACACGGCACATTGGATTGAGAGCCCACGGATTTATAACTGACAGCCACATCATGAAACCGCATGGATATGCCGCGCGCGCCGATATTATGCAGCAGGAAGGATTTGCTTTGTGGTGCGTCCATCAACGGATTGTCATCAAGGAACGCACTAATTAACCCAGCACTGCCCATCTGGCGTTCAAAGTGATCCTGCACCAGTGGCGACAAAGGTGAGATCTTCATATGTCGCATTTTCAATGCCGCAAAATCATGAGGCAGCTCGAACCCGGCAGCCATCGTCATGCCGTCATCGGTTACTTGATCATGGATGCGGGCAATTAATTGCGCCTGTAACACGCGGTGACTGGCAATCGCATGGGTTTCGCCGACCAGAACGACAAGCTTCTGGCCTTCCCGCAAATGGGCGCTGACCTGATCTACCCGCGCTAGAATGCCGTCCACAGCGGGACGCAAATCCTGCATGTTGGCCGCACATGAAATATGCATCGCCCCCGCTTCGCGCAGGTTGCGCGCCGCGAATTCCTCATCCAGACTACGTAGTACTTTTGCTTCTGTGGCCATGGCAAAAATTATTGCCATTGATTACGGAAAATTACAAGAAAAACGGTCCTGTTAAGGCCTATTTTTTCGGCACAGCCGCGCGGGCCAAGGCATCGGCCCGCTCGTTCTCAGGATGACCATCATGGCCCCGGACCCAATGCATCTTAACATCATGCTTGGCAATCAAGGCATCAAGTTCCTGCCAGAGGTCCTGATTCTTGATCCGGTCCGGCCAGCCCTTGCGTTTCCAGCCCGCCATCCATTCGGTCACGCCTTTCTGGACGTATTGGCTGTCGGTATAAAGCTCAACCCGGCAACGGCGTGACAAAGCTTCAAGCCCCTTGATCACCGCCATCAACTCCATGCGGTTATTGGTGGTCTCACGTTCGCCACCAGACAATTCTTTCTCATGCCCGTTCCAGCGCATGATCGTACCCCAACCGCCCGGGCCCGGATTACCGCTGCAAGCACCATCGGTGTACATCTCGACATGTTTAGGGGCTTCGGTCATACAGCCAGCTTCTTTGCCTGATGGAATTTAAGACGCGCCACATACGCCAACGGATCATGCGGTTTCACGAAACTCTCAGGGTCATGGAACACCCAGTCATGCAACCGTGTGACTAAAATCCGGATGGATGCCGCACGCAATAGTAATGGCAACGCATCTTGTTCCGAGAATGATAGAGAGCGAATGGATTGATAACCATTCATCAATGCTTCATAGCAATCAGGGCGGAATTTGAAATCCTGATCAAAACACCAGGCATTGATAACAATCGCCAGATCATAGGCCAGCATATCGGTGGCTGAGAAATAGAAATCGATGATCGCACTAACCTTGTCATCCTGAAAGAACACATTATCCGGAAAGATATCGGCATGAATGGCACCGCGCGCCAGATGCTGCGGCCAGTTTTGCTCCAGATAGGAAAGCTCTTCATCAATCAACAACGCCAGACCTGCTTGCACGGTATCGGCTTTCGCGCGTGTCTTGTCGGCCAGCTTCTTCCACCCTGCCAGTGACAGCGCGTTCTCGCGTTCCATTCTGAAATCAGAAACCGCCAAATGCATACGGGCGACAAAACGCCCCAGATCTTCGCAATGCTCTGCCCTGATTTCAGGCGCTTTCAAAGCTTTCCCATTCAGGAAAGGGAACAACGCCGCGCGTTTTCCATTGACCAGAACAGAGGCCTCACTCTTATTATTCAGGATGGGGCCCGGGCAGGGAATACCCATACCCATCAAATGATCGGTATAGGCAAAGAAAAACGGCAAATCGTTTACATTGGTGCGGCCTTCAAACACCGTCAGTATCAGATGCGCGCCCTTGGTTGTGTGAACATGGAAATTGGAATTCTCGACACCCTCCAGAATACCTTCATGGCTATCGTAATCACCGACGTCATAATCGGCGAGAATATCGCGTATCTGTGCTTCGCTCAGGGGGGTAAAAACAGCCATGCGTCATTTAACGGCGGAAATCCGCGTATGGTCAAGACAGATCAGGGCAGATAAGGAAAATATCGCCACCTTTTCATATGCGCCAACCTGTGGCAGGATAGCGCCATGTTAGGCATCGGATCATTTCTGGAATGGATGGAGCTGGCGAGTTACGTCGCCACAGTGTTCGGTATTCCGTTCGCCATCGTTGTATTCATGCATCAGGAAGTCAAAGAACGCCGCATCGAGCAGCAGGAAATCTACGACAAGCTGATGGATCACTACACCGAAATTCAGGACAAGCTGTTTGAATTCCCGGAAATCGATCTGCACAACACCGCCATTTATGATCCGGAAGATGCCCGTCGCCAGTATATTCTGTACGAGATGGTCGTGTCCCTGTTCGAACGAAGCTTCATTATGCTCTACGGCGAAGACGATCCTGAATATCGTCGTATGTGGAACTCGTGGGTAGACTACATTAAAGACTGGCTGAAGAAGCCGAACTTTCAGGCCGCACTGCCACGACTGATGGAGGGCGAAGACGCCGACTTCGTCGCGTATATGGCACAGTTATCTGGTCAGGATCTTAAGCCTTAAATTAAAGCCTTAAGCAGCCGTCAGCACGCCCGGCACTTTGAACGTTACGTTCTCATCGACAATGCGGATCTCTTCGACCTTCACGTTAAAACGTGACTTGGCCGCATTGATCACTTCATCGATCAGAACGTCCGGTGCCGACGCCCCTGCACTAAGACCTAACACATTCACGCCCGTGAACCATTGCCAATCAATGTCAGAGGCACGTTGCACCAGCAGCGCCTTCTCACAGCCATGATTCTTGGCAACTTCGACCAGACGGTTTGAATTCGATGAATTCGGCGCACCGATCACCAGCATAGCTTCGCATTTCGATGCGATGGCTTTCACAGCCGCCTGACGATTGGTGGTGGCGTAGCAGATATCTTCTTTATGCGGCCCTTCAATGGTCGGGAAACGCTCTTTCAGCGCATCAACAACGGCGGCTGTATCATCGACTGACAATGTTGTCTGCGTGCAATAGGCCAGATTGTTCTCATCATCAACGCTCAACGCCGCGACATCTTCAACCGTTTCAATCAGCACCACAGCACCGGGCGGCAATTGCCCCATCGTACCGATAACTTCCGGGTGACCGTTGTGACCGATCAGAATAATCTGGCGACCGTTCTTAAAATGACGCTCGGCTTCGCGGTGAACTTTGCTTACCAGTGGACAGGTTGCATCGATGAAAAACATTTCACGTGCCTTCGCGGCATCAGGCACAGTTTTGGGAACACCATGCGCCGAGAAAATGACCGGACGGCCGTCATCGGGAATCTCATCCAGCTCCTCGACGAAAACAGCGCCCTTTTCCTTGAGACCATCTACAACGTAGCGATTATGGACAATCTCGTGCCGGACATAAACCGGGGCACCGTACTTGGCCAGCGCCAGCTCAACGATCTGAATGGCACGGTCTACCCCGGCACAAAAGCCGCGGGGCGCCGCCAACAGGATGGTAAGGTCTTGTTTTTCCATGTCCTTTATATAAGGCAGAAGCTTGGGAAAATCCAGACTTTCAGGCATAAGGGGACTTGCGCGGCACATCGGCCTATTTTATGGTCATGCCATTCAATTTATTGACAATTTCTGGCGAGGTCCCCATGCGTATTCTTCGTAATGTCGTCTACTTAGGTGCAGTTTCAGCAGCGGCCCTCTCGCTCA
>Ga0247823_10001053_pt1 | contig 23213 bp, 14 predicted proteins | sample 13C_PalmiticAcid_2_FD_192426 | JGI IMG/M metagenome (GOLD analysis project Ga0247823, IMG submission 192426) | Soil microbial communities from agricultural site in Penn Yan, New York, United States - 13C_PalmiticAcid_Day30 | ecosystem: Environmental > Terrestrial > Soil > Agricultural land... | reverse complement strand
GCATGATCAGGATCCAGGCGCTGCGCAAGAAGGCCGAAACCGAACTGGGCGACAAGTTCGACATCAAGGGCTTCCACGACACCGTGCTGGGCGGCGGCGCACTGCCGCTGACGCTGCTGGAACGGCGAGTGGACCAGTGGATCGCGAAGGAAAAGGCCAAGCAGGCCTGAGGCATTCCTTGGTGCAACACCGAGAACCCCGGCTTCGGCCGGGGTTCTCGTTTGTGCGATCAGTGCGGCGTCGTCACCAGCGCGAGATGCGCGGGCAGCCAGGCATCGAACGTCGACGGCGCGCGGCCGGTGAGCGTGGCGAAGTCGTCCGTGACTTCGCCCAGGTCGCCCGCGGCGGTCGCGACATCGAACGAAGTGAAGACATCCGCCAGCACCGGCGGGAAGCCATGCCCGCGCAGTCCGTCAGCCAGCTGTTCCGACGTGACGCCGACCACCGACAGCGGCTTGCCCGTGGCCGCCGCGACCTTCTCAGCGATATCGCGAGCGGTCAGCGCCTGTGTGCCGGTCAACGTATAGACCCGGTTACCCGCATGGGTCGAGGCCAGGGCGGTGGCGGCGGCCAGCGCGAGATCATCCCGGGCGATATAGGCGATGCCGCCTTCGCCGGCGGCCGTGATCCATTCGCCGGAGGCGAGCGCCGACGGCAGCGCGTAGGCCAGGTTCTCGGCGTACCAGGCATTGCGCAGCAGGGTCCAGCCGAGGCCGGACGCTGTAAGCGCCTGTTCGGTGCCGAGGTGGTCGGGCGCGAACGATACGTGCGACGTGGCCGGGGAGGGCAGCGAGGTGTAGACGACGTGCTTCACGCCGGCGTCGGCTGCCGCCTGCACCGCGGCGCGGTGTTGCACCAGGCGCTTGCCCGGCTCCAGCAGCGCGTCAGTGCTCACCAGCAGCACGCGGTCGGCGCCGCGGAAGGCCGCGGCAAGCGTATCGGGCCGGTCGAAGTCGGCCGCCCGGACGGTCACGCCTAGAGCGGCGAGATCGGCGAGGGTCTCCGGTTTCCGGCTGGTGGCGATGATGCGGGTCGGCGACACCTGGAGGGTGTCCAGCAGGTGGCGCACGACGGCGCGGCCGAGCTGGCCGGAGACGCCGGTGACGAGCAGGGTGGGGGCGGACATGGGAACTCCTTGGCTTGGTAACGGAAAGGACATTGGTTACCCTATGGTAGTAATGGCGTCCGCACCCACAAGCAGGGCGTTGGAAGTAACCCGGTTACTGCGCGGTAACCGATGCCGGAGCCCGACCATGACCCTGCACCGCCAATCCCTGATCCTTGTCGAGAACTGCCCGATCCGCGACGTGCTGGACCGCCTCGGCGACCGCTGGACGGTGCTCGTCCTGCACGAACTCGCGATGGGAACGCTGCGTTTCTCCGAGATCCGCAAGCGCGTGGCCGACATCTCGCCGCGCATGCTGGCGCAGACGCTGCGCCACCTGGAGCAGGACGGCCTGGTCAGCCGCACGGTATTCCCGACCGTGCCGCCGCGGGTCGACTATGCGCTGACTTCGTTGGGTGCATCGTTCTTCGAGCGCGTGGAGATGCTGGCGGAATGGGCGTCCGATCATCACGACGAGGTCCGTGCCGCTCGCAAGGCCTACGTGGCCCCGGCCGCCAACGCACCCAAGTAGGCCTCAGAAAAAAGCCCCGGCTGACCGGGGCTTTCTTCTTTCGCTCGTGCTTCGGCTCAGTGGCCGCCGGCAGGCTCCGCCGGCAGCGTGCCGTCGGCGTCGCGTGCCGGTTCGCGGTCGCGGTCGTGCGCATGATCGTGGGCCAGGTACAGGTAGAACGCCGGCAGCACGAACAGGGTGAACATCGTGCCGATCGTCATGCCCGAGGCGATCACCACGCCCATCGAGAAGCGCGAGGCCGCGCCGGGGCCGCTGGCGATCAGCAGCGGGATCATCGCGAACACCAGTGCCGCGGTCGTCATCAGCACCGGGCGCAGGCGGATGGCCGCGGCTTCCTCGATGGCCTCCCGCTTGGACAGGCCGCGCTCGACCTGCAGCTTGTTGGCGAACTCCACGATCAGGATGCCGTGCTTGGAGATCACGCCGACCAGCGTCACCAGGCCCACCTGGGTGTAGATGTTGATGCTCATGCCGGGGAACGCTTCGATCTGCATGAACCCCAGGATGCCGCTGAGCAAGGCCAGCACGTTGAGCGTCAGCAGCGCACCGCAGATCGCCATCGGCACGGTGAGCAGCATGATCAACGCATCGCGGAAGCTCTCGAACTGCGCCGACAGCACCAGGAAGATCACGATCAACGCCAGCGCCAGCGTCACCAGCATCGCCGCGCCTTCCTGCTTGAACTGGCGCGACTCGCCGGCGTAGTCCACCGAATAGCCCTGCGGCAGGATCTCCTTGGCGGCCTGGTCGAGGATGGCCAGCGCCTCGCCCTTGCTGACGCCGGGGCGGGGGGCGAAGGTGATCGATACCGCGTTCAACTGCTGGAAGCGCTTGAGCGACTGCGGCTGCGCGCTTTCCTTCAGCGTCACGATGGTCGAGAGCGGGATCAGCTCACCGTCGCGGGTGCGCGTGTAGTAATTCTCCAGGTCGCTGGCATTGAGGCGGTCGCTGCGCTGCACCTGCGGGATCACCAGGTACGAGCGGTTCTGCATCGCGAAGCGGTTGGTGTAGCCGCCGGACAGCATCGCCGCCATGTCGGCCGCCAGCGTGCGCATGTCGATGCCCAGGGTGGCCGCCTTGTCGCGGTCGATGTTGACCTCGATGCGCGGCTTGTCGATCTTCAGGTCCTTGTCGAGGAAGATGAAGCGCTTGCTCTCCATCGCTTTCATCAGGATCTGATCGGCCAGTTCGGCCAGCTGGCTGAGTTCGCCGACGCCGCCGATGACGAACTCGCCACCGCCGCCATCGCCGCCCGCACTCGGGAGTGAAGGCGGTACCAGGGCGAAGATGTTCAGGCCACTGACTTGGCTCATCTTCGGCTGCAGTTCCTGCTGGAGCACGGCGTTCGTCGAGCGGTCGCGCTCGCTCCACGGCTTCAGCACGAAGCCGGCCATGGCCATGGGGCTGGCGCCGCCGCCGCTGCCGCCGAAGCCGCCGTTGAACAGGAAGTAGTCCTGCACTTCCGGTACGCCCTTGGCGATCGAGGTGACTTCCTCGGTGTAGCGCTCCACATAGTCCAGGGTGGAGTAGGGGTCGGCGCTGGCGACCGAGAAGATGAAGCCCTCGTCTTCCAGCGGCGCGGGTTCCTTAGGCGCGGTGATGTACAGGAACACGCACGACACCAGCACCAGCAGGCCGAGCACGCCGATCACCGACTTGGTTTCCAGCGTGCCGTGCAGGCGTCGCTGGTAACCGGCGTTGAGCCTTTCGAAACGCGTGTCCAGCCACTTCTCCAGCTTGCCCTTGCCGCCCTCGCTATGCGGCTTGAGCAGCTTGGCGCACATCATCGGGCTGAGGGTCAGCGCGATTACGCCGGAGAGCAACACCGCGCCGGCGAGGGTGAAGGCGAATTCGGTGAACAGCACCCCGGTCAGGCCGCCCTGGAAACCGATCGGCAGGTAGACCGCCACCAGCGTGGTGGTCATCGCCACGACCGGCCAGGCGAGCTCGCGCGCGCCCTTGATCGCCGCATCGTAGGGCGACATGCCCTCCTCGATGTGGCGATGGATGTTCTCCAGCACGATGATCGCGTCGTCGACCACGATGCCGATCGCCAGCACCATCGCCAGCAGGGTCAGCAGGTTGATGGTGAAGCCCATCAGCAGCATCAGGAACAGCGCGCCGACCAGCGACAGCGGCACGGTAACCGCCGGGATCAGCACGCTGCGCAGCGAACCCAGGAACAGGAAGATCACCACGATGACGATGATGACCGCTTCCACGATCGTGCTGACCACCTCATCGATCGCGTCCTGGATCTGCTCGGTGCTGTCGTAGGGAATCGTCGCCTTGATGCCTTCCGGCAGCTGCGGCACGATCTCGTTGTCCCACAGCGTGCGCACGTTCTTGATGACGTCCAGCGAGTTCGCGTCAGGCGACACGAAGATGCCCATGAACGTCGCGGCCTCGCCGTTGATGCGGACCGAGGTGCCGTAGCTTTCCGAACCCAGCTGCACGTCGGCGCCGTCGCCGAGACGGACGATGGCGCCGTTCTGTTCGCGGATGATCAGCTGGCGGAACTCGTCGGCGTTGCGCAGGTCCGTGCGTGCCGTCATGTCGATGGCGACCATCTGGCCCTTGGTCGAGCCCACCGCGGCCAGCACGTTGTTCGAAGACAAGGCCGTGGACACGTCGCTGGCGGTCACCTGCAGCGCCGTCATGCGGTCCGGTTTAAGCCAGATGCGCATGGCGAAGGTGCCGGCACCGAGGATGTCGGCACGCTGCACGCCCGACACGGTGACCAGCTTGGGCTGCACCACGCGGGTCAGGTAGTCGGTGATCTGGTTGTTGTCCAGGGTCTCGCTGGCGAAGGACACGTACATCGCCGCGATCTGCTGGCCCTGCTGCAGGTCGATCACCGGGTCTTCCGACTCCGGCGGCAACTGGCCGCGCATCTTGTTGACCTTGGCGGCGATCTGGGTGAGCGCTTCGTTCGGGTCCTGGTCCAGGCGGATGTAGGCCTGGATCTGGCTGACGCCAGCCGAACTGGTCGAGCTGAGGTACTCGATGCCCTCGGCGCTGGCCACCTCGCGCTCCAGCGGCGTGGTGATGAAGCCCTGGATCAGGTCGGCATCGGCGCCGTAGTACACGGTGCTGATGTTGATCACGGCGTTGCGCAGCTCGGGGTACTGGCGGACGTTCAACTCGGTGAACGAACGCAGGCCGAACAGCAGGATGAACAGGCTGACGACGATCGCCAGCACCGGTTTGTTGATGAAGATGTCGGTGAATTTCATGCCGGGCGCTCCGTCAGCGGTTCTCGGGCTTCGGCTGGGCCTCGGTCACCGGCTGCACCTTGTTGTTCACCACCACTTCGGCATCGTTGCGCAGCTTGAGCAGGCCCGTGGTCGCCACGCGCTCGCCGGGCTTCAGGCCCTCGGTGACCGCGATCAGGTCGCCGCGGGTGGCGCCCGTCTTCACGAAGCGCTGGCGCACCACCAGCTTCTTGCCGGTCAGCGGGTTGCCCTGCATGTCCTTCTCGCCTTCGGCGCGCTGTACTTCCTGGATCACGTACACGGCGTTGCCGTACGGGTTGAAGCTGATCGCGGTCTGCGGCACCACCACGACCTTGCGGCTGTCGCCGGTGTCGAAGCCGACGTGCGCGAACGCACCCGGGCGCAGGTTGTATTCGCCGTTGTCCAGCGTGGCCTGCACCTTGAAGTTGCGGGTGGCGGCATCGACCTGCGGTTCGACGGCGGTCACCTTGCCTTCGAAGACCTGGCCCGGGAGCGCGTCGACGGTGGCGCGGATGGCCGTGCCTGGCAGCACCTGGCCGACCTGGCGCTCGGGCAGGGTGAAGTCGAGGTAGATGGGATCCAGGGCCTGCAGGCTGACGATGGGGTCGCCCGGGTTGATGAACTGGCCCAGGTTGACCTGGCGGATGCCGAGCACGCCGTCGAACGGCGCACGGATGGTCTTCTGCGCGATCAGCGCACGCTGCGCTTCCACCTGGGCCAGCGAGGTCGCGGCCACCGTGGCGCGCTCTTCCGCTTCGGCCTGCGAGACCAGCTTGTCGCGTGCGAGCGCCTGCCAGCGGTCGCGCTGGACGGCGGCCAGCTTGGACGAGGCTTCCAGCGACTTCAGCACCGCCAGTTCATTGGCGGTGTTGAGCTGGGCCAGCACCGTGCCGGCCTTGACCGGCTTGCCGACATCGATCGACAGGCTGCGCACGACGCCGCCCGCTTCGGTGGTGACATCCGTGCCGTTGATGGCGACGAAGGTACCCACGGCCTGCTGCGCGTCGACCCATTCCTCTTCCTTGGCCGTCCAGTCGGTGACCGTGGAGGCGGGCTGCGGCATGTTGTCGAAGAAGCCGTTCAACAAGTTGCCCATGACCGCCTTGGCGATGAATACACCACCGAAGACGAGCACCACCGCGATCAGCATGAGGCTCATGCGCAGGGGCATGGAGGGCTTTTTCCGTGCGTTGGGGTCTTTCCGTGTCATGGGGAGGTCTTCGGCAGGTCAGGGAGGTCGTCAGGGCGACGAACGGGCGGGGGCCGGTTCGACAGCATGAAGCGTCGGATTATCACGATTTGAGACGCCGGCTAGAAGTGCGGTGCGTTTACCAGGCCTGCCTCGGTGTTCAAGGGGCGGGGCGAGGCCGACCGTCGACACGGCGAAAGCGGTCCATCGCGGTCAGGTACAGGATCGCGATGCCCTCGACACAAATAAAAAGCCCCGGCAGGGCCGGGGCTTCGTTCCATCTGCAGTGCGCTCAGCGGGACGCCGGCTTGCCCTGTTCCTCCAGGAACTCCTTGGAGGGCTCGTCCATCCTGTCGCCCAGCATGCGCCGCACCGATACGAAGAACACCGGAATCAGCAACAGGCCCAGGAACGTGGCGAACATCATGCCGCCGATGACACCGGTGCCGATGGCGTGGCGGGCATTGGCGCCGGCGCCGGTGGAGATGGCCATCGGCAGCACGCCCATGATGAACGCGAAGGAGGTCATCAGGATCGGGCGGAAGCGCAGGTGCGAGGCCGAGATCACCGCTTCGCGCAGGGTCTTGCCCTGCTTGCGCTCCATCACCGCGAACTCGACGATCAGGATCGCGTTCTTCGCCGCCAGGCCGATGATGGTGATCAGGCCGATCTTGAAGAACAGGTCGTTCGACAGCCCGCGCAGCATGGTGAAGGCCAGGGCGCCCAGGGCGCCGAGCGGCACCACCAGCAGCACGGCGACCGGGATCGACCAGCTTTCGTACAGCGCGGCCAGGCAGAGGAACACCACCACGATCGACAGCACCATCAGCAGGGTGGCGCTGTTGCCGGCCAGGATTTCCTGGTACGACATGCCGCTCCAGTCGTAACCGAAGCCCTGCGGAAGCTGGTCGGTGACGATGTGCTCCATCGTGGTCATCGCCTGGCCCGAGGAACTGCCAGGCGCCGCGGAGCCGTTGATGTTCACCGCCGAGTAGCCGTTGTAGCGCGACAGCGACGGCGGCACCGAGGCCCAGTTCGATTGCACCACGTTGGAGAGCGGGATCATCGCGCGCCCGCCGCTGGCATCGGTCTGCTGGCTGCTGGGCGTGTAGATGCGGCCCAGCGATTCCGCACCCGTGCGGTAGGCGGCATCGGCACGCATGTTCACGCGCTTGATGCGGCCCTCATAGAAGAAGTCGTTGACGTACACCGGCGCCAGCATCAGCTGGATGCCGTTGTAGATGTCGCTCACCGACAGGCCCATCGCCTGCGCCTGCACGCGGTCCACGTGCAGTTGCAGCTGGGGCGCGTTCTCCAGTGTGTTGGGGCGTACAGCCATCAGGCTCTGGTCCTGCGCGGCCGCACCCAGCAACTGGTTGCGCGCCGCCATCAGGGCTTCCTCACCCAGGCCGGCCCGGTCCTGCAGCCACATGTCGAAGCCGCCGAACTGGCCCAGGCCCTGGATCGTCGGCAGGTTCACCACGAAGATCTGCGCGCCCTTGATGCCGTAGAAGCGCTGGTTGGCCTGCTGGATGAACTCCGGCACGGTGACGTCGCGCTCGTCCCAGGGCTTGAGCCGGATGAAGGCCATGCCGACGTTCTCGCCGCGGCCGAGGAAGCTGAAACCAGCCACTTCCATGACGCCGTCGAAGCCGTCCATCTGCTGCAGCGTGCCGCGGACCTGGTTGAACACCTGCTTGGTCTTCTGCAGCGAGTTGCCGGGCGGCAGCTGCACGATGGCCAGCGCGTAGCCCTGGTCTTCCTCCGGCACGAAGCTGCTCGGCAGCCGGGTGAACATGAAACCCGCCAGGACGGTCAACAACGCGAAGACCACCATCCAGCGCGGCGCGTGCTTGATGGCCGCGCCGATGTGGCCCACGTAGGTCTTCTCGAGCTTGCCGTAGTACTTCTCGAACGTACGGAAGATGATGTTCTTCTTCTCGTGGCTGTCGTGTTCGTGCTGCTTGAGGAAGGTCGCGCACAGCGCCGGCGTGAAGCCCAGCGCCAGGAAGGCGGAGAACGCCATCGAGATGGCGATGGTCAGCGCGAACTGCTTGTAGATCTCGCCCGACGCGCCGCCCTGCAGGGCGGACGGGATGAACACCGCCGCCAGCACCACGGTGATGGCGATCACCGCGCCGGTGATCTGGCCCATCGCCTTGATCGTCGCTTCGCGCGGCGGCAGCTTCTCTTCGGCCATGATGCGTTCGACGTTCTCGATCACCACGATGGCGTCGTCGACCACGATGCCGATGGCGAGCACCAGGGCGAACATCGTCAACTGGTTGATGGTGAAGCCGATCAGGCTCAGGCCCCAGAACGTGCCGAGCAGCGCGACCGGGATGACGAGGGTGGGGATGATGGTGGCGCGGAAGTTCTGCAGGAACACCAGCATCACCAGGAACACCAGGATCACGGCCTCGACCAGCGTCTTGACCACTTCCTCGATCGAGATCTTGACGAAGGTGGTGGTGTCGTACGGCGAGAACCAGCTCACGCCCGGCGGGAAGCTGGGCGCCAGCTCGTCCATCTTCGCCCGCACCGCGTCCGCCACGTTCAGCGCATTGGCGCCCGGCAGCAACTGGATGGCGAAGGCGCCGACCGGCTTGCCGTTGAACTGGGTGTCGAAGCCGAAGTTCTGCGCGCCGAACTCGACCCGGGCCACGTCCTTCAGGCGGACGGTGGAGCCATCGCTGTTGGCGCGCAGGATGATCTGCTCGAACTGCTGGGGCGTCGTGAAGCGGCCCTCGGCGGAAACCGTGGCCGTGAACGCCTGGCCTTCCGGCGCCGGATCGGAGCCGACGGAGCCGGCAGCGAACTGCACGTTCTGGCCACGCACCGCGGTGAGGACTTCGGTCGCCGACAGATTGAAGCCCTGCAGCTTGCCGGGGTCCAGCCACAGGTTCATGGCGTACTCGGAACCGAAGTGCTGGGTACTGCCGACGCCCGGCACGCGCGCGATCTGGTCGAGCACGCGCGATGCGACGATGTCGTTCAGGCGGTTGCGGTCGATGCTCGGGTTGTCGGACTGCAGGCCCACCACCATCAGGAAGCCGGCGTTGGCCTTCGCGACCACGACGCCTTGCGCGGTGACTTCGCTGGGCAGGCGAGGCGTGGCCAGCGACACCTTGTTCTGCACCTGCACCTGCGCGATGTCCGCGTCGGTGCCGGTCTGGAAGGTCAGGGTGATGGACGCCTGGCCGGCCGAACTGGAGCTCGAACTGAAGTACAGCAGGTTGTCGATGCCGGTCAGTTGCTGCTCGATGACCTGGGTGACGGACCGCTCGGTGGTCTCCGCGCTGGCGCCGGGATAGGTCGCGCTGACCGTCACCTGCGGCGGCGCGATGGACGGATAGGATTCGACGCCGAGGTTGAGGATCGCGATCACGCCGGCGAGCGAGATCAGGATCGACACGACCCAGGCGAAGATCGGGTGGTTGATGAAGAACTTGGGCATGGGGGAGGGTCCTTCTTACTCGGCCTTGCCTTGCGCCGGCGCGGGCTTGGCCTGCGCAGCCTTGGCAGCGGCCGCCTGTTCGGCGGTGACGCCCTTGGCCGGCGCGCCTTCCTTGACCTTCTGCAGGCCTTCGACGATGACCTGGTCGCCGGCCGCGAGGCCGTCGGTGACCAGCCAGTTCGCGCCGACGGCCTGCTGCGTGCTGACGTTCTTGCGCGCCACGTTGCCGTCCTTGCCGATGACCATCGCGTAGGCGCTGACCGTATCGCGCTGGATCGCGCCCTGCGGGATCAGGAACGCGCCCTTCTGCTCGCCCAGCGTCGCGCGCAGGGTGACGAACGTGCCGGGCAGCAGTGTGCGGCCCTGGTTCGGCACGGTCGCGCGCAGCGACACGCTGCCGGTGGCCGGATCGACGACGGTGTCCGAGAAATCCAGCGTGCCGGTCTGGTCGATGACCTGGCCGTTCGGCAGCACGATCTGCACCGTGCGCTGGCCGGCGCCGGCCAGTTCGATCTTGCCCTCGCCCTGGGCCTGCTGGATCGACTGCATTTCGCTGGAGCTCATCGAGAAGTTGGCGTACAGCGGATCGATCTGGTCGATCGTGGTCAGCAGCGTGGCGTCGCCCTGGCCGACCAAAGCGCCCTCGGTGACCTGCTGCTTGCCCGCGCGGCCGGAGATCGGCGCGGTGACGCTGGCGTAGCCCAGGTTGATGCGCGCGGTCTCGACATTGGCGCGGGCCTGCTGCACGGCCGCGGCCGCGCTGCGTTCGGCGGCTTCGGCGTTGTCGAGGTCGGACTTGGACACGAACTTCTGCGGTGCCAGCTGGCGGGCGCGGTCGGCGGACACCTTCGCATTGGCGTAGGTCGCCTGCGCCGACGCCAGGTTCGCCTGTGCCGCGCTCAACGACGCCTGCAGCGGCGCCGGGTCGATCAGGAAGAGCACCTGGCCTTCCTTGACGTCGCTGCCTTCCTGGTACACGCGCTTCTGCACGACGCCGGCCACGCGGGCCCGCACGTCGGAGCTGCGGAAGGGCGACAGGCGGCCGACGAGGTCGCGCTGCAGGGGCACATCCTGCGGCGTGGCGCTCAGCACCACCACCTCCGGCGGCGGCATCTGCTGCTGTTCGGGCTTGCTGCAGGCGGCGAGGACTGCGAGCAGGGCACTGGCCAGGACGAGGGAACGGACGGGGGACGTCATGGGGAAGCTCCGTTTCTTTTTCTTTGAGACGTGGGGAGAGGGTGCAGCGAGCGGATGCGGCGGCCGGGGCCGGCGGCTGGCGGGACGGGTTCGCCGTCGTCGCGGGAAGGAGCGAACGCGCGCAGGAAGGTGTCCACGGCGAACATGGACCATCGCTGGCGCGCCTGGCGGCCGGCGCGATGGGGGACGCCGAAGCGTTGGCGCTCGAAATCCATCCCGACGATCATGCTGAGCAGCAACTCCGCGGCGTAGTGCGGATCGTCATGCCTCAACCGGCCCTGGTCCATGGCGTGTTGCAGCCAGGCGGCGAGGCGCTGTACGAGAGTATCGCAGGCGTCGCGGTACAGGTCGCGCGCTTCCTGCGGAAATTGGTGCGCTTCTGCCGCCAGCAGCTGGCTGGCGGCGACCACGGACGGATCGCACAGGTGGCGCAGGTGTTCCTCGGCGAAGGCCAGCAGCGCCTCGCGCGGCGCCTCGGTCGCCGGCGACAGCCGTGCGGTGGCCAGTTCCTGGTGTTCGGCGATCACGCTGCGCAACAGTTCCTGCTTGCTGCCGAAGTGCGCGTAGAGCGTCTGCTTCGAACACCCGGCGCGCGCCGCGACGGCGTCCATGCTGATGCGGAAGCCCTGCTCGGCCATGAGTTCGCGCACGGCCTCGTGGACGCGGCTGCGACGCTGATCGAGCGCGGACGTAGTGGGGGAGGGGCGCATGCGGACTAGACTATACCGTCCAGTTTAAAAATTTGACAGCCTTGATTTCAGGGCATTTCCGTGCACAAAGCAGGCGCGCGAGCTTGTTATCGGCGCGTGACGAACCGCGTGTGCTTCCATGCGCCTGCGCATGGTGGCCGGCGCGGCATCGGCCTTGCGGCATCCGTGCATGAGCGCGCTCCCAAACAAATTCGGCATGCGTTTGCAAGCGAAGCTTATGTGGCCGCGCAGCAAGTCTTGTCATGGCGGCGAGGGATACAATGACCATTCGACTACCAATCGTTGAGCCACTCCCTGCATGAACGCTGCACGCAGCCCGAAAAAAGCCTCGAAACAGACGTCAAAACCGGAAGCCTCCAAGGCCACCAAGTCGGTGACCCCGAAGGCGACCCCCACCAAGAAGGTGGCGGCCCGACCGGTGCAGGCGGCGAAGGCCGCGAAGGGCAAGGCAGTGGCGACCACGACGGGCGAAGCGTTCTCGCTGTCGCCGATCCTGGCGGCGATCCGCAAGCGCGTGTCCGGCGCCGCTGCGCAGACGGAAGCGCAGACCTTCGCCGAAGCGTTCTACAAGCGCATGGAGGAGGACGAGTATCCCCATCACAGCGCTGAAGGCTGGGCGGCCATCGCCACCGACATGCTCGCGTTCGCGCGTACCCGCAAGGCGGGCACCGCGAATGTCCGCGTGTTCAATGCCTCGCAGAAGTCGCATGGCTGGGAATCGCCGCACACCGTGCTGCAGATCGTCAACGAGGACATGCCGTTCCTGGTGGACTCGGTGAGCATGGCGTTGGCCGACATGAGCGTCGGCGTGCACGTCCTGGGCCATCCGCTGGTGCGCTTCACCCGCGACAAGGCCGGCAAGGTCTCCGCCGTGGGCGAGGGCAAGCCCGAGTCGCTGATGCTGCTGGAGATCGACCGCCTGCCTGCGGAAGAGATGGCGCAGATCGAGAAGCGCATCCGCTCCGTGCTGGAAGAAGTGCGTTCGATCGTCCGCGACTGGAGCTCGATGCGCGAGAAAATGCTGGCGCTGGCCGACGACCTCGCGACCCGCCGCATGCCGGTGGACGACGACGGCCGCCGCGAGGCGCAGGAGTTCCTGCGCTGGGCCGCCGCCGACCATTTCACCTTCTTCGGCTACCGCGAGTACCGCGTGGAGAAGGGCACCGGCATCCTCGGCGCGGTCGAGGACAGCGGCCTGGGCCTGCTGCGCGAGGGCGACACCACGCCGCCGCGCAACATCAAGACCCTGGCCGCGCACTACCTGCCGCAGGGCGGCTCGGTGGATGCGCTGATCCTGACCAAGACCAACCGCCGGTCCACTGTGCACCGTCCGGGCAACATGGACTACATCGGCGTGCTCGAGTTCGACGCGCAGGGCAACCCGATCGCCGAACAGCGCTTCATCGGCCTGTACACCTCCAGCGCCTACAACCGCCGCCCCTGGGAAATCCCGCTGGTGCGCGAGCGCCACGAGTACGTGATGCAGAAGTCCGGGCTGTCGCCCAGCGGCCACAGCGGCAAGGCGCTGCGCCACATCCTGGAGACGCTGCCGCGCGAGGAGCTGTTCCAGTCCAGCGACGAGGAGCTGTACCGCACCGCGATGGGCATCCTCGGCCTGCAGGAGCGCGTGCGCAGCAAGCTGTTCCTGCGCCGCGACCGTTACGGTCGCTTCTACTCGGCGCTGGTCTACATCCCGCGCGAACGTTTCAACACCGACGTGCGCCTGCGCATCGAGTCCCTGTTGAAGGACGCCATGCGCGGCGAGTACGTCGACAGCAGCGTGCTGCTCGGCGAGTCGCCGCTGGCGCAGCTGCACCTGACCATCCGCCCGAAGGCCGGTGAGCAGGTCGACGTGAACACCGCCGCGCTCGAGGGCGACATCGCCCACCTGCTGCGCAACTGGCAGGACGACCTGCGAGAGACCCTGATCGGCCGCCACGGCGAATCCAAGGGACTTCTGCTGGCAGGCGGCTACGGCCGTGCGTTGCCGGCGGGGTACATCGAAGTGGTGTCGCCGGAAGGCGCTGCGCGCGATGTCGAACACCTGGCCGCGCTGACCGGCGTCGACGACCTGCGCCTGAGTCTGCACGAGTCGCGCCGCAAGCGTCCCGGGCAGGGCCGCCTGCGCCTGAACCTGTACAAGCAGGAATCCGACATTCCGCTGTCCGACGCCCTGCCGCTGATGGAGAACATGGGCCTGCGGGTGATCTCGGAGCATCCGTTCCGCCTCGAGACCGGACAAGGCGCCCGTTATATCCAGGAGTTCGAGGTCGAGCCGGTCAACGGTGCGTTCGATGTCGAGCGCCTCGCGCCCGCGTTCGAGGACGCCTTCGCGCGCATCTGGCGCGGGGACGCCGAGAACGACGGCTTCAACAAGCTCGTGCTGGGCGCCGGCCTGGCCTGGCGCCAGGTCGCGCTGCTGCGCGGCTATTGCAAGTACCTGTTGCAGACCGGCGTGCCGTTCTCGCAGAGCTACGTCGAAGAAACGCTCAACCGCTACCCGCTGCTCGCCCGCTTGCTGGTGGAGCTGTTCGAGGCCCGCTTCGATCCGGCGACGGGCAGCGAGAGCAAGGCGCAGATCAAGGAGGGCCAGGAGCACTTCGCCGCGCAGCTGAAGGCGCTGGCCGGCGACGACGAAGCCGCAGCGAAGACGCTGGCGGTGCTGGTCGATGCCCGCGGCGGTGCGCGCGAGCAGCAGATCGACGCCGCGCACCAGTCGCTGCTGAAGCTGATGGACCGCGTGTCCAGTCTGGACGAAGACCGCATCCTGCGCGGCTTCATGGGCGCGATCGAAGCCACGCTGCGCACGAGCTTCTACCAGCGCGGCAAGGACGGCCAGCCGGCCCACACCATCAGCTTCAAGTTCGATTCGGCGAAAGTGCCGGACCTGCCCAAGCCCCGTCCGTACCGCGAGATCTTCGTGTACGGCCCGCGCGTGGAAGGCGTGCACCTGCGCTTCGGCCCGGTGGCCCGTGGCGGCCTGCGCTGGTCCGACCGCCGCGAGGATTTCCGTACCGAAGTGCTGGGGCTGGTGAAGGCGCAGATGGTGAAGAACACGGTCATCGTGCCGGTCGGGGCGAAGGGCGGCTTCTTCGTCAAGCGTCCGCCGGTCGGCGGCGACCGCGACGCCGTGCTGGCCGAGGGCATCGCCTGCTACAAGCTGTTCATCCAGGGCCTGCTGGACATCACCGACAACATCGTCGGCAACAAGATCGTGCCGCCGGTGGACGTGGTGCGCCACGACCAGGACGACCCGTACCTGGTCGTCGCTGCCGACAAGGGCACGGCGACGTTCTCCGACATCGCCAACGGCCTGGCCATCGCGCACGGCTTCTGGATGGGCGACGCATTCGCCTCCGGCGGTTCGGTGGGCTACGACCACAAGGGCATGGGCATCACCGCCCGCGGCGCGTGGGAATCGGTCAAGCGCCACTTCCGCGCCCTGGGCCGCGATTCGCAGACGCAGGACTTCACCTGCGTGGGCATCGGCGACATGTCCGGCGACGTGTTCGGCAACGGCATGCTGCTGTCGGAACATATCCGTCTGCTGGCCGCGTTCGACCACCGCCACATCTTCCTGGATCCGAACCCGGACGCGGCGAGGTCGTTCAAGGAACGCGACCGCATGTTCAAGGTGCCGCGTTCCAGTTGGGCGGACTACGACGCCAAGCTGATTTCCAAGGGTGGTGGCATCCATCCGCGCAGCGCGAAGTCCATCGAGATCACGCCGGAAGTCCGTGCCGCGCTCGGCATCGCCGATGGCGTGAAGGCGATGACGCCCAACGAGCTGATGAGCGCCATCCTGAAGTCGCCGGTCGACCTGCTGTGGAACGGCGGCATCGGCACCTACGTCAAGGCCGCCGGCGAGACGCATGCCGACGTGGGCGACCGCGCCAACAACGGGCTGCGCGTCGACGGCCGCGACCTGCGCTGCAAGGTGGTGGGCGAGGGCGGCAACCTGGGCCTGACCCAGCTCGGCCGCATCGAGGCCGCGCAGCACGGCGTGTTGCTCAACACCGACTTCATCGACAACTCCGCCGGCGTGGACACCTCCGACCACGAGGTGAACATCAAGATCCTGCTCAATGGGGTGGTGCAGGCCAAGAAGCTGTCCATGGATGCCCGCAACACGCTGCTGGCCGACATGACCGACGAAGTGGCCGAGCTGGTGCTGTGGGACAACTACCGCCAGAACCAGGCCATCAGCCTGATGGAGCGCATGAGCGTCTCGCGCCTGGGCTCCAAGCAGCACTTCATCCAGACACTTGAATCGCAGGGCCTGCTGGACCGCCAGATCGAGTTCCTGCCGTCGGATGCCGAGCTGGCCGAGCGCAAGGCGCGCGGGCAGGGCCTGACCCGTCCGGAACTGTCGGTGCTGCTGTCGTACTCCAAACTGGTGGCGTTCCAGCAATTGCTGGAATCGGACATCCCTGAGGACCCGTACCTGTCCAAGGAGCTGCAGCGCTACTTCCCGCAGCCGCTGCAGAAGAAGTACGCCTCGGAGATGGAGAAGCACCGCCTGAAGCGCGAGATCATCGCCACCGCGGTCACCAACACCACCATCAACCGGATGGGCGCCACCTTCCTGCTGCGCATGCAGGAAGACACCGGCCGTTCGCCGGCGGAAGTGGCCAAGGCCTTCACCATCACCCGCGAGACGCTGGATGCCCGCGCGTTGTGGAACCAGATCGACGCGCTGGACGGCCAGGTGCCGGAATCGGTGCAGATCGATGCCCTGCAGGTCATCTGGCAGGTGCAGCGCAACTTCACCCGCTGGCTGCTGACCCGCCAGGGGCCGATCCCGGCGATCGCCACGGCGGTGGAGCGCTACCACGACGGCTTCAACGAGATCCGTGCGGCCGACGGCGTGCTGCCGGATTCGCTGCGCCCGGCATACAACGCCAGCCTGCAGGACTGGAAGGACAAGGGTCTGCCGGTCGCGCTGGCCGGCCAGATCGCGGCGCTGCCGTATCTGGAACCGTCCTGCGACATCATCGAACTGGCGCGTGCGCGCAAGCTCAAGCCGGTCGAAGTATCCAAGGTCCACTACCGCTTGGGCGAAGCCCTGCACCTGCCGTGGCTGCAGGACCAGATCGAGGCGCTCAAGGTCGATGGTCGCTGGCATGCGGTCGCACGTGGCGTGCTGCGCGATGAGCTCGCCGCGCACCAGCGCACCCTGGCCAATCAGGTGCTGTCGCTGCCGGGCGGCAATGCCGATGCCAAGGTCCAGGCCTGGCTAGGCCGCGATGACGCGGGCCTGCGCTTCACGCTGAACATGCTCAACGAGCTGGCAGCGCAGAAGACGCTGGACTATCCGACCGCGTCGGTGGCCGTGCAGCGCTTGGGCCAGCTGGCGTCGCAGGGCTGAGCATCGCCTGAGACATGAAACGGGGCGGCCTTCGGGCCGCCTTTTTTATGTACGCTGTGCAGGCCCGACGATGGAGCCACGGATGACCAACCCCCGCATCGCCTTCCTCGCCAGCCCCACGCCCGAGGCGCAGGACGCCTTGGCGGCGCTGCAGGCCGAACACGGTGCGCATTCGCCTGACCAGGCCGATGTGCTGTGCGCGCTGGGTGGCGATGGCTTCATGCTGCAGACGCTGCACCGGCACGGTGCGCTGGGCAAACCGGTATTCGGCATGAAGCTGGGGACGGTGGGCTTCCTGATGAACCACTACCGGGAAGATGGGCTGGTCGAGCGCATCGCGGCGGCCGAGCCCGCCAAGCTGCGTCCCCTGGAGATGCAGGCACTGACGGAATCCGGCACCACGACGTCATCGCTGGCCTACAACGAAGTCTCGCTGCTGCGGCAGACGCGCCAGGCCGCCCACATCCGTATCGACCTCAACGGCGAGACCCGCCTGGACGAACTGATCTGCGACGGCGTGCTGACCGCCACGCCCGCCGGCAGTACGGCGTACAACTTCTCCGCGCACGGCCCGATCCTGCCCCTGGGTTCGAACACCATCGCGCTCACGCCGATCGCCCCGTTCCGTCCGCGCCGCTGGCGCGGCGCCATCCTGAAGGCCGACACCGAAGTGCGCTTCCGCGTGCTCGACGCCTACAAGCGGCCGGTCAGCGCCACCGCCGATTCGCATGAAGTGCGCGATGTGGTGGAGGTGACGATCCGCGAGTCCCGCGACCGCATGGTCACGCTGCTGTTCGACCGCGAGCACAACCTCGAAGAGCGCATCCTCAGCGAGCAGTTCATGACCTGAGTCGCATTGTCCCTGGGGACAACGCGATTCCGCCGCACTGCGGCTTGCCGCACCTCGATGCGCATGGTATCCAGCGCCGCATAGCGGTTCGGTTCGCATCCGCCCGGGGAGGGGTACCGATGCAGTTGAAGTACGCTTTGGCGATCTGCGCCTGTCTTGTCGTGGCCGACGCAGCGGCCTGCAGCCTGTCCACCGGCACCACACCGTTCGCCGTCGCGGGAGCGCCCACCGTCGAGGCCGGCGATGCGTTGCGGGCGCCTGCGCTGGAGGTGGTCAGCCTGACGCGCGGCATCAACGGACGCGCGTCCTGCGATGCGAGCGGCCTGCTGACGCTCAGCGTGGAGTGGCCCCGGGGAACGGACTACCGCTTGCGCGATTTGGGGTTCGAGTTCCAGGTGATCGGCGGCGACGACCGCCTGTCCATCTTTCCCAAGACACCGGTCGCAGGTCGCATCGACGGACGCCGCAGCGAGTTCGTTTTCCTCTGGCAGGACGGTCCGCCGGCAGAGCAGCGGCCCATCGACCTGATCGTGGAAGTGCGCGCGGTGACGCCGGACAACCGGCGCGGCCCGCCGGCGCAGCTGCGCATCTCGGCCGCACCGGGCAGCTGACGTCTCACGCAGCGCGGGCGGGATGGCGGATACTGTATGCATGGCCGACAACACCCCCCGCTTGCTCACCGTTGCCGTCACCTCGCGTGCGCTGTTCGACCTGGAAGAGAGCCACGCGCTCTATGAGCGCGAAGGCGTCGAGGCGTACAGCGACTACCAGCGCGCGCACGAGGATGATGTCCTGGCCCCCGGCATCGCGTTCCCGGTCGTGCGCAAGCTGCTGGCGCTCAACGCCGGCGCCACCGAAGACACGCCCCGCGTCGAAGTGATCCTGCTGTCGCGCAATTCCGCGGATACCGGCCTGCGCATCTTCAACTCGATCCAGCACCACGGCCTGGGCATCGTGCGCGCCACGTTCACGGCGGGCGAGGCGACCTGGCCCTACGTGAAGCCGTTCGGAACCGACCTGTTCCTCTCGGCGAACCCGGAATCGGTGCGCCGTTCGCTGGAACACGGCATCGCCGCCGCCACCATCCTGCCGGCCAGTGCGCCGCAGCAGCAGCGGCACGAGCACCAGCTGCGCATCGCCTTCGACGGCGACGCCGTGATCTTCAGCGACGAAAGCGAACGCATCTCGCGGGAGCAGGGCGTCGAGGCCTTCGGCAAGCACGAGCAGGCGCGTGCGCGTGAGCCGCTGTCCGGCGGCCCGTTCCGCAATTTCCTGTCGGCCCTGCACCAGCTGCAGCAGGTGTTCCCGGCCGACGAGCGTTCGCCGATCCGCACGGCCCTGGTGACGGCACGTTCGGCGCCCGCGCACGAACGGGTGATCCGCACGTTGCGCGAATGGGGCGTGCGCCTGGACGAAGCGCTGTTCCTCGGCGGCCGCCACAAGGGGCCGTTCCTGGAAGCCTTTGGCGCGGACATCTTCTTCGACGACTCGCAGCACAACATCGACAGCGCCCGCCAGCATGTCGCCGCCGGCCACGTCCCGCATGGTGTCGCCAATCCCTGACGTTCGGGCAATCCGCGCTACAGCGGCAACCGGATATCGGTCAGCCGCCAGCGCAACCCCTGGCGGGTGAACACGAACACGAGCGGATCGCCGTCGGCATCATGGATGGTCGCAGTGAATCGCGACAGCGATTCGTAGTGGTGGGTGGCTTCCTTCAACGGATCGGCCGGCACCGCGGGTGCGTAGGTATCGCCGCCGACGGTTTCGCCCACGGCGCGCTTCCAGGTGGCGCGGCCCTCCAGGATCGCGGCGATGCCCATCGGCGTCACCAGCGTGTCCACGCCGCGGCCCAGCAGGCTGTTCGCGATCGAAAGCGCGGCCGCGCCGAACAGGTTGGACGCGACGTCGGTACCGGCACGTCGCGCCAGTGCATCTTCCACCTGGGCCCGCAGGTTCACCCGCAGCGCGGGAAAGTCGACGTGTTTCTGCAGCCGGCCGGTGTCCTGCTCGGCCAGGGCCGTGCGGATGCCATGGATGGCGAGGTACGGTCCGGCGACGACATAGGCCGCCAGGCCGAGTACGGCGGCCAGCAGCAGTCCGATCACGAGCGACTTCTTCATCGGCAAGGCCTCCGGCTCAGAATTCCAGGTCCAGCGCGGCGCACAGGTAATCCACGAACGGTCCCAGCGCCTTCAGGTCGCCGGCCACGGTCTGCCGCAGCCGCGGCCCTGTCATCGTCGCATCATCCAAGGAGCGCCAGAACACGAAGTTGCGGTGCTTGAGATCCTCGATGAACTCGAAATCGGCGGGGAACCCACGCGGGGCGCGCACCAGCTTTTCGCTTTCCTCGAACTCGAACCGGCGCCGGAATGCGGTCTCGTGCGCGGCTTTCTTCCAACTGCCGGGATTGTCGAGGATGAACTGCCGCACGCGACGCTGGGTGTCGGGTTCCGGGTGCCAGAGACCGGCGCCGACGAAGCATTCGCCAGGCTGCAGGTGCAGGTAGAAAGAGGGCGCGGGGACCTGTTTGTGGCGCTCGTGGAACAGGCGCGCGCCCTGCCAGGACTTGTACGGCGACTTGTCGTTGGAGAATCGGGCGTCGCGGTAGATCCGGAACAGCGAGCCGCCGACCGTCTTCGGCTCGGAGCGGAAATGCAGGCTGACCGCGGCGAGGTCGGGTTGCAGATCGGTCAGCAGGCGGAGGAAGGGCTGGCGCACATGGTCCTCGTATCGGGCCTTGTGCGTGTTGAACCAGGTCTTGTCGTTGTGTCGCGCCAGCCCGCGCAGGAACTTGAAGCTGGCGTCTGAGAAGTAGGTGGCCATGCCCCGATTGTAGTCAGGCGGGCGTCAAATGGCCGACAAGGCTGTCCTCGATGGCCCCGGCGTCGCGCGTCAGAGGCTTGCGCCGAGGTCGTCGCGCCACTGCTGCACGTGATCCAGCAGCGCCAGGCGGGGGCCATCGCCGGCATGGGCGACGCGCAGCGCGGCGACCTCCCGGTCGAACGCGGCGAAGTCCAACTCTGAGAGTCCGCTGTCCGACTGCAGGCGCGTGCGGCGGTAGTCGTCCCAGCGCGCGCGTTCGGCGGCATCCAGCGTGCCGGGCCAGTTGCGCGCGCGATAGCGGAACAGCAGCTCGGGCAGGCGCGGGTCACGGAAGCCGAAGTCCCGCTGGCCCAACAACGCTGGCGGTGTCGTGCGCACGTCGGTGAAGCGGCGCTTGTCGGCGTCGGCAAGGAACCCGTCGTACAGCGAGCCATCGACGTCGCCACGCGGGTACTCCTGCGCATCCGCGAACACCTGACGCACCTTCTCGGCCAACTCGGGGCCCGCCTGGCGCAGGGCTTCGGCGTGACGTGCGACGCGATCGGCATCGATCCCCATGCGTTGCAGGTCGTCCGGCCGCAGATGGGCCCACGCCACCAGGGCGGGCGCCTTGTTGAGATGGACTTCCTTCAGCGGGATGCGCTGCTCGCCCTCGGGCAGGTCGGCGGCCGGCGTGTAGAGCCGGTCGATGATGTCCGCGGGCGCCATCGCCAGCAACGGTGCCGGATCGGCGTCGAGATCGAACACCACGACGCGACTGTCGAAGCGTGGATGGCGGGCGAGCGGCAGGACCGGCGCGGCGCACAGGCGGCTGGCGGGATAGCGCTGCGACACGTGCAGGACGGGCTGCATCGCGGTGGTGTCCAGCAGACGCGCGGCGAAGCGCTTGTCGCGCAGTTGCAGCGCGTAATCCCACAGGCGCGGCTGGGCCTGGCGCATCAGGCGCGCCAGGCCGATGGTGGCGACGACGTCCGACAGCGCTTCGTGGGCGTCGCCATCGCGCACACGGTTGGCCAACGCGAGGTGCTCCAGCTTGAAGGACGTGGCGCCATCCTCGCGCCGGGGCCACGTGATACCGTCCGGGCGCAGCGCCCGCATCAGGCGCATGACGTCGAGCAGGTCCCAGCGCGAATTGCCGCCACGCCATTCGCGCTCATACGGCTCATGGAAATTGCGGAACAGGCCGTGGCGGACGAATTCGTCGTCGAAGCGGAGGCTGTTGTACCCCAGCGTGCAGGTCTCGGGTCGTCCCATTTCGTCGGCGATGCGGGCGAACGCTTCGGCTTCGTTGACGCCTTCGCGGAGCGCGTGCTGCGGGGTGATGCCGGTGATCAGCGTGGCGACCGGGGAAGGCAGCAGATCATCGGCAGGCTGCACGAAGAAGCTGATCGGTTCGTCGATGACGTCCAGCGCCGGAGTGGTGCGGATCGCCGCGAACTGGGCCAGTCGGCTACGGCGCGGATCGGCGCCGAAGGTCTCCAGATCGTAGAACAGGAAGCTCGCGCTCACGTCGCCGCGTCTTCCAGGGGCGCCAGCGTGGATGCCACGTCCGCATCCACGGCCGTCCAGTCCACCTGATCCAGACGGTAGCGCCCCGCCGTATGCCGGACCAGCAGGGCGCGTTGCAGCTCGCTGCGATGCTGGGCGACGGAATAGGGGATGCGCATGAAGCTGACCATCGTGTAGTGGGGCACGAAGCGGTCAGGATGCCGCTGCTGCAACGCCAGCTCGAGTTCGCGCTGGAGCAGGAAGCCGCTGTCGTCCACCTTGTCGCGCATCTCGACGTAGTTCTCCAGCGCCATCTCCTGGATCGCCAGGGCATCGGGCTTGCGCTCGGCCTCGAAGGCGGCGAAGGCGGCGGCCAGGTCGTCGGTGGCTTGCAGGTGGCGGGCCAGCGACACGCAGTCCTCGAACGCGCAGTTCATGCCCTGGCCGTGGAACGGCACCATCGCGTGGGCGGCATCGCCGAGCAGCACGGCCTGGCCCCCGAGGTGCCAGCGGTTCAGGTAGAGCGTCGCGAGCACGCCGACCGGGTTGGCTTCCCAGTCCTGTTCCAGTTCGGGGATCAGCGGCACCGCATCCGGAAAATCACGCAGGAACAAGGCCTTCGCCTCGGCGCCCGTGCGTACGCTGGCGAAGCTCGGGTCGCCCTCGTTCGGCAGGAACAGGGTGACGGTGAAGGTGCGCTCGTCGTTGGGCAGCGCGATGCACATGTAGTGGCCGCGGGGCCAGATATGCAGCGCGTTGGGCTCCATGATGAAGCCGCCGTCGGGCGCTGGCGGGATTTCCAGTTCCTTGTAGGCGTGGTCGAGGAACTCGGTCCGTTCGCCCAGGTCCTCGCGTGCCTGCATCGCCGCGCGCAGCGACGAGCCGGCACCATCGGCGCCGACCAGCGCGGAGAAACCGGACTCGATGCGGCTGTCATCGCGATCATCGACGAACCGTGCGACGGAGGCATCGAAATCGACGCCTTCCAGCCGATGATGGAAGTGCAGGTGCGCGCCGGCCTGTTCCGCCAGGTCCAGCAAGGTGATGTTGAGGTCGCCGCGATGGATCGACCAGATCACTTCGGAATCGTCGCGGCCGTAGCGCTGCAGCTGCTGCCGTCCATCGACGGCATGCACCATGCGTCCCCGCATCATCACCGCCTGGCGCATCACCGCGGTGTCGGCATCGGCCATCCGCAGTGCGTGCCGACCGCGCTCGGCCAGCGCGAGGTTGATCGAGCGGCCGCCTTCGTAAC
>Ga0247823_10001050_pt1 | contig 23230 bp, 24 predicted proteins | sample 13C_PalmiticAcid_2_FD_192426 | JGI IMG/M metagenome (GOLD analysis project Ga0247823, IMG submission 192426) | Soil microbial communities from agricultural site in Penn Yan, New York, United States - 13C_PalmiticAcid_Day30 | ecosystem: Environmental > Terrestrial > Soil > Agricultural land... | reverse complement strand
GATCAATGCATAGCTCGCGGGCGTCAGCGCGATCCCGTAGAATTGCGCGACGAAGATCGCGGCGATGGCCGGATAGATCGCCGCGCAGCCGTCCATCTTGGTCGTCGCGCCCAGCGGCACCGCGAAGGCGGCATAAGCGCGGGGCACGCCCAGCCGCTCGGCCGCGGCCTCGGTTACCGGCAGCGTGCCGATCGACGATCGCGAGACGAAGCCGAGCTGGATCGCCGGCCATGCGCCCGCGAAGAAGCGCGCGGGACTGAGCCCGTTCGCCACCAGCAGCAGCGGATAGACCAGCATGATCACCAGCAGCAGGCCGAGATAGACCGCTCCCGCGAACGCGCCGAGCGCCGACAGCGCGTCCCAGCCATAGCGCGCGACCGCATCGCCGATCAGCGCTGCGCTGCCGATCGGAGTCAGCGCGATCACCCACAGCAACAGGCGCCGGAAAAGCGCGAGCGCCGAGGCGTTGAAGGCGAGGAAGGGTTCGCCCTTCTCGCCGATCCGCACCGCCGCCGCACCGACCGCGACTGCGGCGACGATGATCTGGAGGATGTTGAACGACAGCGCCGTGGTCGCGCGGCCATCGGTCAGCGCGGTCGAAGCGGTGATGCCTAGGAAATTGGCCGGCACCAGCCCCTTGAGGAAGTCGAGCCACGATCCGCTGATCACGGGTGCCTTGGCCGCAGCGGGATCGATTCCGGCATGCAGCCCCGGCTGGATGACGAGGCCGAGCAGTATCCCGATCGTGACCGCGATCAGCGCGGTGACCGCGAACCAGAACAGGGTTCGCCACGCCAGCCGCGCGGCATTGTCGAGATCGCGCAGCGCCGCGATCGAGGCGACGATCGCGGTGAAGACCAGGGGTGGCACCAGCGCCTTCAGCAGCTGGACGAAGATCTGCCCGATCGTGCGCAGCCCCTCCCCCAGCGCAGCGCCCGCAACCTGGTCGGGGCCAAGCGCCCGCGCGGCGAGCCCGAGCAGCAGCCCGAGCGCCATGCCTGCGAGCACCTGGACGCCGAACGACGGCAGCCGCCGCCGGGCACCGGCTGCCGTCACCTTGCTCACCAGCTCAGCCCGACGCGCGCATAGAGGTAGCGGCCGCCAAAGCCGAAGGGCGAGTAATAGGGGAAGGCGACCACGCCGGTGGTGTTCTGGCTCGCCAGCGCCGCGTCGGGATAGACATCGAACAGATTGTTGACGCCGATCGCGAACTGCCCGCCCTTGACCGGCTGGTAACGCAGCTCAAGGTCGGTGACGACGTGGCGGCCGGTGTTGATGTCGGCGGTGGGCGTCGTACCCGGCTGGTTGACGTTGCCATAATAGGTCGCGCGCGCGGTGACCCCGATTCCATCGAGCGACCAGTCGAGCGATCCGCTGACCTTCTCGCCCGGCGTGCCTTCCTCAAGCGTCAGGATGCGGCTGCGCGCGAACAGCACCGGCGCCGGGTTGATCGTTGCGGTCGAGGTCGGCACGCGCGTTACCTTGGTCTGGTTGACGTTGCCGGCCAAGGTCAGGTCGAACTTGCCCGCGCTCTCGGTCGGGATGCGGTAGTGCGCGACCACATCGACCCCGCGGACGCGCGAACGCAACCCGTTGATGAAGAAGCGCGCGGCCTGGACGTTGAACGGCGCCAGGATCGCCGCGACCTGCGGGCTGAAGCTCGCCTGGATATTCTCCGACAGGCCAAGCTGGTCGCGCAGCCGAATCTGATAGGCATCGATGGTCAGGTCGAACCCGCCGCTGCGGATCACCGTGCCGACCGAGAAGTTGGTCGACTTTTCCGGCTCAAGCGGCTTGCCGCCCAGCGCCGCCGCGACCGGGCTGACCGAGGGGAAGGTGCCGGTCAGGATCGGCGAGCCGTTCTGCACCACCGACGCGACCGAGGTGAAATATTGCTGCTGCAGGCTCGGCGCGCGGAAGCCGGTCGATGCGGTGCCGCGCAGCGCCAGCCACGGCGCGACGTCGTAGCGCAGCGAGACCTTGCCGTTCGCCGTCTCGCCAAAGTCCGAATAATGCTCGGCGCGTCCAGCCAGGCCGATCAGGAAAGCGTCGGTCAGCTGCGCTTCGAGGTCGAGATAGGCGCTTGCCGCGCGGCGGCTGCGCTGGATCTCATTGAGGGGCGAGAAGCCGCCAAAGCCCTGCGCGCCCGGCGCCTGACCCGGCACCGCGCCGCTGGTGGGGTAGCCGTAGGAAGCGAGTTCGCCGGCCTCGATCTTGTAGCCTTCGCGGCGCCCCTCGACGCCGAAGGCGACGTTGAGCGAGCCCAGCACGTCGAAGGTCTGTGCCACGTCGATACCCGCGACCCACTGGTCGTAGGTGATCGCGCCGTCATAGAAGTTCTTGGGCGACGCATTGCCATAGGCGTAGTTCGCCGAATCGCGCGTGTAGAAGTCGATGTCGTTGCGGCCGTAGCTGACGTTGAGATCGACATTCCACCCGGCCAGCTCGCCCTTGAGGCCGAGCGCGGTATTGAGGTTGCGCGACTTGGTGTTGATCACCGGCAGGAAGCCATCGGGCCAGATGCCCGACACCGCGCCCGCCGCGGCGGGGAGGCGCGGGAAGGCGGTGCTGCGGCTGTCGCGGTCCTGATACCCCGCCCAGCCATAGAGGCTCCAGTTATCGGAGATGCTCGTGCCCGCGTTGATGAAGCCGGTGAACTGCTCGACACGCGGGTCGCCGAAGCGGCCGGTGATGCGGGTCGGCGTCACGCGCGGATCGTAATCGGCGCGGTTGGTCGCCTCGCGCTTCAGATACTCGCCCGAAACGGTGACGAAGCCGTCCGCGCCGAAACCGAACCCCTGCCAGGCGCTGGCGGTGATCGACGGTTCGCCGGTGGTGCTGCGCGATCCGCGCGCGGTCTCGATATCGGTGTTGTAGAAACCATAGGTCAGTGTGGCGCCGCCGCCCGAGCGGGCTTCGCGCAGCCGCAGGTTGATGACGCCCGCGATCGCATCCGACCCGTACTGCGCCGATGCGCCATCGCGCAGCACCTCGATCCGGTCGAGCGCGGCCGTCGGAATCGTGTTGAGATCGACCGCCGAGGAACCGCGGCCGACCGATCCGTTGGTGTTGAGCAACGCCGAGCTGTTGGCGCGCACGCCGTTGACCAGCACCAGCGTCTGGTCGGGCTGCAGGCCGCGCAGCGTCGCCGGGCGGATCGCGTCGGTGCCGTCCACCGCTGACGGACGCGGGAAATCGATCGAGGGTGCGACGGCGGCGAGCGCGGCGCCCAGCTCGGTCGTTCCCTGGTTGCGCAGCGTATTGCCGCCCAGCACATCGACCGGCGAGGCGGTATCGAGCCGCGAGCGCCCGGCGGCGCGCGTGCCGGTCACGACGATTTCCTCGCCGGCGCTGGCCTGACCGGCCGCAGTCTCGCCTTCCACCTCCTGCGCAGCGGCATAGGCGGGCGCCCACGCCACCAGGGCGGCAGTCGCGGCGAGCTGGAACTTGAGTCTACGCATGGGAACCCCTTTTCGATGAGGGGTCCGAAATCATACTTCGGAAGTGGGATTTGAAGCCTAGAAAAGATGTGCCGCCGTCAATGCGAGCTTTGCCGGGCGGCGCCGGTCGGGTTCATTGCAGCGTGCGATCCGCCAGATTGTTGGCGTAACGACTGGAAACCGGCAGCCTGCGGCCGTTGAGCAGCGCGACCTCGACCACGCCCTTCCGGTCGCGCACCAGCAGGTCGATATTGCGCCAGGGCACCAGATAGGAACGATGGACCCGGACGAAACCCGCCTTGCGCAGCACGCGCTCGGCATTGCCCATGGTCTGCCGCCACACCACTGTGCGCTGTTCGGTGTAGAGCTCGACATAGTTTCCCGCCGCGCTTGCGAACAGGATGTCCGCGGGCGCGACCGGCGGATCGTCCGTAGCGGGAGTCAGGCCGCGCCCCGTCTGTTCCTGAAGCGGCAGCGGGTAGAGCAGCGCCCCGAGCAGCGCCACGCCGAGCAAGGGCAGCCGACTGAAAAAGGCCCCCTCCGCGTCCGACCCGAGCCACAGCGCCACGCTAGCGCTCGCCGCATAGGCGACGCAGCCAAGCCCCAGCCCCATGAGCAGCAGACGCGACCGCCTGCGCACCGTGCGCGCGCCGCGCTCGAAGAGCATCGCCCCCGCGACCCAGGGGCTGAGCGTCGCCAGCGCCCAGATCAGGCTCCCGGCCAGCCCCGACCGCTCGTCGGTGAAGGCGAGTTCGGAAAGCATGCAATAGGCCGCCCCGGCCGGGAACAGGGCCAGCGGCGCGAGCTGCCGGACCCATCCGGGCATCGCTCGGCCCCGAACCCCTGAGAAACGCGCAGCTCCGTCTGTCATCGTTCAGGCGCTCCTTCCCGTACCGGCAATGCGCGACCGCGCCGCGAGACCATTACCATTTCAGAACCGCTTGGTGACCAAAATACGCCAATGCTGTCCCGTTACCGGCACCAGCGGGCCGTAGGGCGTGGCATAATAGCCCTTGCGGTCGAACATGTTCACCAGCTGCGCCCGCAGCGACAGGCCGGTGCCGGTCCAGTCGTAACGCGCGCCGAGATAGCCGAACGGCACGCCCGCCGCCTCGATCGTGCTCACATTGTCGCGGCGGCGGCGCCCCTCGTAGAGCAGATAGGCGTCGAGGCTCCAGCGATCGGTCAGCCTGTGTTCGAACGCGACGGTCGCGTTGAAGCGCGACACGCCGGGCGCGACCGCGTTCACCGTCCCGGCATCGACCAACGCGCCGGAAACCCGCGCCTGAACCATATTGGCGCCCAGCACGATCGTGGTCGCCGGCGTCAGCTGTCCGGTGAGCGAAGCCTCAACGCCGCGATGGCGGACGGTGCCGACCGGCGCATAGACCGAGTCCGGGCGCAATCCGTAGATCGGCTTGCGGATGTCGAACCCGGCCAGGATGAAGCCGAGCCCCGGCATGATGTCGAACCGCGCGCCGATCTCGTACTGGCGCGCTTCGACCGGGGGAAGCACTGCGCCGCGATTGGCCGCGGCGTCGGGGGCGACCCCTGATTCCTCCAGCCCCGAGACATAGCTGGCGAAGACGCGCCATTTCGCCGCCGGACGCCACAGCGCCGACGCGCTGTAGAGCCAGGTCTCGTCGGTCTGCGCCGACCGCGCCCCGCGCGTATCGCGGAAGCTCTTCGCATAGCGGTTGCGGTGCGCGCCCAGGCGCAGTTCAAATGCCTCGCCCGCGGCAAGCTCATAGGTCGCGCTCAGGATGGTCTGGTCCACCTGGTCGCGGCTCAGGGCTGCATCCACCGGCAGAACCGGCCGCGCTACGGCGACCGGCCCGTCCGCGACCGTGAAGCGCCCCGCGGGAACGGCGATCGCATCGGCACGATGGCTGACCGAATTGCGGTGCCGCAGTGCCAGCCCGGCGCGATGCGCCGCGCCGGCCAGCGCAAAGGCCCGGAACGCCTTCACCTCGACCGAGTCCGAACGCGCGTCGGCGGTGGGCGTATGGTAGAGGGTGCTCGTGATATTGCCAGCGCCGTCGATGGCCAGAACGGTTGTATCGCTGCGGCCGGAATCGCGCATCGATCGCACTGCCGAAGCCCCCAGCGTCCAGCCGCCCGCCCGGTGCTCGAGCAGCGCGCCGAAATTGCGGCTCAGGACGCGTGCCCGCGCCCAGTCCGGGCTGTAATTGTGCCGGTCGCGGAGCGGCGGCGGCATTGCGCTGCCCTGCGCAAGGACCGCGAGATCTCCGTCATGCGACTGGCGGCTGATCCCGCCGAAGACGCGCAGGCGCGTTGCGGGCGCGGGCGCCCAGCGGAACACCGCACCAACATCGTATCGCGCGCCTTCCTGGCCGGCCGACCATTTCTCGTCCGGGCTGACGAAGCTGTGCGCGACCAGCCCCCATTCGCCGTCGCCGCTCACCAGGCTGCCCAGCGCCTCGACGCTCGGCGAGCCGAATCCGCGCGTTCCCGCGGTGACGGAAAGCGCGCTTTGCTCGCCCGGCTCGCGGAGCCGGTAGCCGACCACGCCGGTCGGGATGGGCAGGTCGAGCGCGGTCGCCGCGATGCCGACATTGATTGACGATCCCGAAACCAGCGACTCCGACGGGAGCGCTGCGGGGTGGAAGTAGAAGCCGTCGATCCGGAACGACCCGCCGGTCGAGATCAGGTCGAACCCGCGCGTCTGGTAGGCGCTGTACAGTCCCACCTGATTGATCCCGACGCTGGCGCCGAACGCATCCTCGGCGGAGCCCGCCGCGCTGTCCGGCGCGTCACGCCCTTCGTCATCGCTCTGCGCAAGCGCGGGGACGGCGAGCAGCAGGGCAGCAATCCCGCCGAAGCGGGCACAAACGGAAAATGACATGGCCGGAACATCCTTATGGATATGATCCGGGGCATCGCTTGCGCAGCGGCCAGAGCGCAGCAATCGCACAGGTGCAGCGGGACGGAATTTGTGACGAAGGGACGAATGCAAGGCCCCGGGCCGTGCGCAGTGCACCTCCGGCGCGGGGCGGCAATCCGTCGAATGTCCGGCCTATGGCAGGGAAGTTCGGAACGCTTGCACTTTCCACGTGAGCCGATTAAACACTGAACCATATGGTTCAGTATATAAACCCACCCCTCGACCTCTCGTTCGCGGCGCTGTCCGATGCGACCCGCCGCGGGATCATCGATCAGCTCGGGCGAGGGGACGCGTCGATCACCAGTCTCGCGGACAGGTTCCAGATGACGCTGACCGGCATGAAGAAGCACGTCCAGGTTCTCGAGCGGGCGGGGCTCGTCGTCACGCACAAGGTCGGACGGGTGAGACGCTGCACGCTCGGGAAACGCGGCCTCAAGGCAGAGGCGGCGTGGATCGAGGCGCACCGCAAGCTCTTCGAGGACCGCTTCGATGCATTGGACGAGATCATCAGCGAACTGAAACAGGAGGAAAGCGATGGATCAGCAAGCTAGCAGTGCAGGTGGTACGCAGAACCGTACGTCAGTCGAGCGCAGAGGAGATCGCGAACTGGTCGTGACCCGGACATTCGATGCGCCGCCGGGCATTGTTTACAGGGCGTGGAGCCAGCCCGAGCTGTTCCGGCGCTGGTGGATGCCAAAATCGGTAACCGGCGTTTCGCTCATATCGTGCGATATGGACGTCCGTACCGGCGGCAAATATCGGCTGGAATTCAGCGCCGGCGGCTCTGAGACCATGGCCTTCTACGGCAAGTATCTCGAGGTGGTGCCGAACGAGCGCATCGTCTGGACCAACGACGAGGGCGAAGAAGGCGCGATCACGACCGTGACCTTCGAAGGCCAGGACGGGAGGACGTTGCTGAATTTCCACGAAATCTATCCGTCCGCAGCGGCGCTTGAGGAAGCACTGCAAGGCTCGGCGGCCGGATTGCCGGAGCAGATGGAACAGCTCGACGAATTGCTTTCGAGCATAGGCGAATAGCGCGGGCCGGGAAGCGCGCCACGGGGGAAGGTCTGCGCCACTGCCGGCCTTCCGGCCGGGGGATCCCGCCCGCCTTACTGGCGCCGGCGCCCCGGCGTTTGGGCAGGAAACGGCGGCAAATGGCGGAGCGGGAGGGATTCGAACCCTCGATACGCTTTTGGCGTATACTCACTTTCCAGGCGAGCGCCTTCGACCACTCGGCCACCGCTCCGCATGCCAGGAAGGCGCTGCCCTAGTGATTTGCAGCGATCACCGCAAGCGTTGCGCGCTGCCCGCCGCCGTGCCAGCCTGCGCGCCATGCTGACCCTCGCCCTCGCGCTCGCATTTCAGGCCTCTCCGGCAGTGGCGCCCAAGCCGTCCGACCCGCTGCCCGCCGACTGGAAGCCGGTGCCTGACGACGAGCTGCTGGTGATGACGCTGGCGGGCGACCGGCGCGTCTATATTCGTCTCGCGCCGCGCTACACGCCGGTGCATGTCGCCAACATCCGCAAGCTCGCCGCGACGCGCTGGTGGGACGGCGAGAGCGTCTATCGCGTCCACGACAATTATGTCGTGCAATGGGGTGATTCGACCGAGAAGAAGCCCTTGCCGGCAGGCGTGATCGCCCAGCCGCCCGCCGAATATGACTGGCCCGGCTATGATGCGGTGACAAGGCTCACCCGGACCGACCCCTATTCGACCACCGCGGGGCACAGCGCCGATGGCTGGCCGCTCGCCACCAATGGCAAGGTCGCGTGGATCCCGCATTGCTACGGAATGGTCGGCGTCGCGCGAGATCTGGCACCGAGCACCGGGAGCGGCGGCGATCTCTACGCGGTGATCGGCCACGGCCCGCGGCATCTGGACCGCAACATCGCGATTATCGGCCGTGTGCTCGAGGGGATCGAGCATTTGTCGTCGCTGCCGCGCGGCACCGAAGGGGGGCTCGGCATCTACAAGGACAAGAGCCAGCACCTGCCGATCGTCAGCGTGCGCCTCGCCAGCGAGCTGCCCGTCGCCGAACGCCCGCATTTCCAGTATCGCGCCGCGGACAATGCGCGCTTCGCCGCCTGGGTGAAGACGCGCGAGAATCGCGAGCCGCCCTTCTTCAACCTGCCCTCGGGCGGGGCGGATATCTGCAACGTGATGCCGCCGGTGCGCCGCGCGCCCTGAGGGAGCTAGATCTTCGGGGCTCAGATCCTGCGGATCAGCGCGCGGGCTTCGGCGCCATAGCCCTTGGCCGGATCGAGCAAGCCGTCGCCGAGTAGGGTGAAGCCCTGATAGCTCCAGAAGGCGTGGGCATCGCCGACCGCGATCAGCGCGATCCTATCGATGCCGCCGCGCCGCGCCTCGGCGATCACGATCTCGATCGCCTTGCCCGCCAGGCCGTGGCCGCGCGTTTCCCGGAGCAGCGCGAGATCATGGAGAAAATAGCAGTCGAACGGCTCGGGCAGCGCGGTGAGCGGCACGTCGAGCACCGGCGGCGTGTCGAGCCGTCCGGGATGCGAGATCAGATAGCCGCCAAGCTGCCCCTGCCCCATGTCGACGACATGGCAACCCGCCGGATAGAGGCGGAAGGCGGCAGCGAACACCGCTTCATTCTCGGGATAGTCGAGATGGACCAGCTCGGCGAGCTCGGCGACCCGCGCCGCATCCTCCCCGGTCATCGCGCGCCAGTGCATGACCGCGCTAGCGTCCCACCCAGTCCGCGACCTGCCCCGCGACCTGATTGGCGGCGCGGTTGAGCGCAGTGCCCGCGGATGCCGCATCGATCGCAGCGACGGGCACGCGCGCTTCGAAGCGCCGCTTCTCGAAGGTCAGCGGCGCGCGCGCGCCACTGGCTTCCGCGGGGCGATCCCGCACCAGCGTCGCGTCATAGGTCACCACCGCCTCATTGGTCGTGGCGTCGATCCCGAACGTACGCAACTCGCCGCCGAGCCGTGCGCCCGGATCCGAAAGCGACTGGCGCAGGCTGAGCACGACGCGCCCGGTACGGACCGAAACCGTATCCGACAGCAGCCGCGCGAACAGCCGGCTGGGCGGTTCCACCCAGTGCGCGTCCTTGAGGTAAGCGATGCTGGTGGTGCTCGACTGCACCGGCACCCGCGCCACCACCAGCTCCTGCGGCACGTTGAGCGCGGCGACGCTGATCGATTTGGCCGTCGCCGAGCTGGCGGTCTCGCCCACGGCGATCGACGCGTCGGAGGTGAGGGTAAGCAGCGAGGGCGGCGCTTCGGCGCCGAAGCGGATGCAACCGCCAAGGAGCAGCACGAGCGCGAGGGGGGCGAGCTGTTTCATCATCTGGCTCACTTCTTCCGGGGTTCATATTCGGGCAGCTTGGGTCCGCCGATCAGCGATCCCGCGCCTCCGCGATCGACCTTTTCGGCGACCGACTGCAGCGCGATCGCCATTCCGCGCAGGTCCTGGATCAGCTGGTTCACCTCGGGGATCGTCTGCGCCGAGACCTGATCGAGCCCCGCATCGGCCTTGCCCAGCGTGCGTTCGAGCGCCTTCATGCTCCCGTCGGCCGACGCGATCGCCTTGCGCAGGTCCTTCATCGCCGGACCGACCTCGTTCGCCAGCACCTGATCGGTGGTGCCCGAAAGCTTGCCGATCTGCTCGGCGGCGAAGCCGGCCTGCTTCACCGTGTTGCGCAGCTCACCGATCGCGGCGCGCAAGTCGGGCGCGCCCTTGGCGAGCTCGGCGGTCATCTTGTCGGTATTTTCGAGGATACCCGCGATCGACGCCTGGTTGCGGTCGGACAGCAATTCGGTCAGCCGCTCGGTCAGCGTCGACAGCCGCTCAAGCAGCCGCGGCGCGGTGTTGAGCAGCGCACCGAGCCCGCCCTGCTTGGTCGGGATCACCGGTACGCCGAGCGGGCAGACGCTGCGCGGATTGACCTCGGGGCACTCGATCGACGGCGCGCCCTTGACCGCGCCGTCGAGCTGGATCTGGCTGACTCCGGTGAAGCCCACGCCCTGGATCGTCGCGGTGGTGCCCTGCAGGATCGGCACTTCCCTGTTCACGGCGATCCGCACGCGCACCAGGCTTGGGTCGGGCGGGAACAGCGCGATTTCCTTCACCTGTCCCGCAGGCACGCCCGAGAAGGCAACCGACGATCCCTTGGCGATGCCGTCGACCGCCTGCTTGAAGAAGATGTCATACTCCTTCTCCGCAGCGGTGTTGAGCCGCGCAAGCCACACGGTGAACAGCGCCAGCACGGCGAGCAGGATCAGCACGACCGCACCGACCAGCACATGATTTGACCGGGTTTCCATTAGCGCCTCATGCCCCCGTAGCCGCTGCTCGTTCAACGCTGCTCACAGCGGCGCGACCGCGCGGGCCGTTGAAATATTCCTGGATCCACGGGTGATCCAGCGCGAGAAGTTCGTCGATGGTGCCGACCGCGATCACGCGCTTGTCCGCCAGCACCGCCACCCGATCGCAGATCGCATAGAGCGTATCGAGATCGTGGGTGATCAGAAACACCGTCAGCCCCAGCGTCCGCTGGAGCGACAGGGTCAACTCGTCGAACGCCGCCGCACCGATCGGGTCGAGCCCCGCGGTCGGTTCGTCGAGAAACAGCAGCTCCGGATCGAGCGCGAGGCTGCGGGCAAGCCCGGCGCGCTTCTTCATGCCGCCCGACAGCTCGGCCGGATATTTGGGACCGGCGTCCGACGGCAGCCCGGTCATCACCACCTTGTACGCCGCGATCTCGTCGAGCAGCGCCTGGTCGAAGGACGGGTAGAATTCCTTGAGCGGTACCTGGACGTTCTCCGCCACGGTCAGGGTCGAGAACAGCGCGCCGCCCTGGAACAGCACGCCCCAGCGCTTGCGCAGCTCGATCGCTTCCCCGGAGTCGAGATGGCGCACATCCTCGCCGAACACCTCGATCGATCCCGCATCAGGCTCCTGCAGCCCGATGATCGACCGCATCAGCACCGATTTGCCGGTCCCCGATCCGCCGACCACGCCCAGGATCTCGCCCGGCCGCACGTCGAGATCGAGCCCCTCGTGCACCACCTGCTCGCCGAAGCTGTTCCTGAGGCCGCGCACGCGGATGACCGCATCGCCCGCAAAGGTCGGGGCCGTCATCAGTTCCACCCCACTTCGGTGAAGAACACGGCGAAGAAGGCGTCGAGCACGATGACGAGGAAGATCGCCTGGACCACCGCGGTGGTGGTGCGTTTGCCGACCTGCTCGGCGTCGCTCTCCACCTGCATCCCCTGATAGCAGCCGGCGATGGCGATGATCGCGGCGAACACCGGCGCCTTGACCATCCCGACATAGAGGTCGGTGATCGGCACTACCTCACGAAGGCGCTGGACGAAGGTGATCGGCGGGATATCGAGCGAGATCCAGCAGAGCAGCCCGCCGCCGATCATCGCGATCACCGAGGAATAGAAGCCGAGCAGCGGCAGCATCACCACCGCCGCGATCACGCGCGGCAGCACCAGCGCCTCCATCGGATTGACGCCGATGGTGCGCATCGCGTCGATCTCTTCGGTCAGCTTCATCGTGCCGAGCTGCGCCGCGAAGGCCGATCCCGATCGGCCGGCGACCATGATCGCGGTCATCAATATGCCCAGCTCGCGCAGGGTCAGCCGCCCGAGCAGGTTGATCGTGTACACTTCCGCACCGAACTGGCGCAGCTGCACCGCGCCCTGCTGCGCGATGACGATGCCGATCAGGAAGCTCATCAGCCCGATGATGCCGAGCGCAGTCACCCCCACCACCTCGAACCGGTGGACGGTGGCGTGGAAACGGAAACGGCGCGGGTTCAGGAGCACCGCGCCGAACGCCATCGCGGTCGCACCCATGAAGCCAAGCAGGCCGTACAAGGTCCGGAAGGCCTGGATCACCGCCTCGCCGATCTCGGCGAGCAGGCGCTGGAAGGTGCCGAGCTGGCCCGGCCGTATCTCGACGGGCCGGTCGGCGCCCGCGACCTGGTCGAACAGATGCTGCGAATCCGTGCCCAGCCCCGATACCGCCGCGTCATGATCGCGTGCAAAGCGGTGAACCAGCCAGGCGCCGACCGTGTCGATCCGGTCGATCCCGCTCAGGTCGAGCTGCGCGACAGGCCCCTCGACCGCGGCGAGCCGCTCGGGCAGATCCCCGATCGAGCGCAGCGACAGATTGCCATTGAAGCGGAGCGTGCCGCCGTCGGCCGCGTCGTGCTGGAAGTCGGCTGGCGCGCTCATTCCTCTTCCATGATTGATTGGCACTGGAACGGCAAGCGCTTGCCTTTACAGATGTTTCGTCCCCGACCCAATCCCGGAAGCGCCGCGAAGGTTCCGATGCGAAGTGTTGCAATTTATGACATGGACAAGACGATCACGCGAAGGGCGACCTGGACGCCGTTCCTGATCCACGCTGCGATGGCGCGCGCGCCCTGGCGGCTGGCGCTGTTGCCGGCGGCGGGAATCGTGTCGCTCCTGTACCTCGCAAAGGCGATCGACCGCGCCAAGCTCAAGGAGGTCACCCACCGGCTGATGCTCGGCTACGCCATCCCTCCCGCCGATCTTGAAGCGGTGGCCCAGGCCTTCGCCGACAGCGTCGCGGCAAGCAACATGTTCGCCGACGCCCGCGCGCGGGTGGAAGCCGACCGCACCGCCGGCTGGGAACCTGTCCTCGCGACCGCCAGCCACGGCTATTACGCCCGCGCCATTGCCGCGCGGCTCGGCATCACGCAGGTGATCGCGACGGAGGCGCGACGCGATGCCGACGGCAATGTGTTGGCGGGAATTGAGGGCGAGAATTGCTATGGCCCCGCCAAACTGCGGCTGATCGAAGCCTGGTTGGCACGCGAGGGCATCGGGCGAAGCGACATCCGCGTGCGCTTCTACAGCGACCATGTCTCCGACGCGCCGGTCCTCGAATGGGCGGACGAGCCCTTCGCGGTCAACGCCCACGGGCCGTTGCGCAAGCTGGCGGCGGCGAAGGGTTGGACGGTGCTGGACTGGGAGGGGTAGGACGGCAGCTCAGGTAGCCGGTGCTGGGCTGGCAAGAGCAGGCCGCCACGGTCTAAGCACCCGGCAATGGTTGAGTGGCGTCGATCACGCTGGTAGCGGACGTGGATGAACCCGTCCGTATCCGCGCTCTGGCAGCGCTATCGCGAGATCGATCCGACCGCTCCGGCGGAAGCATCGGCCGTCTTCCACTTCTGCGACAATCAGAAGGACGCGGACATCTGCGCGAACCTCGTCGTCGCGGGAGGCAAGCGCGCGACCGCGTCTTCGCTGGCCGAGCTTGAGCAAGCGGGGCTGCCGGTACCGAAAGCCGGCGACCATTCAATCATCACCGACTGGAGCGGTGAAGCACGCGCGGTGATCCGGACGACATCGGTCGACATCCGGAAATTCGGCGAGGTCGATGCGGACTTCGCGCGGGATGAGGGCGAAGGCGATCTGACGCTCGAATGGTGGCGCGCCGCCCATCGCGCCTATTACGAACGCGTGCTGGCAGGCAGCGGCCATGCCATCGACGACGATCTGCTGATCGCGTGCGAACGCTTTGAGGTCGTGCTGCGGGCCTAGACCCTACCCGGCAGCCGCCGTCAGTCGTCGCGCTCGGTCTGGAGAAGCTTGAGCGTCCGGGGTTCCAGCTCGATATCGAAGCGCGCGCCATTCCCCTTGCGCGCGTCGTCGATTTCCCATTTCGGCTGGTGATAGGGCCGGTCGTCGTCGAGCTTGATGTCGTCCCAGCTGGTATAGCCGAGGCTGCGCAGCTTCTTCTCGATCGCCGATCGCTCGGCCCCGGTGGGCGCGCGATCCTTGGCGGCTGCGGGGAGGGAAACCGCCATCGCGATCAGCATTGCCGCAGTGAAAACCTTCATGTCGTTCTCCGATCCTGTCGAGGGATATGGATGCCGTTCCTACAGCACCGTGTGCAGCGTATGGATCAGCAGCCCCACCAGGCCGCCGACCAGCGTCCCGTTGATGCGGATATATTGGAGATCCTGCCCCACCGCATTCTCGAGCCGCCCGGTGATCGTCTGCGCGTCCCAGCCGCGCACCGTGTCGGACACCAGCCGGACGATGCCATCGCCATAGTCGGCGGCGGTGCCGACCGCGGCGCGGCGGACGAAGCGGTTGATCATGTGGCTGAGCCGCGGGTCGTTCTGGAGGGTCTCCCCCAGCTGGCGCAGCGCATCGCCCAGCTTGCCCGCGAGCGCCGCATCGGGATCGCGCGCAACGCGGAGCAGGGCCGCACGTCCCTGTTCCCACATCCCCTCGATCCAGCGGGCGAGCGCGGGATTGTCGAGCAGGTCGGACTTGAACTCCTCGACCTTCATCCGCGTCGGAATGTCGAACTGAAGGTCGAAGGCGAGCTTTTCCAACCCCTCCTCGACCTTCGCACGCAGCGGGTGACCGGGATCTTCGGCGACGTCGGCGACCAGCTTGTAGAGGCCGTCGATGATCGCATTGGCCAGCGTCTCGTCGAGCCCGGTCCAGCGCATGATCGATCCGGCGCGCTCGTGCACCATCTTGCGGATCAGCGCTTCATTCTGGTCGATGATCTTGGCGAGCCAGCGCAGCATCCCGTCCATCAGCGGGGTGTGGCGTCCCTCGGCCATCGCCGCGCCCAGCGCCTGGCCGATCAGCGGGGCCACATCGGTCTGGCGCAGGCGGCTGGCGACCGCGCTCTTGATCATGCCGCCAAGCTGCTCCTGGTCGAGCGATTCGAGCAGGCTGGCGGCCATGCGTGAGGCGCCGCGGCGCAGCCGGCCCGAGCTTTCGGGGGGCTGGGCCAGCCATTTGCCCGCCGCACCCGCGACATCGACGCGGTGCATCCGCCGCGCGACGACCGAGGGAACCAGGAAATTGTCGCGCAGGAAATTGGCGAGCGCCGTGGCGATCCGGTCCTTGTTGCGTGGAATGATCGCGGTGTGCGGGATCGGCAGCCCGAGCGGGTGGCGAAACAGCGCCGTCACCGCGAACCAGTCGGCAAGGCCACCGACCATCGCGGCTTCGGCAAAGGCGCGGACGAAGCCTGCGGCGGGATAGACCGGCTCGTAATGCCGCGCCGCGAGATAGACCGCGGCCATCGCCACCAGCAGGCCGGTCGCGATGAACCGCATGCGCCGCAGACCCGGCGGAGCGGGCTCGCGGCGCAGGCGGCCATTGAACGCTGGGCCAGCACGCGCACGGCCCGAAAACGTACGGGGAGACGGGTTCATACCCGTAACAATCCCCCCGCGCGCAATTGGTTCACTCGGCAGGCTGGGGTCCCTCCCCGCCCTGATGGCCGAGACGACCCTGCTGCTCGATCACCGCGCCGCCCTGCGGGCCATGCTCGTCGCCGGGCGTATAGGTCAGCAGACGGCGGCGCAGGCGCGGCCCCATCCACTTCTCGACGCCGATCGCCAGGCTGAAACTTGCCGGAACGATCAGCAGCGTCAGGATGGTCGAAAGGATCAGGCCGCCGATCACCGTGACGCCCATCGGCGCGCGCCAGGCGGCGTCGCCCGACAGCGCGACGGCGGTGGGCACCATGCCCGCGACCATCGCCACCGTGGTCATCACGATCGGCTGGGCGCGCTTGTGCCCAGCGTCGGCGATGGCGGTCATCTTGTCGACACCCTTCTCCATCTCCTCGATCGCGAAGTCGATCAGCAGGATCGAGTTCTTGGCGACGATGCCGAGCAGCATCAGGATGCCGATATAGACCGGCATCGAGATCGGCTGACCCGCGACCCACAGGGCGAACAACCCGCCCAGCGGCGCAAGCAGCAGCGATCCCATGTTGACCAGCGGCGACACGAAGCGACGATAGAGCAGCACCAGCACCGCGAAGACGAGGAAGATGCCCGCGACCACGGCGATGATGAAGTTCTGGATCATCTCCGCCTGCCATTTGGCCGAGCCGACTTCGAGCTTGCCGACGCCCATCGGCAGGTTCTTCATCGAAGGCAGCGCATCGATCTGCTTGAGCGCGTCACCACTGACTACATTGGGAGCCAGATCGGCACCGATCATGATGCGGCGCTGCTTGTTGATCCGGTCGATGCGGGTCGGGCCCGCGCCGAAACCGATATCGGCGACGAGGCTCAACGGCACCGATCCGCCGGACTGGGTCTGAACCGGCAGGTTCTGGATCGTCGACAGCTTGGCACGCGCGTCCTCGTCGAGCGCGACGCGGATCGGGATCTGGCGGTCCGAAAGCGAGAAGCGCGCGCTGTTCTGATCGATGTCGCCGAGCGTCGCAATGCGGATCGCGGTGGACAGTGCCGCGGTCGTGACGCCGAGGTTGGCGGCGAGATCCATGCGCGGACGGATCACGATTTCGGGCCGCTGGAGATCGCCGGACACGCGCGGTGCGACGATGATCTTGAGGCCTTCCATCTCCTCGACGATCTTCTGCGCGGTGCGGGTCAGCAGCGCCGGATCCTCGCCGCCCAGCGTGATCGTAAGGGCGCGGCCCGATCCACCCCAGCCCTGCTGGTTGCGGAACGACACGCGCGCGTCGGGAATCGCGGCGAGCGCAGGCGTCATCCGCCGTTCGAACTCGTCGCTCTTGAAGTCACGCTTGTCGGCGAGCATCGCGGTGACGCGACCGTTGCCGACGAACGCGCGCGAATAGGTGTTCTCGACCCCCTCCTGCTTGGCAAGCAGGTCGCGGACGCGATCGACCACCACCTTGGTCTGCTGGAGCGTGGTACCCGGCACCATCTCGATGCTTGCGGTCACCGCGTCCTGATCGAGGTTGGGCTGGAAGGTCTTGGGGATGATGACGAAGAACATCACCGTGAGCGCGAGGCTGACGATGCCGCCGACGATCGCCGACCATCGGTGGCGAAGCGTCCAGTGCAGAATCTTCATATACTGGTCCATCATCCACCCTTCACCATGGGTGGCGTGGCCCTTCGCCTTGAGGAAATAGGCGGCGATCATCGGCGAGATGAGGCGCGCGACGGCAAGGCTCATCAGCACCGCCGCGACGACGGTGAGGCCGAAATTCTTGAAGAACTGGCCCGAGATACCCGGCATCATGCCGACGGGCAGGAACACCGCGACGATCGACATGGTGGTCGCGACCACCGCGACGCCGATCTCGTCCGCAGCGTCGATCGACGCCTGATACGCCGTCTTGCCCATGCGCATGTGGCGGACGATGTTCTCGATCTCCACGATCGCGTCGTCGACCAGCACGCCCGCCACCAGGCTGAGCGCGAGCAGCGTCATCTGGTTCAGGTTGAACCCGAGCAACTCCATGAAAAAGAAGGTCGGGATCGCCGACAGCGGAATCGCGAGGCCGGAGATCAGCGTGGCGCGCCAGTCGCGCAGGAACAGGAACACCACGATCAGTGCGAGGACCGAACCTTCGATCAGTGCCCACAGCGCCGATTCATACTGCGATTCGGCATATTCGGTGTTGTTGAACAGCACTTCGAAGCGAACCTTGGGGTTGCGCTCCTGCAGTTCCTTGAGCTTCTTTTCCGCTTCGTGGAACACCGTGACGTCCGACGCGCCCTTGCCGCGCTTGATGTCGAAGGCCAGCACCTGCTGCCCGTTCCATTCGGCCGAGCTGCGCAGTTCGGCATAGAGGTCCTTGACCTCCGCGATATCCGACAGGCGTACCGTACGCCCGCCACCGATCGCGATCTGGGTCTGGCCGAGCGCATGGGCATTGGCTGCGTTGCCGAGCACGCGCACCGATTGTTCGGTACCCGAAATTTCCGCGCGGCCGCCGGCAGCATTGAGGTTCACCTGGCGGAGCTGCTGGTTCACCTGGCTCGCGGTAAGGCCGTAGGACTGAACCTTGGCGGGGTCGAGGATGATCCGGATCTCGCGGCTGACGCCGCCGACGCGATCGACCGCGGTCAGGCCTGAAACCGAGAGCAGCTCCTTCGACACCGAATTGTCGACGTACCAGCTGAGCTCTTCCATCGTCATGTCGGTGGCGATGGCGGTGAAGCTGGCAATGTCGTTGTCGGTGGTGTTGGCGCGGAACACCTGCGGCTCGAGAATGCCGTCGGGCAACTGGCCACGGATCTGGTTGATCGCCTCGCGCACGTCGTTGACCGCACGGTCGATCGGCGTGCCGATATCGAGCTGGATGACCGTGGTCGAGTTGCCCTCGGTGACGTTCGATTCGATCTGGTCGATGCCCTGCAGCGCACGCACCGCGGACTCGACGCGCTGGGTGATCTGGGTCTCGAGCTCGGTCGGCGCAGCGCCCGGCTGGCTGATCGTGACGATCGCGATCGGGAAATCGATATCCGGATCGTTGTTGACGTCCATCCGCGCGAAACTGACGAACCCTGCGATCGTCAGTGCGATGAACAGCACGATCGGCGGAACCGGGTTCCGGATCGACCAGGCCGAGATGTTGCGAAAGCCCATGACTCTAGTCCTTAAGTCCGCGTCAGCGCTGCAGCTTCGTGAGGTTCGGCTTCACCTTCTGTCCCGGATTGAGGAAGGCGCCCGCGGTCACCACGACACGCTCGGTGCCCTGCAGACCGCTGGTGATCGCCACACCGGTATCGGAAACGTCCCCGGTGGTGATCGCACGACGCTCGGCCTCGTCCTTCGCATTCAGGATATAGACGAAATTGCCCTTGGAATCGCTCTGGATCGCCGATTGCGGCAGCATCGGCGCGACATCGCCGCCCGAATGAATGATCGCGCTGGCAAAACCGCCGGGACGCAATGCCTTGTTATAGGACAGCGCGACCCGCGCGATGCCCTGACGCGTCTGCGGATCGATCACCGGCGACACCTGCCACACCTGGCCAGCGAACTTCTCGGCCGTGCCGACCGGCGTCACATCGACGCGCGCGCCGACGGGGACGCGCTGCAGATCGGCTTCGCTCAGCTGCACGCGCATCTCGAACTGCCCGCCCTGCGCGACCCGGAACAGCGTGCCCGAACCCGCGCTGACGATCTGCCCCGGCTCGACCGTGCGCGTCAGGACCAGGCCGGCCGCGGGCGAACGGATATCGAGCCGGCGGTTACGCGCGGCGGTTTCCGAATGCTGCGCCTGCGCGACGCGGACGCGCGCCGCCGCGGCATCGCGGGTCGCGGTCTTGCGGTCGATATCGGCCTTCGAGACGAACCCGCGCGCGACAAGTTGCTTGGCGCGGTCGAGTTCGGCCTGGGCGATGCCCAGATCGGCCTGCGCAACGCGGATGCCGGCGGCCTGCGACTGCGCGGTCTGCGACTGGACCGAGCGGTCGACGGTCGCGAGCACCTGTCCGGCGGCGACCCAAGTACCCGGCTCGACCAGCACGCGCGTCACCTCACCGCCTTCACCCGCGACGCCGACCGGCATCTCGCGGCGCGCGGCGAGCGAGCCGGTGCCGCTGATGACGCGGTCAATTTCCTGACGGCCGGGCACGGCGACGCTCACCACCGGAAGCTGGCGTCCACCGCCTTCGCCCCCGGCGCTCTTGGCGGCTGCGCCGGCCTTCTCACCATCAGCCTTGCCCGAAGCGAAGGCAAACCAGGCGGCGGCCAACACCGCGAGCGCGATCAGCCCGCCAATGATCCACCAGCGCCGACGCGACCGCACTTCCCCTTCACCGGCAATCGCCAGCTGCTCGTCCCTGCCAAACATCCGTGCCTCATAGTTCATGCGCGACCCCTTCACCGGCCATAGACGGCCTGCGCGGGGCATTTCCGTCGCGCTGTATTATCTGAATAAATCACCGGCCTCAAGAGCCGTCGTCACCCCACCCGGATCCGTGCTCGACTAACTGCCCGTTTTCGTCTTGTTCCGCAAGGGGACAGGCCTTGAAACCATGCTGCGGCGCATGGTCGAATCGGGGTTTGCAGCGCCGTCATCCTCAGGCAAGTTCCCGGCGGTTTCCCTTGGCGGAAACCGCAGAACAGGAGGAAGGCATGCCCGAAGGTATTATCGGTTGGATCCTCATCGGCCTCGTCGCAGGCGCTCTTGGCAAGCTGATCATGCCCGGCAAGGATCCGGGCGGCATCATCGTGACCATCCTGATCGGTATCGCGGGCGCGTTGCTCGCCGCTTTCATCGCCCCGGCCATCGGCATCACCCTGACCGGCAAGTTCGCCAGCTATATCGCCGCCACGATCGGCGCGGTCGTGCTGCTGGCGCTGTACCGTGTCGTCATTGCTCGCCGGGCGGCCTGATTACGGGTTCGCCTCTTTGGGTCCGTTCAGCTTTCGTTGTTCCGCCGACCGTTAACGCGGCGGAACAACAAGCTGGAAAGGCCCCAATGAATGGTTCGATTGCTCACTCTCGCGGCCGTTGCTGCCGCGCTTCCCCTGACCGCAGCCGCGCAGGTGGCGGCGCCGGGTGTGTCCATGTCTGAAGGCACGCTGCTCGATGTGGTCGCCGAGGGTGAGGCGACTCGCGTTCCCGACATCGCGACGATCCGCGCGGGCGTGGTGACGCAGGCGCCGACCGCGGCCGCAGCGCTCGCCGCCAATGCGACGCAGATGAAGAGCGTGATCGCCGCACTCAAAGCGGCCGGCGTCGCCGACCGCGACGTGCAGACGGCCAACATCTCGCTCAATCCGCAATATCGCTATGCCGAGAACCAGCCGCCGGTGATCACCGGCTATCAGGCGTCGAACACCGTCTCGGTCAAGTTCCGCGACATCGCCAAGAGCGGCAACATCCTCGACGCGCTGGTCAAGCAGGGCGCGAATCAGATCGACGGGCCGAACCTGTCGATCGACCAGATCGAGGCTGCGCAGGATGAGGCGCGTGTCGATGCCGTCAAGCGCGCTCGCGCCCGCGCCGATCTCTATGCGAAAGCGCTGGGGATGCGGGTCGAGCGGCTGGTGTCGCTGAGCGAGGGGAATGACGGCGGCATGCCCGGCCCGATGCCGATGATGATGGTCCACGCCGAAGCCAAGGATTCCACTCAGGTCGTACCGGGCGAACAGCGCGTCGGCGTCACCGTCCGCGTCCGTTTCCTGCTCAAGTAAACTAGGAAGGGCCGCTCCGGATGGAGCGGCCCTTTCTTGTTCGCGGCGCCGGCCCACTCCCCCACCCTGCCACCCAATCAGGATACGCTGTGGGTGGCCGGGTGGGGGAGCGGGCCGATACCGCCCTACAACAAGATACTCAGCGCACCGATCCGCGGCGCACCAGATTGACGACCGCCAGCAGGATGATTGCGCCGACCAGCGACACGATGAAGCTGTATACGGTCAGCCCCTGATTGATCGATCCGCCGCTGAAGATCAGCCCGCCGATAAAGGCGCCGACGATGCCGACGACGATGTTGAGCAGGATGCCCTGCTGCGCATCGGTCCGCATCACCAGACTGGCGAGCCAGCCGACGACGCCGCCGATCACCAGCCATACGATGATTCCGACGAGGTCCATGATTTTCCTCCATCTTTGCGCCCGCATCGCTGCGGGGGCTTGTGGAGAAAAGACTCGTCAGCGCTCAAAATGGTTCCGCCCGCGTTTTGAGGCGCGGGCGGATGGGAGAACTCGAATGGCCGCTAGGCGGTCAGTATTTCTGCTGCCGTTCGTAGAGCGAACGATAATGCTGGATGCGCGTCACGCGCAGCCCCGGCATGCCCGACCGGTCGATCGCGCGCTGCCAGCCGGCAAATTCCTCGACAGTGAGACCATAGCGGTCGCACACTTCATCGACAGTGAGCAGCCCGCCATTGACGGCTGCAACCACCTCCGCCTTACGGCGGACCACCCAACGGGTCGTTTCGGGGGGCGGCAGCGTGTCGAGCGTCAGCGGCTCTCCGAGCGGTCCGATCACCTTTGCCGGGCGGATCTTTTGGTTTTCAATCATTACCTACCTCGATCAGGGCGGGGGGTCCCCGTCTTTGTTCTGTAACGACCATAGTCGTCCCGGCTTGAGCATCGGCTAAGCGGCACGGTAAACGCCGCCTTCATTGCTCTTGCCAGCCGGTTAGCGCGGCTTCCACGGCACGATTGAACGCACCGTGCACCGGGGCGAGCAGCGCGCCGGCCGGCAAGGGCCGGTCGAGCGCCGCCTGAAGCTGCGCGGTAGGACTCGCCGCCTGACGAGCGGCGATGCCAACCATCAGCACCGCGAGTTCGGTGGGGATGGCGGTCATCACCGCGACGTCCCGGTCGAATCGGAAGCTCAGGTCCACGTACGCTACTCACCTTGAGGTCGAATCCACCCATTTTGGATAAGCCCGAAGGTTGAAGGGGGAGTAAACGCGCGCGATTTTTGCATCTGCGCCTCCAAATCCCTATGTGGCGGCGCGATGACCGGACCCGATTTTCAGTTGAACGGCCCGCTAGAGAAGCGCCGTATCGTTGTCGCCATGTCGGGCGGCGTCGATTCGTCGGTCGTGGCCGCGCTCGCTGCGCGCACCGGCGCGGAGACGATCGGCGTGACGCTCCAGCTCTACGATCACGGCGAAGCGACCGGACGCTCGGGCAGCTGCTGCGCCGGCCGCGACATCCGCGACGCGCGCGCCGTGTGCGATCGCCTCGGCATCGCGCACTATGTCTTCGACCATGAAAGCAGCTTCCGCGAGCAGGTGATCGACGATTTTGCCGACGAGTATCTCGCCGGGCGTACGCCGATCCCGTGCGTGAAGTGCAATATGGGGCCGAAGTTCACCGACCTGTTCGCGCTCGCCCGCGATCTTGGCGCCGATTGCCTCGCCACCGGCCATTATGTGCAGCGCGTGGTCGGGCCGGAGGGGCCGGAACTGCACAAGGGCGCCGATCCTGCGCGCGACCAGAGCTATTTCCTGTTCGCGACCACGCGCGACCAGCTCGACTTCCTGCGCTTCCCGCTCGGCGCCATGCCCAAGTCGCGCGTGCGCGAAATCGCGGCGGAGATCGGGCTGGGTGTCGCGGCCAAGCCTGACAGCCAGGACATCTGTTTCGTGCCCGACCGCAACTATGCCGGGCTGGTGAGGAAACTGCGGCCCGAAGC
>Ga0247823_10001049_pt1 | contig 23236 bp, 30 predicted proteins | sample 13C_PalmiticAcid_2_FD_192426 | JGI IMG/M metagenome (GOLD analysis project Ga0247823, IMG submission 192426) | Soil microbial communities from agricultural site in Penn Yan, New York, United States - 13C_PalmiticAcid_Day30 | ecosystem: Environmental > Terrestrial > Soil > Agricultural land... | reverse complement strand
ACATCCTTGCTAGCAAAGTTCGTTGCCGGGTACTGCTCGACCTTCCCATTGAAAGCAGATTTGCCCACAGTACGGTTCTTGGCGAGGTCCTGGCGGAAGAGGTCGCCTGCGAGCTTCACGTCTCCGTTTGCACGCGCATAGGCGTCTTCCCATTGCGCGTGGAACCGTTCACGCATTGCTAGGCTCATGTTCTTTGGCTCCCACTGCTGGTCCTTCAGAACTGCGTCTGCAGTGGCGATGGACTCTTTCTTGCCGGCCTCTGTTTTGAGCTTCTTTTCAACATCCGGGGTAGGGCGTTGACGTGTTAGGAAACCAAGAGCCTCCTGTGGCGTCCACCCCGATTCAAGGCGGTTGATCACGCCCGAGTACTCATCGGGCAGATCGCGGAGCAACGCGTTTTGTGTCTTGGACGAGAAGCCTTTGATGGCGCGCAAGTTGTTCACGCCACGCTGCTGATTTGCGGGATTCGACGAGCGCAAGTCAGTCTGTATGGATGCCATAACGGTTGTCGGGACTGCACCAGCCTTGTCGATCTCTTGCACAAATGACTGAGTGACCACTTGTCCACCGTCGATGAAGGACTTGAGAACGCCTGACTTCTTAAAGACCTGCTCAGCCGATGCAGCAGAAACAGTGATCCCGCTGTCCATGCGCATCTCAGCAAGGGTCTCGCGCGTCTTGCGCTCTGAGGCGAGACGGCGCTGTTCGCGTTCGTGGCTAGCTCGCTCAGAGTCAACACGGTCCATGGCTATGTACGCTTGCTTAAGCGCGGTCGGGTTGTCTTTGAAATCCGGTGATTCAATGAGCTTCGAGAACGCAGAATGAAGCTGCTTGCTGTTGAGCGCTCCGTTGCGAGCCTGCATTGAGAGCGACACTTGCCAGGTGTTGAGCGTGTCTTGACGACGCTCCTTCTCTGCAAGTTCAGCCTCTTTGACAATCTTGTTGTGATCAACGACAGAGGCTTTGGCGAACTGGTCGATGTATTTTTCAACCTTGTTCTTCAGCACCAGACGCTCGTTCTCAGTAACTGGAAGTTGGCCGATCATTGCGGCGGCACGTAGCTTCTGATCCGCCACTAGCAAGGAGACGGGGCCAGCTGTGAGGTTTTCAGTGTCGATGGCACTCCCGGACAGCTTTGCAAGCGGTGACGTGTCGAGCGTTTCCTGGAATCCGTTTAGGGTGGCGTTCTGAAGCTTGGCAATCGCTTGCAGCTTGAGCGCGTGCGCAGCCGTTGCACCGTAGAGGGCGGATGCAGTTGGAGCGTCGTAGCGCTCCGTGATGTTTCGTGCTGCGCTGGCTACGTTCTCAGCGGTGGGCTCCACTATGACTTTGTCAATGACAAGTCCATCAGATGCGGCGTCGTCAAGCTTGCTTTGAGCAATGACACGCGGTTTCACGACCTGATCGCGGTAGTGTTCGCTGGAGCGCGCTTTGAAGACAGCCAGGTTGTCATCGACGTTGCGGACTACCTTCGCTTGTGTGAAGCCGTATCCCTGGTGAATCTTGTCAATTTCAAGGTCGCGCTCTGTTTCGTAGATGGACTGTTGCTCGGTCGTGGTGCGCTTGACGTACTCGGGGTCTGCTTCTAGCCTTGAGCGCACTTCGGCGTCCTTCCTGTCGATTTCTAGGAACATGCGCTTCGATCGGCTGTCCTCTTCTGCTGTGCGTAGGTTGTCCATGTACTGCACGGTGTCCTGCACGCTCGCTGAAATCGCTTGGAATGCTTGGGCAGTTGCTCTGTCTTCCGCGCCTGCGTAGCGGTTCGCTTGACCACCCCAGCCGTCAGGCGCACCGGGTAGCTTGGAATACTGTTCTGTCTGATTGCCAAACTGGCGTGTGACTCCTTCGGTACCGTCGCCTTGTCCGCCCGGGTACAAAGGCTTGCTCAGTAAGTTGTCGGTTATCTTGATTGCCATGTTGGCTCCTTCTTATTTCTTGCTCTTGGCATAGCCGCCGGCAACTTGAGCGCCAGCTGTAAGGAGTCCACCGACAAGCGCACGCTGGCCAGCGGCTTCCTGAGACGCCGCTTCCATACCGAATGCTGTTGCTTTCTCGCTCCCTGCTTGTAGGCCTAGGCGTCCTTGGTGGCGTCTTGATGCTGCTGCGTTTACGCCGCTGTAGAGCGCCACGAGTGCGTCTGCGCTAGAGAGCGTTTCCAGTTGGTCCATAGCTGCTTGTGCAGAACCCTCTCCAATGACCGTACCGGAGGCAGACTGAGCCACGAGAATTTGGCCGCGTCGCTGCATGGCGGAGCGTTTGATCTGGTCTGCTTGATCGCGCGCGGCTTGCTTTATGTCTAGCGCTTCCTGCTGCGCTGTGGCGTCGTTTAAGGCGGATTCTTTTTGCGCTGCAAAGCCAGAGACACGTGACTGCGCAGCGCCTGCCTTAGCAGAAGAATTTGCCGAAGCTGCTCCATACAACGTGCCGGCGACTGTTATTCCTGTTCCGATCCATGTCATCCCTTACTCCACAATTTGTTTTTTGTATTTATGTGGAAACAGGGATTGCTCCTTCAATATCAAATCGTTCTCGACTGCAGCGAGGTCTGTCGCGTCAGTTCTGTGCGTCGTGATCCATGTTGTCTCTTCGTGGATGAAGAGAACGCGCTTCTCGCCGGCAGGAGAGTGGAAGGAGTTGAAGCCATAGAGATCTTCTTGGCCGCGTTCCGTGTAGCAGGTGCAAAAACCCTTGATCATGGTCACAAGGTGCTCTTGCGCGTGCCTCTTCCCTACGATGATTGTTCCTGTTGGCATCGTCAGCTCGCGCGTGTAGACGCCATTGGAAAACCTGTGCACTGGGGTTAAGGTGTTCTCGTCGATTCGGCCCGCGTCAATCGTGCTGTTGATGAAGGCTTCAAGCCCGTAGATCAATGACCGCGCGCGTGACACTTCATATGGAACTGGAAGGGCATGGAACTGCTCAAGCGTCAGCCTGCTTGGTCCCGTGAGTGCTAAGTTGCTTGTGGGTTGGAAGATGGTGAGGTCAAACACCATTCGCAAGCTCGAAGACGTAGCCCCTCTTCACGAATCCAACCGACTCAAAGAGTGCGGCAACACGCTCAAAATCGACGCCAGTGCTGTTGCCGAGCATGATCTGTTTAGCGCCTCTCCGCTTTGCTTCTTCGATGTATGCCTTGATCAGGCGTACTGCTGCAGTTCCATTCCGCTGTTCGGGGGCGATGAACAGCGCGAGGTCAGACGCTTGAAGGTCAAAGCCAAAGTAGTGCTCAGTGACGGTGCCGATGAAGCCTCCCGCAATGGCTCCTTCAGTTTCGTACACGAGTGCAATGCCGACGTTTGGGCAACCGATGAGAGTCTCAAACAGCTTGCTCATCTTCTCGACGTTGTAGTCATAGCGCGCGTAGATGCTTTCTCCATGCATCCTTGCCCCCAGCGCGGTCAAGGCCGGTACATCGTCTAAAACAGCATTGCGCACCATCAGTTCACTAGCGCCTTGATGACGACGCCGAGGACGGTGAACGGCGTCGGCGTCGTGGAAGTGATCAGGATGTTGTTTGGCGACCTCCACCCGAGCCCCTTGATGCTCTTCTTACCGGAGTAGGGCGCGATGTTGGTGTCAAGAGGATCGCCGAGTCTTCGGAATGGGATTACGACGCCGTTGACGTTCGCTCCAACGGTGTCCTGGAACTCCACAACAATGTCCTCAACCGCCTTGGCGCTCGCTGCTGTGGACTGCGAAGAATCCCCGAACTCTGGATCAAGTAGTTCAATGGTGGCCGTGTAGGGCAGTCCTAGCGTGACGTAGGAAGCTTCGTACTCCAGTTCAACGCTTCCGTCTGTGACAACCATGTCCGGAACGACTACGCCATCTGCGATCGCTGTAACGGTCTTGCCTTCGAGGTGATCTAGGCCAGTGATGTTCGTTGTTGCTGTGCCGTCGTAGATGACTGCGCTGTCAGAGAAGCAGGTATCAGTAGTGGTTCCGTTGTCTATGTAGTCGAAATACTCGACGTAGCGACGTTGAACGCCATCAACCGTACGCTTGACGATAAAGTAGACGCTGTCTGCGGTGTCGTCGGGCACCGTCCCAACTGACTCAAATCGTCCGTCTGTGTGGTGCTGTGCCCAAGCGGTCAAGCTGTCCTGCTCGCGTGACAAGGTTAGAGAGCAGAGTGCGCCGTCTGCACGCACAAACCACGCTATGTAGTCAGGATCAGCCGCAAACGCCATGTCCGTGAACTTGGCCTTGCGAGTGAGGTGTTCTGCGAACAGTGTGATGTCGGGAGCGACGTTCGCGTCTTCGGTTACAGAGTAGCTGATCGCGCGCACCTTCTTGGCGTCACGCTGCAGGAACACAACCTCTTTTCCGATGCGAAGTGGCTTGACGTGATTGGAGCCGTTGCGCGTGTGGTCTTTGATGATGTTGGAGCTGATACCCGAGATCGCGTAGTTCGATGGACCGGACATGCTGAACTCGGTCGAACTTGTCAGCGGCATCAAGCTTCGCGCAGAAACGAGGTGCGTGAGCGCGTTGTAGTCGTTGCCAGCGATCTGCACTATGACGCCGTCGTTGTCACGATTGCCCACTGTGAAGTTCAGGTAGTCGCCTGCCCCTGAACCCCATATGTGCTGCGGGAACTGGGCAGAGCCTCCGAAGAACAACCGCTGCTCAAAGAAGGAAACGGTTTGGGGATAGTTGCCAGTCTTCCAGTAAGCAGCTGGTGACCCCGACACTGAGCCAACGACAGACCATTCTTGACGGGCGTCCGTGCGCTGCGTACATGTGATCGTCCAAGTCTCCGTAGTTGTTGATCCAGGCATTGAGGCTGCGCCCGATATCTGGCCGTTTGCCGCTGGTGTTCCTCCCCCTAAAGTCGGTCCAACAATGGAGCTGATCGCTCCCGCTGTTGTGGTGATGACGAACTTGTCACCCACATTGAATTTATTGCTTCCGTTGATCACCTTGAACGTGATGAACGCATTTGAGAACGTCACATCACTAACAGCGTTGTAGGTAAACGGAATGTCGGTCAGTGTCCAGTTCGCGTCTGTGATCCGCTGCAGCAGCTTTGGCTTGTGGTTCGGGTGTACGAGATACATCGTGTTCCCAGACTGTGCGTACTGCACATAAGGCAGCTCAGCCTCTGTGTAGGGAGCGGTCAGTTGGTAGCGAACCCCGGGTGATACCTCCACAAACTGCTGTTGCCTTAGAAACTCCAACTTGCCGCCGTTGAACACCAGCATGAAGGTTCTGGTGTTGCTGTATACGAAGGGGATGAAGCGGCCTGCTTGGGCCTCGTTGAACAAGGGACCTATGAACAGCGTTCCTCTTCGCTTGGTAGCTCCGCCGTGGATGAAGGCGTAGCAGTTGTCCATCGTCTTTGTAGCCTTGCCGTAGGCGGCTAGGTCTACGCGGGCTTGCAGGCGAGGGGAGATTTCCCCGAACTCAAATGAGGTTTGAAAGCGCGTCAGCTTGGGCATGCTCAGCCCCGAGCGCCGATGTAGATCGACTCATGGCCGCCCAGCATGTCTTGCACGTCCTCGGTGGAGTCAACGTGCTTTGCCGTTCTCAGCTTCTGCGTGTAGATCGAGTAATTGGAGTCAGCAGTTGATTGCGACTTGGTCAGTGCAAACGCCATGTCTGCGGCGAGGCGTTGTGCGACAAGGTCTGTGAACGATGCGTCCCATTCAGACGTGTCCGTTGCGTCTGCGATGTACTTGATCTTGCAAGTCGGCTGGTTGGTTAAGACCTTGCGCCCTTGGACCTTGTAGACGGGGTTGCCGTAGACCTGGAGCAACCGAATGTTGTTGGATGGAAGCTGGTAAGCGTGGGAATATTCAAACGACGTGTAGCCTTCGATCTTGTTCAGCTCTACGTCTGTGGTGGCGAAGTTCCATGTGTGATCGCGTAGACAAGCGCGGCGCGCAATGTCCCAGGCGTTGACTGCTAAACGCTGCTCTGTGGTGTTCTCAACGAGCGACGTGATTTCGTTCGCTCCCAGTCTTCCAAGAGCTAAATTTATGATTTGGACTTGTGATGCGATTTTTCGTCCCTCCTGTTTCGTTTTTGTATTTATCGAGAAACATGTGACTTCACGCTGATCGCAGCACAAACAGAAAAGGCCCCCGAAGGAGCCTTTTCATTAGCTTGCATGATTACTCAACGCATGTCATTTTGTAGACCTGAAGTCCGTCGATGACTGCTGCGCCAACGGACATTGTGGTTGTGATGAGAGTCGATAGCCTTTCAGGGATGTAGTTCATATCAACCTTGACGTCTTGGCCGAGGGCTACACCCACTGCATCCTTGTTGAACGTGAAGAGCGTGCGGTTTGTAGTGACCTTAGGGAGTCGACTTGACATAACCCACTGCATACCAAGTGCTGAACCGATCTTGGCGTTTTGAATTGCGAGAACACTCGTGTAGTCTGCGCTTGTCAGTTGTGTGATGCCTAAGGCTTCGGTCAATGCCTTTGGCGATGTGACGAAGACTCTGTTCTCTTCGTCAACGTCCTTCTCATTGAAAGAAGTGATCGCCTCTTGCAGTTTGGCGAATGTGAGTCCACCGGTTACTGTAGGCAATGTCGAGCCTGCGCCCGTGTTGAGGACGGCAATGATCGAGTCGTCGAGCTGACGATAGAGTGCACGCAGCGCCTGTTCTTGATAGGCTTTTTGCTGATTGATGTTGGTTTTTAGATCGTCGAATCGTGCTGCATAGGCAGACGACTCAAAGTCTGCCAGTGTCGCTGGTCGGAACGCAGCTAACGGGTCTTGCGCTGTAATGACTGCTGTAGAGCCGGCAGCTCTCGCTGTCGCTGTCATACCTGCGAAAGTTGGGAAGTTGTACTCCGAGCCAACTACGTCGCGAGCAACTGTTGTTACCTCCAACAGCTTTGATCTTTTCTGAGAAGCTAAGTGAGTTACGTCGTCAGACCACTTTTTTACGAATACGTTTGGGATTTGTGAAGCCATTGTGGCGCCCTCCAATAATTGTTTGTTGTTGTTTTGGTTGCTTGTCTCCACCCGGAGGGCTTGAGCTACTTAGTTGGCGGTGGGGCGTCGAGGCTTGTCCTGTGCTTTCCATTTCGATCAAACGTATTTATGAAAGACGTAAAAAAAGCGCCTGAAAAGGCGCTTTCTGTTGTGGGATTCGTTAAGAGTTCCTCGGTCTCCACCATCCTTGAACGTTCATTTCGATTTGGCTTTCGTCGAACTCTCTTGACTTACCGTCTTTGAAATACCAGACATATACGCCTGCAGGTACAGGGGCTATGAAATCATTTGGTACTTGGTCCGGCTTTTCTTCTACGGGCCTCTCTTCCTTCTTTCGAAAGATCGCGTCGTAGTTGCTCCGGTATGCGTCAGTGCTGGGCTTCGTCACCTGCCACGCGCCCGTGTGTTCGTTGCGCGTGTGCTTGTTCATTTCGCTAACTTCTCGTACAGGGCATTCACTTTTGCCTGTACCTCTGGTTTCCAGTAGTCAGCGCTTGCGCGTAGCGCGGCGATCTGCGCTTGCACTGTTTCGCCGCTGCCGGCGGCTGCTGATGCTTTCGGTGCGATGCTGTCCTCGCTCACTTCGCTTCCCACTCGTGCAAGTAGCTTCAACACCTCAGGGTGATTCCAAACGGGGTCTTGAGGGTTAGCTGTAGAGGGAGCAAACTCGTCAAAGCCTGCCTTTGCCTGTATCAGCTGTTGCTTGTAGTCATTGCCCCATTCGGCTTTGAGAACTTGCTCTGCCTTGTCGGCTGTTGGACCCGCATCACGCATGCCTACAACGATGTCGTTGTAGCGCGTCATGAGAAATTGATACTGCTTCGCAGTAAACCCTTGTTCGAGTGCTTCAGTCTTGAACTGCGTGACGCCTGTTTCATCAAGCTCGACACCATCGTCAGGTGCTTGCCATTCGTATTCATCGGCTGAAGCTGCTGGAATGTTGGGCTTGGCTCCAAGCTTCTTCTCAAGTCCCACGTAGCTCTTTGCAAGCTTCTCGTAGTCCGGTGTGCCATCGGCCTTCATGAACTTGGCTGGGTACTCAAACTTGGGCTCAGCCTGGGCTTCTGTCTGTGGCTCGGCTGCAGCTTCTGTGCCGGCGCTCTCTTGTGCTGGTGCTGCTTCAGTGTCCTGACTTGTGTCCACTACTGCGCTGTCATTGGTGCTTACTGGATCGCTCATTCTTCATTTCCTTCTTGTTGTTGTGCTTCGCGCTCAAGTCGATCGCGTTGCAGTTGAATGAAGGTGATGACCGAACGCTGTCCCTCCCTGTACGCAAGGTTTAGCGCATCAAGTGGGTGTCTCGCAGGTTGATCCACGAACTGAGACCACAAGTGATCGAGCACAGCAATGCCTGCTGCGTTCTTGTTGAACACGTCGTGATAGAGGTGTGGGAGTTTTGTTTTGTCGATGTTGTCTGGCATGCAGGCATCTCCTTTGTTGTTGACTTCTATTTATCGAAATCAACAGGGAGACCCTGCATCCGCGGCTACATCGTGGCTTCGGGTACTGGCTGCGCTGCCTGTGCTTGCTGAATGGCTAACTGAGCCTGTGCTGCCGCTGCTGCTTCCTGCTGCTTTTGACGCTGCAGACGGATCTTTTTCACAGTGCCTTCGTCGTTCATCAAGCCTGGGTCAATTCCAACCAGGTCGCCAAACTTCTGCACCACTTTGTCCAAGTTCATGTAGTCCAGTACTTCCGGCTTCACAGCTGCAAGTTCAAGAACTCTCTTGGTCACGTCCTCAACAGCTTGCAGCTCCTGCGCCTTCTGTGCGCGTGCGAGCGGGCTGCTGTAGCCAATCTCAAGCTCTTGGGTGCCGGAACGCAGTGCGTCAATCAACGAGTCCGGCATAGGTGCAAGCAGGTTCGCTCTTGCCGCCAAGCCGAAGCAGCGTGTGACGAGGTGCGTGGTGAGTTCAGACTGCAAGCGGGCAAAGATCGGGCCGAGAATCTGTCTCACACTGGCATTGCGCGTGTGAACTTCGGTCGCAGTGCTGATAGCCTTCTCTGTAGGCCCAAGCTGATCCGCGAGCAAGCCACTTCGGATGCTCCCTTCCAGGCTGGAAATCTGCGCAGTGGCGAAGTTGATATCGCCCCCAGCCTTCAACGGCTGAATGTCCTCCATGTTGTTCACAGGGAAGACGCGGCGTGCCCCGAACTTGATGGTGTTCGGGTTGATCGTTCCATCGTCCTTGATCTTGAACATGCCGGTGATGTGCATGTCCATGTTGAGCAAGACGTTCTCGTTGATCTTGTTCAGCGACTTGATATCAGGCAGCACCCCGCTAACAGGGCCGCGCGCGTAGTCCGTGTCTGGAATCTTCTCCCAGCGTGGCACGATGACAGGCATTTCATTGAAGCCTGACTCCCGCACGATGCTGCCGCACTGTGCCACCCAGAGAGATTCCCAAGGTAAGTTCTTCTGCGTGCTGCCAGCAGCTTGCTTGCCTTTGGCGATTCGAGGACGGATGGCTACGACGAAGATGAACTTCTTCGGATCGTTCTCATTGTTCTTGTAGCAGTCCTGAATGTTCTCTGGGAGCTTGTCCAAGCCGAACTCCACCACCGCTTGCTGCGCCGTGAACTGGAACTGTCTGTACACCGTGTCGATGTAGCCCTGGTTCAGCGTCTCCTGGCAGTAGAGGTGATTGAGCGGCCAAGTCTGAAAGTGGTACTTCCCGTTCTTGATCTCTACGTAGATGCCCGCCATGCCGGCGATCATCAAGTGGTTCATGAACTCGATGGCCTCGCTGTCGTAGTTCGAAGCGTGAATCATTGTGTGGATGTACGCCGCAGCGTTCTCCAACCACTCTTTGGCATCTTGCGGAAGCTCCTCGCTGTTGAAAAGCGGCGCAGCCAGGTCAAACCAACGATTGTTGGAAGGTGTCATCGAAGACAACACCGAACTTGAGAGCATGCGCACTGCTTCTGTCGCAGTGGTGGTGAACAGCTGAGCTTGCTTGGCCTTGCTGTTCTGCGCACCCGTGATGCCTACTTCTGTGTCTTGGAAGCCGACACCCAGACTTGGCTTCGTGTAGTCGTAGCACTCCTTGTACTCTTGATCTAAGGGAGTGCGGATTTCCTTGAGCTTTGCGAACTGAGCGAGTACCGCCTTTCCTTTTTCGTTGTTGCCGGACATTTATTCGCCGCCGGTACTGATGAGCGTTGCGCGCTTGCGCTTGGCTGTGCTCTGTGACTTTGGGTCTTCAAGCTCTAGTTCTTCCTCTGCTGCCAATCCCGCTAAAAGCGTCCTGTTGCTCGCTCGTCTTGCTGCATCGGTGTTCGCCTGGGCTGCTTGCTCCGCAACCATCTTCGCGTTCTCCGCCTCTTTCTCAAGCTCCCGCTCCGCGTTCATCCTGTCGATTTCAGTCTTGGCTCTTGCTTGAGCAGCTTGCTCTTGAGCAATGAGTTCTTCGCTCGATGGTCCTTTTGGTCCGCCTCCACACATATCCGATCCCCTTATTGTTTGAATTCTTATAGGCACAGTGCCTTCGCACTATTTATAAGAATCGGGATGGTGTGATGCTGATACGTTGTGTAGAGTGCAGAGGGTGATTGAAGAAATGATGATGAGAGCGGATTTAAAAACCGATACGGTAGAGCGACGATCTGTGAACTACCGTGAATCAAAAACTGATACGGTAGTGAGCGTGTGTATATATTCTCAGCTCCACTTCCTACTTGCTACACCATGTGTTTTTTAGTCAGTGCTTCGCAAGTGCTCAACGTTTTTCAAATCAGTGCTTCGCAGCAATACAACCAGAGACCTTGAATATGGATATGCCTACCGCCTTCTAGCCGTTGACAGGCCAGATCGATCTGTGCTTCACCTGGGCAGACATTGCTGCAGCATGCACGCGCCTGTGGCAAATGTTGCGCAATGCTTGTCAGGGTGCGAAATCTCTATGTAGATCAATGCACTAAACGGCCGCAGTTTTACCCTGAGTACTGTTGTAGGCGAGATTGAAGGAATTCTTGTTGTTGACCTATGTTGGTCAGTGTGGTCTATCAGGATTTGTCTATGGTGAATGACGGTTGCAATAGAGATTGTCTATGTTGGATGTGGTGATTCAATGGAGGACGCGGCCCCACTCACGTTGGTCTCACGTTGATCTCACATCCAATCACGTCCGTTAAGCTGTTTCTCACTGTTGAATCAACAATGCTCGTCAACCAATTTCACCAAGATTCACCACGATCTCGGGTCAATATCGTCACGGTTGACACTGAAAATCGACTTCTTACAGTGCAATCACCGTCAAGCTCGGTTGTCCAAATTCTTCCCCGATATAGCGCATATAGAACAGATCAATATGGGTTCAAGTTTGATTTAGATCATCCATCCTAAATCAAAATCAGGCTCTCAACACTTTGATGACCTTCCCGTTTATGATCCCAATCTCTGCTAGGAGGAGTTCATGACACATATTGAAGGGGTGTATGACAACCCAGTCTATTTAACTGTTTGGGTCGAGCTCAACGATGATCCCACTAAAACGTACAAGCTGAGTGAAGTGCCGAGTGAGAATCCCGAGAGGATCACCTTTCGCCTTGACGGTGACAGATGGGATGCTTCTGTCACCGAAGCCCGAAAGCTCGCGTTGCGTTTCTTAGCAGCTGAGGAGCTTGCGCAGCCAGTGAAGAACATTCGCACTGTCCGCATTACTCGCATGATGCCAGAGTGTGCTGAAGGCAGTGAAGAGACTACGCACTACGAAGCAGAGATCGTTGATGAGATCAATCCCTATCGTATGAGTGCAGATCAACTGATGCAGCAGGGAATCATTAACCACATATGGGTTGCTGTGGGTGAAGTCGATAGACGCACCTGGGTTGAACGTGGAGCGAGGAGACGTTAAAAAGCCCCACTGAAGGGGCTTGTTTGAGTCGATGCTTACGCTGTTATCTCGTCAATACTCACTGCACAGCATAACTGTTGTCACTGACCTATCACGCTCCGTGATCACGTACAAATACTCCTTCTCTACTTTGTACTTGCTCACAATGCGGTCCTCATAGGCTATCGCATCTTGATTCGCTTGCACGTCTTCTTTATCAACTAACCCAAAGTCTCCATACGCGTGCTTGCGGATTAGCTCCCACGGAGAAATGCCTGCTGCTTCACATACTTCTAATGCAGCTGGAGTGCTCACTACTTGCCCTAAACGAAACAATGCCATAACAGTTTCCTGCTTTTGTTGAACAGGAAACCTATGCTAATTTCAGAGTTAGATTTTTGCGACCTAAACTTTAATTGAAAGCATCTCTTGCAGTTTCTGGGTGAGCGACTTTTTGTGATCTGCAGAGTGTGCTTTGACGATGCGTATGATCGCCTCTGCTTCAAGGTCACGCCTCACGTCAGCGTCTTGCAGTAGTTCAGCGACGGACACGTTATGCTCGTCGTCGTCGAATCCTTCGCAGAACCACCAGTCATAGAAGTTCTCGAAGCCTTGCACTTCCCATATGCGTTCAAGGAGACCGTGCGCAGTGAAGTCAGAGATGCTTAGTTCGCAGATTTCGTCTTCTGTCAGGTGCTTGTGCCAGCCGTCTTCTCTGTGAATAGTCAGCCAGAACTTGTAAAGGCGCACAGCGCATTTGCTGTCAATGTTGTCCCAGAGGTGTTGCTTTCGTTCGGCTGCGGACATCGAGTCCCAGCTGTCAAGGTCAATCGGAGCTTCTTTCCAGGTTTCCCCGTCTGCTTCTTTGATGTCAAAGCCGATGTATTCCTTCGCGTCGAAGTGTTGTTCAAGTTTGTTCATTGAGTTCTCCAGAGTAGCAAGCGCCCTAAAGCGCTTGCTGTCCCTGTCTCCTTAGCCTTGCACCTTCACGCGCTTGCCCTGCAAGCGCCTTTCATTCCGCAACTTCCCCGCTGCTTTGTGTTGCAGCTGCACTGCTGCAATTGCTTCGTCTGCGTGTCCTTCCTCAACGCACTCAAGCAGCACCTGCAGCGTTTGCACAAGCCCGTCCTCCTCGCACCGCAAGCAAGTTCTCTCCTCAATAGTGCCGTCCGCCAGCTCCTCAGCAAGCCAGTTATGCAAATAGCTGTTGCCGTACTTAGCCGCCACTTCAAACGTGCCATCTGCAAGCTGCTTGTACAGCTGCGTAAACTTTACTTGCTCGTCTTGCGTTTGCAGGTACTGGATGTTGGCATTGATGTTTTTAATGACAATGGCTTTTGCTTGCGCAGGTGTGTGCGACTGCGGAGCGCGCGCTGCGGCGCACTTAAGCGCGGTTTTAACATTACGTGCTTGCAGCTTTGCGAGAAGTGCGGCTTTGTTGTTCGACATATAAAAGTTTCCTTTTCACACCCACGTGCAAGTGCCTTGGGCAGCGCGAACACTTGGCGCTGCTTAGGTAGACTTGATAAACACAGGGGATGAGTGAACTATCGCGAAATCGAAAACGTTCGTCAAGGAAACTCACGAACTAAGTATTAACTTTGAAGTCACCGCTAACTTCGCTGCATAAAACGGAATTTGTCTGCTCCGCACGTACAGGGGTACAGGGAGGGCGGATAGTTCAAAGGATCATCGAATTTCGCACTTTTTCTGCAGCTAGCGAGCCCGAAGTAGTTTCGACGCGCCAGCGGTGCTGCGCGTGAAAGTTCGGCAGATGTGAGCTACCGTTGGCAGCGACTACAGTGATCGCTAGCAAGGCAGCGACTGCGAATTAAGCTTGCAATGAAGCTGTCAACCAAAGATACAGCGTGGCCTTTTAAATTCATCTTCTCGTACTGCTGCACAGTCTTCAGCTCAGTCGCGTACATGTCGGCTTCCACCGCACAAGACTGGTTTTGTGCGCGCGCTACAACTATGGCGGTACCAAGGCGTTGTGCTTGGACCATGTTGAACTCGGCATTGCGACGATCGCTTTGTTCCGCGAGTGCTCGTCGAGCCGCAGCTAAGCGCGCTTGAGACGCTTCTTCTCTCTCTGCTACTGCCTCTGTGCTTGCAGTTGGTGTTGCTTGCCTAGTGACTGGCGGCGTCTGTACTGCAGCGGGTTTTACCTCGCTTCCGCTTGGTGCCGTATTGGGCCGCAGCGACGCAATACGCCGCTGATATACGTTGACGAGGCACGCTTCGTCTTGGCACTTGTCTCTCGTGTTCCGCAACCATTCGCGCTGTGACGCTCGGAGTGCGTTTGAATTGGTGTGCGTTCGCGCTGCATCCGTGTAGACCTTGGATAGTTCCTCATCGAGCATTGATACTTGGTCAGATGCGCATATCGATTTTTCAGTTTGGCTGCTCGCTTTTGCGCAATCAAAACTTGCTGCTTGAGCTTGTAGGCCAGCCATGGCCGCCGCTGCTGCCAACAGAACCAGGTAACATTTCATCGGGCCTCCTATCGATCAAATTAGCGACTTTACGCTCGGGCGCAGAATTGCCTTCCAGCATTTGATCGGAAAATGTGTAGAGCGGTACAACTTAACGGATTTCAATGCCGTTACTTGAGGGATTGAATGAAGTCGGACAGCGCATAGAGGATCGGCGTTGTGTACGCGACAACCCATGCGGCAAGCTTCCAGGCCGGACGCTCCTTAGACCAATCGAACTTGAGTAGTGGCATGTGCTTTCTCCAAGACATGCTCAAGATTGTCCACCCCGCGCCACCCTGCCTTGGATAAACACAGGCTGTTTTGCCCCTCAGAACACAGACAACGCGAAGATTGGCGAGAGAAAACGCAGTGCCTGTTTCCGGTGCTAACCCTCCTTGTTCTGCACGTTCTCTAGAGGGAAACCATGCACTACGCCCCTCGAACCGTAGGTGGGGTCTAGAACTGACCGCGTGAGTGACCTTGATCTTGTCGCTGCTCCGTGTAGTCGCGGTCCTGTTGTTGGTGAACATGTTGTGCAGTTTGGTGCGCATGATGTCCACCATGTTCTTAGCGCAGGTTCTGGTTGTAGCGGCCATGAACATCGTGATGTAGCCATGCAGTCGTAGAGGTTGTCACTCGATGCCCTTCAGCTTGTCGATGACGCGCAGCTGGTCGAAGCTGCTGAGCACTTCCGCTGGAATCTCTTCGCGTAGCTTTGCAATGCTCTCTTCGGCTTCGTTCAGATCTGCTTTGCGCTTGCTGAACTCTTGCTTGAGCGTGGGGAGACGCAGGTACAGGAAGTTCAAGTCAGCAAGCCGTCGGATGAGTTCACCAGTCTCTGAAGTCATCGGGGGGGGTCATTGCTCCGCCCTACTGGCTTCGAGTTCAGAGTTTGCAGTCTTTAGGAACTGCAAGGCGCGTGCGAAGCTACGGAAGAAGGCCACACGGTCTTCATCTTCTGTGCTGATTGTTGCTAGATAACCGTTCTCGATAGGCTCGACTACCACTCTCTCAAAGTTGGCCCTGATGGGTTCGTTTTTCATTGTTCTGCTCTCCTTATGGATGCATTTATTTATCGAAAGCCGTGCCAAGTGGAAGCGATATGCGAGTTGTCAGAGTCGTAACAAAGCCCACTCTTGAGTGGGCTTTGAGTTGTAGCGTTATTTGAATGCGTGCACAAGGAGCGCGATTGCGGAAATGATGTACGAAGCGCGCAGCAGCGCTAACGCAAGCAATTTCACAATTGGGTGATCCTTATGCCAGTTGAAATTTGGCATAGTCAATACTTCTAGAGTACTGCCAGTAAAGGGAAGAAGCCCTACACCTATCAAGCACCGGCCGTGCAATAGGTGACCCTTGTTATGTTGTTGGTAGAAGGCGCAACTTGACGATCGGAGAAGCAAAAGCTCCTTTCTAACGCGACCTCAAGGGTATTGAATCAACTGCGGCGAAGTAATGAATCGTCCGCTAACTGCGCAAACTGTATGAGTTGCAGGTTCTGACAAGTTTGTCAGTGCGATCATTCTGCCTGATGAAGTGACTTCTGTGAAGAGTGAACGCCGAGATCTGATGAAAGATCCTGCTGCACTCAGCTAAGCAGCTCACCCTTGTAAAAGCCCTTCTTGGCTAGATCCACAACGAGCGCGCTGTGTCTCTCGTTGCAGTCACGCTCACGCTGTTCAAGGCTCGCAAGCTGCTGTTCTAAGCGGTTGATGTTGCTGCTGTGGTTGCGCTCTTGGTCGCTCATGCGGTGGCGCATCTCTGACATGACCTCTTGCTGCTTCTTGTCTATGCGAGTTTGAAGACTGTTGAACATGCCGCCGAGGGATACGAGACCGATAAGCCCCACTATGGCGTACAGCAGAGAAGGGTTGGTGCTGAGCAGTTGGGGAAGGGTGGACTTGTGCTCGTAGAGGCTGTACGCGAACACGAGCCCTACAGCAAGGCAGACAGTGAGGATGATCTTTTTCGGTGTCAGGTTGTTGATGAATGCTGCCCAACCTGAGAGCTTGTCACTGTCTATGTTCTCGATACCCATGCTTTTCCTTGTTGTAGTGCAGCATGTATTTATCGGATCGGGATGGAATCTCGCTTCTTGGTAAGCGGATGAAAGCTACAGTCGACCAAGAAATGAGATTAAATTTTCATGTTGAGGTGTAACCCATGTGTGCCCCGTGCAGATTGTGGCTAGACGATCATCAGGATCAAATAGAAATACCTTGTCAAACACACCAGCCTGGATGCCTGAGCGAATCTTTGAAACTATGTGTTCATCCTCGTTTCTAAAGCCAAAGCCGATAATCGCCAACACGTTCTCTTGGGCACCATCACGATTTTCAGTTACGTACTTAAGTCTGTTGTGGTAGAAGCGCAGTGACTCTTGTCCCGCAATCAAACCCTTTTTTACCTCTTGGTCGCCGACAACAAGTACTGGCCAGCGATAAGGTGGATTGTTGTATTGCGTTTTCTTAAATGGTTTATATCGAAGATCGCCGTGCAAATGATGAATGCCTACTTGTTGGGAGGCATGATGATTAAGAGAGCCGTCGGCCCGCCAAAAGTCGGTAACTTTAGCTCCTCGAGAATAGCGTGGACCATAAATTATGTGGTCAAATATGCCGTCAAAATTTGTGGTGAAGTAGTTGACCGATTGATAACTCTTTACGATGTTTTCAATTGCGGGATCGAAGGCCTTCACAACAGCCAGCATCTGCCCAAGTGATATTGTTAATTGATTCTCAATTTGATCTAAGGCATTTGCAATAGACGACTGCAAATGCGACTGTCTAAAGAGTTCGGCGAACGCTTGTTCATTCATTTGAAAGCGACGCAGATCTTGCTTTGTTTTTTCAATAGCAAGGTTTACGGTAAGCAGTCCACCTAGTATGTAGTCAAATGACTCGGGGGAAAATAATGCCTTTATTTCGGGATCTATTCTTGAGTAAACACTCGTGCTGATCTTCGTGTACGTGAAGTTGAGCATTTCGTCGGCGAAAGGACATGCTTGAGAGACACCTATATTTGTTCCTGCTCCGCTGATGACTGTGAGACGCTTCATTTTTCCCTTTCTGCTTGATTGTCAAGTCTTTCCAGTATATTGGAAGTCTTCTGTGAATAATTTCACAGATCAGTGACTGTGAAGTGGTCACATTGAAGCGCACGCTGCAAATGTTTTAAGAGTCATTACTGCTTAGTTAAACTCGCTAGCGTCGTAGATCACCGCTATTCTGTTTGCTCCTTTCGATCCACTTAGCGCACGCTGCAGTCAGGAGTGCAATCACTGCGCAGCTGAACAGTGCTTGGAGCAGCATCGAAGGCAGTAGCACGATGCTTGCAAACAAACCTGCGGCGACTATGAGCGTGTTCATGCTGCCTCCTTCTGTCGTGCGCTTAGCTTTGCTGCTCTGATCTTTGCTTTTGTTTCTTCACTGTGCTTCTTGCCTGTTTTGGCGAGGCTGATCTTGCGCTTGGTTTCTTCTGACGTAGGTCCGAGGCCTACGCGTGCAGCACGCATCTTTGCAAGTGACTCTTCAGTGTGTTGAGTTCCTCGTTGCATGTCGAGTCCTCCTTACTGCACGCCAGCTAGCACGCGTAGCTGATCCATCACTGCTTCACTTTCGGCTATGCGTCGCTGGTGATACTGCGCATATGCAAGGAACACTTCGCGCTTGACGCCTGTGTCATGCAACGTCTGCGGTGGTGTTGACGCAAGCCACTTGTCGAGCTTCTTCTGTGTGAGCAGCACACCTGATAGTTGGGACGCTTTCACAAGTAGTCCCTTGCTCTTTGCGGTGATCGCAAACTTGTAGATCTCAAGTGAGTAGTCAGACAGTGCCTTTGCTCCAAGGGCGCGCTGTGCTGCTTCAAGCACCTCGACAGGATAGAGTTCGAAGAGAACTGGGGTGAGCTGATCTTTGTCGGTCAGCGTGGGGATGTTCTTTGGCTGAAGCACTTTCGTTTGCCAGTCGAACAGTGCGAGTGCTGTTGTTGTCATAGTGATGTCTCCTGAAGTAGTTAGTCAATTTATCGTGACTAACTACTTATCACTTTGGCTGGAGAAACCGGTTCAAACGGCAGCTTCAACTGCCTTCAACATCACAGACTGCAAGCTGCTCCTCGGACTCGGAAATGGCTTCGCAGCGCGGCGGCGTTTTGGACAAATAATCTCGCAGCCACTCGCCAATTTTCTCGGGCGGAAATTCGGCATTTTGGAGATGTGTGCTACATGGGGAGACAAGGGCAGAGGGGGATATCAATATTGACCAGCTCCCCAAAAATTTCCTGAATCGAAGACGACGAAGTTGAATCAGTCAGCTGTAGTGAGCTTGCGAACGCAAGATGCGATTCAACTTCTGGACTACGCACAGCGTAGGCCGACTCACTGTCAGACTTGCATGCGTAGTCGAGATTGATCGTGAACCCAGTTGTCTTCTTCACGAAGGCAAGCAGTGCTGCTTGATCTACCTCGTACTCAGTAGCCCAGCCGTCGTGTTCGAGGAAATGTCTGTTGCCTGTCTGCTGCAGGTACATCCTCACTGCGTCAAGCACTTGTCTTTCTAAGTCGAAGTAGCGGGCCCACTTCTGCTTCGGCTGCACTGCAATGAGCTTGCCTGTGCATCCGCGTCTGCGCGGCATTGACGGCGTGATGTACGACCACATCGTCTTGACGTCAGCGCGTAGTTGCTCTGTGAGTTGCCTGGCGTAGATGACCCGTGCTGGATCGTTGTCGAGTACACCAGTGAGCATGAACTGCGCATTCAGCCCAAGCTTGGCTCCGCAGAACAATGCGTTCACGATCAGTTTTGACTTGCTGACTTCGATCTCAACTTCTTCAGACAAGTGCTGCCTGTAAGCCGCCTTGTGTTTGAGGTAGTTGTTGATCTCAAACAGGTACTCGTCATTGCCCATGTGCTGACTGTGCTGTAGCAGCAGGGTTGGTGCGCACGCTTGAATGTCGTAGTGGTGCTTGAGTCCTTTGTGCGCGAGCAGCTTTTCCTTGTACTGCTTGCGGATGCACTGAATGCCGTTCCACAAGCGGTTCGACTTGTCTTCGTACACGAACTCAAGACTGTTCAGTTCGTCGCCGAAGTCGCGTTCTGCGCATGCCATGACAACTTGCTCGTCGAACATCGGAGCGTTTCCTATGTAGGGCTTGATACGTGCGTACTCAGCTGCGTCGAACGCTTTGGGAGCGTTGCCTTGCAAGACGCTGCGGATGTGCTCAGCGCCTTCTTTATTGAGCACGTACTTCTTTGATATGCCTGCTGCTTGGCTGTAGTGATGGTCAACGCAGATGAGCAGCGTATGACGTAGCCACTTTGATAGTTCATGGCTGTGCTTGCCGAAGCGTTTGTCGATTGCTGCTTGGCTGCGTGGTGTTGCTTCTGTTTCGTGGAAGACGCCTCTTGCGTATCCGTACGCATGTTTGATGCGTTTTAAGACGCGAGGGTCATTGGTGTTGGGTTGATAGTTCATGTTGCTCCAAAAGTGTTGTTGGTTGAAATTTCTGTCTCGGCCGCCACAGCCGCTACGATCTATTTATCTCCGACCGCAAAAAAGCCCCGAACTTTTGCAAGAACGGGGCTTATGGCTTTTTTAGAAATTTAACTATCTAGGAACTACTTGAATCTACCAAGTACCGGTCACAACACCGGCACTTTTATTTATCACTTAAGGGCGATTCAGCCCCTCAAATTCATCGCACCTTCATCGACTCCCAAGTCGTGGTCTGAGCATGAGCAACGAAGTCCTTGTGTGCCGCACCAGTCGGCTTCTTAGTCCAAGTGCGACCGTCAGGAAGCTTGTACGTCACGCCAGGAACAGGACGATGGCCTTGCGAGTCAGCAGCAGCACCCTTTGAAGACTTCTGAGGACGTGCACCAGTGATCGCCTCGACTGTGTCTACAAGCTCAGCAGGCTTCATCAACATGCACAGAGCAAGCACAGCATCCTTCTTCGTCTTACCAATCTTGCGAAGCTTCTCGTTCAAGAAGTTGATGGTGCTCTCAAACTCCTTCGTTGAAAGTGCATCCGCTTCCTTCAACAGTTTCGTAGCGAGAGCACGGATCTCTTGTTCAGACATCGTGGAGGTATCGATAGCTGGGAGTGTGGCCATGAGTGCGCGCCTAAGTGTGATTGGGTAGGAACAAGAAGAGGCCTGCAAGCAAGGCGCCTATGAAGATGATCGTTATAAACATCCAAGAGAACTGAATCTTCTCAGAAGGACCGGCATTACGAGCTTCAATAAAGGCCGTGCTGAAATGCTTCTCCCGAACGTGTTTCATACGATCACGACGTGCCACGATAGAAGCATCAAGCGAACAAATCCAGATGCCGGCGACAACAGCAGTCAAAAGCATGATGGCCAACAGGAATACTTTCGCCTCAGGAACTGACCCTGCAAAGCGAGACAAGGAAAACAGTCCCGCGTAAGCAAGGAGGGTGTAGTTGGTCACGTGCCACTGTTGCTGCTTGAAGTTATGAATCTCTTGGATGGACGCTGAGTACAGCATCATCAACTCGTCATGCTTGTGTTTGTCTCCTTGGTCCACGATCCCCTCCTGAGCTTGTGATGTAGGCAATTCAGCAGCATAGGGTATCAACACGCTGTCTTTTCCCCAAGCTCGCTACCCATGTGGCTGGTCACCGCCGGCGCGTGTTGTTGGAGCTTTAAAACATCGTGGAATTTTGGCCAAGAGAAAGCGCCCCGGAGGGCGCTTGAGTTTGGAGCGTGTGCAGCTTACTTGCGCTTGCTTGCGGGAGCAGGGGGCGCAGTCGGGGCGGCAGGAACAGCACTTGCATCCGTTCCAGGCGCTGCAGCATCCACTTTGGGTGCACGTGGGGGACGTGCAGTGGCTTTGAACTGCTCATCAAACTCACCCTTTGCACATGAAGCTTTGGCAGCTTCAAGCAGCTTCAGTGCGTCCTTCTGATTGCCCACTGCGAAGGAGCAGTTCTCCAACACCCTTGCCCCGTTTTTCAGCTGCACTGTGTAGCCGCTGTCCAGCTTCTTGAACCAGAAGCCCTTGTCCTTTCCTGCGGAAATGTCTTTGGCTGCTTCATCCGCAGCAGCAGCGAAGCGCGTGCGAGCGACGGTGACAGGGTCTTGCTTGGCAGCATCTGCTTTGACGAACGGCTTGGCGAACGACTGCACGGAAGCGAAGAAAGACATTTGTTGGGTAGCCATGATTGAGTCCTTGAGTGACACGGCGTTATTGCCGTACCTCAATTACATTTTCACAATGTGAAATGGTCTACCTGTTTCTAGATATCAGACGAGTCTTTCGGGTTTCTTCGTGTGGGCTTGTGACCACAACTGTCAAGCAAAGGTGATGGTGCGGCCAGTAGGAATCGAACCTACATCTGACCCTTAGGAGGGGCCTGCACTATCCATTGTGCTATGGCCGCGAAGCAGGGGAGTCTATCGTGTTCTGTGCCTCTCCCGCCTTCAGGCAAACTCACGCAACACCACACCATGCAGTAGGAGTTATCCATGGACGCCTCAACATTCATTGCTCTGCTTTCGCTCGTGGTGTCAGGTGTAGTCGCTTGGTTCACGTATCGCTTCAGTTGGACTCAGCATCGACTCAACGAAATTCTTCTGTACGAGAAGATTGCTGAGCGAGAGGAGGCCAAAAAGGCGATCTTCGCAGTCAAGTTGGAGAAGAGTTCATCCGACTACACGCTTTTCATTCAGAACGTAGGAGCTGGACCTGCCACGGACGTGTTCTTTAGTTCAGCAGGTCCCGTGAATGAGTTCGTAGGGGCTGTGAGGACACAAAATCCATTGCTCCACTTTCCACTTGCCTTGGTTGAGCCGGGAAAGGTGCTGTCGTTTCGATACATGCGCTACCTCGAGCACACGCATCAGCCTACATTCACGCTTCGATGGAATGACAAGAAGGGTGAGCACGAGCAGACCTACGAGCCGCCGGTTCCTAGATGAGTCACCGAAAGACCACAAATGTTCAGCAGTGAGTTCTTAGATCGCTATGAGCGAAGCATCAAAGTAGAGCAATTGCCTCGTATGCGCAGCATGAGCGGAGAGGTCACAAAACTCGTGTCCAGTCATGCAGCCAGGGGCATGTTGCAAAGCAGCGCCACAGGTCATGAACTCATGCGCCTCTATGCACAGGAACTGGAGATACGCGCATCCTTGGCATGGAAGGTCGCGGTAAGGATTCTTAGGGATACGGCTCACGGTAGTGATGGGAACCTTAGAGCAGACCTCAAGGAGCTCGTGAGCACTGAAATTGCTCAAGCTCATGCGACTCTTGAGCAGGAAATGAAACAGCATTTGCAGAAGTACAAGCTACCCGCACTTTCCATTTCTGCTCGACTGAACGAAGCACAGGAAAGACACGACGTGGAGATCGATCTCTATATGGACTCGCGTGATAAGAACAGTGATCGACCACAAGCTGAGGGCCAATACAACTTCTATGGCAACGTGGGCGCAGTTCAGACCGGCGCAAACTCAGTGGCTCACGTCACTCAACACATAGGTGCGGCAGAGAAGGATCGTCTTCTGTCAGCGGTTCAGTCGGTTGAAGAAGTCATCAAACAAGCGTCTCAACTCGACGCGACTCTGCGTGCAGAGCTGCTTCAGATTGCGTCTGAAACCAAAGAAAACTTGAGCGCAGACGCACCCAACAAGATGAAGCTGCACATGACGCTGGATGTGCTTGCAAGTGCAGTTCAAGGGATCGCCAGTGGAGGTGCAGCTTACGAAGCTTTGCGCGGAGCTATGGCGATGATCGGAATGTGAGCTTTGATCGAAGCTGCGCAAAGTTTCCACCTGCGCATTAATGCCGAGATCGTGACAAATTTTACGCAGTAGCAAAAAAGATGCTCTATCTACTTGATTTGTAAGCAGTTTTTTATGCCGCAGTAGTGTCCATTGAACTATGGCGGCGAAAAGGAGCCCGCATTGTACGGGGCGGGCTGCAGCCGGGACGCCCCCTCGCGGCGC
>Ga0247823_10001048_pt1 | contig 23242 bp, 19 predicted proteins | sample 13C_PalmiticAcid_2_FD_192426 | JGI IMG/M metagenome (GOLD analysis project Ga0247823, IMG submission 192426) | Soil microbial communities from agricultural site in Penn Yan, New York, United States - 13C_PalmiticAcid_Day30 | ecosystem: Environmental > Terrestrial > Soil > Agricultural land... | reverse complement strand
CGTTAGGGCAACGCCCAAATCCAATGCTGAGGGTTGCGTGGAATCTGCAAGCGATTGAGGTGTCGTGGCCGATAAAGTGGCAATAGCTATTGCAAACGGTGACATCAGGCATGTGGACCATGTTTCCGCAAAGGCAGCAATGACTACTTAGTAGGTCCGGGGACGATCCGGGGCGGCAGCTATCACTCTGCCGCCTCTCGAAAGCGGACGTTCAGCCTCCCACCCGATAGCGGACATTCGCGCGCGGCAGAGCGGGTGCCAGAAGCGGACCGGCAGCTTCCGCCCCAGTTGCAGACATCAACGGGTGCAGGCACTCTGCCGCATATGGAAGCCCATGAGAACGAAGCGCGCTGGGATGAGCGGCTAACGAAGGTGGCGAAGCATAAACGCGCGCCGGAGCTGGAGAAGCCAGATGCCTAAGTGGGTGCAGAACGTCCTGTTTGGCGTTGGCATTGCGTTGGCTGCATGGCACTACGCGGTTGGTGACATGCTATGGGCGGGCATTCTGATCATGGCGCCAGGGTTCGCGACCGCGATTAGCGCTGTCAGCAAGCCCGCGCCGGAGAAGCCGGAGTGAGACCGTCCCGGATTATCACGATCATCATTCTAGTGACGATTATCGCCTTCTTGGCGTGGGTAATATACGACTTGTCGCTCAGCACCGATCTGTAGCGGGTTTGGAAATATATAATGGCCAGGATCTAGCTGTCCGGACGTCCGCTAACCACCCGATTCCCGCTGATCCGCCGGTTGGATGCGAATGACTGGGATTGGGGTGGAAAGCGGATCTTCTACCAACGGCTGCGCGGATCAATCCGTGATGGACACGTTGGAGTAAGGTCGGCAACTTCTCACCGACCGCCGCGCCTCGAGGGCTGGGAAGGCGGCATTGGCGAACTCGGCCATCCTACGCCAGTTCGGCGCCTCCAGCGTCCTTTGATCTACGGTTGCTCCGCTGGCGTCGGTCGTGAGGAGAACGATGCTTGTCGCACCCCAAAGATTTTCTGGCTTCAGAGATTTAGGAATGTCGACCGCAGGGGAAGACGCCAAAGAAAGTTTGCTTGAGGCGGTTCCTGAGGCTCGTGCGTACCGTGTCGGGTCGACGATCTGCACCGTAGCAGCTCGAAATGAAAACCGTCCGGCACTTTTGCCGTCGATCGAAATATCGACCCGGATTGGAAACCTAGTCTCTTTGGGTAAGGGCCAAGAATCTATGTCCAGCCCGGCAGGGACGAGCGAGACGGCGCCATCTTTCAAGTTGGGCTTAAATGCAGCTTTAAAGCCTCGACTCCAGATCGTTAGAAGCGACGAGACCACCTGATGATCTTTGTCGACTTCCAATCGCGCGAGCCCGCTGAGGCCGCCCTTCCCATCTCGCATCTGCTGATCGCAAAAGAGAGTTTCACTGGGAGTGACGACCGTCTGCGGCGGTGCCATCAGCATCAGAATCGTCGCGAAGTACATTAACTGGTCTCCGGTCCGCTGCTCACCAAGCGCAGAATGGCCGCCTCGAGCGTCGGGATCAACGAAGTCTCGCCTTGGCCGATGTCGGCTTTCGGGCACCTCCGCGGCGACGCTGAATGACCGACTTTGGGCGCTTAGCTGTCTCTACTTTCGAGATGGCGCTTCGCCTGCTCCCGGGCGATAATCTCGTTCCATCGGTCTTGTTCGGCCTTAGCCATCATGCTCTGCCCAGCGCGCCACATGTCAGCTCCCAACATGCGGGCTGCAATCCGCTCGGGCACGGCCCAGCTCACCGGCAATGATCGCGCAACGGCACCAGGCAGAATTGCAAACGTCACCATGCCGGCGACCGCGAACGCGACGCGGTTCCTGAGCAACTCGCGATGCTGCTCGGCGACCGAGCAGTATCGCGCGATCATAGCGTCGATGCGTCCGGTGGCAGCATCCATGCCCGCGGCAGCGATCTTCAACAGACACTGATCGTCCGCGCGACGATTCTCTGCCGCGGCGGTGATCTGGCTGGCCAAGCTTGAGGGCGTCAGCTTCAACGCTGGCCTCTCGATATGCGCGCTCTGATCGCGTCGGTCAGTGTCGCCATCGAGAAAGGCCATCGCAGCCTCGACGCGGCAGCCTTCGCGGAATGGAAAATGTGGGCCGCCGCGGAAGCTGACCGCCTCGACCCGGTCATTTCCGGGGAGGTCGACGAGCATCTAATGAATAAGCCGCTGGGTGAATAGCGATAGGTTGCGGCCACCGCGAAGCGGTTCACACTGCTACCAGCACCCGGCAACTTATTCGGAGCCACGGCCTGTCGCATTCAACTGCAATAGGCGGATGACCTCCTTCACGCATCTCAAGCATGCCGCGCAATTATCACGGGCGAGCACCGACGCTGCGACGACAACCTGATATTAACGCTGGCGCGCAAGGTTGACGCCATGTCTTTTCTTGCCCTCGCTTGCACATTGATGGCTGTGGATGGCGATACGCTCCGCTGCGACCAGGAACTCATTCGCCTGACAGGAATCGATGCGCCGGAGTTGCCGGGTCACTGCCAGGAAGGCCGGGACTGCGCTCCGGGCGATCCGCTGGAATCAAAGCGGGCGTTGGAAGCTTTGTCCCATGGCGCCGCGCTGATCAGTCGACAGGGTCGTGACCTGTACGGTCGCACGCTGGCTCGCGTGCAGGTAAATGGCGTGGATTTGTCGTGCGCCCAGCTTGCGGGCGGGCACGCTATCTACCGCCCGGACTGGGACCAGTTCGGTTCGGTCGGCGCCGATTGTGGAGTCACCAAGCCACCGCAGGCCGTTCGCACTTCGCCACGCACCGCGCGCGCCACTAGAGGCCGGTCTGCACCGGGAGCTGCGGTCACCGGCTGGAGCTACCGCAATTGCGCCGAAGCTCGTCGTGCCGGTGCAGCCCCCCTACGCCGCGGGGAGCCTGGCTACGGGTCTCACATGGATGGTGACGGCGATGGCATCGCCTGCGAGCCGTTCAGGAGATAGCGCCGATAGACGGTGAGTAACGCAGGGCGGCGGGCGGTCTGGCGCAGTCTGCAAGCTGCCGGAACACTGTCGCCCAGGCATCATGCGGGTGGGCATGCAATCGATACGTTTTGCAAACATCTGCGCGCAGGTTGTCGATCATTCACCGGCAGGTGCTGATATTATGTCGAGATGGCTCTAACTCTACATCTGCTGTGGGCGCATTCGCCGACCGTTCGAGAACTCCAGATTATATTCATCGCCGCCCATCATGTCAGGCCCACGGAATGCAAATGAGTTCAACGTTCCTAAAGGGGCAACCTGACCGTGAAGAGCGGGCAATTGCTCGCGCGCCGTTGCGGCCAGTTCCGGCGACAGCTGCGAATAGTGCGGCTTGCCAGAGGCGACGCCCCGGGTCATGCCGGGACATCTGCATCAGATGATGCAGCTACCCCTTCATAGAACAGGAGCGAGCAGATCAAAAAGAGACCCGGCGCTAATCCCTATGGAATAGTCAGTCTTCGACGTTCCAGTTCATCTTCTCTTTCAGATAATCCAATACGGCAGCCTGATCAATATGTTCAGGAACTACTTTGATTAAAGATCTGGCCGCCTTATGTAATAACGTAAATATTGCCCAGTTCGCATCAGCCTTGGGATCATCATCTTCCACCTCCAGCTGACGGAGAACTTCCTCCCGGACGTCTACCAGGCGGGGTATGCTGCAACCTCCGGACAAATGGTACTTCTTCGTGGCAACGTCCACTTCCGGCGGCCATGTCCTCACGACCTCCAGAACAACCCGCCTTGCGGTGTCTATCGACAAGTTCTGCATGCCTTCTCCTTAACGAACAGAGCCGTCGCCGCGGACCGATTCCCGATCCTTGTCCTTTTCCCAGAATCTAGGGTTGGGCCAGCGCTTCCATTTCGAATCCGCGTGCCCATCCGTGTCCGCCTCCCATACCGATCCATCGCTTTCCTTGAGCTTTGGTTTGGATCTCCAGCCTTTGCTGGGGCCGAGGTCACGAAAATCGTCCGGATTGTCATCGGGGGTCTCGCCTTCATATTCCTTGTCCGATGGCTCAGAGCATTGCACCCAGAACCAGAAACACGGTGACGTGAGATTGTGGACGAAATTGTCCTGCCATTCCTTCATCTGCCGGGCGCTAGGCCGCGGAAGGGTGATCAGCGGGCCGGGTGCCACGCAAAGTACGATCCGGCACCGATCGCCCGTTACCACCGGTTCATCCGCCGGCACGTCCTGCATTCCCGAGGGATCTCTGCTGTTGATCGGATCGTTTCCGACAGGGGCGACTCCTTCAGCTTGCCATGACAGCAATTCGCCGTTTTCTACGGCAATGGGACGGCCGGACGCATCATAGGAGGTTCGCGTCGCAGCGTAGTGCAGCGGCCCCGGACCGTCAGGATCCGGTGCGATCGTACCTACGATACGACGCTCCGCATCATAGCGCGTCGCGCTTGTAAAATCGGACGGCACACTCTGAGCAACCGCTTCGGCTCCGAACAATCCACCCATTAGCAGCGCCGCCTCCCGCGCTACTCCATGCGCTTCACGTAGCAATCCTTCGCCGCCTTTTCCTGTTTTTTCGGCGGCAATTTGGCCGCTTGCGCCCTGCACTGCCCGACCGGAGTCTTGCCTTCCGCGGCTGCCATGGCGGCATTGGAATCGTAGGAAGAGTCCAAGCCTCCCGTATTCGAAAACGAAACGGGCTGCGCAATTTGCGACATCAATTCGCGCCCGACCGGCACCCGGGCGCGCTTGCCGGTGATGAAGCCCGCAAAGACTCCGATTGCCAGCACCCCCACTCCGGTCGCTACCGTGTTGCCCTCGCCTTCCTGGCGAAAGTCGCCGGTGACCGGAATTTTCGTGCCATTGAGTTCGATGTACCGCAGTGCGAATTCCAGCTTGCCAGACTTGCCGAACGCGCCCTTGCCGGTCCGCCACGTTATCTCGCCGATCGCAGGTGTGCCGCGAGGAATGACGGTGGTTTCAGCAACCTTTACGTCATTCAGCACAGCCAGTTTGAAGATCTGGCCTTCCCGGTGCGTGCTGCTGTTTACCTCTTCGGCCATCGCCAGAGTGATCGGTGTACCCGCGCCGAGCGTCAGCAGTTCGGTCTGGAAGCTAGCCGGATATACCGGCGGCGACACCGATCGCGCAGACAAAGGCATAATGACGAGCGTGGCAATAGCCACGCCAGCGAGATACCTGCTCATGCATTCCCCCCGTTATAGCTCGGCACCCCAGCCTTGCTGACAGCGAGGCTAGCCAAGAACAAAGACCGCCGCAACTCGCCCGCCAGCGGTCAGGCCGGACTGGAGCAAGCGATGCTGCAGAAGCCGGTCGCCAGGCTGGCTGCCGACTTCTGCCGCGCACGACCGGTTTGATCGGCAAAACGTCGGCGAATCGTCGGCAAGCGGTCGGCGGCGTGTCCTTTCTGACCGCCGCCGCCCGGTTCCTTCTGAGCGCCGGCATCCCGGTTGCGGGAAGCAAGGCAGGAGGCATCTGATGAAGACACCGGGGATTTCAGCCGGCGCGGCATTGGCAGTCGCGCTATTTTCCATGCCCGCGTCGGCGCAAGGCACGAACCGGAACATCGTCAAGCACATCAATGTGCACCAAAGCGATCTGGATCTCCGCGATCCGTCCGGCGCCGCGACGATGCTCGCGCGGCTGGAACAGGCGGCGACGAAGGCCTGTGGCGGCAAGCCGCTATCGGGCACGTCGTGGAACAACGAATTGGCGGAGGCGAAGACGCGCGAGCATCGCAGATGCAAGGCGGCGGCGATCGACGCCGCGACCCTGCAGCTCGGCACGCCGCTCGTGCGCGCCGCGTGGCTCGCCACCGCAAAGGCCACCCGTCACGCCGCCAAAACCCGCTGAGACACGAGACGACGGTCACGAGGTCCCACTCGAGGGGCGGCAGCAATGCCGCTCCTCTTTTTTGTGTCTGGTCGCCCGTCAGCGTGTCTGGCGGATCCGGTCGCACACGGGCGCGCGCTCCTGGCTGCAGAAATCGGGGCCACGCCGTTCGCGCCAGTAATCGAACAACCCTGTCCGCCCGGCGAGCGCGACGAAGCGCGGGTCGGACCGCATCGGCGCCGCGGCCGCGCCGAACAGAAAGGCGCGCGATGCGCGGTTGCCGCCCGTCTTCACGAACCATGTCTCTGCCTCTTCGGGACTACGCGGAACCGGTCGCGCGAAGACGCGATCGGCCAGCGCGAAGGCAGTCGCCAGATCGCCTGTGGCAGACAGGCCGGCGATGCACGCGGCCACGACCGGCTGGCGGGACAGCCGGTCCGCGGCGCATTCCGCTCGGGCCCGGTCGATATCGGCCACCGCGCGCGTGCGATGCGCCGCAAGAACGCTCCGGATCGGCTGTCGCGCGCCCGCCGGCTCGATGACGGGACCGGCGACCGGATCACGGACCAGCGCCTCCGCTTCGGCCATGCGGCCGTCCGCCACCATGCCCTCGAAGCGAAGGGCAATGAACAACGGGTCGGCATCCCAGTAGCGCCGGCCGGCACGATTCAGGCCCTGGAGCTGGCGGCCGTCTCGCGACAGCGTCATATGGTAGAGATAATATGCCGCCTTACTCGCCTGGAACGGGTCGGTGGCATGGGCGCTGGCCCGGAGCGCCCCTGCCTCGTCGAGCCGGCCTGCCTCCCCGAGCAACATGGCGAGGTGCGTGGGTAGCCACGGCGATTGCGGGTCTGCCGCGAGCCCCCCGCGCAGCAGGTCCTCGCATGCGCCAGGCGTCGCGGTGGCGGAGAGCAGGCATTCGGGCAGCCAGGTTTCACCGAACCGCGGCAGCAGATCGCGCGCCCTTGCCGCCGCGGCGCGTGCCGGCCCGATCAGCGCCTGGCGTTCCAGCTCCGGCGTGTCGACATGCCCGAAAACGTGCTGGCTGCGCAGCGCGAAGGCCAGCTGGGCGACGCCGGAGCCCGGGGCCGTGGCAAGCGTCTCGCGCGCAGCTTCCAGCCCGCGCCGGGGGTCTTCGCTGAGCAAGGCGCGGAGCACGCCTGCTTTTGTCGCGGGATCGGGCTCGCGGGTGATGAACGCGATCGTCGAGGTGAGCGCGCCCGCCATGCGCCCCGCGACATCGTCGGGAAGCCTGTCGAGCGCGACGGCCGGGATTTCGAACATCCGCGAATAGACCGTGGCCGCCCCCTCGACCTGGTCGAGACGGGCGAAGGCGCGCACCACGTCCCCGTCGCGCCGGATGCTTCCGGAGATCACATAGTCGGCGCCGAGCTTGCGCCCGATATCGGCGGGATTGTGCCGTGCCTCGGCGGGATAGGGCGCCGTCGAGACCAGCGGCATTCCGACCCGGTTCAGCGCCGCGGCGGTCGCGGCGGCGACGCTCTTCCCGACCAAGTGCATTTCCTCGCCGCTATTGAGGCTGGTGAAAGGAAGCACGGCGAAGGTCGGCGCGGGGCCGCGCTCGTCCCGCGACAGCAGCCGGTATCCGAAAAAGGCGACGATCCCGAGAAGCGTGAGGACCGCGCCTGCCCAGACAAGCGGCTTCCGCCCGGCGCGCCATGCCGATGCCCGCCGCGCGGCCCCAGCGGGCGCCTCCGGCCCCGTCTCGACCAGCCGGTAGCCCACTCGCGGCACCGTCTCGAGCGCCACGCCCTGCATGCGCTCGGTGATCCGCCGGACCTTGGCGAGGCAGCGGTTGATCGCATCCTCGCCGACCACCCGTCCTTCCCAGCAATGCTGGATCAGCTCGTCGCGGCTCACCACCGCGCCGCGCCGCCTGGCAAGCGCAACCAGCGCCTGCATCACCCGCGGCTCGATCGTCTCGCGCCCGTCCCCGAACTCGATCTCGCGCGTCGAAGGCCGCACCCCCGCACCGCCGAGGCTGAAGTCGGGCTCGCGCGCGAGGTTCACGCGCACGTCCTCCGGCAGATCATGCATGGCTCATCGCCCGCATGCCCGGCGCCGGTCACCGGCCCTCACCTTCGAACACCCGCCATGGCCGTTATCCCCGCCAGTCCGGCGCGACGATAGAAGCAAGCCCTACGCGCAACAACTGTCCAGTCGCGTCGCATTGGCTTTGGCCCGGCAGACGGGCGCTCCGGGCGGGCTTCACTTGCCGAAGAGAAGCAGCCGACCGTCAGCGGACCGCTCGACGCGCAGGCCGAACGTCGCGGCGAGCGTGGCAGCGAGCTTGTCGGGATCGCCCATCCGGAACCCGCCGGTCACCTGCAGCGATGCGAGCGCGGGATCGCCCAGCACGATGGCCCGCGCCGAATAGCGGTTGGCGACCGCAAGAACCTCGCGCAGCGGCGTGCCGTCGAACTCGAACATCCCCGACGGCCATTCGAGGGCCTCCGCCGCGGCCCGGCCGACGGCAGGCTTTCCGGACCCCGGCGCCAGCTCGACGGCCTGTCCCGGCGCCAGCCGCGCGAGCAGCGCCTCCCGGCTCGCCGGGGCGCTCCGTACATCGACGCCGCCGCGCAGCAGCACGACCGCAACCTTGCCGTCGCGCAAGCTGACGTCGAAGATGGTACCGGTCGCGACCACCTCGCGGCCATCGGCCTCGACGATGAAGGGGCGTGCGGCATCATGCGCGACCTCGAAACGGGCGCGGCCGCCGGTCAGCGCGAGCCGGCGTTCCTTGTCGGTGAAGCGCAGCTGGAGACGGGTATCGGCATCGAGGGTGACAACCGAGCCGTCGGCCAGCCGCACGCGGCGGATGCCGATATCCGAAGCGATCGCCGCGATCGCCACCTCCTGCGATGCAGGTGGCCCGCCTCGCTGCAGGAGCACCACGCCGAAGCCGAGCACCAGCGCAATCCCCGCGGCAATGGCATAGCGCCACACCGTGACCGGCCGCCGAGCGGATTTCGGCGGCACCCCCTCGCGCGCCTGTCCGGACGGCGTGTGGCCGACCAGCCCTGCCTGATCCCAGCGCAACGCGATGCGGTCGTACATGATCCGGTGATTGGGATGTTCGGCGAGCCAGGCCTCGAACGTTGGGCGTAGCCGCCCGGCGTCGGGCCCGCGCATTCGCACGAACCATTCGGACGCGGTCTCGGCGAGCGCCGCCTCGACCTCCGGATCCATCCGTCGGGGCGGCATCAAAGCGGGCCCAGGATCCGGTTGATCTCCACCATGGCGCGCACAAGCCGCTTCTCGACCTGCTTGAGCGTCAGGCCGGTGCGCTCGGCAATTTCGCCATAGGTCAGGCCGTCGAGACGATGCGCCATGAAGATCTCCCGGGTTTCCCGCGGGAGTTCCAGCATGGCCAGCTCAAGCCGGTCAAGCAAATCGCGCGTCTCGAGAAGCCGGCACTGGTCCGTTCCAGCGAGTTCCGCCTCGTCGAGCGGCTCGTGCGACGCCGCCGACCGGCGCATTGCGAACTTGGCGCGGTCGCGCAGCAAATTCTGCCCGATCCGCCGCAGATAGGCGCCGGGAGACACCAGCCCCGGCCCTGCCCCGCTCCCCAGCATCCGCGAGAAGCTCTCGTGCATCAGGTCCTGCGCCACCTCGCGATCCCCCGTCCGCCGCCGGAAGAAGCGCAGCAGCCGCGGCCCCTCGACACGATACAGCGCCGCCACATCGCAGTCCCCGGATACCGCATCGGCAGCCACAGGTGCCGCCTCAGTCGCATCGCCGACACGCGCCAGCCACCGCCCGTTCACGCCAGGCCCGGGCGGCAATGCCGCCCCTCCATTAGCATCGGCAAATTCGATCCGTGCACAGCCGCCTCTCCCATTCGAGGCGGCCGGCACGAGCCGGGTGTTGAGAACATGGTTTGAAGGCACATGCGCCCACGTCTTTGGCCGCAAGCGGCTTGGACATGCACGTGGGCCACCCGGCCACGAAGTGGCCCGGCCTATAGCATTTCAAACAAGGTTCTCACGCCTCGGCGCCACCGCAGCGGCGCCCCCCGATGCTACGATGCCTGCGCAACTTTGCAAGACATCCACCAGAGACTGATCCGAAACGGAGGAAAGTTCCACGCCAACTCCACCGCGGTCTCAGGCGAGACCCGCCTCGCGACGAAGCTCATCCAGCCGCTCGACTAGGTCGCCGCGAAGTGAAGCCCCCATTGCGCGGGATCGTCGTCGGCCTAGCGTCCCTCGGACGGCCCGCCGCGCGTCGCGGTGCTGGCGCGGACGCGCCAGGCGACATAGCCGGGATCCCGGCGAAGCGAAGTTCTCACGCTTCGGCGCCGCAATCTCATCCGCGCGCGAACAGATCAGGCTGATCGCGCGCTCGCATGCAAGACGGCTAGTCCGGACAGCCTTCCGTCTTCGACATGCACGCTACGCATTGGGTCGGTCGCGAACCGGGTGTTGAGAGCATGCTTGAGACATGCGCCTCCGCTTTAGCCGCAATCGGCCTGGACATGTGCGAGGGCCACCCGGTCGTAAAAGCATCTGGCATCGCGCCCGCGGCCGCGGGGAGACGGGCGGCCTGGGCAGCGCTGCGCTCAGGCGCTTCGCGCGACGCACGCGTTACGACCTGGCGTGAGCGCTATGAAAGTGGGCGCGAAACCGAGCCGGCATAACCTGAGCCGGCCGCGGATCGACCGCACTCGTTTGGGAGCGATCGCAGAGCGGATACCGATATTGGACGTACTCGCCCGATCGGTGATCGGGGCTGCTGTCGCGCTGACGAAGGGTGCGGAATCCGGTTGAGAGGAATCCCAAGCGTCGGCGGGGCTTGAACGACGGCAAGCAAGCAGCCATTCTCCATTGAATCATATTAGTCAGATAATTTTGGGAGAGCGACGCTTTGGTTAGCGGACACACCACTCGCCGTCAGTTCCTGGGCAGCACCGCCGCGATTGCCGTGGCCGCAGCCGGCGTGCCGATTGCCGCGCAGCCGCCCTCCCCTACGGCCGCTGTGGCGTCGCCACCAAATCGCGTGCCGCTCGCGCCTCAGCCCTTTTACGCGCTGCCGACCGGCGCAGTCCGTCCCGCCGGATGGCTGCGGAAACAGCTGCAGATCCAGGCCAATGGCATGGGCGGGCGGGTCGACGAGACATGGCCGGATCTGGGGCCCGACAGCGGCTGGCTGGGCGGCAAGGGCGAAAGCTGGGAGCGCGGACCCTATTTCCTCGACGGGCTGGTGCCGCTGGCGTGGATGCTCGATTCTGCGCCGCTCAAGACCAAGGCGATGAAGTTCATCGACTGGACGCTCGACAACGCCGCCCCCAACGGAATGATCGGGCCGCGCAGCAACGATGACTGGTGGCCGCGCATGGTAATGCTGAAAGTGCTCACGCAATATCATGAGCTGACGCAGGACCCGCGCGTCATTCCGGTGATGACCAACTATTTCCATCACCAGGTGGCGGAAATGCCTGCGCGCCCGCTGCGCGACTGGGGCCGGTCACGCTGGCAGGACGAGGTCGTGTCGGTGATCTGGCTCTACAACCGCACCGGCGACGCAAAGCTTCTCGAACTTGCCGAGTTGCTCAAGCAGCAGGGCTATGACTGGCAGGGACTGTTCGGACCGAACTATCCTTACCGCACCAAGACGGTGAAGGCGGAGGTCGGCCTCGACAAGACCGGCGAGGAAGGCACGGCCAACGGCCTCGCGGACCACGCGCAGACGCTGCACGGCGTCAACAACGCGCAGGCGTTGAAAGCGTCTCCGGTATGGGCGGTCGTCTCGGGAAGCGACGAGGATCGCAAGGCGATCCACAACCAACTGGCGATCCTCGACCGCTATCATGGCCTGCCGATCGGCATTTATTCGGCCGACGAGCATCTTGCGGGGCGCAGCCCCAGCCAAGGCGTCGAACTGTGCGCGATCGTCGAGGCCATGTATTCGCTCGAGCTCGGCCTCGCGATCACCGGCGATGCGTCTCTGGGCGATCGGATCGAGCGCATCGCGTATAATGCATTACAAGCGACCTTCACCGACGACATGTGGGCGCATCAATACGACCAGCAGCCCAACCAGATCCGCTGCGCCAGGGAAGAAGGTCCGTGGACGACCAACGGACCCGAGGCGAACCTGTTCGGGCTGGAGCCCAATTTCGGCTGCTGCACCGCCAATTTCCATCAGGGCTGGCCCAAGCTGGTCGCGAGCCTGTGGATGGCGTCGGCCGAGGGTGGACTGGCCAAGACGATCTACGGACCCTGCGAAGTTGCGACCAGCGTTGGCGGTGTGCCCGTAAAGCTGCGCGAGGAGACCGATTATCCCTTCCGGGATCGAGTGACGATCCGTGTCGACCCGTCACGGCCGGCGCGCTTTCCGATGGCGCTGCGCGTCCCCGGCTGGGCCAAGACCGCAAGTATCCGCGTCAATGGCAGAGCGGTTGCGGGGGCAACCGCCGGACAATTCGCCAAGATCGACCGTGAATGGACGGCTGGCGACAAGATCGAACTCAGCTTCAGCGCCGAGGCCCGGCGCGTCGCGTCCGCCCATGGCAGCTTCGTTGAACAGGGGCCGTTGGTCTTCTCGCTGCCGATCACCGAGAAATGGCAGAAGCTGCGCGACCGTGGCCTGACCGCGGATTGGGCGGTGCTTCCCGAAAGCGAGTGGCGCTATGCGCTGGCCGAGGATGCGCCGATCGAGCGGGTCGAGCGAACGGTCGGGCCGGTGCCCTTCTCCCGTCGCAGCCCGCCGGTGGTGCTGGTGACGCAGGGCTACCGCCTGACGGCGGCCGAGTGGGGCGAACAGGACAATGCCGCCGCCCCGCCCCCGGCCACTGCTGTAGTGAGAGGCAAGCCCGAAAAGCTCGTGCTGATGCCATATGCGGCGCCGAAGCTCAGGATCACGAGTTTTCCCATGGCGAAGGCATAGTCCGTCGCCCCCCCTTGAGAGGAGTCGACGAGAGATGAGTGCGCCTCTCCGATCGTTCACGGAAGACTGACATCCAGCTTGGAGAAGTGCGGCGGCCGGGGCATCGAGCCCCGTCCGCCGCCAAACCCGGCCCAGCCACTTCAGATAGGAAACTGCCGCGCCTAGTTCGCCTTCCTCGCGCGCCTGGTCCATTTTGCCCACGTCTCGGGCGAATCCAGCATCTTGATGTAGACGCCACGACCACGGCGCGGGCCTGAAATCCGACCTGCTTGCCGTCGGTCGTCTCGTACCAGTCGCCAAGCGGCACGCGCGTCGGCGTGCCCGTCCTATACCGATGCACCGGTGCGACCAGCGCGCTGAAATCACGCTGATTGTCGGCCAAGGTCGCGCTCCACACGATCCAGTCGAGCTTCGTGTAGGTCTTGCGGCTGTCGAGCGGCAGGCCGAACGGGCGCTGGTTCTTGAGATAGAACGCGACCTCGCTGTCCCCGCAGCGCCTTTGGAAACAGGTTACGCCCCATCACCTTGTCCCAGACCAGATTGTAGTTCTGGCTCCACGTACCCGGCTTGTCGAACGCCAGCCTCGTGTGGTCGCCGTCCTTGGCCATCTCCTGCCATCTGGCCGCCATCTGCTGCGCCTGTGCGTGATACTCGTCGGCAATAGCGGTCTTGCCAAGGTGCGGGCGAGTTCAGCATAGGCATCAAGCGCGCTGATCGCCTTTATCGACAGATTGGTGTTGTGCGCCAGATGCCCGGCGAAATCATCGGTGCTCAGCTGGTTCTCGAGGTCGAGCCCCTTATCGCGCAGATAGGCAGCCCAGCGGCTCAGCTGATCCCAGTAATGCTCGGCGAAGCCGGCATGGCCCTGTACCTTGGCCAGCGCGGCGATCATCAGAAGCATGTTACCAGTTTCCTCGGCCGGCATCTGATCCTCTTCGCTATGCTCCCCTCCGCCATACACCTGGCCGTTCGCCTGCGGATAGGTGCCGAGGTCGTGCGGCGCGAACGGGAACTTCCAGCGCGGCATCGCCGAATAGTCCAGGATCGGCCGCAGCTGCGCCTCCAGCAGGGGTCGGGTTAAGCAGCAGGAAGAACGGCGCGGTCGGATAGGTGATATCGACCGACGCGATGCAGCCGTTGCTGAAATTCTCCTTGGAGAAATAGAGCGGCGTGCCATCGATGTCGGCGACCAGCTTGTCGCCCACGCTGTCATAGTCGAAGCGCACCGTCATCAGCGGGCGGTCCTGATGCGCCAGACGCGGCATGGCGAGATCGTCGGACGCGGCGAAGGTGCCGGCCTTCATATATTCGTCGCGCGCCCGGCTGCCGATCGCCCCTGTCGACCGCATCGGCCCTCCCGGGAGAAAGCCTTGCAGAGACTGGCACCCCATCTCCAGGACGCGTTTCACCTGCAGCCGAGGCTCGACACCCTCAGCGGTAGAACGAACGCCCCAGCCGCACGAGCGCTCGCACCACTGCGAGCGAGATCCGGTCCCAACTAAGTCCCGCGATAAAGACCGGTCAATCTTGATCCGATCGCGGGGAAGCGCCGCAAGTGCTCACGGCTCGCATACGCTATCCCGGAATCGTCGAGCGCGACGGAACCCCCGATCGCGGAATGCGGCGAGTGTGTTCGGGATCGATGGGTCGGGTAATCCTGCCGCGCCCGGTGACCCCGACCATGATATCCTTGGTCGCTGATCCGCTGCCGGAAAAACATTTACGAGCCTTCGCCCTTGAACTCGGACAGGCCTCCGATTGACAGCGGCGGCGCCCACTCATAGTTGGTAATGATAATCGCTCGCAACAGGCTGCTCCTGCCCTGACCAGTTCCACCATCCGCGTCTGGTATCTGATCCACAAATGGACCAGCTTGATCTGCACGGTCTTCCTGCTGATGCTCTGCATCACCGGACTACCGCTGATTTTCCATGACGAGATCGACCGGCTGAGCGGCGAGACGACGCAGTTCGGCATGCCCGGCATCGGATCGTCGAGCAATGCGCCGGGGCTTTTACCGCTCGACGACATGATGGCCAGGGCATTGGCGGCGCGCCCGGGCGAAGTCCCGCTGTTCATGGCGTTCGACAATGCCCAGCCCTCGATGACGATTACCACCGGTCCCCGCCCCGACGCGCCGGGATCGCAGATGACGATTCAGCTATTCGACCGGTCCACCGGCAAGGCGCTGGGCCAGGAAGCCGACGGGGAAGGCGTCATGCACTTTCTCCTTCAGCTTCACACGGACATGTTCCTGGGGCTGCCGGGGATGCTGTTCCTCGGCGCGATGGGTGTGTTGTTCACCGTCGCGCTGACTTCGGGCGTGGTGCTCTACGCGCCCTTCATGCGCAGGCTCGTCTTCGGCACGCTGCGGACCTCGCGCAGCCTCCGGCTCAAATGGCTGGATTATCACAACCTGCTTGGCATCGTCGCGCTTGCGTGGATGACCGTCGTCGGCATTACCGGCGTCATCAACACGCTCGAAGACCCGATCAACAAGCTCTGGCGAAGCCGGGAGCTGGCCGCGATGACCCGCGAATATGCCGGCAAGGGCGCGCTACCGCCCGCACGCTACGGATCGCTGGATAAGGCGATGGCAGAGGCGCGCAAGGCACTGCCCGGGAACAACCCGCAATTCATCGGTTTTCCTGGTGGGCGGTTCAGCTCCAGCCATCATTACGCGGTTTTCTTCCAAGGCGACACGCCGCTCACCGAGCGCCTGCTGACTCCGGCACTGATCGATGCAGAGACCGGCACCTTCACCGCGGCGCGCGCGATGCCGTGGTACAACAAGTCGCTGTCGCTCTCTCGCCCGTTGCATTTCGGCGATTATGGCGGGCTGCCGCTCAAGATCCTCTGGGCGATCCTCGACTTGTTCACGATTCTGATCCTGGTGACCGGCCTCTATCTCTGGATCGGCAAACGCCGCGCCTCGCCCGCCGCGCATGTCCGCGAAGTCGAGACCGGCGGGGTCGTGGCCCCGGCCGGATGAGCACGCGCCCGCCGAAGCGACAGGGCCTGGGCTCGATCTTCGCGGTTCCGCTGGTGATTTCCGTGCTGAGCAGCCTCGCGCTGGTCGCAGCGCTGACCGGCGATGGCTGGCGCGATGTCATCTCGTGGGCAGGGCTCGCCGCGCCTGTCATGGCCGTCGGCTGGGCGATGCGGGTTCGCCGCTCCTGAACCTCTTTCTCGCAAACGATCTGCGCACCATCAAGGAACGACACCGTGACCAATACCCGCTTCCGCGCCTCGTTCGGTCTTACGATCAGCGCCTCGGCGCTGGCGCTCGCGATCCCCGCTCACGCACAGGAAGCGCCAGCCGAGGGAAGCTCCGAAGATATCCTCGTCACTGCCCAGCGCGAGAACCAGACCGGCGTAACGCATGGCGGCCGGATCGGCATCCTCGGCGACAAGCCGGCGGAGGACGTGCCGTTTGCGGTCAAGAGCTACAATGCCGCGCTGATCCTCAATCAGCAGCCCCAGACGCTCGGCCAGGTCCTCGACAACGACCCATCAGTGCGCACCAGCTATGGCTTTGGAAACGCAGCGGAACAGTTCGTCATCCGCGGTTTCGCGCTGACCGGCGACGACGTCGGCTTCGACGGCCTTTACGGCATCACTCCGCGCCAGCTCATCGCGCCCGAGCTCTACGAATCGGTCCAGGTGCTCAACGGATCCAGCGCATTCCTCAACGGCGCGGCACCGGGAGGATCGGGCATCGGCGGCAGCGTCAATCTGACGCCAAAGCGGGCCGGCGCGCGCCCGGTGACCCGGGTGACCGCCAACTATACCTCGAATGCCCATATCGGCGGCAGCTTCGATGTCGCCCGTCGCTTCGGCCCCAACAGCGAATGGGGCATCCGGATCAACGGCGCGGCCCGGCGCGGCGATGTCGGCATCGAGAACGAGTTCCGCAGCGCCTATCTGCTAGGCGGGGCGATCGACTATGACAGCGGCCCGCTTCGGCTGTCGCTGGACCTGGCCTATCAGAAAGTGCGGGTGAACCAGATCCGTCCCAAGCTCACCATCCCGGCTGCGGTCACCGCGATTCCGAAGGTGCCCAAGGCAGACGTCAATTACGGCCAGCCCTTCAACTTCACCGAGCTGCGCGACATCTACGGCCAGTTCCGGGCCGAATATGACATGTCCGAAAATGCGATGGTCTATGCTGCATTCGGCGCGCGCGACGGATCCGAGGACGGCTTCTACGGGACCTTCTCGCTGCTCGATTCCTCGACCGGTGCGATTTCGATCTCGGGTTCGCGTATCCCGCGCACCGACAATAATGAGGCTGCGCAGGCCGGCATCCGCGTCAAGCTCGCCGAGGGTGGCATCTCTCACGAATTCAACTTCGGCGGGTCGATGAACTGGCTGACCAACCGCAACGCCTTCGAATTCTATGCAGTCTCACCCGTTCGGAGCAACATCTACAATCCGGTGGTCATCCCGCAGCCCGGCACCATCACCTCGCGCGGCGGCAACATGGCCGAGCCGTTCCCGATCTCGCGCATCCAGCTGATGAGTGCCTTCGCCTCAGACACGGTCGGCGTCTGGGACGATCGGATCCTGCTGACTGGCGGCCTGCGGCTCCAGCAGATCGTCGCCAAGAGTTACTCCAATGTGACCGGCGCGCAGACCGCCGAGTATCGCAAGGACGCCGTCACCCCGGTGGTCGGGCTGGTGATCAAGCCGTTCGACGCCGTGTCGCTTTACGCCAATCGTAGCGAGGCGCTCGTCCAGGGCGCGGCTGCACCCGCGGTGAGCGGCGGATTCAACGTCGTCAATGTCGGCGAGATCCTGCCGCCCTATTTGTCGACTCAATATGAAGTCGGCGGCAAGCTCACGCTGCGCAGCGTCACTGCCAGCCTGTCCTTCTTCACCACCGAGCGCGAAACGGCGATCCTGGTGCCGGTGCCCGGCCCACCCGCCAATGACGCGCGCTTCGAGGCGTCGGGGCGCCAGCGCAATCGAGGCATCGAGCTGAGCATCCAGGCAGAGCCGGTAACCGGCCTGCGCATCCTCACCGGCGCGTCCGTGATCGACGCGAAGCTGCGGCGCCAGACCAATGGCCTCAACGAGGGCAATCAGGTCGCCGGCGTTCCGGACTACCTGATCAACGGCAATGTCGAGTGGGATCTTCCGTTCCTTCGCGCACTAACGCTGACGACGCGCGTCGTGCACACGGGCGAGCAGCCGGCGAATAACGCTAACACGCTGGCGCTGCCGAGCTGGACGCGCTTCGACCTTGGCGCACGCTATGTCGCGCTGCTGAGTGACAAGCCGGTCACGCTGCGTGCCGGCGTCGATAACGTGGTAAACAAGCGCTACTGGGCCTCGGCGTTCGACTCTTCGCGCCCTGACCTGCTGCAGGGCGCACCACGAACCTTCAAGCTATCCGCCTCGATCGATTTGTAGCAAGCAGTGGCTTTTGGCGGGCATTCGGGTTTGCTTGCGATGCCGGCAAAGGCGCGGCAAGCAGAACGCCCTGCACTGGAGTCGCTGTCCAACGCCTCGACCAGGGCAGCCGCGGCTGGGACACTATGAACCTGGCACAGTTGTGGAAACGCCAGCACTGCCGGACAGTTTTGTGGCCATGCTTCGCCCAAGCACCGCCGCCACCCTCTCGATCGCCTTGCCGCCTCAGGTGCGATCTCTCAAACGTCCCGCTCGGTGCCAATCTGGAGCGCTTCGGCGTTTGCCGAGTGAACGCTGCCATCCGAACGGGCGCGCAAAGGACCTCGACGCAACGAAGCGCGCTGTGGAGCTTCTTCGAGTCAAGCATCCCTAAGGTGGCGCCGTGCAATCGCTGGAGAAGATCGGCTCTGGATACTGTAGGTGATTGTGGGCCCGATAGCGGGATGCCTCGGGCGTTGTGACCGAGCCATCCCGCCACATGTCTCCCTCGGGTCGGCCTGATTACATCACCCCCGATCGCTCGCCGCTAGCCGGAAATGGTTGAATAGGGCTACCCGCAAGCTGGAGATTACCTGCGCCGCTAAGCTGCCCGGCGTCTGACGGGAAACCTGAATGCCGCATCGACTGCCATAGGATCGAACCGCCTCGGACGCGCACCCGTCGGTTGTGCCGGCCGCTCCACCAGCACGAGCGGCTCAGGCAATCCCTCGCACAACATTTCCGCCCAGGCCTGTGCCAGCTCGCGTCTGCGCGGCATGTAGGCAGCGCGATTGTAGGCGCCCTCGACCTTACCTTTGGGAACATGGGCAAGCATCAGGTCGATGATCGCCCGGTCGCCTTCCTTTCCGTGCCGCTCGGCCCACTCGTTCATGATCGTCGAGAAAGCGGCGCGAAAGCCGTGCGGCACGTGGTGGCCGTGATAACCTGCGCGGTTTAGCAGGTAGCCCAGCGCGTTTTCGCTCATCGGCTGATGCATGTGCCGCGTGCTCGGGAACACAAGCGGCCCCTCCCCCGTCAGCGGCCAGAGCGCTCGCAAGACCGCAATCGCCTGAGGCGTCAGCGGTACGAGATGGTCTCCACCCAACGCTTCCTTGCGGTCGAGATCGCCCTTCATCCGGGCAGCGGGGATTCGCCAGAGCGGTGCCTCACCATTGAGATCCTCAAACTCATCCCACTGGGCACCGCGCAGCTCGCTCGGCCGCACCGCCGTCAGAGCCAGGAACCGCAAAGCCAGTCGCGTGATCGGTCGCGCATATTCCTCTTCGGCGGTCAGGATCATCTTCCTGAGGGGCACAAGGTCGGTAATGGCTGGCTGACGGCCGCGGCGCAGCGGCTTGAGTGCCGCGGCCAGCTTCTCGGCAGGATCATTCTGCGCGATCCCTTCGGCGATCGCGTAGCAGAACACGGCCGAGATACGTTGCCGGACCCGCTTTGCCGTTTCGATCGACCCTCTCGCCTCGATCTCGCGCAGCGCCGCCATCACCAGTGGCGGGGTGAGCTGCGCGATCGGCAGTCCGCCGATTTCGGGAAACACGTCGCGCTCGAGGCTCCGGATGATGTCGTTGGCGTGCCGCTTGGCCCACTGCGCCTTGACGGTTTCGTGCCACTGCCTGGCCACGCGCTCGAAGGTCTGCCGGCCTGCCTCGATATTGGCCTGGATGCGCAGCTTCTTTGCGATCGTAGGGTCGTGACCTTCGCACAGCGCGGTGTAGGCCTCGTCCCGTTTCGCGCGCGCGTCGGCAAGGGCCACGAGCGGCCAGGCGCCGAACGCCATGCTCTTCTGCTTGCCGTCATAGTAATAGTTCCACCGCCACAGCTTCCCGCCACCGGGCGTCACGAGCAGGAACAGCCGGTTGCTGTCGGTCAGTTTGTAGGATTTGGCCCGGGGCCTGGCGGCGCGGACCTTTGCGTCGGTGAGCAATGTCGGTCTCCTGAAAAGTACCACGATTTTCCGACCGCGCGTACCACGCTGAACTACCCGAATTTGCCGAAACGGTGTCGGACAGGTACGGACGGTCGTGGCCGAGCTGATCGGCTAAGCGTCGGTTTTCAGGAGAAAAAAGTCGATCCCGGTGGCCCGGTACGGACCCCTGTGGAAGGGCCCCTGGCGGAGAGGGTGGGATTCGAACCCACGGTACCCGTGAGGGCACGCCGCATTTCGAGTGCGGTACATTCGACCACTCTGCCACCTCTCCGCGAGGTCTTTAGATGGCGTTGTCGGGTTTCCGACGAGCGCCACCGGTCGATGAGGGCGGGCCATTAGCGCAATGAATCGAGCCCCGCAAGCGCAGTGCTTGTACCGCGCGGCATATGCATTAAATTATTGGCATGTCGCAGTCGCCAATACCCAGCCTCCCGCTCGAAGCCGCTGTCCAGATGCCGCCGGTCTCTTCCGCCCGCTTCGCGATCGGCGACGTGGTGCGCCACCGGCTGTTCGATTTTCGCGGGGTGATCTTCGACGTCGATCCGGTCTTCGCCAATTCGGACGAATGGTATGAAGCGATTCCCGAGGATGTCCGCCCGCGTAAGGACCAGCCTTTCTACCATCTGCTCGCCGAAAATACCGAATCGAGCTACATCGCTTATGTCAGCCAGCAGAACCTCGTCGTCGATGACACCGACGAGCCGGTCGATCATCCGGCGATCAGCGGATTGTTCGAGCGCTATTCGGGCGGCCGCTACAAGCTGAAGCCCCACCACCGCCATTGATCCAATACGTCACTCCGGCGAACGCCGGGACCTCGAGCTTCCTGCGACCTGTCTGCGGCTCTTCGCTCCCCTCCCGCAAGCGGGAGGGGAAAGTCCTCAGAAGTCGAATGCGATCCGCGAATAGACGAAGCGCCCGTTGAACCCGAACGGCGAGAAGGACGAATAAGGCAGGAAATAATTGTTGTTGCCGTAAACGCCGCCCGCCGGCGCCTTGGTCGGATAGACGTCGAACACATTGTCCGCGCCCACCGCAAGCTGGACGCCGGGCAGCGCCTCGAAGCGCAGTTCGACATCGGTGATCCATTTCGGCTCGAGCCAATAATCGGCGACGCCCTGCCCCGCCGGGATCGCCAGATCGGTCGAGCTTCCGGTCGAGAGCACCCGACCATAGCGGTTGGTGCGCACCGTCAGCCCTACCGGATCCAGACCCCAGTCGATCGACGCATTGATCTTGTCGCGCGGCTGGCCGTCGGTGAGGCGCAGCGATTCGGAGCGGCCGAACACGATCAGCCCCGGCAAAGACGGCAGCGAGGCGCGATCGATGATCTTGGTCTGGTTGTGATTATACCCTGCCGACAGCGTGAACCGTCCCGCACCGAACTCGGGCACTTTGTAGGTCGCGACCACATCGACGCCCTGCGTCCGCGTATCGACGCCGTTGACGAAGAAGCGGGCTGAGGTCGCGTTGGTGATCCCCGCCCCGGTGAGCAGCGCGACCACCGCCGCGCCGCTCAGCGATTCGCTCAAGACCACGCGGTCGCGGATCTTGATGTTGTAATAGTCGGCGGTGAGGGTGAGTCCCGGCACCAGAGAAACCACCACGCCGGCGCCGAGATTGGTCGATTTCTCGGGATCGAGGGCCTTGGCGCCGAGCGCCCGCGACACCGGGTCCGAGACGGCGAAGGTGCCGGTCTCGATCAGATTGCCGCCGGTGAACACCGTCGAGGTGGCAGTGAAATATTGCTGGGCGAGGCTCGGCGCGCGAAAGCCCGTAGAGGCCGAGCCGCGGATCGCGACGCCCTGCACCGGCTCCAGCCGCGCGGCGATCTTGCCGTTCCATGTGTCGCCGAAATCCGAATAATGCTCGTAGCGTCCGGCGAGCTGGACCGAGAAGAAATCGGTCACATCGGCATCGGCTTCGGCATAGCCCGCCCAACTATCGCGCGACACGTCGGTGGCGTTGTTCGGCCGGAAACCCGGAAACACCTGCGATCCGCCCGCGGCATTGAACGGCGTCGCCGAGAACGGGCCGTTGATGTAGCTCGCGACGTCGCCGGCGACGATCTTGTAATTCTCGTTGCGATATTCGCCGCCGAACGCGATCCCGAACGATTGCAGCCCGGCAAAGTCGAATTTCCGGGAGAGGTCGAGATTGACCACCGTCTGCCCGGCACGCAGCCCGCCCGCATTGAAGCTGCGCGGGCTGTTCGCCGCGCCGAGCGACACGTTGACGCTGTTGGTCACCTTATAGTCGAGCTGGTTCGACCCATAGACCACCGACAGATCGCCGGTGAATCCCCCGACATCGCCGCGGATGCCGACCGCGCCCGAGACGTCCTCGACCTGAGTGGCGATATAAGGAAGATATCCGTCAGCATAGATGGGCACGAAGCTGGTCGTCGAGGCCGACCAGTCGCGGTTGCGGACATCGTTGGCGCGGCGATAGAAACCGCCGCCCGATGCGTCGCGGATGCCGTAGCTGCCGAATGCATAGAGCTCGAAGCCGCCGCCCAGCTCGTATCCGGCATTGGCGAAGAGATTGTAATCGATCGCCTCGCCGTCGCCGTAGCGATGGGTGAAGCGATCGGTCGAGAGTTCGCGCGGATCGCCGACAGCGAGATATTGGCGCCGCGGATCGGCGCCCGAGCGGTTGGTCGGATCGCGGTCGCGGAACTGCGCGGTGAGGTTGAGATAGCCCCCCGTCCCCACCGGCAGCCCGAAATTGGCCGCCAGAGTCAGCGTGTCGCCGTCGTGGCGCTCACGGTCCCCGCCGGTATTGAGCTGGAGGATGTCGTTGGTCACGCCGCCCGGAGTCAGCACGGTCGGGATGCCGCCGCTATTGGCGACCCCTGTCACGTCGGCGACCCCATCCATCGAGGTCAGATATTTGCCGTAGGTGATGCTCGCACGCGTCCCCTCGCTGCGGCGCAGCTGGAGGTTGATCACCCCGGCGATCGCATCCGAGCCATAAAGCGAAGAGGCGCCGTCGCGCAGGATCTCGACACGATCGATCGCGATCGCGGGAATCTCGTTGAGGTCCACCGCCGAAGAACCGCGGCCGACCGAGCCGTTGAGATTGAGCAATGCCGAGGTGTGACGGCGCTTGCCGTTGACCAGCACCAGCACCTGATCCGGCGCGAGTCCGCGGAGCGTGGCG
>Ga0247823_10001047_pt1 | contig 23270 bp, 19 predicted proteins | sample 13C_PalmiticAcid_2_FD_192426 | JGI IMG/M metagenome (GOLD analysis project Ga0247823, IMG submission 192426) | Soil microbial communities from agricultural site in Penn Yan, New York, United States - 13C_PalmiticAcid_Day30 | ecosystem: Environmental > Terrestrial > Soil > Agricultural land... | reverse complement strand
CCCTCGAAGGCCCGGGAATTCCCGGGCCTTCGAGGGTACCGCCGGACGTAGTCCGGATTACCAGATCACTACCTGCTTGTCGCCGTCGCGGACCATCGCGTCGCCCGCCTTGCACTGGAACGCCGAGGCGAACGCCGGCAGGTTGGACGGGGCGCCGATGGCGCGGAAGTTGGCCGGCGCGTGCGGGTCGGTCTTCAGGCGCACGGCCAGTTCTTCCGGAGTGAAGTTGCGGCGCCACACCGTGGCCCAGTTCAGGAAGAAGCGCTGGTCGCGGGTCAGCCCGTCGGTCTTCGGATCCGGCGTGGCCTGGGTGGCCGTCTTCATCGCCTCGTACGCGGTCGCCAGGCCGCCCAGGTCGGCGATGTTCTCGCCCAGGGTCAGGCTGCCGTTGACCTTGCCACCGCCTTCGGTGGTGTAGCCGTTGAACTGGTTGACGAGCTTGCCGGTCAGGCCGGAGAACGCCTTGGCGTCGCCGTCGGTCCACCACACTTCCATGTTGCCGGTCGGTCCGAAGCGCGAACCCTGATCGTCGTAGCCGTGGATCATTTCGTGGCCGATCACCGCGCCGATGCCGCCATAGTTCATTTCATCCGAGGCGTTGGGATCGAAGAACGGCGGCTGCAGGATGGCGGCCGGGAACACGATCTCGTTCTGCAGCGGGTTGTAGTAGGCGTTGACCATCTGCGGCGGCATGCCCCATTCGGTCTTGTCCACCGGCTTGCCGATCTTGCCGAGGTTCCACTTGTAGTTGAACTCCTGCGCGGCCAGCACGTTGCCGATGTAGCTGTCACGGCTGGTGGCCAGGCCGGCCCACTCGCGCCACTTGTCCGGGTAGCCGATCTTCGGGGTGAAGGTCTCCCACTTCGCGATGGCCTTCTGCTTGGTTTCCGCGCTCATCCACGGCAGGTTCTCCAGGCGGCTCTTCAGCGCGGTGCGCAGGTTGCCGACCAGGGTTTCCATCTTGGCCTTGGACTCGGCCGGGAAGGCGACCTTCACGTACATCTGGCCCAGCGCTTCGCCGGCCTCGCCTTCCACGGTGTCGAGCACGCGCTTCCAGCGCGGCTTGATTTCCTTCTGCCCGCGCAGCGTCTTGGCGTAGAAGTTGAAGTTCTCGTTGACGAAGGCATCGCTCAGGTACGGCGAGGCGCCGTCGACGGTGTGGAAGCGCAGGTACGCGCGCCAGATCGCCGGGTCGGTGTCACCCAGCATCTTGCTCACTTCCTGGTGGAAGCCCGGCATGGCCAGCGAGAACTTGTCCGCCTTCACGCCCTGCGATTCGAAGAATCGGGTCCACGAGAAATTCGGAGTCAGCTTGTCGGCGTCGGCCAGCGTGACCGGGTTGTAGTACAGCGAAACGTCGCGCGAAAGTTCCTCGCTGGTCTTGGACGCCTTGGCCAGGCGGGTTTCGAACGCGACCACGTCCTGTGCCTGCTTGGCGGCATCGGCGACGGCCACGCCCGACAGTTCCAGCACCTTGGCGATGTGCGCCTGGTAGGCCTGCAGCTTTTCCTTGTTCTCGGCCTTGGTGTAGTACTCCGGATCCGGCAGGCCCAGGCCGCCCTGCGAGGCATAGGCCATCACCATCGAGGAATCCTTGAAGTCGGCCTCGCCGCCGAAGCCGAACAGGAAGTTGCGGCCCTTGGTGGCGTTGGCGCTCAGGTAGTCGACGATCGCTTCCTTGCTGGCCAGGCCGTCGATGGCGGTCAGGTCGGCCTTGATCGGCTCGATACCCTGGGCATTGACCTTGGCCTCGTCCATGCCGGTGGCCCACAGGTCGCCGACGATCTTCTCCACGCCGGTGGCGTTGGCATGCGCGGCGGCCTGTTCGGCCAACTGGCGCTGCACGGCGGTGGAACGCTCGTCCAGCATTTCGAACGCGCCCCAGCTGGTGCGATCGCTGGGGATGGTGTTGGCGGCCAGCCACTTGCCGTTGGCGTAGCCGGTGAAATCGGCGCAGGCGTTCTTGCTGGTGTCCAGATCCGCGAGCAGGAAGCGGTTCACCGGCGGCAGTTTGCTCTCGTCCAGCTTCAGTTGCAGCTCGCCGCTGTCGGCGCTGGCCTTGGCGGCGGCGTCGGGGGAGGCGGCTTCGTTGGGCTTGGAGCAGCCGGCGAGGGCCGCGGTGACGGCCAGGGACAAGAGCAGCATCTGCGGTTTACGGAAGGTCACTTTCAACTCCGGCCCGGAAGGGCATTGGGATAGGTCTGTCCAGATGGACGTGCGCGGACTCTACTCCCCGCCCGGGAGGACGGGGGGGTGTCGAAGGTCATGGTAAGCGGGCGACCCGCAAGGGCACGTCATGGCCCGGGCGCAGGGCCATGCTAGGGTTTCCGGACATTGCGGGAGCCGAGAATGCGGATCGAATTCCATGGCGCGGCCGGCGAGGTGACCGGCTCGATGCACCTGCTGCACGCGGCGGGCAAGCGGATTCTGCTGGACTGCGGGATGATCCAGGGCAGCCGCGAGGCCGAGGCGCGAAATGCCGATCCGTTTCCGTTCGATCCGGCGGCGCTGGACGCGCTGGTGGTCAGCCACGCCCACATCGATCACATCGGCCGGATACCGCTGCTGGTGCGGCGTGGATTCCGCGGCCCCATCCACGCGCAGGCGGCCACCGCCGAATTGATGCCGGTGATGCTGATGGATTCGGCCTCGCTGGCCGAAGCCGACGCCGAACGCGCCAATCGCCGCCGACGCCGCGGTGAGCCGGAAATCCAGCCGCTGTATGACCGCGAGGACGTGCAGGCGGCGATGGCGCAGGTCCGTCCGCTGCCCTACGACCAGCGACAGCCGATCCTGCAGGGCGTCGACCTCGCGTTCCGCGACGCCGGCCATATTCTCGGCTCGAGCATCGTCGAAGTGTGGGCGGACGGGCGCAAGCTGGTGTTTTCCGGTGATCTGGGCCAGAAGGGCACGCCGATCCTGCGCGATCCCTCGCAGGTGCGCGAGGCGGATCTGGTCCTGATGGAATCCACCTACGGCGATCGCAACCACCGCGATCGTCCGGCCACGGTGCGCGAACTGGGCGACGTTCTCGAGCAGGCCTGGGCCGATCGCGGCAACGTGCTGATTCCCGCGTTCGCGGTGGGGCGCAGCCAGGAGCTGCTGTACTGGTTCGCGCGTCATTGGGACGAGTGGAACCTGTCGCGCTGGCGCGTGTTCCTGGACAGTCCGATGGCGGGCAAGGTGGTGCAGGTGTACGGACGCCACCATGACCTGTTCGACATGGAAGCGCAGGAAGTCTGGCGCGGTTCGCCCAATCCGTTCCGCCTGCCCAACCTGCACATCACCGAGAGCACCGCCGAGTCGATGGCGATCAACCAGATCGCCAACGGCGCGATCATCATCGCCGGTTCCGGCATGGCCAACGGCGGTCGCATCCAGCATCACCTGGCCCACAATCTCGAGCGCCAGCGCACGCATGTGGTGTTCGTCGGCTACCAGGCCGAGGGTACGCTGGGAAGGCGGCTGGTCGATGGCGCGCGCTGGGTGCGCATCCATGGACGCGATCACCGTGTCAATGCGCAGTGCCACACCGTGGGTGGCCTGTCCGCGCATGCGGATCAGCAGGGACTGCTGGCGTGGTACGGCGGTTTCGAACCTTCGCCACCGGTGGTGCTGGTGCATGGCGAGGATCGCGCGCGCGAGGCCCTGGCCGGTGAGCTGGGCGAGCGTTTCGGGGTGAGCGCGGAACTGGCGCGCCCGGGAATGCGGCTGGACGTCTGACGTCCGGCCGCGACCTCCCTCAGGGCATCGCGGCGGCGTGGCTGACGCTGCGGTTGCGGCCTGCCTGCTTGGCCTGGTAGAGCGCGGCGTCGGCGCGTTCGAACACTTCGGCCGCGTCCGGAGTGTCGCCGGCCTGGGTGGTGTGGATGCCGATGCTGGCGGTGAACGGCGGCGCATCGAGCGCACGCTCGGTACGCGCGGCCAGGTTGGCCAGATCGACATGGATGGTGGTGGCGATGGTCGCGGCCGCCTGCGCGGAGGTCTCCGGCAGCAGCACCGCGAATTCGTCGCCGCCCAGGCGCGCGATCACGTCGCGTGGCCGCCGCGCGCGCCCGCGCAGCACCCGCGCCAGCAACCGCAGCACGGCGTCGCCACTGGCATGACCCTGGCTGTCGTTGAGCTGCTTGAAGTGATCGATGTCCAGCAGCAGCAGCGACATCGGCAGGTGGGTGCGCTGGATCGCGCGCAGCTCCTGTTCGAGCGCATGGTTGAACTTGTTGCGGTTGGCCAGACCGGTCAACGGATCGGTCTGCGCGGCGCGCTGGGTGCGGCGGATCAGCCGGTACACCCATACCGAGGCGCCGATGGCCAGCACCAGCAGGGTGGCCGAGGCGGGGAACCACAGGCGCGCGAACTGCAGCAGCAACAAGGACAGCAGCAGGGTCAGGAGGATGGTGGCCAGCGCCGGCCGCCAGATCTGGCGGAACGCCGCGAAGCCGCACAGCAGCATGGGCAGGGAAACCAGCAGGATCGACAGCAGCAGTTGCCCGCCCAGCGACATCGGGGTGATCGCGCTGCCCTGGACCAGCATGTTGAGAACGTTGGCTTCATATTCCACGCCGGTCAGTCCGCGCCCGCCGCGCTGGCCCGGCGCCTTGACGGTATCGCCCATGCCCATCGCGGTGGTGCCCACCAGGATCCAGCGCCCGCGCAGCAACGAGGCCGGTACCCGCTGGTGGATGACGTCGGTGTACGAGACCTGGGGGAATCCGTTGGGCGGCCGCGCGTAGGGAATCAGCACGCGATGGTCGCGCACCCAGCGTTGCGGCGACGCTTGTTCCTGATCCGAAAGACGTTCTCCGGGCAGGTCGTCGTTCTGGGGCAGCGGCTGATCCAGTTGACTCAGGGCCAGCGCCAGCGCCGGCCAGCGCGGCGAGCCCTGGCCGGCGCGCAGGTAGGCGCTGCGCACCACGCCATCGTCGTCCGCGGCCAGATCCACATGGCCCAGAGATGCGACCGAGGCGGAGAACTCCGGAATCGGCAGCAGTTCCACCAGCGGCCCGTTGACCTGGGTGGCCTCGGCCAGCACCGGCAGCACCACCTTGCCGTGCCGGCTCATCGCCCGGGCGAGCAGGGCGTCGCCTTCCGGATCGAACAGCGCCGGCTCGGACAGCAGCAGGTCCAGGCCGATTCCGCGCACGCCGATGCGCCCCAGTTCGTCGACCAGCCGGGCATGCTGGCGCCGCGACCATGGCCAGCGTCCGAGTTCGCCCAGGCTCTTTTCGTCGATGGCGACGATGGCGATGCGGTTGTCGGCTTCCTCCGCGACCAGGGGACTCAGTTGATCGTAGAGCCACTGATCCATCCGGGCGACCAGCCCGGTCAGGATCAGGCAGGCCACGATCGCCGACGCGCCCAGCGCGATCAGCAGGCGGCTCCTGGGCTTGGGTGTGGAGGGCGAAGTGATCATAGGCTCAGCAGGATCAACAGCGCGCCCGCGCCGGCGCCCACGCGGCACAGGCGACACGGCAGCTTGATCTTCTGGGCGGGAGCGAACTCGCCGACCTCGCCATCGGTGTCGATGGCCTGCGCGCGCAGGTACCAGGTGCCGCCGGCGAGTTTGGGCAGGGTGATTTCGGGCTGTTCGACCACCTCGTCCACCCGCAGCCGTTCGAAGGAGGGCGAACGCGACATCTGGAAGCGGTAGCGCTGGCCAGGCTGGCCGGCGCGCCAATGGAAGGTGATGCCGCCGGCGCGTGCGCCGTCTTCGTCCAGATCGATGTCATCGATCGGATCGAGCGGCCTGACGGTGAACTCGATGGCGTCTCCAAACGGTCCCTTCTTCCCCTGGGCATCGATGCTGCCCACGCGCCAATAGTACGCGCCGGCGGCAAGCGGCTCTGAGACGGTGATCGCTTCTCCGCGCACGTCGCCGCCCTGCGCGACGGGATTGCGGAACTCGGGGTTGTCCGCCACTTCATAGCGGTAGCGGTGGGCCTCCGGCGCCTGCGTCCAGCGCAGCGCCGGACGGTCCTGGCGGACCAGGCCGCCGGCCGCGGGGGCGACGGCATAGGGCGGCACCGGGCGTCCCTCTATCCCGAACGCGGTATCCGACTCGCGGCCTTCCATTCCCTGGTCGTCGATGGCGCTGACCCGCAGGTGATACCGCCCCGGTTCCAGCGCGGGCGCGGTCACCGAAGGAGCGGTGGCGGCGAGATCGGCCGTCAGCGCGGCGAAATCCTGATGGCGGCTGATCAGGATCCGGTAGCCGCTGGCGCCGGCGACCGCGGGCCAGGCGAATTGCGGACGGACGCTGTCCTGCTGCGCGGCGATCGAGGACAGGTCCGGCGCCGGCAGCAGCGCGAGCGGCCGCAGCGGATCGCCATCGCCGGCCTGCGCGCGGGCGCCGAACCCGGGTCTGAGCAAGGTGGCTCGCCGGCCGGAGGTCACCGCGACGCGTCCGTCCAGTACTTCCGCCCGGGTTCCCTGTTCGCCGGAGTGGATGCGGAAGCGGGTACCCCGCACGGCCGAAGAGGCGGTGGGCGTATCGACAATGAATTGATCGCCCGCGCCGCGCAGGCGTCGGACTTCATTGTTGATGCGGCCGCGCTGGAGGCGCACGCGGGTGTCGACCATGCCGGTGCGGCCATAGCGGCTGAGCCGATCCAGCACCAGTTCGCTGCTTTCGCGCAGGCGCAGGCGGGAGCCGTCGGCGAACTGCAGGCTCAGCGAAGCGCCGAGCGCGGTCAGCAGGCGACTGCCGGTGCCCAGTTCCATGCCTTCGCTGACGGGACGCTCCGCGCCGGCGGAGCTGATCGCGGTGGCATTGCCGACCAGCGCGATCACCCGCGCCTGCGCCGGCTGTTGGCGCAGCCAGGTCAACGGAATGCGCAAGCGAAGACCTGGCGAGAGCCGGTAGGGATCGGCGATATGGTTATGCTGTTGAAGCCGATGCCAGTCGACTCCGGGTTTGAGATAGGCGCCACCGAGATCCCACAGGGTGTCGCCGGGCCTGACCCGGTAGACCCAGTCCTCGGCGAATGCGGGGACGCAGGCCGACGCCAGGGCCAGCAGCAGCCCCGCGCGGATTCCCATCCTCCGGACGAACGTCGTGATCGCCAAGCCTGTCCCCTGCCATCCAGTTTGCGTGCTTAGTCACAATTATAGGCGAGCCTGCCGCCGGGCAGTGGCCGGTGCCGGCCCCGGCTTCCGTTATGGGGCGTTGGCCGGAGCGCGGCCTTGAGCGGCGTGGCCCGCGATGTGCTGCTGGTCGGCGGCGGCCACAATGGCCTGGTCTGCGCCGCGTACCTCGCGCGCGCCGGGTTGAAGGTGACCGTGCTGGAGCGGCGCGGGGTGCTGGGCGGAGCGGCGGTCACCGAGGAATTCCACCCCGGGTTCCGCAACTCGGTCGCGTCCTATACGGTTTCGCTGCTGCAGCCCCGGGTCATCGCCGATCTGGAGCTGGCCCGCCATGGCCTGCGGGTGGTCGAACGCCGGCGCAACAACTTCCTGCCGCTGCCGGACGGTGGTTACCTGCTGACCGGCGGCGGCCAGACCCGCGCCGAGTTCGCCAAGTTCTCCGCCCGCGACGCCGAACGCCTGCCGGCCTACGAGGCCCGGCTGGACGCCATCGCCGACGTGCTGCGCGCGTTGGCGCTGGAGCCGCCGCCGAACCTGACCGACGGGGGCTGGTGGAAAGCGCTGCCGGAACTGCTGCGCACGGCGCGTCTGGGCCGCAAGCTGCATGCGCTGGACGAAACCCTGCGGCAGGAATTGCTGGATCTGTTCACCATCTCGGCCGGCGAGTACCTGGATCGCTGGTTCGAGAGCGAACCGGTCAAGGCGCTGTTCGGTTTCGACGGCGTGGTCGGAAATTACGCCAGTCCGTACACACCCGGCTCGGCCTACGTGCTGCTGCACCACGTGTTCGGCGAGGTGAACGGAGTCAAGGGCGCCTGGGGCCACGCCATCGGCGGCATGGGCGCGATCACCCAGGCGATGGCCGGCGCCGCGCGCGCGGCCGGCGCCGAGTTGCGTACCGGCGCCGGCGTGCGCGAGGTGCTGGTGGAACAGGGGCGCGCGGTCGGCGTGGTGACCACCGATGGCGAGATCCTGCGCGCGCGCGCGGTGGTCGCCAACGTCAATCCCAAGCTGTTGTACGAGCAACTGATGCGGGCGGACAACGTGCCCGCGCCGACCCGCGAACGGATGGCGAACTGGCGTTGCGGTTCCGGCACGTTCCGCATGAACGTGGCGTTGTCGCGCCTGCCGGATTTCACCGCCTTGCCGGGCGAGGGCGATCACCTGACCGCCGGCATCATCCTCGCGCCGAGCCTGGACTACATGGATCGCGCCTATCGCGACGCGCTGGCGCACGGCTGGTCGCGCGAGCCGATCGTGGAGATGCTGATTCCCTCCACGCTGGACGATTCACTCGCGCCGCCCGGCCAGCATGTCGCCAGCCTGTTCTGCCAGCACGTGGCGCCGGTGTTGCCGGATGGACGCAACTGGGACGATCACCGCGAGGAAGTCGCGGACCGGATGATCGCCACGGTGGATCGCTTCGCGCCCGGCTTCGCCGATTCGGTGCTGGGTCGACAGGCATTGAGCCCGCTGGATCTGGAACGCACCTTCGGATTGATTGGCGGAGACATCTTCCACGGCGCGCTTTCGCTCAACCAGTTGTTCAGCGCCCGCCCCATGCTGGGTCAGGCGGGCTATCGCGGCGCCGTGCCCGGACTCTATCTGTGCGGCGCCGGCACCCATCCGGGCGGCGGCGTGACCGGCGCGCCGGGGCACAACGCGGCACGCGTGATCCTCGCCGATCTGAAGTGACGCTCAGCGCCCGCGGAACAGATCCGCGATGGCGATGGCGGTGCGATAGGGCTCCGGTTCGTTGCGGTTGCTCAGCAGGATGACCGTGAGCTTTTCCTTCGGATAGCGCACGATCACGTTGCGGAAACCGATGCTCTCACCGGAATGCCAGACCGCATCGCCGTTGATGCGCCAGCCGAAACCGTAATAGGGCACGTCCGGTTCGTTGGTCGGCGTGGCGTGGCCGAAGGCCAGATCCAGCGATGCCTTCTTCAACAGGCGCTCGTCATACAGCGCGGCGTCCCAACGGGCCAGATCCCGGATCGAGGAATAGATGCCGCCGTCGCCGAGCACCGCGCTGGTCGGGCTCTGGTCGGTGCGTTCCCAGCGGCCATCGCTTTCGCTGTAGCCATACGCCCGGTTGACCACGGTGGAGACGCCTTCCTCCAGCGCCAACGTGTCGGCCATGCCCAGCGGCAGGAAGATGCGCTGGCGCAGGAAGCTGGCGAAATCCTGCCCGGAGGCCTTGCCGACGATCAGCGCCAGCAGCGCGTAGCCGCTGTTGCTGTAGCGATACGACGTACCGGGCGCGAAGTAGGTGCGATCCTGTCCTTCCAGGATGTGCAGCACGTCGATGTCGTGCAGCTGACCTTTCAGATCCGCGGGCATCACGTCCTCGTAGTCGATCAGGCCCGAGGTGTGGCTGAGCAGATGGCGGAGCGTGATCCTGTCGGCGGCGGCCGGCAGCGAGGGCAGCCAGCGCTTGATCGGATCGTCCAGTTCCAGCTTGCCGTCCTCGGCCAGCATCAGGATGCTCGCGGCGGTGAACTGCTTGGTCACCGAGGCGAGGCGGTAGTTGGTCTCCGGAGAGGCCGGCACGCGATCTTCCAGGTTGGCCAGGCCGAAACCGCGTTCGACCACCGGCTGGCCATCCTTCAGCACCAGCAGCGACGCACCCGGTATCTGGCCGTCGTAGCGCTGCATCAGGGTGGCGATGGCGGCGTCGCGTCCTGCATCCGCATCACCGGCTTGCGCATGCACGCTCATCGGCAGGGACAGCGTCGCCATCAGCAGCAAGGGCAGCATCCGCATGGTCCGCGACAGGTTCATCCAGCCTCTCCCCGGTTTGAATGGAAGCCGGAGCATAACGGGTTGCGGGCGGGGCGCGCAGGGCGGAGTGGATGGCGGAGTGGATGGCGGAGCGGAGCAAGCTCCGCTCTACGCGGGCAGGTCCCGCGTGCGACCGATCAGTCCGCCGCCGCTTCCAGCCGCAGCTGACGCTCGCGATCCTCGCCCAGGTAGCGACGGATGGCGTGCCGCATCAGGTACAGCAGCGGAATCAGCGCGATCGCGGCGAGCATCTTGTAGACGTAGTTGACCGAACTGACGGCCAGGAACAGCGAGGTCGGCCACTTCTGCGGCCCCAGCACGAAGGCGATCCAGATGACCACGAAGCTGTCGACCAACTGCGAGATCGCGGTCGAGCCGGTGGCGCGCAGCCAGACCATGCGTTCGCCGGTGGCGGCGCGGATTCTATGGAACACCGCCACGTCGATCAGCTGTCCGATCAGGAAGGCGATGATCGAACCGACGATCGACCACATGCCCTGGCCGAAGATCGCGGCGAACGCGGCCTGATAGTCCGGCACGCCCTGGTGCTCGGCGGCCTTGACCCACCAGCCGGCCGGCGCCGTGGCGATGGCGAGGAAGGCGAACACGAAGCCATAGACGATCAGCGCCACCGCCATCCAGGAGATGAAGCGCACGCCGCGGCGGCCGAAGAACTCGTTGATGGTGTCGGTGAGGATGAACACGAACGGCCACAGCAGGGTGCCGACCGTGAAGTTCAGCGAGCCACTCTGTCCGAACAGGTTCCATTCCAGTGGCGCGATGCCGAGGGTATCCTCCAGGGCGAAGATCTTGACCCCGATGAACTCGGCCAGCACCGCGTTGACGCAGAAGAATGCCGCCAATGCGATGAACAACCGTACCGCGCGATCGTCGAGGGTACGGCCATTCATCGTCGTCATCGATCAGCGCTCTCCCGCGCGGGTGAAAGGCATGGATTCGGGCGAGACCGCGCCACCGGAGATGATGAAACTCATCGCCTGATCGACCGTCCAGTCGGTCGGGGTCAGCAGTTCCACCGGCACGATTTCCAGATAGCCCGAGGTCGGGTTGGGCGTGGTTGGCACGTACACCGCGGCCAGTTCGCGGCCGGTGCCTTCCTCGCGGATCACCCGCGTCACCAGGCCCACCGACTTCATGTCGCGATGCGGAAAGTCGATCAACACCACGCGCTGGGTGCTGCCGGGCTTGGTCTGCAGGATGTCCAGCAACTGGCGCGCGCTGGTGTAGATGGTGCTGGCCAGCGGAATGCGCAGCACCAGCAGTTCGAACCAGCGCAGCAGCTGCTGGCCGATCACGCGGCGGGCGAGCACGCCGACCGCCAGGATTGCCAGCAGGGTGGCGGCCAGGGCGATCGTGTTCTGCACCCACTGCGCGTTGAACCAGCCCAGCGCCTGCGGGAACGAAGCGGCGATCTGGTGCGAGGCGGGGCCGACGAAGGGTTTGCTGATATCGGAGAGCAGCACGAACACGAACTTGACCACCACCCAGGTCAGCCAGATCGGCAGCAGGGTGAGCAGACCGGTCAGGAACAGGCGCTGCAGGGAAGGGCGGGAGGCGGGGTCGGGGGGCATGGCGGCTATTGTAGGACCTGGCCTGGCCGGCGTGCGGGCTTTGCTACGCTGGGTTGGAGAACGCTGTGGGGAGCGATATGAAACGGAGTTTGCAGTTTTTGTCGGTGACGGCACTGGCGCTGGTGGTACTGGTGGGGTCGCTGTTCGCGGTGTCGTGGCTGTTCTGGCCCACGCGCGCCCAGGAGCAGGCGCTGGCGATGTTGACCACTCCGGTCCCGGAACCGCCGGGTCGAAATGCCTTCGCCGATGTCTGGCTGTTGCGCTATGACCTGCCGGCGGAAGCGCGCGAGCGGATTGCGGCCGAGGATGTGGCGCGCTTCAACCAGCGCCCGGCGATGCCGGATGACGCCGCTCCTGCCGAGCCCTTTGTCAGTGGCGCCGAAGCCGGACATCGGGAAGAAAAACTGCCGCCTTCGTCCGACCATGGCTGTGGACTGCGCGCGCCGGATTGCCTGGGGCGCGTGCGGGATGACCCGGACAAGGCGGCCGCGCTGTTGTCCGCGCATGCGGGATTGTTGCAGCGAAGCCGGGACGCGCTGGAGCACAACGACTATCTCCGGAGTCGGTTCCGCATGCAGGTCGACATGCCCTTTGCCATTACAGCGATGAGTGACGGTGCCACGCTCATGCGCGTCGATGCGGCGCTGACATTCGTGCGCGGCGAACGGGAGCGTGGCGTGGAAGGCGCCTGCCGGAGCGTTGTCGCCTGGCGGCGCTGGATGCGGCAGCCGGATCTGCTGATCGACGCGATGCTGGGCGATGCCGCGATCCGTGGCTGGCTGGAACTGCAAGGCCAGATGCTGGCCGAGCTGCCAGCGGATATGCCGTTGCCGGCGGCCTGCCGGTCATTGCGCGAACCACCTCCCTTGGCGGACGACGCGATGTGCAGGGTGATCAAGCGCGAGTTCAAATTTTCGCGTGCCATGTTCGAACGGGATGGCGCCGGTGGAGCGGCGACATGGGGAGCGTCCACCGGCAGGAAGATACCGCTCGTGTACCGGCCGCACGCCACGCAGGCGATGATTGCCGAGACCATGACGTGGCCCTGCGGCGAAGCGGCCCATCGCCAACGCCTGGCGGATCAGCCGGTGACCGTCCCCGCGCCGGCGGCACGATTGCGGCTGGAGTGCGTCGCCAACAGCATGGGATGCATCCTGAATGACATCGGTCGGCCCGCCATGGCGCCCTACCAGCATCGCCTGCAGGACCAGCGCGCACGCCTGAACCTGATGGCGACGCTGCTGTGGCTGCGTGAGCAGCCAGTCGATGGACGCACGCTGGCTCAGCGCGTGGCGGCCAGACCCGTGGCGTTGCGGCAGGGGCGGGACATCGAAGTGGTGGAGGACCGCCTGCGCATCCCGCTGTTCGATGCGGGCGAAAAAGCCTATTGGGAACTCGCCGTGCCGGAGACGCTGCGCTAGGCCCGCGGCTCTTCCGGGGAGCCGGTGCGACCCGTAAGAGCCTGCGTGGAACGAGGCGTCAGCGCGTATGCAACCGCGCGTGCTCGGCCGATTCCGCTTCGATGAAGGCCGCGATCATGGCGCGATAGGTGGCCTCGGTCACCTCGGGATTGCCGCCCTGCGCGATGGCCAGTGCGCGCACGCGTTCGATGATGGCCGCCACCCGTTTCGGCGCCTGCACCTCGTCGGTGTTCCGCTTGAAACGCGCCGCCTGTTGCACATAGGCGCCGCGTTCGGCCAGAAGCCCGACCATCCGCTGATCCAGCGAATCGATGTGGGCGCGGACTTCGTCCAGGGAGGTGCAGTCGATGATGTCCATGCGTCGGATACAGGAGAAGGGAGGCCGCATCATCCAGCGTCCCGACGCGGGGCGCCAGCTTCCGGAACCAAAGTTGATGGACTCATGTTTCCCGGCGTGGCGATACCACTTGGCGGGTCACCGCCCCGCCCGCGCCCGCGATAGGGCCGGTGCGCTCAAGCGCGCGCCCTCGGCTTCAGCCGCACGTAAATCTGCTTGCGCACCCGCGCGACCACTTCGCCCTGCGCGTCGACCACGTCCACCGGCAGCCAGCGCAGGTGTTTCTCGCCGTTGGCGGCTTCGGCGCGGATGTCATCGAGCATGGCTTCGTCCACGCGGAACTCGGCATGCACGGTGCCCTTGCCGGGTTTGACGAATTCGATCTCGCCGGCCTTGTCCCAGACGAAGTAATCGCCGCCCAGGCATTCCTTCACCAGGATCATCCAGAACGGATCGGTCATCGAGAACAGGCTGCCGCCGAAATGGGTGCCGACGTAGTTGCGGTTCCAGGGACGCATCCGCATCTCCACCCGCGCGCTGCGCCAGTCGTCGGCCATGCGGGTGACGTGGATGCCGCTGAACAGGAATGGCGGCCAGACATTGAAGATATGGCGAAGGGTGGAGGCTTTCATGGCCGGGCGTGGGGGACGGACGGGCTTCCAGCCTACCATACGTATAAGTATGGTAGGTCCGTCCGTCCTCGCGCCGAGACGCCTAGCGCCGTTCGAGCAGGGCGTCGGCCAGTTCATCCGCCATGTCGCCCGAGTCGGCGACACGGAGCGGTACCCCGAATGCTTTTTCCAACTGGGTTGCCCGGGCCCGTTCCGCGCTGCGCCTGGCCGCATCCAGTTCGATCGTGATCATGCCCTTGCAGGATTCCGCGAGGAGGTCCCGGTTGCGCTTGAGCCACAGCGCCCGTTGCTTGCGTTCTTCCTGGGCCTGACGCATCGCGTCGCCGTCGAGCTGCTCCAGGTCGGCGTGATGGCCGGGCGGGAAGATGATCACGAACGGCTGCGCGCGCCCGATGAGCGCTTCCATTTCCCGTTGCCACTGAGGGGCGACGCCAGCCTGTCTCTCCCTGGGCGTCGCGCGCACGAAGGGAAAACGGGAATCGTCGTGAAGTTCGAAGCGGAATCGATCGTCGGTCATGGGGGTGTCTCCTGCTATCCAGGTGAATGAAGGACGCGGAGGCTGGCGGCCGGCAGGTGGCGGGCGAGCGCGTGGGGCATGCGTGCGACCGTGACGGCGGGAAACCCGCGGCGGTGACGGTCACGTCTCCGGAATGGTCCGGAGCCGTTGGCCCGGGAAATATCGCCGCCGGCGGCGCTGGAACGATAACGGTATCTGGCCTATAAATACTGGAATATGGCCAAGCGCAAAACTACCCGGGGAACCGATGACAGGGACTACAGCGAATGGCGCGGGGGGCCATGGCTGATCGCCACGCGCGGGGACATGGCACCGGGAGGCGAGCGCCGACTGGGCGCCCGGGAGTACGACTGGCATCACCATGTGCGCGGCCAGGTGTTCTGCGTCGAGGCCGGCCTGATCCACGTGCAGACCTCGCAGGGCTCCTGGTTGCTTCCGCCCCATCGGGCCGGGTGGATGCCGGATGGCGTGCCGCACAAGGTCAGCACCAGCGGCACGCTGAGCGGATGGACGTTGTTTGTCGCGCCGGATGCCTGCGAAGGATTGCCGCCACAGCCATGCGTGATCGGGATCAGCGATGTGCTGCGGGCGCTGGCGCGGCGTGCGGCCGATTGGGACAAGCAACGGCCCATGGCGCCTGATCAGGCGCGGATTGCCGCCGTCATCCGTGACGAGATCGCGCGTGCGCCGCGCGAATCGCTGCACCTGCCGATGCCGCGGGATCCGCGCATGGTGCGTGTGACGCGCGCGCTGCTGGCCGAACCCGACAGCCCGCGCACACTCGACGACTGGGCCGCGTTCGGTGCGATGTCGCCACGGACGATGCGCCGTCTGATTCTTGCCGAAACGGGTTTGACCTTCGCCCAGTGGCGTCAACAGGCGCAGTTGACCCACGCACTCGAGATGCTGGCCGGCGGTGCCGGTGTCGCGGATGTCGCCGATGCGCTGGGCTATGCCTCGCCCAGCAATTTCATCGCCATGTTCCGGCGTGCCTTCGGCGACTCTCCCGCGCGCTACTTTTCAAGGCGACGCTGAAAAAAAAAAGCCCGGCTGGGGGCCGGGCAGTTGAGGCTGACGCTTGTCGAGTTCGTCGGCCTGACTCGACCGAGAGAGGAGTGGTCGGGGTGGAGCCACTTTGCCGCCGTCGTGCCGGTGGCGGTTATCCACGAACGATGAAATGGCTGTGCGGCGATGCGCGTTGTCGCGGCCACTTCGTTGAAGCCAGGCATGGACTCCGATGCCAGGATCCGGCTTCGCGACGCAGGCGCGCTTCCTGATGGAATCTGCCGCGCCAATTCGTTTTCCATGCACAACGTCATTGTGAAGTTCCCGTTAGTTTCCTTCGGCAGGACGCCGGGCCCTGCGTGCCTGTTCGCGGCGCGGCCCGACCACGTCCATCTCCCTTCATCCGATTCACTGCCGAGAGCGCCAATGACCAACCACCGGAACCAGCAACATCTCTCCAAAGGACTGCGCCGTACCGCCCTGTGTGCCGCGCTGGGTCTGTGCTTCGCGGGCGGCGTGCACGCGCAGTCCAATTCCTCGGGTGCGATCGTGGGACGCGCCGCCGCGGGCGAGACCATCACCGTCACCAACCCGGCCACCGGTTTCAGCCGCGCCATCACCGCGGGCAGCGATGGCAGCTACCGGTTCTCCGCGCTGCCCACCGGGCAATACACCATCACCTCGGGCAGCGGCGGCAACCGCACCGTGACGGTCAGCGTCGGCACGGCATCGACCGTCGACTTCGCCGCGCGCGATGCTTCGACCCTGGACACCATCACGGTGGTCGGCGGATCTTCCATCAATCCCATCGACGTCTCGTCGGTGGAGTCCACCACCATCCTGACCGCCGAACAGATCGCCAAGGTACCGGTGGCGCGCGACGCCACCAGCGTGGCACTGCTGGCGCCGGGCACGGTGCGCGGCGACGTGGCGTTCGGCAACCTGGCTTCGTTCGGCGGCTCTTCGGTGGCCGAGAACCAGTACTTCATCAACGGCTTCAACATCACCAATTCGTTCCGCAGCCTCAACTTCTCGCAGGTGCCGTTCGAGGCGATCGCCGAGCAGCAGGTCAAGACCGGCGGCTACGGCGCGGAATTCGGGCGTTCGCTGGGTGGCGTGATCAACCAGGTGACCAAGCGCGGCGGCAATGACTTCCATGCCGGCGCGAGCGTCTACTACACCCCGGACTCGCTGCGCGAGAAGACCCGCAACACCTATCTGGCCAATCCGCTGGCCTGCGGCCCCGCACCGTACACCGCCTGCACGAAAGGGCAACTGCGCCAGGACAGCAGCCGCGACAGCACCTGGGACGTCGAAGGCTCGGTGTGGGCCAGTGGCGCGCTGATCCAGGATCGCCTGTTCGCCTATGGCCTGATCGGCTACAAGCGGCAGGAGCAGAAGCTGTGGGGCAACGTGCTGTCCAGCACCAACGTCGACAACTCGGTCAAGACGCCGACCTGGCTGTTGAAGATGGACTGGCAGATCAGCGACAACCACCTGCTCGAATTCACCGGCTTCTCCGACAAGGCCGACACCGAGACCACGGTCTACGGCAACACGATCGGCGTCCTTGACCGGCAGGCGTTGATTGGCACCTCGTACGGCGAGCAGGGTGGCGAGAACTATGTGCTGAAGTACACCGGCTACCTGACCGACAGTTTCACCCTGTCGGCGCTGTACGGGCATGGCGAGTTCTCGCGCGGTCAGTATCTGCGGACGGCGTCCGGCGTCGATGTCCGCTACAACGGCGATCTGCACCAGCCCGCCACCGGTTGCCCGATCATCGTCGATGCCCGTCCGTCCTCGCGCCAGCAGGCCACCGGCGTGTACGCCAGCCAGTGCAACCTGACCGGTGGCGCGATTCCGCGTTCCGACTCCGGCGATACCCGCGACCAGTTCCGCATCGACGCCGAATGGCTGCTGGGCGATCACCGCCTGCAGTTCGGCGTGGACATCGACAACTTCGAGTCGGTGGCGGGCACATCGACCGAAGGTGGGCGCGTATGGCGCTATTCGACCCTGGCCGACGGCACCGACATCGTGCGCGAGCAGATCGTCAACCAGGGCTCGGTGAACGAGGTCAAGCAGCGCGCCCTCTACATCCAGGACAACTGGAACGTCACCGACAATTTCGTCGCCTATCTCGGCGGCCGATGGGACACGTTCGACAACCGCGACGGGTTCGGCAACACCTTCGTGAAGGTGAGCAACCAGTTCGGCCCGCGTCTGGGCTTTGCCTGGGACGTCAACGGCGATTCGAGCTTCAAGCTGTTCGGCAACGCCGGCCGCTATGCGCTGCCGCTGACCTCGGACGTGGCCACCCGCGGCGCGTCGGCGTCGCTGTTCACCCGCCAGCAGTTCACCTTCACCGGCGTGGATCCGGAAACCGGCGCGCCGCTCGGCCTGGTGCCGCGGGTGGGACCGCCGGGCCAATTGCAGTACATCAACGGCGAGTTCGGCGAGCCCAAGAATCCGTTGACCGTGGCGGCCAAGGATCTGGACCCGATGTACCAGGACGAATTCATCCTGGGCTTCCAGGCCGCGCTCAGCGATCACCTGTCACTGGGTGTGCGCGGCATCTACCGCAAGCTGAAGGCGGCGATCGACGACAACTGCGACTACACCGCGATCCTGGAGGCCGCGGGCTTTCATCTGGACGAAGACGATGGCTGGCTCGATGGCCAGGGCCGCAGCCCCGCGCTGCCGAGCGCCGGTTTCCCGTACTGCCGCATGTTCAATCCGGGCAAGGACGCGGTGTTCCTGACCGATCTGTACGGCGACGGCAAGCTGACCGAGGTGCGCGTCAAGGGCGATCGCCTGGCCCCGAAAGCCAAGCGCTCGTACCAGGCCGTGGAGATTTTCCTGGACGGCAACTGGGACAAGGTGTTCCTGCAGGGCTCGTACACCTACGCCAAGAGCAAGGGCAATACCGAAGGCGGCGTGAAGTCGGACATCGGCCAGGTGAACACCAACGCCACCCAGGACTTCGACTACCTCGAACTGACCACCGATACCTTCGGCTATCTGCCCAATGATCGTCGCCACAGCCTGAAGCTGTTCGGCAACTACGAGATCACCGACGAGTGGTCGGTGGGCGGCAACCTGCTGGTCCAGTCCGGGCGGCCCATCAACTGTCTGGGCGTGCTCTATCCGTACCACGGTGATTTCCATCCCTACGGATCCTCGTTCATGCGCTGCGGCACGACCGCCGCGGGGCAGTCGGCGGATCCCGACACCGGCGAGCTCAACGGTCCGGTGGTGGCGGTGCCGCGCGGTACCAAGGGACGGCTGCCCTGGAGCTACTCGCTGGATCTCAACCTGCGTTACGCGCCCGCCTGGGCGAAGGGGCTGTCGTTCAAGGTGGACGTGTTCAACGTGCTCAACAAGCAGCGGGTGGTGTCGGTGGTCGAACAGGCGGAGGACCCGGACACCGGCCTGCCCTCGGATGTCTATCTGCTGCCCACGGCCTACCAGCCGCCGCGTTCCGTGCGCTTCATGGTGCAGTACGACTTCTGACCCGGGTTCACGGTGTGCCTGCCGTGCCGCTTCGATGGCCGCCTACGGGCGGCCATCGTCGTTGCGGTCCGGTGTTTGTCAGCCCGGCGCGGGTACGCGCCGCGATGACGTCCGTCACCGCCGATTTGCGTTTCGTCACCGCCGGCTTGTCGGCGCGATGGCGGGTGGAGAGCATGCGGGGGACTTGACGGGGTGGAGCGCCATGCGCGACGACACGGGCTTTGCGGACGAACTGGAAGCGGAGACGGAAATCCTCCACGCGCGTGAATCCTTCTGGCGGGAGCCGCCAGGCCAGCCGTGCGGGGTCGTCCTGATGGACGCGGAGGGATCCGACATCGTCCTGCCGCGCGCCGGTGAATGCGCGCTCTATCTGATCCATGCGTCGAGGCCGGGCGCGTTCCTGGAACTTCCACCAGGGTGGTGGTCCATGCTGGTGCCCCTTTCAGGCTCCGTCGGCGCCACGGGCGACCGACTGCGCTGGGACATCGAAGCGGGCCGGTGCCTGCTCTGGGACCGGCCGTTGCGGGTGATGGGAGCGCGGACCCACGGTCGATGGTTGTGCCTGTGTGGTCCGGTGGAAGCCTGGCTCCGTGTCGGCTGCGAACCGCAGGTGATGGCGGACCTGCTGGCGGACGAGATGGCGTGTCCGCCGGATCTGGTGACGCGGTTGGAAGCGTTGAGGGCGATGCTCGGCGCGGCGCGGGAAAGTACGGGGAGCGGAGAGCGCGGCGAGACGCGGGGCAATGGACGAAACGGCAATGCGAGCGTCGCACGCAGCGTGTTCGGCGTGGCGGGAAGCGTGCATGCGCAACAACAGGGGCTGCGCGCCCTGATCGAGCGTTGTCCCGGCCGCAGCCACCGCCGCAAGCGCTGGTCGATGCAGCGCCTGCTGCGCATCCGTCACGCGATCATCAGCGGCCATCACGGCGAACGGATGAGCATGGATCGCCTTTCCAGTCAGGTGAGCTACTCGCGCGGCCATCTCGCGCGGGTCTATCACAGCGTCTTCAGCGAAACCCCCAGCGAGTGCGCGCTCCGGATGCGCCTGCAACGCGCGCTGCATCTGGTGGAGCAGACCGGCCTGGCGTTCTGCGACATCGCCGAGTACACGGGCTTCGACAGCCAGAGTTCCTTCAGCCGCGCATTCAAGGGGCGGCACGGGATGACGCCCACGCAGGCGCGCCTGCGGCGCCATGCCTCGGTCGAGCAGGCGCCGATCTACGTGTAGCGCCGGACTTGCCCGGCGAGTGGAGTCGTCCGGAAGCGGAAGAGCCGCCCCGCGATCAGAACAGCAGCGAAGACATCCGGCGGCGATAGCGCCCGACGAGATCCTCGTCCTCGACGACCCGGAAGGCGTCGATCAGCGCCTTTTTCGGCAGGCCGTCCTGATAGCCGCGATCCCGGCCGAGCATTTCGATGAACTGCGCCAGCGCGGCCTCGTCGTCGCCGGCGATGAGGCGGTGCACACCGAGCAGGTGGCGCGCGCGCAGATCGTCGGGATTGGCGGCGATCGCCGACTCCAGCACTTCCGCCGGCGGCGCGTCCTTGAGCGCCGACACGAACCCCAGCCGGGCGCGGGCGCGGACCGCGCGGTCATCGGTGGCCAGGTTCGCGGGCAGGGCATCGAGCAACTGCTCGGCTTCCTGCGCGGCGCCGGTCTTCAGCAGGGCCAGGGCCAGATCCAGCTTCAGTTCGTCCCGGTCCGGCTCCGCTTCCACCGCGTGGCGCAGGGCCACGACCGCGGCGTGCGGATCCTGCGCGATTTCGGTGACTTCCTCGGGCTCGGCCGCGGCGGCCGGCTCGATGCCATGCTGCTTGAGGAATTCGCGCAGTTGTCCTTCGGGCAAGGCGCCCGGGAAACCGTCGACGAGTTGTCCGTCCTTGACCAGGAACACGGTCGGCACGGAGCGGATCTGGAAGGCCGCGGCGATCTGCTGCTCCTTGTCCACGTCCACCTTCGCCAGCAGGAACGCGCCGTTGTATTCGCCCGCCAGCTTTTCCAGGATGGGGCCCAAGGTCTTGCAGGGACCGCACCAGGTCGCCCAGAAGTCGACCAGGACCGGGACTTCCAGCGACTTGCGCAGGACTTCGGTTTCGAAGGTTTCGGCGGTGGCGTCGAAGACGTGGGGCAGGTCGGTCATGGGAAAGAGGGCGGTCGTGGACGGATGCGGCCTGAGATGGCGGCGGTTGTCGTTGGTTTCAAGCACGGCGGCGGTATCGCCTCCGCCAGACCATCCACCACCCGAGACCGCATCGCATGAACCTCCTGTTCCGCCTGGCCGTCACCGGCCTGCTCCTGTGCGCTTTCCACCCATCGTGGGCCGGCGAGGAAATCCGTCCGTCCGTCGAGCGCAACGCGGCGCCTTCCGTGCAACTGGATCACTACGCCCGGTTCGAATTGAAGCCGGTCCAACTGCCGGCGCCCTACGCCGGGCAGGAGACCAACGAGAAGGCGCGTGGTTCGGTGCAGGACAATCTCCAGCAGGGACTGGGCCAGTGGGTCGCCCAGCGCAATGCCGAACCGGTCCGGGCCGAACCCGCGCGGACGCTGGTGATCGAACCGGTCATCGAGAAGGTGCGATTCATCAGTGGCGGCAAGCGCTTCTTCGCCGGTGCCTTCGCCGGCAGTTCACGCATCCTGCTGCGGCTGCGGCTGACCGACGCGGCCTCCGGCGAGGTCGTCGCCCAACCCGAGTTCTACCAGCGCGCGCGCGGCATGGCCGGCGCCTGGACCGTCGGCGGCGCCGACAACGCGATGCTGGCGCGGGTGGCCAGCCTGGCCCGGGACTACGTGGCCGCCAACTACGCCGCGCAGGCGGGGGGACCGACGGGGTGGGAGGAATAGCCCGGACTCCCGGAGGCGATGCAGGCAGAGATGTAAAAAGAACTTGACATGCCCTGGGCCGAATGTAAGGTTTACATTACATTCGATGGGGGATACGTCATGACGGGACATCCGGGCCGGACGATCGGCCGGTATGGAGTGATGTTGGTGGCGGGAGCCGCGCTGTGGCTGCTGATGGCCGGGCCGCGGACGGTGCTGGGTTTCGACCCCGGTCCCCTCGGCATGGTCCTGCTCGTCGCCAGTGCCTGGGGAGCCCTGTACCTGGTGCAGTTCTCCGCGCGGGACGAAGGGGAGCATGCGATCTCGCCGGGTGAATGGCGCGCCCGCATCGGCTTCGCCTTCATGCTGGGGGCGGTGGCGTACTTCGTGGCCAAGCTGGATCTGTTCGCCGGCCCCGGCGCGGTGGACAGTGCCGATGCCCGCGCGGTGGCCCGCAATCTGGTGATGCTGGGCATCGCCTGGGCGGTGCTGGGACAGGCGATGGCCTCGCGCTGGAAAGGCAGGATCCAGGAAGACGAGCGGGACCGCGAAATCGCGCGGCAGGCGGGCCACTGGGGACATGGCGTGCTGGTGATCGGCCTGATCGGACTGGCGGTCACGCTGGGTTTTTCGCCTGCGCACCGGCTGCAATGGGCCAGCCACTTCCTGCTCGCCAACCTGCTGGTGCTGGTCCTGATGCTGGGCTGGCTGTGCGAGTACGCCGCCACCGCGGTCTACTACTGGCGCGATCGCCGATGACCGGAACCCCGATCGCCAACGACATCCGCCGCCTGCGGACCGAGCGTGGCGAGATGACCCAGCAGGCGCTGGCCGATGCCTGCGGAGTGACCCGGCAAACTATCATTGCGCTGGAGGCGGGGCGCTACGCGCCCTCGCTGGAATTGGCGTTCCGCATCGCGCGGACGTTTGGCGTGGGCGTGGAAGAGGTGTTCCGTTGGGAAACGCAATGAATCGCTGGTTGCCGCTGACCGGTATCGCCGGCGCGGTCCTGTTCACCGCCACCCTCGTCGGCTTTGCGGGGGCGCTGGCGGGGTATTCGCACGTGACGCATCCGGTCGCGGTGCTGGGTGCCAAGGGCATCCCGAATGCCAATGCCTTCAATCTGCTGGGCCTGATGCTGCCGGGATTGCTGGCCTCGGCGGCGATGCTGGCGCTGCGCCAGCGACTGCCGCGCGATGCCGGCTGGATGGTGCGGATCGGCGCGCAACTGCTGCTCCTGTCCACCTTGGGTGTGGTTGCCCAGGGATTGCTGCCGCTGGACCCCGAGGATCTGCACAACGCCAGCAGCAGCTACCACGCCACCGCGTGGATGCTGTGGTGGGTCGCATTCGTGCCGGGCGTGTTGTTGTTGGCGGCGGGACTGCGGGGCCGGAGCGACTGGTGGATCGTGGCCCGCCTTGGCGTGCTGGCCGCGGCGGGCGTGCTGTTCACGGTGCTGTTCGCCGTCGACGTCCTGCCGGCCGGCATCGCCCAGCGGCTTGGTTTCGCGATCTGGTGGCTGTGGGTCGCCTGGGCGGGCTGGGCCGCGTGGCGGCGTC
>Ga0247823_10001046_pt1 | contig 23314 bp, 16 predicted proteins | sample 13C_PalmiticAcid_2_FD_192426 | JGI IMG/M metagenome (GOLD analysis project Ga0247823, IMG submission 192426) | Soil microbial communities from agricultural site in Penn Yan, New York, United States - 13C_PalmiticAcid_Day30 | ecosystem: Environmental > Terrestrial > Soil > Agricultural land... | reverse complement strand
CCCCCGTATAGAGCACGACCTTTCCGTCCATATCCCGCGCCATCTCAGCGCCCTCCGATCGGCGGATAGACGCCGGACGGTTCGGGATACTCATCCTGAGGCTGCGGCTGCACGCCCTCGATGCGGCGCATGGCGTCGGCCACGGCGGCGGCGTCCGGCAGGATGCGGAAGACGCTGTCGTAGCGGCGCTCCTCGCCGTGCTCCAACTGGATCAATTCGTTCCGGTCGCGGGCGAAGTCCTTGCCCAGGACGTGATTGGTCGATGGCTCGATGCCAAGCGCGTAATGGCCCGCGTGCAGGTTCTGCCATTCATACATGGCCGGGAACTGCGACTTCAGCGTCTCCACCTCGAAGCCGAAACCCAGCGCCTCGTTGACCAGGGCGACGTTGACCCGGCCTTCCGCATCGGCGGCCATATCGTGCTGCCAGACCTGTTCGTGGAAGTTCAGGATCGGCGCCGGCAGGGTGCGATAGCCGGTCCCCTGCTTGCGATAGTCCTCGCCCGCATGGGAGGCCCAGACCACGTCGCGGATCGGGGCGACATAGCGCGAGCCTTCGCCCAGCACCGGATAGCCGACGTTGATATGGTAACAATACATGTGCGGCGTTCGATAGAAGCCGTGGTTGACCACCCGGTCGTGCAGGCGGATCTCGTCGGTCCCGACCCTGGCCTCGATGCGGCGGATCAGATGCAGGTCCTCGCCAAAGACCGTGGACTGCTGCACCACCCCCTCGGCCCACAGGATGCAGTCGTCGCCTTCCCAGCGCTCGCCATAGCCGGTCAGTTTCGCCGGAATGGTCCCGACCCGGCCGTGCAGGGACGAACTGACCGACTTCCTCGGCCCATAGAAATAATGGTCCGCCGGGTCGTCATGCATGAACAGGACGTGGTCCAGACCGCAGGTGACCATCAGGCCCGAGAAGGAGCGGAACCAGCCCAGACCGCCCTCGCCCTCATATTCATGCAACCCCGGATGGCGGAAGCCGGACGGCGAATGCCAGCCCACGGCACGACCGCCGTGCTCGCACTCCGCAATATCCATGGCCCGGTCGATCAAGACGGTGAAGCGCAGACCCGTTCCGGTGCGGAACTCCAGCTGACGTACGCCGCGTTCGACGCCGTCGCCCAGGGTCATCAGGCGGACGCCCGCGAACTGCGACAGGGCGCCAGTGCGTTCGGCCAGGGCGCGACGACTCATCGTCTGGCCATATAGTCGGGTCACGGCTTGCCTCCCTGAACAGGCTCGTTATTATCATATGTATGATGTTTATAGGCGTCCCTTCGGGTCCGTCAACGCCTTCCGCGAGGTCCCGTTGAGCCAGTCCACCATACGCCGCTGCTTCGCCGTCGACCTGCATGACGACGCCGAACAGATAGCCCGCTATCGGGAATGGCACCGCGCGGGCGGCCCGCCCGCCGCCGTGACCGACGCGATCCGCGCGGACGACGTGCGCGAGCTGGAGATCTGGCTGATCGGCGACCGGATGTTCATGATCCTGGAGCAGGGCGACGCCTATGACGCCGTCGCCAAGGCCGTGCGCGACAAGGCCGACCCTGACGTTCAGGCCTGGGACGCCCTGATGCGCACCTTCCAGAAACCCCTGCCCTTCGCCCCCGACCAGACCTGGGTCGAGATGACCCGGATCTACGCCCTGTCGGAACAGCCCCACACGGGCGACGACGACACCCAACCCGCTCAAGGATCGCCCTCATGACGACCGCATCCCTTTCGCTCAGCCACTGGATCAATGGAGAACAGGTCGCCGCCGACCGCCCGGCCGAAAGCCTGAACCCCTCCGATGTGCGCGAGGTCGTGGCCCGCACCCCGCAGGGCGGCGCGGCCGAGGTGGACGCCGCCGTCACCGCCGCCAGGGCCGCCTTCCCCGCCTGGTCGGAGGCCTCGCCCGAGGTCCGCTCGGACGTGCTGGACCGCGCCGGAACCCTGCTGATGGAACGCCGCGAAGCCGTGGGCGAACTGCTGTCGCGCGAAGAGGGCAAGACCCTAGCCGAAGGCATTGGCGAAACCGCCCGCGCCGCCCGCATCCTGAAGTATTTCGCGGGCGAGGCCCTGCGCCTGCATGGCCAGAACCTGGCCTCGACCCGGCCCGGCGTCGAGGTCCAGACCTATCGTCAGGCGGTGGGGGTCTATGGCCTGATCACGCCATGGAACTTCCCTATCGCCATTCCCGCGTGGAAAGCGGCTCCGGCCCTGGCCTTCGGCAACACCGTGGTGCTCAAACCCGCCGGTCACACGCCCGCAACGGCCGAGGCCCTGGTCGCCATCCTGCATGAAGCGGGTCTGCCGAAGGGCGTGCTGAACATGGTCGTCGGTCGCGGCGACGTCGGCCAGGCCATCGTCGATCACAAGGATGTCGACGGCGTCAGCTTCACCGGCTCACAGGGCGTGGGCGCCGGCGTCGCCGCCGGCGCCGTGGCGCGTCAGGCCCGCGTGCAGCTGGAGATGGGCGGCAAGAACCCGCTGATCGTGCTGGACGACGCAGATCTGGAGCGGGCGGTGGCCATCGCCCTCGACGGCAGCTTCTTCGCCACCGGCCAGCGTTGCACCGCCTCCAGCCGCCTGATCGTGCAGGACGGCATCCACGACCGCTTCGTCGCCCTGCTGGCCGAGAAGGTCGCGGCCCTGCGCGTCGGCGGCGCGCTCGACCCCAAGACCCAGATCGGGCCGGCGGTGTCCGAGGATCAGCGCGAGACCTCCTATCGCTACATAGACATCGCCCGCTCGGAAGGCGGCCGGATCGCCGCTGGCGGCGAGCGCCTGAAGCTCGACGCGCCCGGCTGGTACGTCCAGCCCACCCTGATCGCCGACACCGACGCCGCCTCGCGCATCAACCACGAGGAAGTCTTCGGCCCCGTCGCCTCGACCGTTCGCGTCAAGGACTATGACGCGGCTCTGGAAGTCGCCAACGGGACCGAGTTCGGCCTCTCGGCAGGCATCGTCACCCAGTCGCTGAAGCACGCCCGCGACTTCCAGCGACGCGCCCGGGCGGGCATGACCATGGTCAATCTGCCGACCGCCGGCGTCGACTATCACGTGCCCTTCGGAGGCACGAAGAAGTCCAGCTACGGCGCCCGCGAGCAGGGCTTCGCCGCCGCCGACTTCTTCACCCAGATCAAGACCAGCTACAGCGCGGGGTAAGGCGCGCTCCCGCGCCGATCATCACGGCAGGACGGCGCCGACCGGAGACCGACCCCCACTATAAGACAGCCCACCCTGCCCGATTGATCACACACGCGGCTGGCGCCCCGCACGGTCGCCGGCCGCACCATTCAAAGCGTTTCGAGAAACGCCGCCAAAGCGGCTCTCTCATCGCGGGTCAATTCGAGCGGACGAAGTAGAGGGTCGGTGACCGGGAAAAGGGGATCGTCCGCCTGATCCGCCCGAGGCCGCGGACGGGCGGCGCCCGCGTTATAAAAGGTCACAACCCCGTCCAGTCGCGGCATGATTCCGTTGTGCATATAGGGCGCGGTACGGCTGACGCCGCGCAGACTGGGCGTGCGGAAACGACCGACATCTTCCGGCGCCTGGGTCACCTCGTAGCGGCCAAGATCCTGCAGCTCTCGCCCATAGAAATGCAAACCGAGATTATGAAAGCGACCGTCACTGAGCAGAGGGCCGTTGTGACAGTTGGCGCATCCCGCCTTTGTGCGGAACAGATGCAGACCGCGCAATTGTTCGTCACTGAGCGCGCGGACGTCGCCCTTCACAAATCGCTCGAAGCGCCCTCGCGGCGGGCTCAGACTGCGCTGGAAGGCCGCCAGGGCCATGGAGATGCGCTCCATGTCGATAACCCGATCGCCGAACGCCGCTTCAAAGGCCGCAACATAGGTCCCGTCAGCGGAGACCTTCGTCACCACCGCCTCCAGGTCATCGACCGCCATCTCCTTCGGATCGATCAGCGGATGAAGCGCCTGAGCCTCCAGATCAGGGCTACGCCCGTCCCAGAAGAGAGGACGCATCCATCCGGCGACCATCAGGGGTTGGGAGTTCCTGCGCCCCCTGAGGCGGTCATGGCCGAAGGACGTCCGCAGGGCGTCGCCGAACCCCAGCTCCCGGGCATGGCAGGAGGCACAGGCGATCTGGCCGGACTTCGACAGACGGGGATCGTCGAACAGCCGTGCGCCCAGCGCGACCTTGGCGTCGTTCGCCGGATTGGCGGCAGGATGTTCCACCGGCGGCAGAGGTCCGAACTCGGTGAATACAGCCCCTTCGTGAAGCATGGGCCGAGGCCAGGATTCAGGCGGCCCGGCATAGGCCGCCCGAAGCTCTGCCGCCGTCTCCGGCGACTGCACCCGCGAGACGGCCGCCCCGGCGCCGACATGCAGCACGCCGACGATCAGGGCGAGCGCGCCGATGTCACGCCACGGGATCAATAGCGGTACTTCAGGCCGACCCAGAGGTTGCGTCCCAACTGGTACGGCTGGGAAGCATTGGAGTATTCCTGATTCAGGACACTGTTGAAGAGGTTGTTGACGCGCAGGTCCAGGGCCGCAGCGCCATAACGGGTTTTGCCGAGTTCGAAGGTCGCCGCCAGATTGACGTCCACCGAAGCCATATATGCGACCTTGTCATAGACGTCGTAGCGCACCCCGTTGACGGTGATGTTGACCAGGGTGTCGTCGATACGGCTGAAACCGTCGCGCCAGCGCGCATTGACGTTGGTCCGCAACCGCCCGTCCATCCAACGCGCCGACCAGACGCCATTGACGATGAGCGGTGAGGCGAAGTCCAGAAGCTGATTATCCGCCAGTGCACGCAGCTTGGGCACGACCTTGCCCTGATAATAGACGTACTCGCCTTCAAACTCCGTTTCGTCGGAAACGTCGAAGTAGCTGATGTTGGTGGCGTCGGTATGGGACCAGTTTGTGCTGAAGCTCAGCGCGTGATTCCGCCCGAACTCCCGTACATATTCTAGCGACAGCCCCCGATAAGAGCGCTCACCGTCGTTGGTCACGGTGTAGACGCGCCGCGTCGACATGCCGCCAGTCTCGACGTCATAAACCTCCGAGGTCGATTCCGAGCTGGCGAACTGATCGCGGCTTTCGCGCACAATGCCCTTGATCCGGTATTCGCCGCCGATCCAGGCGATCGGCCCGCGCAGAGCCACGGTGAACTCATCCGTATAGGGAGTGTCCAGATCGGCATTGGAGTAGCGCGCCGTCTCACTGTGCGAGTATAGCGTCCACGCGTTCGCCCAGACATTCTGCCCGTTCACCACGGTCGGCGTCCGGCGATAGATGCGGTTTCCGGGGTAGTTCTCCCGCAGGGCGTATCCCAGGAAGCTGCGGCCGAAGTAGCGGTTGAGGCCCCCGGTCAGGTTCATCCCTGCAAACGGAAGGTCGCGGCTGACCGACAGGCGCGGCGCGAAATTGTGGTTCTCCAGGAAGCTCTCGTAGTCGTACCGAAGGCCGGCGCGCACCATGAAGCCCGCCCAGTCGAAATCGTACTCACCCCACAGGCTGTAGGACTGCAAGTCCACCTGGGTGTTGAAGGCCGTCGTGTCGTTGCGTTGCGCCAGGGCATAGGCGCCGGTCACGCAGGTGCCCGCCGCCGCTTCAGCCGGATCCAGGCAGACCGTCTGCGGCCCGACCTCGATCCCAAGTTGGGTGGCTGTGCTGCTGATATGCCGGAACGCGGCGCTGTAGGGCTGGCCTTTCTCGGCCGAGATGTTGGCGATCTCGAACCCGGCCCGCAGGCGGCCGATGCCCAGCGGCTGCACCCAGCGTCCCTTGAGGGTGGTGTCGTTCTGCTCTTGCCACAGGATGCCGGGTCCTCCGAGCGAACAGCTGGAGCCTGAACACCAGTCGATGCCTGCAGTCGTGGACACATTGACCGTGCCGGGACGCTCGCTGTCCCGGTCGTTGTTCGACCAGGCATGGGTAAGGTCCAGCGTCCATTCCGCCTCGCCCCGGCGTCCCTCCAGACCCACGCGACCGGTCAGACCACCGCCGTTGAGGAAGACCCAGTTGTCGATGCCGTTCGGGTGCGAGAACTCACTTTCATAAGGGCTCCAGGTGACCTGCCCGGTCAGCAGCAGATCGTCCTTGAGATCGGCTTCCGCCTTTACCATCAGGGTTTCGCTGAGGCTTTTCTGGCCGTAGTCACCGTACTGGACCCAGTTATTGCCCCGGTAGTTCGTCACCTCGGCTTCTGAGCGGGTATAGGCCCAGAGGGTCCTGATGCGATCGTTGAGGGGAAGATCGACAGCGACCCCATAGCGTCGCTTCATATAGTCCGGCTCATCCGGATAGGCTCCGTTTAGAGCGTCCCGCACCTTGTCCGACATGCGAAACCGGGCCAGGGCCGGACTGGTTTCCCCATAGTGGGTTTCCACACCGAAAACCGAGCTTGGGCGGCGCGTTGTCATTGCCACTACGCCACCGGAGAACTGCCCGTATTCAGCCGATACGTTGGAATCCCGGACGATGATCTCGTGGATCAGATTGGAGTCCACCCAGACTGTCTGGGCCGAGGCCGCCGCATTGCCCTCGATGTAGTGGTTTGCATTATCGTTGCTGACATCCAGGCGCGAGTTCACGCCCACCCCGTCCAGCACGAACAGGTTTTCATAGATCGAACCGCCCGAGATCGAGACGTTCTCGGGCCGCAGGTCCTGCAGTTCCGAACGCGATGCGCGGCCCTGGGTCGATGAAAACTGCACGGTGGGAAGGGCCTTCAGCACCTCATTGGCGTCGCCGGATCCTGGTGCCTGATCTTCGACCGATTCCCGCCTGAAGGTGCTGGTTCCGGAATCGACGGCTTCGCCAAAATGATAGCTTCGAGAGGCTGGACGCTCGTCCTGCAACACGATGGTAGGCGCATCAATAACGTCTGCTGCAGGGGCTCGGCCGTCTACGGAACCGACTTCCTGAGCGACGGCCGGGAAAGCCGCCACGGCCAAGGCGGCGGCCGCCGCGCCTTGCAGATACCTGTGCATCGAATGAACGCCCTCTGACTGAACAAGGGCGCCGCCGTAACGCCTACAAACTGATAATGCAACTGATTCTCATTTGAAGAATTGCAAACAGCAGTGTACCTCCCCCCGCCATGTTACTGCCTCCGCCTATCGCCCGCCGCCTTTTGACCGGCGGCATTGTGTGCACCGCGCACATGGCGGCGATCGCTTGCATGGGAGCCGCCTTCACGGCCGAGAGGGCTGTTCAAGGCGGCGCCCCCGTCATCAACGTCATGCTAGCGGGGCAAGGCTTTGCTGGCCTGGCTTCTCCACAGCAGAACCCGCACCCAGCGCCCCCTGAAGTCAACTCCGCCAAGCCTTTGCCGAAGGCAGCCCAAGACATCGAAAACCCTGGTCCGCCGTCAAAGTCGCCTTCGCGATCCACATCGGTCCCGACCCCTGCGACCTCTAGGTCAACGACCATCGCCATGGGCGCCGCCTCGGGCTCCTCAGCGCTCCCAGAGGATTCCACACCTTCCACTGCTCCGGTTGCGAACGCGAGTGTGGCGAGCCCCAGCCCCGGCGCGGGTGCGCCGCTCCAGGGGGCCTCCGCAGACAGGGCCCTTGATGCCTACGAGGCCCAGGTGATCGCCTGGCTGGAGCGACACAAACGCCATCCAGGCGGGCTCGCCGGCCGTATTATTGTACGTTTCACCCTGGACCGGCGGGGACGTTTACTAGCCTCTTCAGTTGTGTCCGGCGACGGTGAGAAGCGGTTGGAGCGGGCGGCGCTGTCGCAACTCCAGGAGGCGGCGCCCTTCCCCCGCCCGCCTTCCGACACATCCTGGCGGACACGGGACTTCACAGTTCGATTGGATTTCCGCTCGCCTCGCGCAAACGGATAGGCAGGCACATGACCCCTTCTAGAAATTGCGCCGCCGGCCATCGTCTATTGCGGGCCTTCCTGGCCCTTTTGACGATCGGATGGGTCGGTTTCGGCCTGTTTCTTCTGCCGATCGGATTGGTGAACATACACCCACCGTCGGTTGCTTTAGGCGCCGGTCTGCTCGGCGCGGCTATTGTTCTGCGACGATGGATCCTCTCGATCTGGCGATAGCGCCTCATTCGACGCCCCTTTCCTGTCCGCAGAAGACGGCTGGCTGCGGCCATGAAAGCGGCCAGGTGCAGCCGCGGCAGAAGAACCTTCACGGAAATCAGGCCGCGAGTTCTTTCCGGATGATCTCGGCCCCGGCGCCTAGAGCTTCCAGCTTGCCGTTGGCGACCCGGCGCGACAGGGGGGCCATGCCGCAGTTGGTGGCGGGATAGAGCTTGTCGGCGTCGACGAACTGAAGCGCCTTGCGCAGGGTGTCGGCGACCTCCTCCGGCGTCTCGATGACGTCGGTCGCGACGTCGATGGCCCCGACCATCACCTTCTTGCCCCGGATCAGCTCGATCAGCTCCATCGGCACGCGGGAGTTCTGGGCCTCCAGCGAAATGATGTCGATGCTGGAGGTCTGCAGCTTGGGGAAGGCCTCCTCATACTGCCGCCACTCCGACCCCAGGGTCTTCTTCCAGTCGGTGTTGGCCTTGATGCCGTAGCCGTAGCAGATGTGGACGGCCGTCTCGCACTTCAGGCCCTCGGCCGCCTTCTCAAGCGTCGCGACGCCCCAGTCGTTGACCTCGTCGAAGAAGACGTTGAAGGCGGGCTCGTCGAACTGGATGATGTCGACGCCGGCGGCCTCAAGCTCCCTGGCCTCCTCATTGAGAATCCTGGCGAACTCCCAGGCCAGCTTCTCGCGGCTGCCATAGTGGTCGTCATAGAGGGTGTCGATCATCGTCATCGGCCCCGGCAAGGCCCATTTGATCGGCTGGTCGGTCAAGCCCCGAAGGTATCGGGCGTCCTCGACGAAGACCGGCTTCTGGCGGCTGACGGCGCCCGCGACCACCGGCACGCTCGCGTCGTAACGATTGCGGATGCGCATCGTTTTGCGCTGTTCGAAATCGACGCCGTCCAGGTGCTCGATGAAGGTGGTGACGAAGTGCTGGCGGGTCTGTTCGCCGTCGCTGACGATGTCGATACCGGCGCGGCGTTGATCGTCCAGCGACAGGCGCAGGGCATCCCGCTTGGCTTCAAGCAAGGCCTCGCCTTCCAGCTTCCACGCCGACCACAGGGTCTCGGGTTCGGCAAGCCAGACGGGTTTGGGCAGGCTGCCGGCGGTCGCGGTGGGCAACAGGGTTTTCATATTCAATGACTTTGCAATTCAGGACTGATCAGGCGGCGAAGTTGGCGGACCATTGGTCCAGCAGGGCGCGGTGCGGCTTAATGAAGCGCTCCTCGACGAACCTGCCCTGTTCGACAGCCAGTCTGCTGCGCTCATCCCGGTCATAGACGATCCGGGTCAGCGAATAGTCCTGGTACTTCAGGCTGGGCTGGTACTGTTCCGAAGCCGGGGAGTTGGCGTTGTAAATCTCGGGACGGTAGATTTTCTGGAAGGTCTCCATGGTGCTGATCGTGCTGACCAGTTCCAGGTCGGTGTAGTCCGCTGTCAGATCGCCCACGTGATAGAAGGCGAAGGGCGCCACGCTGCCCGCGGGCATGAAGTAGCGGACCTTCATTCCCATCTTCGCGAAATACTCGTCGGTCGGCGAGAACTCGTCGTTGTCGTATTCAAGGCCCAGCACGGGGTGCTCGGCGCCGGTGCGATGATAGGTCTTGTTGCTCGACACGCTCAGGCAGATGACCGGCGGCTTGCCGAAATTGTCGCGATAGGCGGCCGAGTTCAGGAAATGCCTGAACAGCTTGCCGTGCAGGTCGCCGAAATCCGCCGGTGCGAAGGCGCCGGGATTGGCCTTCATATGCGCCGGCAGGACCACGCTGAAGTCGTAGTCGCGGACGTAGGAGGAGAAGTTGTTTCCGACGATCCCGTCGATGCGCTCGCCGGTCTGCAGATCAACGATCGTTGTCTGCAGGATTTCGATCAGCGGGAAACTGTCCGTCCCCTCACCCTGAGTCAGGCTCATCTCGACCGAGACGATCTGGAGTTCGACCGCGTAGCGATCGCCCTTCGGGTTGTCGCGGTGCGCCAGCGAGTTGAACCGGTTGTCGATCATCCTCAGCGTGTTGCGCAGGTTCTCCTGACGGCATTCCCCTCGCGCCAGGTTGGCGAAGTTGGTCGTGATCCGCGTGTTCTCGGCGGGAACGTAATTCTCGTCGAGCGGGGTGCGCTTGATGCTGAAGGTGAATTCGCTGCTCGCCATGGTCTCTGCCGTTGATGCTGTGGCGAGACAGCGGACAGGGACGCGCGACCGCTCGCGCGGAATCGTCCCGTCACGGCGCTCATGCGACCTGACCGGACACCCCGCCGGAGGACGTTATCTGTCGGGGCAGGTCTCCTGGCTCACGGGTCATCGCCTCCGGTCCGGCCTTCCCGGAGGCGAACCCCCAGTGACACGAAATGGACCTTCAGCTCGCCGCTCACAGTTGCGGGGGCAGCGCCGGCATCGACCGAGGTCTCACCGGCTTCCCTCTTAGCTCCGCGCAGTCCGAGGACCGCGCGCAGAACCACGACGGCGTGAGGATGACACGCCTGCCGTCATAGTCAATCACAATATAAAGACATCTTTATATGATTATGCGTCTTTCTAGCCCTCGCCCAGACGGCCATTCCGACCGGCGCCCAGACCAAGAATGATCAGGAGCCCGCAGAGCAATCCACAGATGGCCAGCACCGGAGTCCAGCTCCCGGTCTTGTCGTGGAGCGCGCCGAACAACACGGGCGCCGAGGCCGAAAGCACATAGCCGACGGACTGGGTCATGCCGGAAAGCCGCGCGGTCTGATCCGCCGACCGGGTCCTGAGACCAAGAAAGGCCAGTGCGAGAATGAAGGCGCCGCCGACGCCGAAGCCGAAGCCCGAAACCCAGAGCCCGGCCCATTGAGGCGCCAGACAGAGACCCGCGATCGAAACCAGGCCCAGGCCGACCAACGCCGCCGCGATGCCGCGCTGATCCCGCGTCCGTCGGACAAGAGGGGCGAGGAACAGTCCCGGCAAGGCCGTCGCAAGTTGCATGACGCCATGAAGGCTTCCCGCCATCGCCTGTGAGAAGCCTGCGTCGGCCAGAATGGACGGCAACCAGGTCGCAACGGCGTAATAGACGGCGGAGTTGACACCGAAGAACAGGGTGACCTGCCAGGCCAGCAGCGACCGCCAAACCACGACGCCTTCAGCAGCCTGCGGCGTCATCGGGCGATCCGGATCCGAATGTCGGCCCAGTTGCGGCAGCCACAGCAAGGCGCTGGCCAACGGCAGGATAATGAAGGCCCCCAGCGAGAACCGCCACCCCACGGCTTCGGCGAGCGGCACGACCACAGCGGACGCCACGGCTGAGCCTATCCCCATGGTGATGGCGTAGACCGCCGTCAGCCTGGTGAGCTGATCCGGAAAGTCACGCTTCAGAAGACTGGGCAACAGGGTGTTGCCGACGGCGATCCCGGCGCCGAGAATCCCGGTCCCGAGATAGAGAGCCCACAACGGCCCGAAGGCCCGGACGATGATCCCGAAAACCATGACGCCGAGCGCCAGGAAGAGCGCCCGCTCCAGCCCCAGAATGCGCGCCAGGCGCGGCGCCAGCGGCGACACCAGACAGAAGATGACCAGCGGCAGGGTGATGAGCAGTCCGGCCTCGCTCGCGTCCAGGCCAAACGCATTCTGAAGCGTCCCGAGCAAAGGCCCGACAGCCGTGAACAACCCGCGAAGGTTGGCGGAAAAGAGCAGGATACCCGCAATGATCCACAACGATCCCAGGCGCAAAGATTGGGGCATGCCGCATCCGTCTCCTAAAATGACGCACGCCATACTAGGGATAGGCCGCCCCTCATAATTTCGATATTATGACAAAAAATATCGACAAACGGACAATCCGTCATAGCCTCTGACCATCTCTGTCTCGACCAGTTCGACCCTGACGCCGTCGACCGCACGGCTTTCGCCACGAGCATCGGCGTCAGCGATCATGAGTTCGAACTGCCCATGCACGCTCATCGTCGGGGCCAGTTGGTGATGGCCCTGCGCGGCGGCGTCATGTGCCGGGCCGAAGGCGGCTTGTGGATGGTGCCGCCAGGCAGCGGCGTCTGGGTTCCCGGATCCATGCCGCACAGCAACCAGGTCACCCCGAACGGCCGCATCTGCCTGCTGTTCGTGGACCCGGATGTTCCGGGCTTGCCCGATCACTGCTGCACCCTGTCGCTCACGCCCATGGTCATCGAGATGATCCGCCACCTGGCGACCCTTTCGCTCGAAACCGGCGCGGAAGACGCCCATACCCGAAAGATCGCCGAGGTCATTCTAGGCGAGCTGCGGCGCATGGAGGTGGCCGCTTACCACCTGCCTATTCCCGATGATCCAACCCTGAGCCTGATCGCCAATCGGCTGATCCAGACGCCCGACGACCGCGCCTCGATCGCCGAGTGGGCGGGTCGCGTCGCCATGAGCGAGCGGACTCTGGCGCGGCTGGTGGTTCGCAAGACCGGGATGACCTTCGGGCGCTGGCGCCAACAGCTTCAGCTCATCCTGGCTCTTCAGAAACTGTCCGCCGGGGCCACGGTCCAGTCCGTCGCTCTGGACCTGGGCTATGAGTCTGTCAGCGCCTTCGTGAGCATGTTCAAGGCGGCCATGGGCAAGCCGCCTGCCCGCTACATTTCCGACCAGTCAGGAAACGCCCAGGCGCTGATGACGTCAGACGCAACGAGCCTTTAAAGACCGTGGGGATTGCCCGGCTCAAGACGGATGACCAGGTGTCCTTCCGAACTCGTGGCCCCGACACGTAACACCACTCGATCGCCGGAGACTTCGATCACGGCGCACTCGTCCATCTGGAAGCCCTTCGGCAAGCCGTCCAGACAAAGTTCTTCCCGGTCATTCAGACGCCAGTTCACGACGACCGGTTGCGCACCCCGCTCGATATTCACCCAGACGGCCGTACCATCATGCCGCAGATAGAGTTTGCCGTCCTGGGTGTCCTTGGACGGCGCCGCCAGAGCGACGATCGCCGTATTCCCGACCAGTTGATCAATGGCCTGCCGGCCTGAAACAGCAGACTGCGCCTGCGCATGAACCGGCGCGAACCATGCCCAGACCAGGACCGTGACGGCTACAAGGCCGCCGATGCGCCACCCGCGTCGTGCATGTTCTACCGTCATGGCATCCGACTATCAGCCGACCGGGGCGAAGCCAATAAGCGAGACCGCGCCCCCATTCCAGCGAGCTTCACCGTAACGGCTTCCTGCACCGGAAGTGACGGATCAAGAGTTTATCCCTGCCCGCTCGGCAGAAAGCCCCAGCGGCGGGTTGCAGCGGGGCTTTGTGGTGTTGGAGTGCGGGAGCTGGCAATATGGGACTATGGCAATGTCGGCATGAACGGGACTTCCGCAACGCCAAAACCAGTCATCGCCGCGATGCCGAGCCAATGACTGGTTTTGGCAGGTTTCGCTGGCCAAGACGGTTGTTAAGGTCGCTGCCGGCGGGCGCCCCGGTCCTCTCCGCCGAAGGCTCCCGCGCCATTGGCGAAATCACGCCATCGGCATCTCTCATGCGCATCGGTCCATTAGGGCAGCCAGCGCTCCTGTCAGTTGGGGCGACCGGGCAGGTGGGCGAGCGCGTAGGCCGGCTCCGAAGCGGGGATCAGCGCGGGAGTGTCCGGCGGGACGAGACGGGCGCTGCCCTCGAGGCCGTGCCCGCTCACGTTGTCGCTGGCGAGGCGGGGGCCGCTGTAAACGCTGACGTCGATGCTCGAAAGCTCGACGTTCTTCATATTGGCCAAGGTAATGCCTCGCCCCGCCGTGCCGCTGACATTGCGCAGGACGAAGCCGTCCAGCGCAATGTCAGGGTGGATCTGGACGGCTTCGACCAGCACCGGGACGTCGACGACCTTGATCCGTTCAAACAGGAAATTACGGATCGTGGGAATGCCTTCCAACCCTGGCACCGGAAACTGGTCCTGCTTGCCGCCTTCAAGGATATTGATGCGCAGGAAGCCGTAGCCGGTGTTCCTCACTTCAAGATCGCGCATGGCGATATCCTCAATGAAGGCGCCACGACCCGGACGGCTCTTGATATAGATGGCGAAGGTATGAGCCGCTTCGCACAGGCATCGCTCGACCAGCACCCGCCGGATGCCCGCGGAGGTTTCCGATCCGATGCCGATGCAGGCCCAGCGACGGTCGATGAAGACGCAGTCGGTGATGGTGACGTCTTCGGTTGGCCGATCAATCACAAAACCTTCCATGCCGCGTCCCGATTTCAACGAAATGCAGTCGTCCACGGTGTCAAATCGGCATTGATCGATAATGACGCGTCGGCAGGAATCGACGTCGATCCCATCCGCCCGACCATGCACCGTCAGCCCTCGGAAGATCACATCGTCGCAATAGACGGGATGGATCGACCACTGGTCGTTCTGCCGGGTGAACAGGTCTGTAACGGTCAGGCCCTTCACGTCCACGAACTCGAGAAGACAGGGATGACGCAGACCCGTCGAAGCCTCGATCCTCCGCTCGATAGCGTCTGACGCCAGAACTCGCCCCTTGCCCGTCAAGGTGATGTTGGTTTCGCCCTGTGCCCAGATCAATCCGATGTAGCCAGGCGTCCACTTGCCCTCCCAACGCACCTGGGTGACTGGATAGTCGGCGACGTCAGGAGATCCCTGAAGCGTGGCGCCCTCCTCGATCCGCAGCACCGTGTTCGAGCCAATGCGCACAGCACCGATCAGATAGACGCCTGCAGCCACCACCACCTCGCCCCCGCCGAGGACGGCGACCCGGTCAAGCGCGGCCTGCAGGGCGGCCGTGTCCTTCGTCACTCCGTCACCGACGGCGCCAAAGGCGCGCGGATCCAGTCTCAAGCCGTTTTCCGGCCGCGCCGTGACTGCGGGCAAAATCGGGACTGCCGGCGCCCCTGGCACACTTGGAACAAGAGCGATCGGCGAAGAAGGAACACGCGCCGCGGCGACGGCCGGCGTCGAGGCGGCGATCAGCCCGGCGACGCCGGAGCCCGCCAGAAAGCCACGCCGGCTGGAGGAGAGCGTCATCGAATACTCCGTAGCGAAAAGGGAAGCTCAATGCAGGGCGTCGAACAGTCTCAGGGGCGATAGGCTGCGGCCCGACCACCGTCGAACAGGGACGGCGAAAGCACGATGTCCGACCGCCCAAACAGGGCCTGCCGTCGGTCGGCGTCCAGCGGGCGACCGCGACTGTCGACCGGCGACGAAACAACGACCGAGCTAGGCGGCATGGCGGCGACCAGATCCGGCAGGTCGTATTGCTTGAGAACACCCGGCAGGTTCACCTCAGGGGTATCAAGGCTGACAGGCGCGTCCACAATGTCCCGATAGCTGGCGAGGGCTCCGTCCAGGATGATCCGCTGCACCCTGTGGTCAAGGACACCCGCCTGCAGGGCGACCGGCCCCATCACGCCAGATCCGTGCACAGCAATGCGACTGGCGTCGACCGAAGGCTGGGCGACCAGCCAGTTGATCGCCTGAACGGCATCGTCCATTCGCATGCCGGGTACGGTCTTGCCCACCAGCAGGGCGCGTAACGACAGCAGGCCCCAGTCGCCCACAAGGGCGGACTTCACCTCTTCGCCCCCGCCCCATCCGCGAGGACGCAGCGCCAGGACGTTCCAGCCGCGCTCGGCGTACTGATCGATCAAGCCACCGGCCTGACGCAGCACCTCGGGCGTCTCGTCGGTCAGAAGGACCATGGCGGGTCGTGGTGCCCCCTCATGGCGGACGTAAAAGCCGTCCAGGGTGACGCCCGGCTCGCTGGTCATGCGCATGGCATCGATCCGATAGCCCTGGCGTTGGTCACGCTGGAAGAAGACGACCCGTGGCGCTGGGGCGCCGGGAACGGCGGTTACGCGCGCGACGTCGCGAATCCGTGTGGCCAGTTCAGCGCGCACCTCCGGACCGGTTCCGCCGGAAGGAAGCGCCGGGGGGCGCAGACGGTCCGCGCGCTGGCGGCTGAGCGTCTGCACTGTCTGGACATTGAAAGCGGTCGAGACCTGGCCGGTGCTGGTGACGAGCAAGTCTTCCGGCGCAGGAATCCGGACCTCATCCATCACGACCGGTGCTTCGTCGCCGTTGAGCGCGTTCAGAAAGAAGCTGACGATGCGGGATGCGATCGGGGCCAGCGCCCCGTGACCACCGGGACCGACGATCCACTGGATGCGGTCCTCTGCGCCGAACAGACCGTAGAATCGGCGCGCGTCTTCATAAGCGGCTTCTGCTCCCCCCAGAGGGAAGCTGTCGTCGTGAGTGGAGACGATGGCGAAGGGGCGCGGGGCGGCGGCAAGCACCCAGTCGGTCACGTTGTAGCCCCGCGCAATGAAGTCCGGCAGGGATTGCTCGCTCTCCTGTGGACCATAGGTCGGTATCATGTGTTCGAAGTCGCTGACATAGCAGCCGGCGGCGGCCGCCTTCACCCGAGGGTCCAGCGCGGTTAGATAGGCGCTCACCATCCCGCCGCCTGAACAGCCCAGGGCTCCGAGACGGGTGGCGTCAATATCAGGTCGAGACGACAGATAGTCGAGGCCGCGCATCGCGTCCCAGACGAAGTAGCGAGCCGGATTGTCCCCTGTCGGCAAGGTTTGCTGGAACGCCATGGTGTGTTCGCCGGTCGCTCCGCCCGCCAGCGCGACGCCTCGATCCGGATCGAAGGTCTGAAGCCGTTCGCCGTGGCCGAGCACGTCGTAGAACATGACCACCACGCCGCGTCTGGCCAGATGAGCCGCGATCTGGGCCTGGACGCCGCCACCCGCCTTGCCGTCCGCGCCATGGCCAGGCGTAAGCAGCACAGCCGGATGAACGCCGGTTGCAGCGGGAACGTAAACATTGGCGGTCACATGAAAGCCTGGCTGGCTTTCAAAAACGATCCGTTCAATGCTGAATCCGTCGAGCGGGATAGCGCCCAGCATTCGCGCCCGGAGCGGTGTTCGCGTCTCCGGCAGCCCGCCCATCAGGCGGACCGCGTCGAGCCGGAAGGTCGCCTGGTAGGCCTCGGCCTGAGCCTGACTGGAAAGTGCGTCGACGCGCGCACGTCTCTGATCCAGATGCGCCATGGCGATGGCGTCGAGGTAAACAGTCAGGGCTTCGCGATTGTCCGCACGAGGCGTCCAATTGCGCTGCGAGGAGCGCAGACCGGTGTCGGTCTGAGGCGCCGAGGCCTGTGTCACGGCTTGCACCGGAGCGGCCAGCAACAGCCAGGATACGACACCCGCCAGGGCGCAGCGGCGTGAAAAGGTCATCTTGTCCTCCCTTGCGTTTCGAGGGGCAGCCGACATCTCGGAAACCCCTGGCGCCTTCTCCCTGGATCGGCCGCGCCAGTCTGTGCTGGCTACGCTTCCCGACAGAACGAGGTTCGCGAGAGAGCCCAGGGCTTCCAAGCCCTTTCTGCGTATGGATCCATACTTTTGCAGCATCACCGGCGAATGGGCGCGATGCGTCACTCCAGACAAAAGAGCGCCGCCCCTCGTCGAGGGACGGCGCCAAGCACGGGCCAGGAGAGGAGCCCGTCAGAAGGTGTAGCGAAGGCCCACGAAGAACTGTCGACCAGTGTGGCTGTACACGTTCAGCCGGTTGGAGGCGTCGACGTACTGATGGTTGAACTCGTCGGTCAGGTTGATCCCCTCGACGCTCAACCGGAGTCTGTCGTTGATGTTGTAGGAGGCCTGAGCGTCGAAATTCAGGGTTTCATTGACGCCGGCGACCGAGTTTCCGTCTGCGGCCGGCACGCCCGTCAAGTAGCCCTGGCGATAGGCCACGGACCCCCGCACCGAGAACTTGTCGGTCTCATAATAGAGGGTGAAGTTGGCCGCGTTCTTGGACAGGCCTACCAGGGTCTCATTGATCGTGGTCAACGGATCCAGATTCTGGATGTAGGTGATGTCCGAGTCGACGAAGGTGTAGTTCGCCTGAACGCCGAAATTCTCCATCCATCCGGGCAGGAAGTCCAGCCGCTTCTGGGCATTGACCTCGAAGCCCTTCAACAGGCCGCCTTCGGTGTTGATCGGTTGGGTGGTTCGGAAAATGGTGTCCGGAGTCGCCAGCGAACCTTCCAGCAGCGAATTCGGCAGCCCCAGCTCGCTGAACGGGATGTTCTGCGTCAAGCTCTGCACGAAGGTGTTGATGTCCTTCACGAAGACGCCCACCGCGAACAGGCTGTCGGCGTCAGGATACCACTCCAGCGACAGGTCCAGGTTATCTGATCGCGTCGGATCGATGTAGGGATTGCCCGTCGAATAGGTGAAGTTAGATCCTTGGATGCCGACGTCGCCGCCAGGCGTCAGACTGGAAATGGAAGGGCGGGCGATGGTGCGGGCGACAGACACACGTGCGACCAGGGTGTCGGTCAGATCAACCGCCAGGTTCGCTGACGGCAGCCACATGTCATAGGTGCGGTCGACGTCGACAAGAGCGCTTCCCGCCGCCGTGGTTTCATAACCTTGCGACCACTGTTCGGTGTTGACGTAACGCAGTCCGGCGTCGCCCCGCCAGGGAAGGCCGAATGCGGTGAAACGGAAGTCTGCCTGAACGAAAGCGCCGGTGTCCGCCTCTTCGACATTGATATACTGGCCACGCGCCGAGGAGTTCTCGACGCCGGTCAGGGCATAGATTCCCGTGTTGGAATAGATGTCGTAGGCATCGACGAATTTGTTGATGTCGGGCGCCAGCCACTGGGTCGACACCCCTTCCGGCAGGCCCAGGTCGCGACCGAACCCGGAGAAGACGCGCGATACTGCGGCCAGTTGTTCGGGCGTCAGGGTGTTCACGACCGTTTCCCTGGTGCGGTAGAGGCCGCGCGAAGCGAAGGTGAACTTGCGGTAGTCGACACCAGCCTTGATGGTCAGATTGTCGTTCAGATCATATTCGCCGAACACCTTGGCGGTGCTGAAGGTGTTTTCCACCGAATTGGGCCGGATGCGGACCTCGGAAGTGCCGTTGATCATCGACCAGTTCGCCGGATCCGTCAGATCGAAACCAAAATCGATCTTGGGCATCTCCGACCTGAAATCATAGGAAAAGCCGTTGGTGTTGGCCCGGTCGAAAGTGATGATGGTGGAAACCGGGTTATTGAAGTCGGACCTGGAATAGCCGCCGACGAAGCCGGTGCGGAAACGATCAGTCCAGTCACGGTTCGCGGTCAGGGTATACTGCTGGAATTCGGTCTGGAGTTCGTCATGGGCGGACTGTGTGCGCACGTCCACAGCGTCCATCACCGCAGCGACGATGTTGCGTCCGTCAACGACTCCGGACCGGATGATCGTCTGCGGCTTGCCGGCGCCGGATCGACTGAGGCCGATGGCTTGCAGCTGCGCCTCATCGCGAGTGGACTTCACGTCGGAATACAGAACGTCGAAGGTGATGGTCGACCGGTCGTCCGGGCGGAACTGCAGCGACCCCGTCAGGCCCAGGCGCTCGGTATTGTGATCGTACTGGACATAAGAAGGCAGGCGAGGGTGATAGAGGCCTTCGGTGAAGCTGGCGTTGTTGATCTGCCCGATCGTGTAGCCGTCGATCGTCGACGCCGGGTTGAATCCGCCGTTGGCTCCACCGGCGCTCCAGCGCGTGATATTGGCGCCTTCCTCCAGGATATGGCGCTTCTCATATGCAGCTGAAAAAAGGGCGCCGAACCGGCCGTCCGCCCAGGTATTTGAGGCGAGCAGTGTGAAGCGCGGCTTCACATCACGGGCCAGGTCATTGTAGCTGCCTTGAATTCCCATCACGAGCGTCGGCTCGCGATAGTCGAAGGGGCGGGCGGTCTGAAGGTCAACCGTCGCGCCGAGAGACCCTTCCTCGACATCAGCCGAGGCCGATTTGCGCACCGTCAGGCTGTTGAACAGCTCAGATGCGAACATGTTGAAGTCGAAACCGCGCGTGCGGTTGGTGCCCCCGGCGTTGACCGTGCCGCCCGTGGTCGCGATGGCTTCCATGCCGTTGACGCGGACGCGGGTGTATTCTGACCCAAGCCCGCGGACCGAAATCTGACGGCCTTCGCCATTGGCGCGCGTAATCGCCACGCCGGGGACGCGCTGCAGGGATTCCGCGAGGTTAAGGTCGGGGAAGTCGGCGATGTCTTCGGCCTTGATGACATCGACAACGCCAGACTCCCGTCGCTTCGCATTCACCGCGCTTTGCAAGGAAGCCCGGAACCCGGTGACGACAATCTCGTCGACCTGGGTCGCAGGTTCGTCCTGGGCCGGCGCGTCGGCCGACTGGGCGAAGGCGCCGCCGGCGCTGGCTGTCAGAACCGCCAGAGCCGAGGCTCCGGCCCTCAGTGTGAATTGGAATCCATGCCTGGAATGCATCGCCTCTTCCCTCCCTCGCCTGCGTTTCGCAGGTCTCTCTATGGGTCGCGTGATCTGGGGAACCCGCGTCGCGATCGGTCGCCCGATCTCGCAGAATGACGATAGGTTCACCGGATCGATGCACGCCAATCCGAAGAAGGCATGAACCGATGCGCAATATGAACTGATACCGGTTTCCTACCGATGCCAATTCTGGATCGATCAATAAGGATTTTAGCTTAGACGACCGCTGAACTTCCTGACTATCGTCGATTCGCAAGCGCCCAAAGAGGCGCAACAAGGGATGAGACGGCCAACGGCGATCAGCCGTCCCGGTCTGTTCTCGCAGTTCAAGGAAGCGCACAGATGATCGACGGGACAATTGCGTCCGCCGCCCCTGCGACCCAGCGCCGCACACGTATGCGGTACGGCATTCTGCTGCTGATCTTTTTGCTGACGACGATCAACTACGCCGACCGGGCGACCTTCTCCATAGCGGGCGATGCCGCGTCCAGGGATCTGGGGCTCAATCCCGTCCAGATGGGCTACATCATGTCGGCCTTCGCCTGGGCCTATGTCATCGGTCAGATCCCGGGCGGTGCCCTGCTGGACCGCTTCGGCACCAAGCTGATCTACACGATCGCTATCGCCGCCTGGTCCTTCTTCACCCTGGTCCAGGGCTTTTCAGGCTTCCTGACGGGCGGCGCGATCTTCGCCGGCCTGTTCGCCATGCGTTTCATGGTGGGCCTGGCCGAAAGCCCCTCCTTCCCCGGCAATGCCCGGCTGGTGGCCGCCTGGTTCCCCGGCTCCGAACGCGGCACAGCCTCGGCCATCTTCAACTCGGCCCAGTACTTCTCTCTGGTCGTCTTCGCTCCCTTCATGGGCTGGCTTGTGCATACCTTCGACTGGCACTCGGTCTTCTTCGTCATGGGCGGACTGGGCCTGATCGCCGCCTTTGTCTTCTGGAAGATGGTGCGCAGCCCGGTCGATCACCCCGGCGTCAACAAGGCGGAGCTGGACTACATCGAAGCCGGTGGCGGCCTGACCCGCATGGAAGATCGCACAGTGTCGAAGTCAGCCGCCTTCACCTGGAGCAACGTCAAACAGGTGCTGGGCAGCCGCATGCTGATGGGCGTCTTCATCGGTCAATACGGCATCAATGTCCTGACCTACTTCTTCGTGACCTGGTTCCCGATCTATCTGGTCAAGGAGCGCGGCCTGAACATCCTCGAGGCCGGCTTCGCCGCCGCCGCCCCTGCCCTGTGCGGATTCGCCGGCGGCGTGCTGGGCGGGATCATCTCGGACGCCCTGCTGAAGAAGACCGGTTCGCTAACCATCGCCCGCAAGACACCGCTGCTGATCGGCATGCTGCTGTCGGCCCTTATCATCGCCTGCGCCTATATCGACAACTCGGCCCTGATCGTGGTCGTCATGGCCGTCGCCTTCTTCGGCAAGGGTATAGCCTCGCTGGGCTGGGCCGTGGTGTCCGACACCTCACCGCGCGAGTTCGTCGGCGTCACCGGCGGCATCTTCAACACCTTTGGCAACTCGGCCGGCATCGTGACCCCCATCGTCATCGGCTACATCGTGGCGGCGACCGGGTCATTCGACGGGGCCTTGTGGTTCGTCGGCATCCACTGCCTGCTGGTCATCGCCGCCTACTTCCTGATCACGGGCAAGATCGAGCGCCTGACCCTGAACTCGACCGGGGCCAAGGCCTGATGCGGCTGGATCGCAGGCAGATTCTGGCTGGCGCCTCGATGGCCGCTCTGGGGGCTGGGCTAAGGCCGGCGACCGCGCAGGCCGCCTCGGTTCATGTCGTCGCCCCCATGGCGGCCCCGACCTGGGCCCTGCTGCAACGGGAGCTGATCCGGGCCAACACCGAAGCGTGCGAGGCCTTCTACGCCCGCTACTTCGACGAGCGCGGCTACTTCCTCTGCTTCGAGCGCTGGGGCGCCAATGACGGGCCCGATGACGCCATCGAGAACGTCAATGGCTGGCCCTTGCTGCACGCCATCGGCGCCCCCGACCGCGTCAAGGCCATGTACACCCAGGCCTGGGAAGGCCACCTGCGCCAGTTCACCGAGGCGAAAACCACCGAGGTCGAGATCGCCCGCGAAGGCATGTTCTTCAAGGAGTTCAACGTCCAGCTGGACTGGCAGCATCACGCCGAAGAGATGACGCTGTTCAACGTCCAGGGCCTGTCCGACCCCGATAATCCCCGCTTCCGCGATCGCGCCCGCCGCTTTGCCGGCCTTTACATGGGCGAGGACCCGACCGCGCCGAACTATGACCCGCAGCACAGGATCATCCGCAGTCTGATGAACGGCTCCAAGGGGCCGATGCTGCGCAAGGCGACGGCGCTGGACTGGGCCGGCGATCCCTTCGACCCGACGCACTTCTTCATGGAGCACGGCGAGGAGACCTACGAACAGACGCTTCAGCACTACGAGGAATACACCGACGTGGTCGGCGACCACCCGCTGAACATGTTCTCGACCACCCTGGCGCTGAACGCCTTCATGCTGGAGCAGGAGCCGAAGTATCGCGACTGGCTGCTGGGCTACATCGACGCCTGGGCCGAACGGGCCAGGGCCAATGGCGACATCCTGCCGTCCAACGTCGGGCTGGACGGCGTGATCGGATCGGCGGCCGACGGCAAGTGGTGGGGCGGCGCCTACGGCTGGGGCTTCAGCCCCGTGAACCCGGTCACCGGCAAACGCGAGGACCGCAACCGCGTGCCGCGCACGGCCATGGGCTTCTTCAACGCCTATCTGCTGACCGGCGACGACAAGTATCTGCAGACCTGGCGCGCCCAGGCGGATCGCATCAACGCCCAGAAGCGCACCGTCGACGGCAAGGTGCAGACGCCCACCATGTATGGCGAGGACGGCTGGTATGGCTGGCGCGACGGCCTGCACCTGAACAACGCGCTGGACATCTGGTGGCTGTCGATGAAGGACAGCGACCGTCGCCGGGCGCCGGATCACCCCTGGGTGGCCTATCTGGAAGGCCGCAACCCGGACTGGGTCGAAAGCGCTCTGCGCGCCGACCTCGGCAA
>Ga0247823_10001045_pt1 | contig 23316 bp, 17 predicted proteins | sample 13C_PalmiticAcid_2_FD_192426 | JGI IMG/M metagenome (GOLD analysis project Ga0247823, IMG submission 192426) | Soil microbial communities from agricultural site in Penn Yan, New York, United States - 13C_PalmiticAcid_Day30 | ecosystem: Environmental > Terrestrial > Soil > Agricultural land... | reverse complement strand
AGCCTCATCTGGCGGCGCGCGAGCTCCCCACGCATTCGCGCGGTGACCTCGAGGATGGATGTTCTCCTGCTCGCGCTCCTCGCGCTGCAGGTCGTCTTCGGGGTGTCGACGGCGATCTTCAATCGCTGGGGCTCGTCGTGGTACGCCTCCTCGGCGGTGCCCTACCTGTGGTCGGTGCTCGCGCTGCGACCCGATCCGGCGACAATCGCACCAATGCCGTGGACGATCAAGGCGCACATCGTCGGGTTCTATCTGCTGCTGGCGATCCTCCCGTTCTCGCGTCTGATCCATGCGCTCGTTCCGCCGCTGCGCTATCTGACGCGCCCCTATGAGCTCGTGATCTGGTATCGCCGCGACCTGCGCCCGGCCGACCGGCATGCGCGGTCGCGACCGGCGCACACGCCACGCGTGCGCACCGCGCCACCTGCGCCGCCGTCGATGCCGATCGTGCCCGAGCCGAAGACGCCGATCGCGCACGAGCCGACGACGCCGAATGTGCCCGAGCCGACGACGCCGATCGCGCACGAGACCGCGCAGACGGCGCCGGCCGAGGAGCTCGCAACGCTCACACCGCACGAGTGAGGCACGCCATGTCATTGCGCAGTGCCTTCATCATCTCGCTGGTCGTGACCGTCATCGGCGCGGCGGTCGTCATCGCCGGCTCGAGCTTTCGGATGCCGGGCGACCAGTCGGGCTACGCGCCGGTGCAGCCGATCGCCTACTCGCACAAGGTGCACGCGGGTGACAACAAGATCCCGTGCCTGTACTGCCACAGCTCGGCCGAGAAGGGACCCGTCGCGGGCATCCCCGCCGCGTCGACGTGCATGAACTGCCACACGAAGATCCGCGCGGACAGGCCCGAGGTAAAGAAGATCGCCGCCGCGCTCGCCCAGGGCCGGCCGATCCGCTGGGTGCGCGTGCACGATCTGCCCGATCACGCGGTGTTCGATCACAGCCGGCACGTCAACACGGGCGTGAGCTGCCAGAGCTGTCACGGACCGATCGAGACGATGCACCGCGTCGCGCGGTTCGACGCGATGACGATGGGCTTCTGCATCAACTGCCATCGCACGGAGAACGGCCGCACCGTCGTCGACACGGCCGCCGGAACGCGCATCGTGCGCGCGACATCGACCGATTGTTCGAGCTGCCATCATTAGGAGCGACGAAGCCATGAACGAGAAGAAACTCTGGTCGCGCATCGCCGGCGACGGGCATCGCGAGGATCCGCTCGCGTCGCTCGCGCTGCCGCGGCGCACGTTCCTGCAGATGGTCGGATTCTCCGCCGCCGCCCTGACGCTTGAAAGCTGCCGCGTGCCCGAGGCCCAGGTCGTCCCGTACCTGCGCCAGCCGGCGGAGTCGACGCCCGGCGTCGCCAACTGGTACGCCTCGACGTGCGGCGGCTGCAGCGCCGCGTGCGGCGTCCTCGTCAAGACGCGCGAGGGACGCCCGATCAAGCTCGAGGGCAATCCGGAGCATCCGCTGTCGCGCGGAGGGCTCTGCTCGGTCGCCCACGCGATGGTGTTCGATCTCTTCGACGCCACGCGCCTGCAGGCTCCGCTCGCCGGCGGCGTCGAGAGCGACTGGAAGGCCGTCGACACGAAGATCGCCGCGAAGCTCGAGCAGGTGCGCCGTGACGGACGCGCCGTCCGCGTCGTCACCGGCAGCGGCATCGGCCCGACCATGCAACGCGCGATCGACGGCTTACTTGCGACGTTCACCGATGGACGCCACGTCGTCTACGACGCCGTCTCCGGCTCCGCGATCCGCGAGGCGCACCGGCGCACGCATGGCGCACCGCTGACGCCCACGTATCGCTTCGAGCGCGCGCGTCTGGTCGTCGGCTTCGACGCCGATTTCCTCGGCACCTGGATCTCGCCCGTGCAGTTCACCCGCGGATACGCCGACAGCCGCGACGTCGAACGCCGACGCGAGCGCACCGCGCGCCACATCCAGGTCGAGTCGCGCATGTCGCTCACCGGCGCGAAGGCCGATCGGCGCGTCGTCGCGAGTCCGTCGGAGACGCTCGCGATGATCGCGATGCTCGCCGCGCGCATGAGCGGAGGGGATGCTGGCTCAGCAGCGACTGCGGACTCTGGAGCAAATGCTGACTCGACAGCGAACGGCTCGCTTCGAGCTGAGCTCACACGCGAGGTTAGTCGCATCGAGGCGGAGGTTCGTGCGCACCGCGGCGAGGCGCTCGTCGTCTGCGGCCTGAACGACCCCGATGCACAGCAGCTCGTCAACGCGATCAACGAGGCCTGCGGCGCCTACGGCAGCACGGTCGATCTCGACGCCGCCTCCGCGCAGCGTCGCGGCGACGACGCCGAGATGGCCGGACTCGTCGAGGCGATGGAGTCCGGCGCGATCGGTGCGCTCGTCGTCGCCGGCGTCAACCCCGTCTACGACCTGCCCGACGGCTCGCGCTTCCAGCGCGCTCTGGCGAAGGTCCCGCTGACGATCGCGCTGAGTCCGCGCCGCGACGAGACCAGCGCGCGGATGCAGTTCGTCTGCCCGCCGCACCATTTCCTCGAGGGCTGGGACGATCGCGCGCCGGTCGAGGGCGTGGCCTCGACGGTGCAGCCGGCAATCGCGCCGCTGTTCTCCACGCGCAGTGCGATCGAGAGCCTGCTGCGCTGGAGTGGCGACGCGCGCGACGCTCACACGGCCGTGCGCGACACATGGCGTGACGTCTTCTTCCCATTGCAGGCGGACCTCGCCGGCTTCGAGGCGTTCTGGGAGCGCTCGCTGCACGATGGTGTCTTTGCGTTCGAGCCGCGCGCCGCGGGGAAGTCCGTGGCGTCCAGCACGGGCTCCGCGTCGACTGTGCCACAAACGACTGCACCTGCGGAGGCTTCGGCAGCCGGGCACGCGGCCGCACCGGCGGCCGCACCGGAGGCCGCACCGGCAGCCGCACCGGCGGCCGCGACGACCGTGGCGGGTGCGATCGCCGCGACCGCGGCGCGCGCGCAGCGCCCGACGACGGGACTGGCCGCCGTGCTCTACGAGAAGCCCTCGATGCGCGATGGCGCGCATGCGGGCAGTCCGTGGCTGCAGGAGCTCCCCGATCCGATCTCGCGCATCGCGTGGGAGAACTACGTCTGCATCGCGCCATCGCTGGCGCGCGAGCGCGGCATCGAAGAGGGCGCGGTCCTGGCGGTGACGCGCGGCCAGGCGCGGCTCGAGCTGCCGGCGCACATCCAGCCGGGGATGCATCCGACGACGATCGCGATCGCGCTCGGCTACGGACGCAGCAACGCCGGCGATGTTGGCAGCAACGTCGGCGCCAACGCCGTCGCGCTGATGGATCCCGGAGCCCCGCGCGCCTACAGTCTCGACGGCGTGGCGATCGCACCGACCGGAAGGAGCGTCGCGCTCGCGACGGTGCAGCCGCATTCGTCGAGCGAAGGACGCGATCTCGTGCGCCGCGTCTCGCTCGATGCGACGCTCGCTCCGGCGGCGGCGATCGAGTCCGCCGCGCACGGCGACGACCAGATGTGGCATGGACGGGACTACGAGAACCTGAAGTGGGGAATGGCGATCGACCTCAACGCGTGCACCGGCTGCGGAGCCTGCGTGATCAGTTGCCAGGCCGAGAACAACATCCCGGTCGTCGGCCGCCAGGAGATCGTCAACCAGCGCGAGATGTACTGGATGCGCATCGACCGCTACTTCGACGGCGACGAGCGTAATCCCGACGTCGGTTTCCAGCCGATCATGTGCGGGCAGTGCGACAACGCGACGTGCGAGAACGTCTGTCCGGTGCTCGCGACCGTGCACAGCAGCGACGGCATCAACATGCAGGTGTACAACCGCTGCGTCGGCACGCGCTACTGCGCCAACAACTGCGCGCTCAAGGCACGGCGGTTCAACTGGTTCGAGTACCAGCACGACGACCCGATGACCAACCTCGCGCTCAACCCGGACGTCACGGTGCGCAGTCGCGGCGTGATGGAGAAGTGCACGTTCTGCGTGCAGCGCCTGCAGGAGGCGAAGATCCGCGCGCGCAACGAGGGACGCGAGCTTGCCGACGGCGACGTGATGACCGCATGCCAGCAGAGCTGTCCGGCCCGCGCGATCAGCTTCGGCAACACGATCGACGCGGCCAGCGAGGTATCGCGCCGCAAGACCGACCGCCGCAACTACGTGATACTCGAGGAGGTGAACATGCGCTCGGCGCTCAGCTATCTCGCCACCGTTCGCACGGAGGATGCGGTATGAGGATGCTCACAAGCGAAGAGAGGCCGCAGGCCGCCGTCGAGACCCTTCCCGTCGCCGCATCGAACGGCGTCGCGACGCACGCGCCGCGTCATCACGCTCCGCATCACCCGCCGGTCTCGTCGTTGCGAGAGCCGCTGGTGGAAGGCTATCGAAGCGCCGGCGACGTCACCGACGACATCGTCGGGTTGATGGAGCGACGCCCCGGTCGCGCCTGGTGGATCGGCCTGTCGGTCTCCGTCGCGCTGCTTGCGCTCGGCGCCGGCGCGGCGTGGCACACCATGACGACCGGCATCGGCACGTGGGGACTCAACCGCACGGTCGGCTGGGCGTTCGACATCACGAACTTCGTCTTCTGGATCGGCATCGGTCACGCCGGCACGTTCATCTCGGCGATCCTCTACCTGTTCAACCAGAAGTGGCGCACGTCGATCAACCGGTCGGCCGAGGCGATGACGCTCATCGCCGTCGCCTGCGCGGGCATCTTCCCGGTGCTTCACATGGGGCGGCCCTGGCTGTTCTTCTGGATCCTGCCGTACTTCAACGAGCGCGGGACGCTGTGGGTGAACTTCCGCAGCCCGCTGCTGTGGGACTTCTTCGCGATCTCGACCTACCTCACCATCAGCGCGGTCTTCTGGTACATGGGACTACTGCCGGACCTCGCGACCGCGCGCGACCGCGTCGTCTCGAAGGTCCGTCGCACCGTCTATCGCGTGATGAGTTTTGGATGGAACGGATCGAACCGCACGTGGTCGCGCTACGAGACGCTGTACATGATCCTCGCGGCCCTCGCGACGCCGCTCGTGCTCTCGGTGCACTCGATCGTCAGCTTCGACTTCGCGACGTCGATCGTTCCGGGATGGCACGCGACGATCCTTCCGCCATACTTCGTCGCGGGCGCCGTGTTCAGCGGCTTCGCGATGGTGCTGACGCTGATGATCGTCGCGCGCAAGGTCATGTCGCTCGAGCGCTACATCACCATACAGCACCTCGAGAACATGGCCAAGGTCACGCTGCTGACCGGCTCGATCGTCTCGCTCGCGTACCTGACCGAGGCGTTCATGGCGTTCTACAGCGGCAGTCCGTGGGAGCAGGCGATGCTCATCAACCGCTCGATGGGACCGTACGCCTGGGCGTACTGGACGATGGTGACGTGCAACGCCCTCGTCCCGCAATTGTTCTGGTTCAGGAAGCTGCGCCGGAGCGTGCCGGTGATCCTGACGCTCTCGATTCTCGTGAACGTGGGGATGTGGTTCGAGCGCTTCGTGATCATCGTCACGTCGCTGCATCGCGACTTCCTGCCGTCGAGCTGGGCGATGTATGCGCCGACGCAGACCGAGATCTTCATCCTCCTCGGCAGCTTCGGACTCTTCTTCACGCTCTTCCTGCTGTTCGTCCGCTTCTTCCCGGTGATCTCGATGAGTGAAGTCAAGGGGGTGATCGACTATGCGAAGCACTAGACCATCATGGCGCGGCCGCGGCGCGCGCACGCCCGGCGGTCGTCGCGTGCGCTTCATCGCGGCCTGGTTCCGCAGCGAGGACGAGATCGTCGGCGCCGCCCGCGACGTGCGCGCAGCCGGCTTCGAGGTGCACGACGCGTACACGCCCTATCCCGTCCACGGCCTCGACGACGCGGTGGGACTCCGCCGCTCGCGCCTGACGCGCGTCGCGCTCATCGGGTCGATGCTCGGCCTGGCGATCGCCGTCGGCCTGCAGCTCTGGGTCTCGCTCGTCGACTGGCCCATGAATATCGGCGGCAAGCCGAACGCGCCGCTCGCGCTCTTCGTGCCCGTCGCGTTCGAGCTCACCGTGCTCATCGGCGGACTCTCGACGGTCGCGGCATTCCTCGTGCTCGCGCGGCTGCGGCCGGGCGCGCGCAAGCCGCTGTTCGAGGGCGCGACCGACGATCGATTCGTGCTCGTGCTCCGACAGGAGGACGGGACGACCGACACGCTGGGCGCACGGAGCATTCTGGAGCATCACCGCGCCATCACGGTGCTCGACGGAGTGGAGGCAGCATGAAACGAGCTCTTGCATGGACCGGTGTCGTGATGATGCCGATCGTCGTCGTCGGAGGGCTGGCACTCGCCGCGCGCGACGTGGCCCTGCCGAACATCCAGTGGCCGACGCAGATGCAGCACTCGGCGGCGGCGAAGCCCTTCACGCGCAACGACGTGCTGCCGGGTCGCATGACGCTGCAGCCGCCGGTGCGCGGCACCGTCGCACGCGGCGCCGAGCTTTTCGACTACGCGGCAACGCCGGCCGAAGCGGAGCGCGCCGGTCGCGAGCTCGTCAACCCGCTGCCGGCCGATGCCGCGAACCTGAAGCGTGGCGCCGTCGTCTTCGCCAACCAGTGCGCGGTCTGCCACGGCGCGAAGGGACTCGGCGACGGACCGATCATCCCGAAGTATCCGAACCCGCCGTCGTTCACGACCGACAAATCCCGCGCGCTCGCCGACGGCACGCTCTACCACGTGATCACCGTCGGACGCAACAACATGCCGCCGCACGGACCGCTCGTCTCGCGCGAGGACCGCTGGCGTCTCGTCCACTTCATCCGAATACTGCAGGGGTCCCGATGAACACGCGACTGTTGAGCGCGTCGGCACGCATGATCCTGGCGACGCTCGTGGTGCTCGCCGCCGCGGTTGCGATCGCTGCGGCTCTCGCCGGCAGCGGACGCGTCTGGCCGGCGTATCTCGTCGGCGCCGTCTTCGCGATCACGATCGCCCTCGGCGGCGTGGTCTTCGTGACGATCCATCACCTGACGAACGCAGCGTGGAGCACGACGATCCGCCGCGTCCCCGAGGCGCTCGCGGCCTACCTGCCGATCGGCGCGGTCGCGATGCTCGTCACGCTCGCCGGCGCCGGCGCGCTCTACGAGTGGACGCATCCCGGAGTCATCGAGGCCGAGGGTGCGATGGCGTTCAAGGCGGCGTGGTTGCAGCTTCCATTCTTCGCCGTGCGCATGGTCGTCGTGCTCGGCGTGTGGGTCGGCTTCGCGTGGCTGCTGCGTCGCCAGTCGCTGCGGCAGGATCATCGACCCGGTGTCGCGGCGACGATGCGCTCGCGCGTGATCTCCGGCGTGTTCCTCGTCGTGCTCGCGCTGACGATCACGACCGCGAGCGTCGACTGGCTGATGTCGGTCCAGCCGCACTTCTACAGCACGCTGTATGGCTGGTACGTGTTCTCGGGCGTCTTCGCCAGCGGCCTCGCCGCGATCGCCGTCGTGGTCGTCTGGCTGCGCGCGCGTGGGCTGATGCCGCACGTGACGACGGAGCACCTGCACAACCTCGGCAAGATGGTCTTCGCGTTCTCGACGTTCTGGGCGTACCTGTGGTTCTGCCAGTACATGCTCATCTACTATGCGAACCTGCCCGAGGAGGGCATCTACTACGCGAGCCGGTTCGCGGTGCCCGGAGGCGCGACGTTCTTCATCGCCAACGTGGCGCTCGGGTGGATCGTTCCGTTCGTGCTGCTGATCGGTCGCGGCGCCAAGCGTAATCCGCGCTGGCTCGTCGCCGGCTCGCTCGCCGTGATCGCCGGACACTACCTCGACATCGCGACGATCGTGCTTCCGCCGACGACCGGATCGTCGGTGCCGGGCGTGATCGACATCGTGGTCGTCGCGGGCTTCGGCGCCCTCGTTCTTCTCGTCGCCGATCGTGCGCTCTCGCGTGCGGCGATGGCGCCGGTGCACGATCCGTATCTCGAGGAGGGACTCGGCGTCCCGATCGGCGAGTTGTCGCGACCATGACGGATGTCATAGGGGCATTGCGCGAAGTCCCGTACCTACGAGTTTCGCAAGCAATGTCAACGAAGCGGTAGACTCGCACATGGAACTCTCACTTCACCCGCGCATCATCCAGGGCGGCATGGGCATCGGCCTGTCCGACTGGAGGCTCGCGCGCGCAGTCAGCCGTGCCGGCGAGCTCGGCACCGTCTCCGGAACCGGTGTCTGGATGGTTCTCACGCGCCGGCTGCAGGATGGCGATCCCGGCGGTCACGTCCGAAGGGCGCTCGAGAACTTTCCCTTCCCCAGGATCGCGGAGAAGATTCTCGGTCGCTACTTCGTCGAGGGAGGCCGTTCTCCCGTCGAGCCGTATCGCACGCCACCCATGCTCTCGCATCCGTTGAAGACCGCCGCCGCAGCGCTGCTCGTGGCGGCGAGCTTTGTCGAGGTATGGCTCGCGAAGGACGGTCACGACGGCGCCGTCGCGGTGAACTATCTCGAGAAGATCCAGCTCGCGCACCTTCCATCGCTCTATGGCGCGATGCTCGCCGGCGTCGATTACGTGATCATGGGCGCGGGCATTCCGCACCAGATCCCGGGCGCGCTCGACGAGCTGTCGCAGCATCGGCCGGCGAGTTATCGCCTGACGGTGATCGGAGAGAAGGCGGGAGAGGGAATCGAGGAGCGCTTCGATCCGGCTGAGATCGGCGTCGACGAGGGCGCCCCGCCGTTGAAGCGACCGTACTTCCTGCCGATCATCTCCTCGCACGTGCTCGGCGCGATGCTGCTGAAGCGCAGCAACGGACGCGTCGACGGATTCGTCGTCGAGGGCCCGCGCGCCGGCGGGCACAACGCGCCTCCACGCAATCGTCGCCGCGCCGCCGACGACACGTCGCCGCTGTACGGACCGCAGGACGACGCCAACCTCGAGGAGATGCGAGCGATGGGACTGCCGTTCTGGCTCGCCGGATCGTACGCGCGCCCCGGTGCGCTCGACGAAGCGATCGCCGCTGGCGCCCAGGGCATCCAGGCGGGCAGCATCTTCGCACTCTGCCAGGACTCGGCACTGCGCGCCGACCTGCGCAGCGACGCCATCGAGCAGGCGCTCGCTGGCGAGCTCGCGGTCATGACCAACATGGACGGCTCGCCGTCGGGCTTCCCGTTCAAGGAGGCCGGACTCGACAACACCCTCAGCCGCGACGCGGTCTACGACGCCCGCGAGCGCATCTGCGATCTGGGCATTCTCCGCTCGCCCTATCGGGCCGAGGATGGCCGTCTCGACTATCGCTGTCCCGGTGAGCCGGTTGACAAGTATCTCACGAAGGGCGGTGACGAGGCCTCGACGGTAGGCAAGCGCTGCCTGTGCAACGCGCTGCTCGCGACGATCTCGCTGCCACAGGTGCGATCGATCGAGGGATCCGACGAGCCGTACGTCGAGCAGCCGCTGGTGACGCTGGGCGAGGATCTTTCGTTCCTGGGTGAGCTCGAGAATCCGAGAGGGTATTCGGCGGCCGATGCGGTGAGGATGTTGCGGGGCGGCTGACGTTCCGCTGTCGTCACAACTCCACGTTGCTCCCAGCTTGTCATGCGGCGATGCGCAGCCTGGGAAAGGTCCCCTTCGAGGATGACAGGGTGCGCTCAATTGCGGTGAGAGAGGGGAGGCCTAGTTCACCTGCCGCCACACGCGTACCCAGTCGATCTCGGTGAACACGGGAAACACGGTCGTGCTGTCGGGATTGCCCGGGTAGTTGCCGCCGACGGCCGTGTTGAAGATCAGGTACATCGCCTTCTGCGGGACCTCGCGCGTCGCGGTGAATCGCCAGGCGCCGTCGACGTACCAGCGCACCATCGCCGAATCCCACTCGACGGCGAACGTGTGGTAGTCTCGCGAGAAGTCAGGACCAATGTAGTAGCTCCTGACGCCGTCCATGAGGTTCGTGATCGAATCGCGCCAGTGCAGGTGAAAGCGCGCCCACGTCGGCGTGTTGCCGAGCACCTCGACGATGTCGATCTCGGGAGGATAGGTGCTGTCGGCCGGCACCATCCAGAAGCCGAAGTGCAGACCCTGTCCGCGCGGCATGCGCGCGCGGATCTCCCACCGGCCGTAGCGCTGCGAGAAGATCGAGTACACCCATCCGGTCGTGTAGTCGTGCCACGCGCCGCCGCCGAACGTCCGCTCGCGAGCGCTCCTGATCACCAGGTTCCCACCATCGACGTCGACATTCCCTACGCGGTAGTAGCCGAGCTCGTTGTTGATGAACGGGTACTGCTCGCGCACGCGCCAGTGCGAGTCGTCGAGCGAGTCGCCGTTGAAGTCGTCGCTGAACGTGAGCTCCCAGCGGGGCGCCGTGCCGGTGGTGTCGTCGGGCGGAGGCGTCGGCTGCGTCGTCGAGCACGAAGCCAGTGCAACGGCGAAGAGGGCGGGGAAGAGTCGCATGCGATCGAGGAGGTTTAGAGTCGGTGCGGAAGAGATGGTACGAAGGTACGCAATCGCGTTTCGGACGCCCCGCACTGACAGCTTCCATTTCCCCCTCCCATTTCCCATAAACGAGGACGCAGGTTGAAGGGGGAAGAGGCAATACACCAGTCTGGACTACTCTTCAATTGCAAACATTCACGTCTTCGCAGCCCGCACGGCCGCTTGCGTCGGCGCGACCATGACTCACGTCATATTCCGCGCGTGTGCTCACCGGCAAATTGCCATCGACCCTTTTCCCAGTCCATACACACGAGTGCGGGGAGCGCATCATGAGCCAGGATCCCACCAACGCAACAGCACGTCGGTCGTGGGCCGAGCCCTACAAGATCAAGATGGTCGAGCTGCTGAAGATGACCACGCGTGCCGAACGGCAGCTGGCGCTTCAGGAGGCCGGCTACAACACGTTTCTGCTGCGCAGCGACGACGTCTACATCGACCTTCTGACCGATAGCGGCACCAACGCGATGAGCGACAGGCAGTGGTCGGGCCTGATGATGGGCGACGAGGCCTACGCCGGCAGCCGCAACTTCTATCGGCTCGAGAGCACGATCCAGCAGTACTACGGCTACCGCTACGTCGTGCCGACGCACCAGGGCCGCGGCGCCGAGAACCTCATCTCGCAGATCCTCATCAAGCCGGGCACGTTCGTGCCGGGCAACATGTACTTCACGACGACGCGCCTGCATCAGGAGCTCAACGGCGCGACGTTCGTCGACGTGATCATCGACGAGGCGCACGACTCGGAGTCGCTCTTCCCGTTCAAGGGCAACGTCGACCTCGACAAGTTCCGCGCGCTCATCGAGCGCGTGGGCGCGGAGAAGATCCCCTACATCTCCGTCGCCGCGACCGTGAACATGGCCGGCGGCCAGCCCATCTCGATGGAGAACCTCCGCGCGGTCAGCGAGCTCGCCTACCAGCACGGCATCAAGGTCATCCTCGACGCGACGCGCGCGATCGAGAACGCCTGGTTCATCAAGCAGCGCGAGCCGGGCTATCAGCAGACGTCGATCGCATCGATCCTGCGTGAGATGTGCCTGTACAGCGACGGCGCGACGATGAGTGGCAAGAAGGACCTGCTCGTCAACATCGGCGGCTTCCTCGCGCTCAACGACTGGGACGTGTTCGAGGAGGCGCGCAACCTCGTCGTCGTCTTCGAAGGACTGCACACCTACGGAGGCCTGGCAGGACGCGACATGGAGGCGATGGCGATCGGCATCGAGGAGGCGGTCAGCGAGGAGCACATCCGCGCGCGCGTCGGACAGGTCGAGTATCTCGGCGAGAAGCTCGTCGCCGCCGGCATCCCGATCGTGCGTCCGGTCGGCGGCCACGCGATCTTCCTCGACGCGAAGCGCTTCCTTCCGCACATCCCGCAGGACGAGTACCCGGCGCAGACGCTTGCCGCCGAGCTCTACCTCGAGTCGGGCGTGCGCGCGATGGAGCGCGGCATCGTCTCCGCCGGACGCAACGCCGCGACCGGCGACCACCATCGACCGAAGCTCGAACTCGTGCGCCTGACGATCCCGCGTCGCGTCTACACGCAGGCGCACATGGACGTCACCGCCGAATCGATCATGGACCTGTTCGCACGTCGCGAGAGCATCACCGGCATGCGGATGATCTACGAGCCGAAATATCTCCGGTTCTTCCAGGCGCGCTTCGAGCCGCTGGTACCCGCGGCCGCAGCGCCCGCGCCGGCCGAGCATGTCGGCAACGATCACGCGGCGGAGGCCATCGGATGATGTTCAACACGATCATCGAACCGTTCCGGATCAAGTCGGTCGAAGCGATCAGGTTTACCACACGCGAGGAGCGCGAAGCCGCGCTCCTCGCGGCCGGTAACAACGTCTTCTCGCTGCACGCCGAGGACGTCGTCATCGACCTGCTCACCGACTCCGGAACCGGCGCAATGTCCGCGGCACAGTGGGCCGCGATCATGCAGGGCGACGAGTCGTATGCCGGCAGCCGTTCGTTCTTCCGCTTCCAGCGCGTCGTCCAGGAGCTCACCGGCTTCAAGCACATCATCCCGACGCATCAGGGCCGCGCCGCCGAGCGGATCATCTTCCATTCGATGCTCCAGAGCGGCGACCTCGTTCTCAACAACACGCACTTCGACACGACGCGCGCGAACATCGAGGTCGAGGGCGCCGAGGCCCGCGACCTGGTCATCGCCGAGGGACGCATTCCCTCGTTCGATCACCCGTTCAAGGGCAACGTCGACCTCGAGGCGCTCGAGCGCACGCTCGAGAGTGAAGGCGATCGCGTTCGACTGGTGATGGCCACGGTGACGAACAACTCCGGCGGCGGTCAGCCCGTGTCGCTGGAGAACCTGCGCGGCATCCGCGACATCGCGCACCGTCACGGGAAGCTCTTCTTCCTCGATGCGTGCCGCTTCGCCGAGAACGCGTGGTTCATCAAGATGCGCGAGCCCGGCCAGTCGCACCGCTCGCCGAAGGAGATCGCGCAGGAGATGTTCTCGCTCGCCGATGGCTGCACGATGTCCGCGAAGAAGGACGGCCTTGCGAACATCGGCGGATTCCTCGCGCTCAACGACGACGCGATGGCCGAGAAGTGCCGCACGCTGCTGATTCTCACCGAGGGATTCCCGACGTACGGCGGCCTTGCGGGATACGATCTAGAGGCGATCGCACAGGGTCTCGAGGAGGTGGTCCAGGAGGATTACCTGCGCTACCGCATCCGCTCGATCGAGTATCTCGCCGAGAAGCTCCGCAACGCCGGCGTGCCGATCGTCTGGCCGTCGGGAGGCCACGCGGTGTACATCGACGCGCGCGAGATGCTTCCGCACATCGCGCCGTTGCAGTACCCGGGCGTCGCCCTGACGAACGCGCTGTATCTCGAAGCGGGCATCCGCGCCTGCGAGATCGGCACGGTGATGTTCGGTCTGCACCCCGATGGGACCGAGACCGCCGCGCCGATGGACCTCGTACGGCTGGCGATTCCGCGGCGGCTGTACACGCAGTCGCACATCGATTACGTGGCCGAGGCAATCCTCGCGGTCTACGCGCAGCGCGATGCGATCGCGCCGCTGAGGATCACGTCGGCGCCGACCGTGCTGCGGCATTTCACCGCGCAGTTCGAGGCGATGGCGCCGGAATCCGCGATGACGTAGGTGGTGATGAAGGCCGTGACGTCGAATGTGACGGTCGTGGTGATTCAGGTCATAAGTTGGCGCTCTCGTCTCTCTCTAAGTTGACTCCACGAAACGACGATGGCGCAGATGATCTCCGATTCTCTCTTCGAACAGTACGGCGGACGGGTCGTCACCTATGAGCGTGACGAAGTGATCTTCGATCAGGAGGGTGCGGCAACGCACTTCCACACCGTCAAGTCCGGCAAGGTGAAGATGTCCGCATTCAATGATCAGGGGCGCGAGCTCCTGATGGGCTACTTCACCGACGGACAGAGCTTCGGCGAGCCCCCGTTCTTTTCCCACGTCCCCTATCCCGCCTCGGCGATCGCGGTCGTCGACAGTGCGATCTGGAAGATCGCCTACGAAGCGTTCATGACGCTTCTGCGCGAGAACTTCGAGGTGCACCTCGGGCTCATGCAGGTTCTCTGCGGACGGCTCGTGTACAAGTCGATGATGATGACCGAGATCGCCGTGCAGGAGGCCGAGCACCGCCTGAGCACGCTCATCGAGCACTTCCGGCGGGAATCGGGAACCGCGTCGAACGAGCCCTACCGGGTCCCGTTCACGCGCCAGCAGCTCGCGGACATGACCGGGCTGCGCGTGGAGACCGTCATCCGCTCGATCAAGAGCATGGAGGCGGCGGGAGGACTGAGGATCGAGGAGGGAAAGATCATCTGGGCGTCGTCGACACGACACAGTCACCGAGAGGAATAGAGATGATCGACGCCGGCACGACCCTGATCCGCGACCTCGTCGCGAACGACTTCCGCACCGCGGCGGTCTTCCAGAAATACGGACTCGACTTCTGCTGCGGCGGCGGTCGTCCGATCGCCGAGGCCGCGATCGACAAGGGAGTCGATCCCGCGTCGATCATCGCAGACCTCGAGAAGCTCGACGCGACGCCGGCCAACGGCTCGCCGAAGTTCAACACGTGGGAGCTCGATCTGCTCGCCGACTACATCGTGGCCAACCATCACGCCTACGTGCGCGAGGCGCTGCCGACGATTCTGCTGCACGTCGAGAAGGTCGCCCGCGTGCACGGCGAGAATCATCCCGAGACGATCGCGATCGCCAACGCCTTCCGACGGGTCGCCCAGGAGCTCAGCCAGCACATGCAGAAGGAGGAGATGATGCTCTTCCCGTTCATCAAGGCGATGCTCTCGGCGAGCCGTAGTGGCCTGCAGGGTCCGAGCGCGCCGTTCGGCACGGTCGCCAACCCGATTCGCATGATGGAGATGGAGCATCAGAACGCCGGCGACGAGATGGCCGAGATCCGCGCGCTGAGCAACGGCTACACGCCGCCCGAGGACGCGTGCACCACGTACCGCGTCTCGTTCCAGGAGCTCCACGCCTTCGAGCTCGACCTGCACCAGCACGTGCATCTCGAGAACAACATTCTCTTCCCGAAGGCGGTCGAGCTCGAAGCCGCGCTCGCCTCGGCCGTCGCGTAGTCAACAGATTCGTTTCACCCCCCCTGACTCACTCGAAAGCACCCGACCCCCACACGGGCGGGCAGAGTAGCGAGGCCCGCCCGGCCACGGGCGTCGAGCGGGCCGATCGATGGGGAGGAAGACCATGCGGAGCACGTCGAGGCGGCTCCGCTTCTCTTGAACCTAAAACCGGACAAACTGGAGGCGATTTATATCCGTGTCGCCTCCTCCGGATATCGTGAGGATACAATGAAGCGTTACTGGGCGGGATTCGTCGCCGTACTGGTTCTATCGTTCGGAGTGTTGTTGTGGGTCGGGGTGAAGATCTATCAGGAGGCGCCGCCGGTGCCCGAGCGTGTCGTGACGAGCGACGGGCGCGTGGTGCTCGAGACCGGCGAGGTCGCACGGGGCCAGAACACCTGGCAGGCGATGGGCGGCATGGAGATCGGCTCGATCTGGGGCCACGGCAGCTACGTTGCGCCGGACTGGTCGGCCGACTACCTGCACCGCGAGTCGATGTTCATCCTCGACGAGTGGGGGATGAAGGAGCACGGCGCGCCGTACGACAGTCTGACGGCCGAGCAGCAGGCGGGCCTGCAGAAGCGGCTGGTCGCAGTGATGCGCACCAACACGTTCGATGCGGCGAACAACACGCTCGTGCTCGATCCCATCCGCGCCCGTGCCTTCGAGGCGCTCGTCGGACACTACTCGGAGATCTTCTCGAAGGGTCGCGCCGACTACGCGATCCCGGCTGGCACGCTGAGCGATCCGATCGCGCTGCGCCGACTGACGGCGTTCTTCTTCTGGAGCTCGTGGGCGACCGCGACCAATCGCGTCGGCAGTGACGTCAGCTACACGAGCAACTGGCCGCACGAGCCGCTGGTCGACAACGTCCCGACCGGCGACACGGTCGTCTGGACGGGCGTGAGCATCATCCTGCTGCTGGCGGGCGTCGGCGCGATGGCCGCGTGGTATGCCTCGCGCCGCCGCGAGCACGACTTCGGTGACGTGCCTGCGAACGATCCGCTGATCGGCTCGACCTCGACGCCCTCGCAGCGCGCGGTCGTCAAGTACTTCTGGGTCGTCTCGGCGCTGCTGCTGGTGCAGATCGCGCTCGGCATCGTCGCGGCGCATTACGGTGTTGAGGGTGACGGCTTCTACGGCATCCCCCTGGCCGAGACCGTGCCGTATGTCCTGTCGCGCACCTGGCACACGCAGCTCGGCATCTTCTGGATCGCGACGGCATGGCTCGCCGCGGGCCTGTACATCGGACCGGCCGTCGGAGGCCGCGAGCCGAAGGGACAGCGTCTCGGCGTCAACATCCTGTTCGGCGCGCTTATCCTCGTCGTCGCCGGCTCGATGATCGGACAGTACATGAGCATCAACCACATGCTCGGCATCGACGACGCGTGGTTCTACTTCGGTCACAGTGGCTACGAGTACATCGATCTCGGACGCGCTTTCCAGATCGCGCTGCTCGGCGGTCTGTTCCTCTGGCTCTTCCTCGTCGCCCGCTCGATCATGCCGGCGCTCAAGCGCAACGACGAGCAGCGCCCGGTGCTGACGCTGTTCCTCATCTCGACGATCGCCATCGCCGGCTTCTACGGCGCGGCGCTCGGCTACGGCCACAACACGAACCTCGCGGTCGCCGAGTACTGGCGATGGTGGGTCGTGCACCTGTGGGTCGAAGGGTTCTTCGAAGTGTTTGCGACCGTCGTCATCGCCTTCCTGTTCGCGCGGCTCAAGCTGCTGAGCATGAAGACCGCCGGGCAGTCGGTCGTCCTCTCGGCGACGATCTTCCTCGCCGGCGGCATCATCGGCACGCTGCACCACCTGTACTTCAGCGGCACGCCGACGATCGTGCTCGCGCTCGGCTCCGTCTTCAGCGCGCTCGAGGTCGTCCCGCTCGTCTTCGTCGGCTTCGAGGCGTGGGAGAACATCAAGATGTCGCGCGAGAAGCCGTGGGTGCGCAACTACCGCTGGCCGATCTACTACTTCGTCGCGGTCGCGTTCTGGAACCTCGTCGGCGCCGGACTCTTCGGCTTCATGATCAACCCGCCGGTCGCCCTGTACTACATGCAGGGTCTGAACACGACCCCGGTGCACGGCCACGCGGCGCTCTTCGGCGTCTACGGCATGCTCGGCATCGGCCTGATGCTCTTCTGCCTGCGCGCGCTGAAGCCGGGACTCGAGTGGCGGGAGGGGCTCGTCAAGTGGTCCTTCTGGGCGATCAACGGAGGCCTCATGGCGATGCTCCTCATCAGCCTGCTGCCGATCGGACTGCTGCAGACCTGGGCCTCGGTCGAGGTGGGATACTGGTTCGCGCGCAGCTCGGAGTTTCTACAGACGCCGACGATGGAGACGCTGCGCTGGCTGCGCGCCATCGGCGACACCATCTTCGCCGGCGGCATCATCGGCCTCGTGCTGTTCATCGTCGGCCTGGCGACCGGCCGGTCCTATCGCAATCGCCAGCAGTTCGATCCCCCGTCGGGAACGCCGATCGCCACGAAGCCCGCACCGCACCGCGTGCGAGAGACCGTGTAGATCGTCGCGTCTCCCGATGAACGATGCGGCCCGCCCCGTTCCCCCACGGGCGGGCCCGTGTCGTTTCTACCGCATCTGATTACCTTGGGTCGATCGGTCTGCCGACGACCGCACAGCCAACCGTCACTCGGAAATCACCGTCGCATGATCCGCCATCGCACGCTCGTTCCGCTCTCGCACGATCATCATCTCGGCCTCGTCGCCGCGCAGCGCCTGAAGCGGGGCGATGCGGCCTACCGCGACATGTCCGTCGCCGACTCGATCGCCGAGCTCTGGAAGAGCGAGCTCGCGACGCACTTCGAGCAGGAGGAGCGAGCGCTCTTCGTGCTCGAGGTCTCGTCCGAATGTCGCGCGATGATCGAGCGCGCGCTGGCCGATCACGCGCGCATGCGCGAGCTCGTCGCGCAGGCCGCGCGCGGCGACGATCCCGACGCGACCGCTCGCGAGCTCGGCGCGCTGCTCGAGCAGCATATCCGCTTCGAGGAGCGCGAGCTCTTCGAGCTGATGCAGACCGAGCTGGGCGACGGACTCGACGCGATCGCCGATCGCATCCCGTCGCGGATGTCGTGCCGGAGCTGACGAGCGCTCACGACCGCTCCGACCGCAGCACGTTTCGCACATTCGGCGCTAACCTCGCGCAACGATTCCGTGTTCGCCGATTGAGCTCAGCCGCTCGCGTATTCATCCCCTTCTCGAACGACGATGCGAATCCTGTTTCTGGTCCTGCTCGCCCTCGCAACTCCATCGATCCTCTCTTCACAATGGCTTCCCGAAGAGGCGTTCCCCGAAGGGGAGTACCTCCGGACCTTCATGCTCGACGGCGACAGTGTCATCGCCGGCGGCGACCGTCTCTATCGTTCATCGAACCGCGGCACGGCGTGGCGAGAGGTGACGACCATACAGAACTACATGCACGTGACGCGTATCGAGCGCAGCGGCGATGCCGTTCTGGCGCTCGGCGACACGGCGCTCTGGCGCTCGCTCGATGGCGGCGAGACCTGGTCGGTGTCGCTTTCGTGGGGCTACTTAGCACCTGGTCAGCCTGTCGGCTTCGGTGAACCGGTTCAACTCGCGATCGCTTCTCAGGGGAGACTCGCGGTCGCGACGAAGTCGTGGGTCGAGCTTTCAAGCGACAATGGCGTGACGTGGCGGCGCACCGCGCGAGGACCCGGACTGTACAACCATCCGAGCGCGCTCGCGCTCATCGGCGGGCGGATTCACGTTGGCGAGCCCGCTGGTCACCGGTACTCGACCGACGGCGGCGCGACGTGGATCGAGAGTCCTGAGGTCGACGGCCGCAAGGTCGCCGCGATGCAGTTCGTCTGGACGCCCGACGGAACGCTGCACGCCGCAACGACGTCCGGGTATTACTACTCGAGCGACACCGGCTCGACGTGGATGCGCAGGGTGCCCTCCGACACACTGAACGCCTCGATCGACGCGATGGCAATCGAGGCCGACACGATCTGGACCGCGCACTACGGTTACTTCATGACATCGACCGATCGCGGCGCCACGTGGCGCAGCGTACTGCCGTCGGACAGAAGGGTCGGGCGCCTGCGGAAGATCGTCTGGGCCGACGACACGCTGTGGGCCGCTTCGAGCGGTCTGGGATTCGTCTGGTCGACCGACGATGGCCTCACGTGGCATGAGCGCAATCGTGGGATGCCCGGGCAGATCAACGACAACGGGGTGTTCTACGACCGCGACGAGTTCTACGACTTCGGCACGTTCGCGCTGCTGACGACGCCGGTGGGGATTCTCCGCACGCTCGACAGCGGTCGTACATGGACCAAGCACGACAGCCTGTTCGCCAGGATCGACCGACGGCTTGGAGGCGAGATCTTCGATATCGTACGGCACGACGATACGCTCTATCTGCTCAATCCTCGGGGTCTGCACACCTCGACCGACGGCGGTGTCTCGTGGACGGCGGATGAACTGGCCGGTCACGGCGAGGGTCACATACACCGCGCCCTCGAAGTCGTCGGCGACACGCTCTTCGCGGCCGGCGGGATGTTCGGCGTCGTGCGGTTCGTACGCGAGGCGGGGCGGTGGCGGCAGATCGATTCGACGATCGGTGTCGACGGCCCCGTGCTTCTCGTGCGCGGCGATACCGTCTTCGCCGGCGGCAGTCCGACGCTCTGGCGTTCGACCGACCGTGGCGCACGCTGGCAGAATCTGACCGGACTCGTCATTGCCCCGGGCGTGCTGTCGGTCCAAGTATCGGCGTCAGGCATCGTCTACGCCGTCACCGAGGCCGGCGGGATGCCGGCGCTCTGGATGTCGCTCGATGGGGGAGAGACATGGAGCGCCATCGCGGTGCGCACTGCCCAGCTCGGCGGATCGCTCGATTCGGCACTCGTCGGAGGAGCCTTCATCGTTGTTGGCGAGACGCTGTTTATCGGGCTCAATGACCGGTACGGGCCGAAGCGCGGCGTTCTCCGCTCGACCGATCGCGGCGAGACCTGGCAGCCCATCGCCAACGGCCGCCTCACCAACGCGAGCGTCCTCGCACTCGGCAGTCACGGACGCCAGGTCCTGGCGTGGACGCAGAGCTACGGTGTCTGGCGGCGCTCGATCGACGAGGTCGTTGCGTCGAGTCCGCTCGATGAGCCCGCGCCGTTGCGGCCGATGCGGATCACGCCGAACCCGGCGTCGAGCCTGGTCGACATCGACGTCGCGAATCTCGCCGAGCTCACGGTCACCGATGCGTTGGGTCGCAGAGTGATCGTGACGGGCGCGAGCTCGTTCGACACGAGCACGCTGTCGAACGGACTGTACGTCGTCGTCGCGCGCGATCGCGTTGGCGCAGTGACGTCGGCAACGCTCCTCGTACGGCATTGAGCTCGAGGCACTGAGCCTCCAGAAACGAGAACGCGCGGGGACGCGGCAGCTGGCCGCGTCCCCGCGCGTTCGTTCTGTCACGGCGGTTGAATCGCTAGTCGGTCTTCTGACGCACGAGCATCTCGGCCGGCATCGAGACGACCTCGATGTTCCGGTGCTTGCGCATGATGCCGCCCAGCGTTCCCTTCTCACCATCATTGAGCACCTGCTCGGCAAGCGGGAAGACCTCCTCGTTCTCATGCTTGATGTGATCGCGATAGTGCCGCGTGACCTCACGCGCCATCATCGCGAGCTCGCGCACGGCCGTGTTGCTCACCGGGTGCTCGCCCGAGCGCAGCGCCTCGAAGCGATTGATCATCGTCTCCTCCGACTGCTCGATCCAGCGATGGTCGAATTCCATGCGCTCGACGACCGCGCCGCCACGACCGGCGAGCAGCGGGAAGAGACCCTCGTCCTCGTCACGCGTGTGGTTGGCGATCGAGTGGCGGAAGAAGCTCACGAGCTCCTCCCAGATCTGCACCTGCGGACCGAAGACGGGCGCGCCATCCTCGAGCAGTTGCGCGGCGAGCGCGTCGATCTGATCCATACGCTTGAGGATGTTCGTATGGCAGATGTAGAGCGCCTCGATGGGCCTGTCGAAGTCGGGAACCGGTTGGAAGAGGTCCATGGGTGGGTTCTCGCGTTGTCAGATGTTAGAGGTCAGATGTCAGATGTCAAAAGTCGGATGTCAGATGTCACGAGCCGCGTGGGCTTGGCTGGGCGCGTTTTAGAACAGGGCGCTGGCTGCGACTAGGACTAGGGCGATGGCTGTTTCCATCAGGCCTATGCGCTTGAGGGTCTGCTGGCGATAGCGTGAGACGTCGAGGGCGACCCAGACGAAGCGTACGACTGCGGGTCCTATCGCCACCAGTGCGATCACCGGCAGCAGTCCGCGGGCGGCGAGGACGATCGTCAGCACCACGAGCGCGACGTGTGCGGCACTCGCAAGTGCCAGGCCGTCGTAGCCGACGAGACGAACGCGGACGCACCACGCGGAGGCGCAGAAGAACAGCGCCGTGAAGAGCCAGAGCGCGATCAGCACGCCGGGCGTCCAGGCGTCGGTCGCCGCGACGCGCGCCAGCGGCGCGGTCATCGAGAGGGCGATGAAGCCGACGATCGACAGGTCGGTCATCGACGCGCGACGCGAGGTCAGCCAGAGGTAGCCCGCAAGAAGTGCGAGAACGGGGGGGACCGCCCAGAGAATCACCGGCCGCATGACCAGCAGCGGGATGCCCGAGGCCAGCGCGACCGCGGCGAGCGCCGCAATCCAACGGAGCCATCGGCCGCGCTGCGCGACATTGCGGCCGCTGCGGAGCGATCCGGCGAGAAGCCGGGCCGGCTCGGCCAAGGCGAAGCCGGCGAACGCCGCGACGAGCGACAGAACCGCCGGAAGCGCCTCAACCGTGTCCGCCGAGAAGATGCCAAAAAGCCAGCAGGCGCCAAGTACCACATACGCGCCATGCTCGCGAGGGATCGGAGGGGTCGTTGATTGTGCCATGGTTGATGTCGGAGCCCGGCGAGTATCAGGCTCCGAAACAAGCTAGTCACTCCCGAGCGCCGACCCCTATGACCGACGTCATAGTTGGCACTTGCCCCTAGCGAACCTGCAGCGGAAGGGCCACCATGGTGCTTCCTGCGTGGACGACGCAACGATACAGTCCCGCATCGATTCCCTCGAGATCGAGTGGCACGCTCGCTGTTCCTGCCACCTGTCTGAATCCGGCGTAGCGCCGGCGCGTCACGCCTCGTGCGTCGACGATTTCAACGTATACGGTCTCGGGACGCTCGAGCTCAAGCAGCAGTCGAGCTGCGGCCGTGGCGGGGTTTGGGGCGATCACGATGCGCGTCCCCGGCTCGGGTTCACCGACCGTTCCCGTCGTTATCGGACCATCCAATGCCCAAAGCCCAAGCTCGACGTGGGCGACGAGTGGACCGCCGTCATGCGCGACGACGAAACGGAACGGACCCGGCGGGAGATCGCCCGACACATCGCTCCAACTCTCCCCTCGGTCGCTCGTCACGTACACGCCCGAATCGGTGACCGCGACGAGAGCACCGCCGATCGACGCAAGCCCGTTCACGGCGTAGTGACGCTCTGCGTCTCGCAGTGGAAGACCGAGTGAGGCCGATTCCCAGCTTCCCGACGAGTCGTTGAAGCGGAACACGCCACGGGCGCCCTCGACCTGCAGTACCTGCCCTGTGGCAATGTAGAGCGAGCCGTCATGCCTGACGATCGAGGAGACCGACGGAAGTACGCCGGCGTCGTCGAGGGGCAGACCGGAAGAAAAATCCTTCCAGGTGGAGCCGATGTCGGTCGAGCGAAGCAGGCCGGAGCGAGACGTTGTGCCGGCGAAGAGAACACCGTCGATCTCCTCGAGCCGACCGAACGTGAAGTAATCGATATCCCCGATGTTCGCCTGCGAAAACGTGAGCCCCTTATCGGTCGAGCGAAAGGCGTACTTGCCTCCCACGGTAATGAGAGCACCCCGATGTGTCCGGACCTCGTGGAAGCTGGGGTGGACCTGCCCCTGGGGAAGCGCGGCAGTGATGTCCTGTCCGATACGCTGCCATTGACGTGAGCCGATCGGCGCTCGCCAGAGTCCCCGCGCCGTTGCGAAGAAGCGCCACTGCTCATCCTCCGTGATCGAAAAGATCATCCGCTGATCGGTGCCTGCGAATGCGACGGTATCGCCCTCATCGATCCATGATCCGGAGCCGCGGTCGAAACGGTACGGACCGAACGCTGACGCAAATCGCGGACGGGCGTGAAAGGCGTAGCTCGTCCCTTCGCCGGCGTCGGTCCATAGCGTGTCGCCGAGCTGCGCAAGCGTCACGATGCGGGTAAGCGACGGGAAACTCGACGGGGGAAGGCCCTGCA
>Ga0247823_10001044_pt1 | contig 23337 bp, 19 predicted proteins | sample 13C_PalmiticAcid_2_FD_192426 | JGI IMG/M metagenome (GOLD analysis project Ga0247823, IMG submission 192426) | Soil microbial communities from agricultural site in Penn Yan, New York, United States - 13C_PalmiticAcid_Day30 | ecosystem: Environmental > Terrestrial > Soil > Agricultural land... | reverse complement strand
CCTGGCCACCGTCCGCCCCGTCGGGGCCTCAACGTGTGGCCAGCGCCTGCCGGAACGCGGCCACGATCGCCGGATCGGTCTCCTGGCGGTCGTACTCCAGCCCGGTCAGGGCGGGATTGCGGAACGCCATCGCGGAGGGTCGTCGCGCCTTCGCCGAAGCATGCACTTCGGTGACGCCCGTGGCCTCGATGAGACCCGAAACGTTGCCGGGGGTGAGCCCCGCGCCCGCCAAGATCGACAACCGGTCGGCGGCCTGCCGCACGAATCCCGCGATGGCCGCGGCGCCCCGCACCGCATCGGCCTGTGCGCCGGAAGTCAGCACCCGGTGGCACCCCAGGGCGATGATGGACTCCAGCGCCTGCACGGGGTCACGCACGGCGTCGAACGCGCGGTGAAAGGTCACCTGCATCCCGGACGCCGCCGCCACCAGCTCGCGGCACAGCGGCAGGTCGATGGTGCCGGCGGAATCCAGCGCGCCGATGACCACGCCGTCGCAACCCAACTGCCGGCAGGCCGCGATGTCGTGCAGCATCACCTCGGTTTCGCGGGCGTCGTAGAGGAAGTCGCCCGCGCGCGGCCGGATCAACACGAAGATCGGAATCGAAAGCTTGTCCCGGGTCATCGCCAGGGTGCCGTAGGACGGGGTGGTTCCACCCTCGCCCAGGTTCTCGCACAGTTCGATCCGGTCCGCGCCGCCGGCCTGCGCGGCCAATGCCGACAGGTGCGAGTTGGCGGCGATTTCCAGCACGAGGCCGTTGGGAAAGCCGCTCATGACTGGGTAGTGGTGTAGACCGAACCGGATTCGCGCAGATCGTCGCGCTTGCCGGCGTCGCACACCGCGTAGACGAACCCGCGATGCAGCGCGAACGCGCCGACCTCGCCGTGCTTGTTGAGCGCCAGGAAGCAGACCTGCAGGTTCTTGCTGGCTTCGGGACGCTTGCGCACCACCCGGTCGATGGCTTCACGGCAGGCATCCATCGGCGAACGCCCCTGGCGCATCAGTTCCACCACCAGGAAGCTGGCGGCGTTGCGGATCATTTCCTCGCCCACGCCCGAGGCGGTGGCGGCGCCGACTTCGTTGTCGACGTAGAGCCCCGCGCCGATGATCGGACTGTCGCCGACCCGGCCGTGCATCTTCCAGGCCATGCCGCTGGTGGTGCAGGCGCCGGCCAGGCGGCCCTGCGCATCGATGGCGAGCATGCCGATGGTGTCGTGGTTGTCCTTGTTGCCGGGCTGGCCACGCCGCTCGGCGTTGATCTCCGGCTTGTACTCGGCGGTCTTCAGCCACTCGCGCCAGGCCTTCTCGGCCTGCGGCGTGAGCAGGCGTTTTTTCTCGAAGCCCTCGGCGATCGCGAACTGCTGGGCACCCTCGCCCACCAGCATCACGTGCGGGGTCTTCTCCATGACCCGCCGCGCCACCGAAATCGGATGCAGGATGTCCTCCAGCGCGGCGACCGCGCCACAGCGTCCGTCGCCATCCATGATGCTGGCGTCCAGGGTCAGCACGCCGTCGCGATCCGGATTGCCGCAATGGCCGACCGTGGGATTGCACAGATCGCTCTCGGCCCAGCGCGCCCCGGTTTCCACCGCGTCCAGCGCGTTGCCGCCACGGGCCAGCACCGGCCAGGCCGCCTGATTGGCGGGCACACCGAAATCCCAGGTGGACACCACCCGCGCGCCGGTCGTGGAAGCGGCGCCCGCGCGCGCGGCGGGCATGGACAGGGCGCCGGCGGCCAACAGGCCGGCCTGCAGGAACTGCCTGCGATCAGTCATCGGATCCTCCCTCGGGATGGGCGCGCATCGCGCCTTGTCGGTTCAATCCAGGTGGTGCGAGGCGTACCACGCGGCCGCGCCCATCACGCCGAGCTGGCCGTGATCGACCCGCCACACCGGCACGTGCCGCAGCACGTGACCGAGTACGCCCTTGTTGAGATAGCGCTCGCGGAACGCGCCCTTGCGCAGGAACTGTTCGATATGGCCGGAGATGCCGCCGGCCAGATAGACCGCCTTGGCGCCGAAGGCGATCGCCAGATCGCCGGTCAGGCTGCCCAGCCAGCCGCAGAACACCTCCAGGGTTTCCACCGCGAGCGCGTCATCGCCCGCCTGCGCGGCCGCGATCAATTGTTCCGGGGTCTGCCAGCGCGGCACCGCGCCGCGGATTTCGCACAGGCAGGGATACAGGTTCATCAGTCCGCTGCCGGACAGCACACGCTCGTTGTCCACATGCGACCAGCGCTTCATCAGCAGCGCCAGGACTTCCATCTCCAGCGCATTGCCTGGCGCCAGCGCCGCGTGGCCGAACTCGCTGGCCAGCACCGGCCGCGTGCCGCCTTCGAAACGCAGCGCGGCGCCGAGTCCGGTGCCCGGACCGAGCACCAGCGCCGGCCAATGGAAGGTATGCGGATGATCGCCGCTCAACGGCGACAGGCCGTCGGCATGCAGGTAAGGGACCGCGTAGGCGACCGCTTCGAAATCGTTGATCAGCGCCAGCGAGCCCAGCCCGGACGCCTGCCGGGTGCGCTCCAGCGACACCGGCCACGGCAGGTTGGCATTGACCAGGGTGTCGCCGTCCAGCAGTCCGGCGATGGCCACCACGGCCGCCTCCGTCCTGGCGTGCTCGGCGTCGGCGAACGCCCGCAGGATGGACGCCAGGTCCGGGTATTCCGCGCAGGCGTACTTCTGGTAAGCAAGGATCTGCGGTGCGCGGCCCGCCGCCACCACGACCCGCGCCAGACGGGCGAAAGTGCCGCCGACATCGGCGACGATCAGTTCCCGGCCGGGGGCCGCGTGCGTGGCTTGGGTCATCTGCGGCACTTCAGGATTGGCCGGGTACGGTACCGCTGCTGCATTCACGCGTTAGCCCTGGTTTGGATCGATTCAAGCGCCTGGATTCTGTGGCATCGCAAGGCGTTTGGAAAGATGCCGGGTCCATACCGGGGCGTACTCCACGGGCGCTCGGAAAAACACCTGTTCACTCTAGCAGGCATCCGCCAGCGGTTCGCGGCCGGACTGGACCCGCCTCCAATGCTTATCCCCGCGTGTATGGCGCGGGATTCGGCTGCACATTCACCGGCGACGCGGGTAAAGTACCGGCCAGCCATGTCCCTTCCCTCGCTGCTGCTGCGGATCGTGTTGAGCGTCACCCTGCTGGTCTCGGGGACGGGCAACGCCGTGGCCGCGTTGCAGATGCATCTGGCCCAGGCCAGCCTGCCGCATCACGGGCATGCGATGGATGACTGCGCCATGAGGGCCATGGCCGAACCGGCGATGTCCGCGCCCTGCCACGATGTGGACGGTTCCCGGGTCGCCCCCGAACCGGCGCCCGTCCAGGACCATGGACAGCCCGATTGCTGCTCCACGGGCCATTGCGATGGTTTCTGCGCCCAGCAGGCCCCCGCCACGATGCCGGCCGCATGGGCGGGCAACGGACCGCGCGCCAGCGCCGATCCGCTCGGCCCCGTGCCCACGGGCCATCCGGCCCCGCCGCTTCCTTCCCCGCAGCGACCTCCCATCGCCTGAATCCGGCCCCGCAGGGCCGTGGATATTCCGCGTGCCACGACATCACGTCGTCCCGCGCGTCTTTCATGCAGTCCCGACCCCGGGCTGCCTTTGAATATCGTCAGGAGTTTTCATGTCTTCCGATTCTTTCGGCGCGGGATCCGGCTCCGGATTCCAGCTTTCCCGGCGCCGCTTCGTCACCGGCCTGGCCGCCGGCGGCGTTGCCGCCGGCTTTGGCCTCGCGCGATTGCCCGCATGGGCGGGCACGGCACATTCGATGTACCAGGCGCCGGTGCTGACCGGCACCGATTTCGATCTCGCCATCGGTACCTCGCCGGTCAACTTCACTGGCCGCCCCCGCCCGGCCATCACCGTCAACGGCAGTCTTCCCGCACCGATCCTGCGCTGGCGCGAGGGCGACACCGTGACCCTGCGGGTGGCCAATCGCCTGCCCGACGCACACAGTTCGATCCACTGGCACGGCATCCTGCTGCCGGCCAACATGGATGGCGTTCCGGGCCTGAGTTTCGACGGCATCGCGCCGGGTGAAACCTACCAGTACCGCTTCCAGCTCAAGCAGTCCGGCACCTACTGGTACCACAGCCATTCGATGTTCCAGGAACAGGCCGGCCTCTACGGCGCGCTGGTCATCGATCCGGCCGAGCCGCCGCCCTACCGCTTCGACCGCGAGCACGTCGTGCTGCTGTCCGACTGGACCGATCTGGATCCGGCCGCGCTGTTCCGGCGGATGAAGAAGATGCCGATGCACGACAACACCTACCAGCGCACGGTTGGCGATTTCGCCCGCGACGTCCGTCGCGACGGTTGGTCGGCGACGCTGTCCGACCGTGGCATGTGGGGACGCATGCGGATGACGCCTTCGGACATCTCCGACATCAACGCGCACACCTACACCTACCTGATGAACGGCAACGCGCCCGCAGGCAACTGGACCGGCCTGTTCCGTTCCGGCGAGAAGGTACTGCTGCGTTTCATCAACGGCTCGGCGATGACCTACTTCGACGTGCGCATTCCCGGGTTGAAGATGACCGTGGTCGCGGCCGACGGCCTGTACATCCATCCGGTCACCGTCGACGAATTCCGCATCGCGGTGGCCGAGACCTTCGACGTGCTGGTGGAACCCAGCGGTCAGGACGCCTTCACCATCTTCGCCCAGGACATGGGCCGCACCGGCCATGCGCGCGGCACGTTGGCCGTGCGTCAGGGCCTGGAAGCACCGGTGCCGGCGCGCGATCCGCGCCCGCTGCTGACGATGTCGGACATGGGTCACGACATGGGCGGCGGCGGTCACGACATGGGCGGCCACAAGGGGATGGAAGGTGGTTGCGGCGCGAACATGTCCGGGCAGAAGGGAATGGAGGGCGGCTGCGGTGCGAGCATGGGCCACGGCGCGCATGGCGCCGGTGGCGGCAAGGCGCCGGTGCATGCGCCCAGCGAAGCCGGCAACCCGCTGATCGACATGCAGACCGCGGCCACCTCGCCCAAGCTGGACGATCCCGGCATCGGCCTGCGCGACAACGGCCGCAAGGTGCTGACCTACGGCGACATGAAGAGCCTGTTCGACGATCCGGACGGACGCGATCCGGGTCGCGAGGTCGAATTGCATCTCACCGGGCACATGGAGAAGTTCGCCTGGTCGTTCAACGGCATTCCCTTCGCCGGCGCCGAGCCGCTGCGCCTGAACTACGGCGAGCGCATGCGCATCGTGCTGGTCAACGACACGATGATGCAGCACCCGATCCACCTGCACGGTCTGTGGAGCGATCTGGAGGATGATCAGGGCAATTTCCACCTGCGCAAACACACCATCGACATGCCGCCCGGCACCCGGCGCACCTATCGGGTACGCGCCGACGCGCTTGGCCGCTGGGCGTTCCACTGCCATCTGCTGTATCACATGGAAGCCGGCATGATGCGGGAAGTGCGGGTGGAGGAATGAACATGCGTCCCCATCTCCCGCTCGGCCTTCTCGCCGCCGCACTGTCACTGGCGCTCGCCGGGAACGCCCGCGCCCAGCAGCACGATCACGGCGCCCACGCCGCGCCCGCGCAGCAGAAGCCGGTCGCACCGCCGGTGGAACCCGCGAATACCGACCATTCGCGGATGGACCACTCGCAAATGGACGACAAGAAGGTCGACCATTCGCAGATGGATCATTCAAAGATGGATCACGCGAAAACGGACGATTCTCAGATGGACCACTCGCAGATGGACCATTCGAACATGGACCATGGTTCGGCAAGCCAGGCTCCCACCGAACCGCGCGAACCCATTCCGGCCGTCTCCGACGCCGATCGCGCCGCTGCCTTCCCGCCGATCAAGCCGCACGCGATGGAACACGCGCCCGCGTTCAATTCGCTGGTGATGATCAACCGCCTGGAAGGCTGGGATGCGGACCACGGCACCGGACAGGCCTGGGAAGGCAGCGCCTGGTTCGGCAGCGATCTCAACCGGCTGTGGCTGCGCAGCGAAGGCGAGCGCGAAGGCTCGCGCACCGAATCGTCCGAACTGGAGGTCCTGTACGGCCGCAGCATCTCGCCCTGGTGGGACGTGGTGGCCGGCGTCAAGCAGGATTTCCGCCCGGCCGATTCACGCACCTGGGCGGCCTTCGGCGTACAGGGCCTCGCGCCATACAAGTTCGAGATGTCCGCCACCGCCTACCTGGGCGAATCCGGACAGGTCATGGCCACCGTGGAAGCCGAGTACGAACTGCTGCTGACCAACCGCCTGATCCTGCAACCGCTGGTCGAAGCGAGTTTCTCGTCCAAGGACGTGCCCGAGTATGGCGAAGGCACCGGCCTCAACAAGGTCGAGGCCGGCCTGCGTCTGCGCTATGAAATCAACCGGCGTTTCGCGCCCTATGTCGGCGTGGTGCACGAGCGGCTGTTCGGCGATACCGCCGACTATCGGCGTGGGGAGGGTGGCGACGTCACCGATACCCGCTTCGTCGCCGGTATCCGCTTCTGGTTCTGACCCCCGGGCGACGGCAATGCCGTCGCCCTCATCCCGATTGGAGAATGACCCGATGAAAACCATCCCCGCCTCCGCCCTGCTCGCCCTGTCGCTGTTGGCCGCACCCGTGTTCGCCCAGGATCACGGCAGTCATGCCGGGCATGGCGCCCAGCCCGCCGCCAGGAAAACCGAGACCGGCAACGATCAGGCGTTTGATCGCCTCGACAAGAACCGCGACGGTTTCGTCAGCAAGGCCGAACTGCCCGAGCGCCACCCGTTGCTGCCGCATTTCGGCATGGGCGACAAGAATCGCGACGGCAAACTGGATCGCAAGGAATTCGCCAGCGCAATGGCGATGCTGTAAGTCCCGCCGGCGGAATCCAGCCGGATTCCGCTGGTCTTCCGGAGAAACGACAACGATGAATTCCCTCTTCAAACAGATCACCGCCACCGTCTTCCTGGCGGGTTCCGGCGCGCTGCTGATGGCCTGCGGCGCCGCACCCGGCGCGGCTTCCGCCAGTGATCGCGTCGCGGCCGCCCCCACGTCCTCGCCGACCTCGTCCTCGCCCATCTCGTCCGCGACGAAATCCGCCGGGTCGATCGCGGCGGCGGGGTCCCTCGCCGCCGCGCCCGCCCACCTGCCGCTGATCCGCGTGCACAAGAGCGCCAGCTGCGGTTGCTGCGGCGTATGGGTGGACCACGTCCGCGCCGCCGGTTTCCCGGTCGAGGTCCATGACACCGAAGACATGATGACGGTGAAGGATCGCCTCGGCGTGCCCGAGCCGATGATGTCCTGCCATACCGCCGAGGTCGACGGCTATTTCGTCGAGGGCCATGTCCCGGCCGAGGACATCAAGCGCCTCATCGCCGAGAAGCCCAAGGCGCGCGGCATCGCCGTGCCCGGCATGCCGCTCGGCTCCCCGGGCATGGAAATGCCCGATGGCCGCACCCAGCCCTATGAAGTGGCCCTGGTCGGCGGCGACGGCGCCACCGAAACCTTCTCGCGCCATCCCTGAAGAAAGAGAACCCCGGCGGATGTCATTTCCGCCGGGGCAGTTCCGCGCTTCGGCTAGATCTTGAAGTCATCGTAGGCGATTCGCGCCTCGTCCACGCCCAGCCGCTTCAACAGTTGCCGCGTCGCCATCAGCATGGCCGGCGGGCCACACAGATAGAAATCGCAGGCGTGCAGATCCGGATGGTCACGCAGCAGGGTGTGCTCGGCGACTTCGTGCACCAGCCCCCGCAGCAGTCCATCACCGCACTCGGCCTCGTCCGACAGCACCAGATGCCAGCTGAAGTTCTCATGCCGTTGTGCCAGCGCCGCCATTTCCTCGATGTAGGGCGCGTCGCGCAGGCTGCGCGCGCCGTACCAGAAGTGCATGCGTTCGCTGGCCCCGCCATCCAGGCAGGCATGGATCATCGCACGCAGCGGGGCCATGCCCGCGCCGCCACCGATGAACACCTTTTCGCGATGACCGTGCTTGATGGCGAAATCGCCAAACGGTCCGCTGAAACGCACCCGATCGCCCGCCTTCAACGAGTACAGGTAGGTCGAACCCTTGCCGGTCGGTACCCGCTTCTTGCCCTGTGCGCCCGGATTGAAGCGCGCCAGCAGGCTCAGGCGCCCGTCCGTGCTGGCCACCGGCAGCGACAGCGAATAGGAGCGCCGCACCGCTTCCTTGTTGACCAGATCGGCCGGCAGTTCCAGTGCCCGCCAGTCATCGCGGTGATGTTCCGGATGCCCCAGATCGCGGGATCGCAGGCGGTAGTCCGGTACGTGTACCTGCAGGTAGGCACCCGGCTGGTACTCCTCGCCCAGCGCGGTGTCCGTCTTCAGCACGATTTCGCGCAGGAATGGCGTCACCGCTTCCACCCGTTCGACCACCGCCTCGTGTTCGGTCCACAGCCGGCTGCCACCCGACACCTCGACGTGGGTGTCCTTGTCGACGTGCAGATTGCAGGCCAGCCGATAGCCGAGTTTCAGGCGCGATTCGGGCAGGTGCGCGCGGTCGGCCGCGGTCGCCGCCGGCGGCGTGCCGCGGAACCGGACTTCGCACAGGCCGCAACTCTGTCCGCCACCGCAGTTCGAGGGCAGCTGCAGGCCGTTGCGCGCCAGCGCCAGATAGACGTTGTCGCCATCGGCGGCGGTGACCGTGCGCAGGCAGGTACCGTCCGGATCATGCACGGCCAGTTCATGCCCGCCACGCCAGCGGCGAGGCACGAATTCGCTCAGGCGGAAACTCGCGAACAGCAGCCACACGCCGGTCAGCGCCATCCACAGCCCGCCGATGCCCGCCGATACCACCAGCGGATTGTTGAAATTCACGCGTCCGCTGTAGTCCATGATGTGCAGCATCCAGAACACGTCGAACAGGCGCCAGGTGCGGTTGCGGTGTTCGAGCACCTGGCCGGTGTCGGCGGCCAGATACACCGTCGTTTCCTCGGCATCGTCGAAATCCACCCGCCACAGCCGGCCGGGGTGGTCGCGTACTTCCAGCGTGCGTTCGAGCAGGCGCGCCGGCGCGGGCCGGCCCGGACCGGTGTAGGACGCCCTCGCCAGCTGGCCCGCCAGCGCCGCGTCGATGCCCAGGCGCGTTCCCTGCCGCGCGTCGACCAGATGGATGCGTGTGCCGTCGAACACCTGGTACACCGGTCGCTCCAGCAACCAACCGGTCGCCACCGTGAGCGCCTTCTCGCCCGCCACCGGCAGCGCGGCCGATGCCGGGCGCGCGTCCGCCGGCCATGGTCGCGGTGCCGTCGCATGCGCGCGGAACTCGTGCCCCTGCACCTTGTCGTGTTCCAGCCAGGCCATCATCAGGCCGCTGGCCATCCAAAGCACGAACTGCACCGCGATGATCAGCCCGACCCACTTGTGTAGTTTCCTCAGCCAGGGCGTCATGCGCTGCGCCTCCGGGTGAAGCTGTAGAACAGCAACCACGCGCCGCTCAGCGCGAACAGCACGCCGCTGGCCGCCGCCACCCGCAGCAGGGTGTTGTTGACGTCCGTGCGCTTCTCGTAATCCATGATGTGGAACATCCAGAGGAAATCGAACCAGCGCCACAGGCTGTGCCGGCGCGCCAGCAGTTCGCCGGTGTCGGGCGAGAAGTACAGCGTGGTCTGGCCGCGGTCGTCGAACCGCACCGCCCACATCGGCACCGGTCGGGTCTGCACTTCGCGCGGCGCGCGGGTGATCCATTCGGCGCCGGTCACTTCCGCCTCGCCCTGGTAGACGGCTTTCGCCAGCGCGACCACTGTCGTGCGCTCCAGCGGGGTGATGCGCTCGCCGGTGCCGGCATCCACCAGGGACGCGCGGTCGCCCTGGCGGATTTCATAGACCTCGCGTTCCAGCAGGCGCTTGATCTTCAGTGCGGTGATGTCGGGATAACGCGCGGCCAGATCCGCCTGCGCCACGCGTGGCGCGTTCGCGGCCAGGGGTTCGCTGTGGCTGTGTGCCAGATGGTCGCCATGGATGATGTCGAGCGGCACGACGGTCATGTAGACGCCGCTGATCATCCACAGCAGCGCCTGTACACCGACGATCAGCCCGATCCATTTGTGGGCGCGGCGCGCCCAGAAAGCGGGTTTCATTCGATTGTTCCTGTTGGGTGCGGCGCGGCCGCGATCGCCCCGTCCGCCGGCAAGCCGGCGGACGGGTCACGGTTCACCAGCGGTAGCCGAAACGCGCGTACCAGCGCCTGCCCAGCAGGTCGTAGGTCATCGTGTCGGTATTGCCATCCGTATAGCTCTGGATGAACGGTGCCTGCTTGTCCCACAGATTGTCGATGCCGAACGAGACGTCGAACGACTTGCCCACCGGCGCGAACTTCACCTGCACGTTGTGATAGGTCAGGCTGGGTGCGTGATCGCCGGTGAAGCCCTTCGTGGCGGTGATGTCGTCGGTCTTGCCGATGTACTGCACGCTGTAGGAGCCCGACCAGGCCTCACGCTTGGCCGTCAGCGAGGTGAAGGCCCGCCAGTGCGCGTAGCTGCCGCGTCCGCCGGTGATCTTGCCGGCGTACTCGATCAGATCCGCACCCGGGAACGGCCGCACGTCGTACCGGTCCAGGTAGGAGACATCCATGCTGAAGGTCGAGTCGAAACCCATCGCATCGAACTCGTACAGGCCACCCAGATCGATACCGGAAATCCGCTCGTTGGCCGCGTTGACCGGCTGCGACGACAGGAAGTCCACTTCACCGGTGATCGGGTTGCGGGTGAAGTTCTCGCTGCCGCAGAACGGATGCGCCAGGCCCGGGGTGCTGTAGCAGATGGACAGCTTGGTCGAACCGTCGATGCGCTGGATCGCGTTGTCGATGCGGATGTTGAAGTAGTCCACGGTCAGGGTGAGCCCCGGCAGGAAGCCCGGCGTCCACACCGCGCCAACGGTCAGCGACTTGGCGTCTTCCGGTTCCAGATCCGGATTGCCGCCGGAGGTGGTCAGGATGGTGTTGCCCGGCTGCACGTAGCCGGCCGGCACGCCGTAGGCCTGGCAATTCTGGCGCACGGTCGGATCGATGGTCGAACTGGTGCTCCAGCCGCTGCAGGGATCGGTCGTGGTCAGGTTGCCTTCGGCGACGCCGCCGAACAGCTCGGGGATGTTCGGGATGCGGAAGGCCGTGGCGTAGTTGGCGCGGATCTTGAGCGACGGCATGACCTGCCAGTCCAGGCCGACCTTGTAATTGATGTCCTCGCCGAACAGGTCGTAGTCCGAATAGCGCACGGCGGCATTGAGGATCAACGAATCCGCGATGGCGCTGTCCATCAGCAACGGCACGGCAAACTCGACGAACGCTTCCTTGGCGGTGTACTCGCCGGCGATCGCATCCTGCTGGTTGGTGTTGGCGATGCCCATCACGGTCAGCGGATCCGGATCGCGCCAGCCGCGCTCCTTGCGGACCTCGATGCCGGAAGCGAAGCCCACCCAGCCCGCCGGCATCTCGAACAGCTGGCCGCTGATGTTGGCGGTGAAACTCTTCTGTTCGTTGCCGCCATGATCGCGGGTGGTGAACAGGATGTAGTCCAGCACTTCCTGGGTGACGTCGCCGTAGCCCAGGTAGTCGGCGCAGGGTATCGCCGCGCCCGGCGCATTGCTGCAGATCGCGGTGTTGAGGGTCTGGTCCACGCGGTCCAGGTTGGCCACCTTGGTGGAACCGTCCAGGCCGGTGTTGCGGCCCCAGTTCAGCGCGGCCGACCAGTCCCAGTTCATGCCCAGCTGCCCTTCCAGCCCGACCACGGCGCGGAAGGTATTGGTGTCCTGGAAGAACCGGCGGGTGCCCGCCTCTTCCAGGCGGCGGCGCTGCAGCAGCAGATCCTGGCCGGTCGGGTTGGTCGGGTGATCCGCGGCGATGTTGATCGGCCGGTACACGCCAAGCCCGCCGGGGGTCGCCAGCTGGTGCGATTGCCGGTTGGTGTACATCAACTCGGTGAACAGGCGCGTGGTGTCACTGAGCTGGGTATCGCCGAACAGGCTGAAGCTCAGGCGCTTGATCGGGTTGACCGCGTTGAGGGTCGGGTTGCCGTTGTAGTTGTGCTTGGCGGCCGAATAGGGCTCGTAGAAGTCGCCGTCGCCGTTCGGATCCTGATTGAAGTTGACCCGGCTGCCGTCGGCCAGCAACGCGCGGCCGCCGATGGTGGTGGAACTTCCCGAGCAGACCAGGCCGCCGGTTTCCTCGTCCACCGCCAGCCCGCACGGCGCGCGCGTGGCCATGTTGACACTGCCACTTTCCGAGTAGCTCAGTCCGGCCATCAGCGAACCGCGATCACTGGTGGTGCCCCAGACCAGATCGAAGGATCCGTCTTCGCCATCGCTTTCGAAGGTCTGGCCGTAGCGCATCGCCAGTTCGGCGCCTTCGAAGTTCTTCTTGGTGATGATGTTGACCACGCCGGCCACGGCGTCGGCGCCATAGATCGCCGACGCGCCGTCCTTCAGCACTTCGATGCGCTCGATCAGCGCCACCGGGATCATGTTCAGGTCGACCGAACTGTTGGCGCCGGTGCCGCCGTTGACCACGCGGCGGCCATTGAGCAGCACCAGGGTGCGGTTGATGCCGAGGCCACGCAGGTTCACCTGGGTGGTGCCGTAGCCGTTCTCGGCCCAGTAGGCATTGGTCTGGCTGCCGGCGAAACCGGCGGAGGCCGGCAGGCGCTGCAGCAGGGTTTCCACCGAGGTGGCGCCGGAGCGCTGGATCGCCTCGGCGTCGACGACGCTCACCGGACCCACGCCTGAAATCTGCAGGCGCTTGATGTGGCTGCCGGTCACCTGGACGGTGTCCAGCGTGGTGGCCTGCTCCTGGCCGGACTGCTCTGGATTGGATGGGGTTTCCTGCGCGTGCAGGGTGTGGGCGAAGCCCGCGCACAACAGTGCGCCGACGGCTGCGGCCAGCGGATTGGGTTTGAAAAACATGGGCTCTCTCCCCGTGTCGGGTGTCTTGTCTGGTTCGGATGGTGTCCCGCGGAAAGTCCGGCAGGACGAACGGGCCGCGCGGGCGGCCGTGACAAGATCAGCCGATCGGAGGTCGGAACACGCGTGAAACGCCGCTGCGCACTTCCGGCAGCAGCGGGGGATTCAGATAGGGCGCATCGAGGACATGCTGGGCCGCGAACAGCGGCGCGTTGCGTCCCGGATAGAAGGTGAGCACGCAACTGCAGGCGCAACTGGTCGCGCTGCCGCAATCGCAATCGTCGTGGTGATCGCCGTTCGTCGGATCGCCGGTCAACCAGCCGGCATCGGCGGTGCAGGCGGGCGCACCGCGGTCGGATTTGGCCTGTTCATCATGCTGTCGATGGCTGCCCGCGCCACGCTCGCCGTCGCCGACCGCGGCCAGATCGTCGACCGCCATCCGCGTCGCCGCCCACGCGCTGGCCGCGCCATCCAGGCAAAGGATGGTGATCAGGACCAGTCGCAGGAGCAGGCGAATCGACATCGGGAAAAGCGGGCACCAGGTTGTCTATACGAGAGACTTAACACTTATCGAAAACGAGTGTCAACCGTTTGTGCGGCGCGTCATCGAAATTGCTGGCGGCAGTTGTATAGACATGACATGCTTTTTCCATGGAGACGCCCAAGCCGCACTACCTCAAGCTGAAGCAGTACATCCTCCGCCATATCACCAATGGCGATTGGCCGCCGCTGAGCCGGGTGCCCAGCGAGAACGATCTGGTGGTCAAGTTCGGCGTTTCGCGGATGACCGTCAACCGCGCATTGCGCGAACTCAGCGACTCAGGCGTGCTCACCCGCGTGCAGGGTGTCGGCACCTTCGTCGCCGGTCCGAAGGCCGAGTCCGCGATGTTCGAAGTGCGCAGCATCCGCGAGGAAATCGTCGCGCGCGGGCAGGTCCACAGCGTGCAGGTGCTGATCGGCGAAGCCGTGGTCGCGCGCCCCACCGTCACCAGCCAGTTCGGCCTGGAGTCCGGCGCCGAACTCTTCCACACCCGCCTGCTGCACAAGGCCAACGGCAAACCGCTGCAGCTGGAAGATCGCTTCGTCAATCCGGCCAGCGCGCCGGACTACCTGGGCATCGATTTCCAGACCGAGATTCCGCACCAGTACCTGATGCGCGTGGCGCCGCTGGAGCGCACCGAGCACGTCATCGAGGCCGAGACCGCCAACAAGCGATTGGCCGCGCAACTGGAGATCGCCGAGGGCGATCCCGTGCTGGTGTTGACCCGCCGCACCTGGTCGCGCGGCCAGGTCGTCACCTGGGTCCGCCTCACCTACCCCGCTTCCCGCTATCGGTTCGTCGGCACCTTCCAGGTCGGCGCCACCATCACTCCCGGAGGATAACCATGACCGCCACCGATCCCTCGCGCACCGCCGGTGCCCGTCCCGTCCGCGCGCCGCGCGGCACCGACCTGCATTGCCGCAGCTGGCTGACCGAAGCCGCCTATCGCATGCTGCAGAACAATCTGGATCCGGACGTGGCCGAGCGTCCCGACGAACTGGTCGTGTACGGCGGCATCGGCCGTGCCGCGCGCAACTGGGCCTGCTTCGACAAGATCCTGGAAACCCTGCGCACGCTGGGCGATGACGAGACCCTGTTGATCCAGTCCGGCAAGCCGGTCGGTGTGTTCCGCACCCACGCCGACGCGCCACGCGTGCTGCTCGCCAACTCCAATCTGGTTCCGCACTGGGCCACCTGGGATCACTTCAACGAGCTCGATAGGAAGGGCTTGATGATGTACGGCCAGATGACCGCCGGAAGCTGGATCTACATCGGCAGCCAGGGCATCGTCCAGGGCACCTACGAAACCTTCGTCGAACTCGGCCGCCAGCACTACGGCGGCGACTGGTCCGGCAAGTGGATCCTCACCGCCGGCCTCGGCGGCATGGGCGGCGCGCAGGCGCTGGCGGCGACGCTGGCCGGCGCCAGCAGCATCGTCATCGAATGCCAGGAATCGCGCATCGACTTCCGCATGCGCACCCGCTACGTGGACTTCAAGGCCAAGAGCATCGACGAGGCGCTGGAGATCATCCGCACCACCGATCGCCCGGTCTCGGTCGGGCTGCTTGGCAACGCGGCCGAGTTGCTGCCGAAGTTCGTCGAACTGGCGCGCCAGGGCGTGGCCAGGCCGGACGCGGTCACCGACCAGACCTCCGCGCATGATCTGATCAACGGCTACCTGCCGGCCGGCTGGACGGTCGAACAATGGATCGCCGCGCGCAATGGCGGCGACGCCGAGCGCGCCGCGCTGACCGACGCCGCCGCCGATTCCTGCGCCGTCCACGTCAAGGCGATGCTCGATTTCCATCACATGGGCGTGCCGACGATCGACTACGGCAACAACATCCGCCAGGTCGCCAAGGATCGCGGCGTCGCCAACGCCTTTGACTTCCCCGGCTTCGTCCCGGCCTGCATCCGTCCGCTGTTCTGCCGCGGCATGGGCCCGTTCCGCTGGGTCGCGCTGAGCGGCGACCCGGAGGACATCTACAAGACCGACGCCAAAATCAAGGAACTGTTCCCCGACAACGCCCACCTGCACCGCTGGCTGGACCAGGCGCGTGAACGCATCGCGTTCCAGGGCCTGCCCGCGCGCATCTGCTGGCTCGGACTGGGCGAGCGCCACCGCGCCGCGCTGGCGTTCAACGAGATGGTCCGCAACGGCGAACTCAAGGCGCCAATCGTGATTGGCCGCGATCACCTCGACTGCGGTTCGGTGGCCAGCCCCAACCGCGAGACCGAAGGCATGCGCGACGGTTCCGACGCGGTGTCCGACTGGCCGCTGCTGAACGCGATGCTGGCGACCTCCGGCGGCGCCACCTGGGTCAGCCTGCACCATGGCGGCGGCGTCGGCATGGGTTTCTCCCAGCATTCGGGCGTGGTCATCGTCTGCGACGGCAGCGAGGCCGCCGACCAGCGCCTGTCGCGCGTCCTGTTCAACGATCCGGCGATGGGCGTGATGCGCCACGCCGACGCCGGCTACGAGGACGCCCTCGCCTGTGCCCGCGAACACCACCTGCATCTGCCTGCCATCACCGGATAAGCCCCCATGTTGAATCTCGTTCCCGGCCAGCTGTCGCTGGCCCAGATCCGCGCCATCGCCAACACCTTCGAGCCGATCCAGCTGGATCCGGCCTGCCTGCCGGCGGTGCGCGCCTCCGCCGAAACGGTGCAGTCGATCGTCGCCGCCGGCGCGCCCGCCTACGGCATCAACACCGGCTTCGGCAAGCTCGCCAAGGTGCACATTCCAGTCGACCAGTTGGAGCAGTTGCAGACCAATCTGGTGCGCTCGCACGCGGTCGGCATGGGGCCACTGCTGGACGACGACACCGTGCGCCTGATCCTGGCGCTGAAGATCGCCTCGCTGGCGCGTGGTTTTTCCGGCGTGCGCGAGGAGACCCTCCGCGCCCTGATCGCCATGTACAACGCGCAGATCTGGCCGTGCATCCCGTCGCAGGGTTCGGTCGGCGCGTCCGGCGATCTGGCGCCGCTGTCGCACCTGAGCCTGGCCGCGATGGGCGAAGGCCAGGTCCGCGTGAACGGTGAACTTCGCGACGCCGGTGAAGCACTGCGCGCCGCGGGCATCACCCCGATCAAGCTCGCCGCCAAGGAAGGCCTGGCCCTGCTCAACGGCACCCAGGTCTCCACCGGCATCGCCCTGCGCGCCCTGTTCGCGGCCGAACAGGTCTACTCGGCCGCGGTGCTGGCCGGCGCGTTGAGCGTGGACGCCGCCTGCGGTTCGGACGCGCCGTTCGATCCGCGCATCCACGCCGTGCGCGGCCAGCCCGGCCAGATCGAGGTCGCCGCCGAGTACCTGCGCCTGCTGCGCGGCAGCGCCATCCGCGAGTCGCACCGCCACAACGATACCCGCGTGCAGGATCCCTACAGCCTGCGCTGCCAGCCGCAGGTCATGGGCGCCTGCCGCGACCAGTTGCAGCAGGCCGCGCGCACGCTGTGGATCGAGGCCAACGCGGTGTCCGACAATCCGCTGGTGTTCACCGACACCGGTGACGTGATCTCCGGCGGCAACTTCCACGCCGAGCCGGTGGCCTTCGCCGCCGACCAGATCACCATCGCGGTTTCCGAAGTCGGCGCGCTGTCCGAACGCCGCATCGCCCTGCTGATCGACGCCAGCATCTCCGGCCTGCCGGCCTTCCTGGTGGCCGAGCCGGGCATCAATTCCGGCTTCATGATCGCCCACGTCACCGCCGCCGCGCTCGCCAGCGAGAACAAGACCCTCGCCCATCCGGCCAGCGTCGATTCGCTGCCGACCTCCGCCAACCAGGAGGATCACGTCAGCATGGCGACCTTCGCCGCGCGCAAGGCCGGCGACGTGGCGACCAACGTGCGCCGCATCGTCGCCATCGAACTGCTCGCCGCCGCCCAGGGCATCGATTTCCGTCGTCCACTGAAGTCCTCCGACCTGCTGGAAGCCGCCCACGCCCGCGTCCGCGCGGAAGTGCCGCACTACGGCGAGGACCGCTACCTGGCGCCGGAAATGCAGGCATTGGAAGCACTGGTCGCCAGCGGTACATTGACGGCCTTCGTCGACATGCCGCTCGGAGCGTCCGCGTGATCCCAGGCTGGAAAGGCCGCATCGATTCCCCCGGCGACGGCGATACCCGCCGCTGGCACCAGATCGTCGCCACGCCCGAAACGGGCGCGCCCGCCGGCGTGGCGCTGGTGGGTTTCGCCTGCGACGAAGGCATCCGCCGCAACAACGGCCGCACCGGCGCGGCGCAGGGCCCGATGGTCCTGCGCGCGGCGCTGTCCAACCTGCCGGTCCGCGACGACGCCCCGCTGTACGACGCGGGCGACGTGATCTGCGAAGGCGAGGATCTGGAAGGCGCGCAGGCGGCGTTCGGCGCCCGCGTCGCCGCCATGCTCGACGCCGGCCACCTGCCGATCGGTCTGGGGGGCGGGCACGAGATCGCCTTCGCCAGCTACCAGGGCCTGATCGGGCACCTGCGCGATCGCCGCCCACGCGTGGGCATCGTCAACTTCGATGCGCATTTCGATCTGCGCCAGCAACCGGTGGGCAGTTCCGGCACACCGTTCCTGCAGGCGCTGGATCACGCCGCAGGCATCGGCCTGGATCTGCAGTACCTGTGCCTGGGCATCAGCGCCTCGGCCAACACCCGCCAGTTGTTCGAGACAGCGCGCCAGCGCGGCGTGCGCTATCTGCTGGACGACGAGATGGACATGCGTCGGCTGGACCTGTGCCAGCAGCGCGTGGCCGACTGGCTGCGCGACATCGACCTGATCTACCTGACCGTCTGCCTGGACGTGCTGCCGCACGCGATGGCGCCCGGCGTCAGCGCGCCCAGCGCCCGCGGCGTGCCGCTGGAAGTGCTGGAACCGCTGCTGGAGACCATCGCCGCCACCGGCAAGGTCGCGCTGATGGACGTGGCGGAGCTCTCGCCGCCGTTCGACCGCGACAACGGCACCGCCCGGGTCGCCGCCCGCCTGATTCACCGTGCGGCGCACGCCATCCGCGGCTGAGCCCGCCAATGTGACAAAACCCTTGACTCTTGACCAAGGTCAAGGGTGCAGAATGGCGCCATTCCGAACCGGAGAACGCCATGAATATCGGCCAATTGGCGCGCCTGGCGGGCGTGCCCATCGATACCGTCCGCTACTACGAGCGTCAGCAGCTGCTGCCGCCGCCCAGCCGCAGCCCCGCCGGCTACCGCCGTTATGAGGGCGCGGACGTCATCCGCCTGACCTTCATCCGCCGCGCCAAGGCGCTGGGCTTCACCCTGGATGAAGTCCGCGAGCTGCTGGACATCAGCGCCGGCCGCGAAGACATGGGCCAGATGAAGGCCGCCGCCGCCAGCAAGCTGGCGGTCGTCGAGGAGCGGTTGGCCGAAATGACCCGCATGCGCGACGCCCTGCGCGGCCTGGTCGAAGCCTGTCCGGGCCACGGCGATCTGAGCGAATGCCCGATCATGGCCGCGCTCGCCGAGGAACCGAAATGAGCGGCTCCCACCATTCGCACGACACGCCGGACGCGGACAAGGCGCAGGGCGGGTGCTGCGGTGGCAACCCGCCCTCCTCGCCTGTCGCCGTCAGGGATCCGGTCTGCGGCATGAGCGTGGATCCGGCGACCACGCCGCACCGCGCCGAACATGACGGCCAGACGTATCACTTCTGCTCCGCCGGTTGCCGCGACAAGTTCATCGCCGAACCCGCACGATTCCCTGTCACCACGACCGACGACAGGACATCCAGCTGTTGTGGCGGCGCAGGAAAGAAGCCAACGGCCACCCGCGCGGCGGCGGCGAAGGACGCCTGCTGCCAGGATGACGATGCCGCCCATTCGCAAGCCGACGGGCACGGGCATGGACATGCCCATCAACACGCCGTCGTCTCCTCCCATGCCGCGCATGGCCACTCGCATCAGCACGCCCACGCGTCCGGCACCGTGATCGACCCGGTCTGCGGCATGAGCGTGGATCCCGCCGCCACCGCGCATCGCGCCGAACACGACGGCAAGACCTATCACTTCTGCTCAGCCGGCTGCCGCAGCAAGTTCATCGCCGATCCGCCGCGCTGGCTGGCACCGAAGCGCGAGCCGGAGGCCGCGGTGCCCGGCGCGCAGTACACCTGCCCCATGCATCCGGAAATCGTCCGTGACGGTCCCGGCACCTGCCCGATCTGCGGCATGGCGCTGGAGCCGATGATGCCCTCGCTGGACGACGGGGAGAATCCGGAACTCACCGACTTCCGCCGCCGTTTCTGGTGGACCCTGCCGCTGAGCGTGGCGACCCTGGTGCTGGCGATGTTCGGCCAGTACTTCCATTCACTGTCGCCGACCACGCGCACCTGGATCGAACTGGTGCTGAGCACACCGGTGGTGTTGTGGGCGGCATGGCCGTTCTTCCAGCGTTGGGCGCAGTCCATCCGCAACCGCAGCCCGAACATGTGGACGCTGATCGGCACCGGCGTCGGCGCGGCCTACGGCTACAGCGTGGTGGCGACGGTCGCGCCGGATCTGTTCCCCGCCTCATTCCACGAACACGGCCGGGTCGGCGTCTATTTCGAGGCCGCCGCGATCATCGTTTCGCTGACCCTGCTGGGCCAGTTGCTGGAACTGAAGGCGCGCTCGCAGACCTCGGCGGCGATCAAGGCGTTGCTCGGACTCGCCCCCAAGACCGCCCGCCGCCTGCGCGAGGACGGCCAGGAAGAGGACATCGAACTGTCGCACGTCCACGTCGGCGATCGCCTGCGCGTGCGTCCCGGCGAAAAGGTGCCGGTGGACGGCGTGGTGATCGAAGGGCGTTCGCACATCGACGAATCCATGCTGACCGGCGAACCGGTGCCGGTGTCCAAGGCCGAAGGCGACAGCGTCATCGGCGCGACCATCAACGGCTCCGGCAGCCTGATCATCCGCGCCGAGCGCGTCGGCAGCGACAGCGTGCTGGCCCAGATCGTGCAACTGGTGGCGCAGGCGCAACGCTCGCGCGCGCCGATGCAGCGACTGGCCGACAAGGTGTCGTTCTGGTTCGTGCTGGCGGTGCTGGCCGCGGCCGTGCTGACCTTCCTGGGCTGGGGCCTGTTCGGTCCGGAACCGTCGTGGACCTATGCCGTGCTCAACGCGGTCTCCGTCCTCATCATCGCCTGCCCGTGTGCGCTGGGCCTGGCCACGCCGATGTCGATCATGGTCTCCACCGGACGCGCCGCCCAACTGGGCGTGCTGTTCCGCGATGCCGAGGCCATCGAAACCCTGCGCAAGGTCGACACTCTCATCGTCGACAAGACCGGCACGCTCACCGAAGGTCGCCCGGCGTTCCGCACGCTGATTCCGGCCAGCGGATTCGAAGAAAACGAAGCGCTGCGGCTGGCCGCCAGCCTGGACGCCGGCAGCGAGCACCCGCTGGCGCACGCCATCGTCGCCGAGGCGCGCGAGCGCGGTATCGCCCTGGCCTCCGCGCAGGATTTCGAATCCTCCAGCGGCATCGGCGTGCGTGGCCACGTGGATGGCAAGGCATTGGCGCTGGGCAACACGGCGCTGATGCAGGAAACCGGCGTCGACGTCTCGGCGCTGGACGCCGACGCCCGCCGCCTGCGCGCCGAAGGCGCCAGCGTGATGTTCCTGGCCGTGGATGGCCGCGTGGCCGGGCTGATCGCGGTGGCCGATCCGATCAAGATCACCACGCCTTCGGCCCTGCGTGCCTTGCAGGCGGCCGGCGTGCGCATCGTGATGGCGACCGGCGACGGCGAGCGCACCGCGCAGGCCGTGGCGTCGCAGGTCGGCATCGACGAAGTCCACGGTGAAGTGCGTCCGGCCGACAAGGCCGCGCTGGTCGCCCGTCTGAAAGCCGAGGGCCGGGTGGTGGCGATGGCCGGCGACGGCATCAACGACGCACCCGCCCTCGCCTCCGCCGACGTCGGCATCGCCATGGGCACCGGCACCGACGTGGCGATGTCCAGCGCGCAGGTCACCCTGGTCAAGGGCGATCTGGGCGGCATCGTCCGCGCCAAGGCGCTGTCGGAAGCGACCGTGCGCAACATGCGCCAGAACCTGGGCTTCGCGTTCTTCTACAACGCGCTGGGCGTGCCGGTCGCCGCCGGCCTGCTGTACCTGTTCGGAGGCCCGCTGCTGTCGCCGATGCTGGCCGCGCTGGCGATGAGTCTGAGTTCGGCCTCGGTGGTCGCCAACGCCCTGCGGCTGCGCCACCAGTCGCTGCCGATGGCCGGATGAAGCCGTTGCCCCCGTGAACGGATGCGCCGCTAGAATGCGGCGCATCCACCCACACGGGATTCGGCGGCATGGAAAGTTCGCGACAACGGCTTGGCGCCGCATCCCCCTGGCGCTATCTGCTGCTGGTCGCCGTGCCGTTGCTGGCGGCGCTGCTGCTCTCGCGCTGGCCGCTGCCGGTGTCCGCGCCAGCCCCGGTTCCAGCTGACGCCGCCGCCCACGGCGGCACCGGCACACCATTGTCGCTGTTCCTGCTGCAATTGCTGGTGGTGCTGTCGGCGGCCAAGGGCGCCGGCTGGCTGCTGAAGCGTTTCGGCCAGCCCGCGGTGATTGGCGAAATGGCCGCCGGCCTGCTGCTGGGGCCACTGCTGTTCGGCGCGGTGATGCCGGAAACCCAAGCCTGGCTGTTCGCGCCCGGATCGCTCGGCGCGCTCGGATTGATCAGCCAGTTGGGCGTGCTGATGTTCCTGTTCGTCGCCGGCGCCGAACTTGAACTGTCCACCCTGCATGGCCGCCGCGCCTTCGCCCTGCTGGTCAGCCACAGCGGCATCGCCCTGCCGTTCCTGTGTGGTGTGTTGCTGGCATTCGCGCTCTTCAACGCGCATGCGCCCGCCGGCGTCGGCTTCGCCAACTTCGCGCTGTTCATGGGCGTATCGCTCAGCATCACCGCCTTCCCGGTGCTGCTGCGCATCCTGTCCGATCGCGGCATCACCCACACCCCGCTCGGCCGCATCGCGGTCGCCTGCGCCGCGTTGGGCGACGCCAGCGCGTGGTGCCTGCTGGCCGCCATCGTCGCCTCGGTGCAGGCCAGTGGCTGGAACGCGGCCCTGATCAGCCTGCTGGGCACGCTGGCGTTCGCCGCCGCGATGATCGCGCTGGTGCGGCCGTGGCTGTCGCGGCACGAAGTCGCACCCGAGCGCGAGGGCCGCCATCTGATTGGCCTGCTGCTGATGGCGCTGGCCGCCGCGCTGGTGACCGAACTGCTGGGCATCCATGCCTTGTTCGGCGCGTTCCTGGCCGGCATCGCCGTGTCCGGCAACGCGCGGCTGCGCGAACTGCTGATCCAGAAGGTCGAACCCTTCGCCATCTCGCTGCTGCTGCCGCTGTTTTTCGCCATGACCGGCCTGCGCCTGCGCGTGGAAGGCTGGCAACCCAGCGACCTGCTGCTGTGCGCGGCCGTGATTCTCATCGCCAGCCTCGGCAAGGGCCTGGGCACCTGGCTGGCAGCGCGCAGCGCCGGCATGCCGCAGACCGACGCGCTGCGCCTGGGCGCGCTGATGAACACGCGCGGCCTGATGGAACTGATCGTGCTCAACCTGGGCTACGAGATGGGTTTGATCGGCGATCGGCTGTTCGCCGTGCTGGTCATCATGGCGCTGGTGACCACCGCCATGACCGGCCCGCTGCTCAATCTCATCGGGCGCCGTGCGCGTTCTATGCAGCGCACCTAACGCGGGCTCCCGGAACCCTGCATCACCGGGCCGATACCCATCGACACACGGACACAGCCCCTCCCCCGCTCGCGGGGGAGGGTTGGGGTGGGGCAAGCGGAAGGATTCCGAGTCACGGCAGCCAGCGTCGGAAACACATCACTACACCGGCTGCGAGTGGTGGGACACGACGACTGAAAGCGCCCCCATCCCAGCCTTCCCCCGCGCGCGGGGGAAGGGGCAGAAACGACACGGCGGCACCTACACGGCCCCCTCCCCCGCTCGCGGGGGAGGGTTG